>Ga0209504_1002628_pt1 | contig 11993 bp, 9 predicted proteins | sample COGITO_mtgs_1005_FD_184791 | JGI IMG/M metagenome (GOLD analysis project Ga0209504, IMG submission 184791) | Pelagic marine microbial communities from North Sea - COGITO_mtgs_100511 (SPAdes) (version 2) | ecosystem: Environmental > Aquatic > Marine > Epipelagic ...
CCTTCCGAGGGCAGAAAGTAACCGTGATGCGTGCCGCCAAACTTCGCCACCAGGGCAATCCACAGCTTGCCGTAATGCTCGAATTCCTTGAGTTTGCGCGGGTCGAGCACATAGCGGATATGGCAGGTGATCATGCTGGTCCCTCAATGATTGGAATGGCTACTTTAAACGGCTTGGTTGCTGTGTGGCGGTTCATTGGGGTCGATGCTTAGCCAAGGCCAGCGTTGCTGATAGGACGCAGCTTTCTCGGCAAAAAGGCTTTTATGCGGTTTCAGCGGGTTTGGCGTCAGGGTTCCCTTATACAAAAGCTCAAGGCCGTTCGGTGCATAGACCTCTGTGGGGTTAATGCCAACGCATGTTCCCGGTATCAGAAAGCGGTCGATGCCCTCCCTGGCACTGCTCAGCGCTGCATAGGGATAGCCAAAATACTGTTCATACCAAAGATGAACCCGCGCCTGGTTGGCGACTTCCACGGTTATGCTCAGGTCTGCCAGCACGCTTTCTACATGGCGCTGAACAGCGCTTTCCGCCGCTGCGCTCAGGTCAGCAGGGTCGAAGTAGAAGACGTCGTAGTCCTTGATTTTGCTCTCCGGCGGCTCTCCAGAAAGTACATTCCACACCGTCTGAAAAAGGCAGCCGGCGACTAGCCAGCCATCCGTGAGATTCAACGCATCCCATCGCTCGATGATCTGTGCGTTATGGCGGTTATGCAGTACGTCGGCGCGAAACTTTGCTTGCATGGTGATCTACACAAAAGGCGGCAGGATTATTCAAGGGTTGGTTATGCCTTACACAAACCAGAACTCAACCTCGTCCGTCTCGACCTCAAATAAAGCCGAGTGCTCAACGTTTGCTGGTACGTGATACCACTCGCCGACGCCAACTCTGATCGTTTGGTTATTTATGCTCAGGATCAATTCGCCGCGCGTAATCACGCCGTGGTTATCGGTGTCATGGCTGTGTGGCGGGATGGAGGTGCCTGCGGGGTAGGAGGCAAACAAGACGGTGCTGTCTTTTGCCTCAAGCTTATAGGCGTCAAAGCGGCCATCGAATAAGGGAAGCTGTTTGATTCGGTTTGGGTATTGGCCTGGCATGCGGGCTGTCTTCCTTGTAGTCCATCACGGTTTATTGAATTTATGGTTGTGAAGCGTCTTTGGTTTCGGCGATTAAATCCGACCCCGTTGGCTCGGGAGTAACGATTGAGTCTTGGTTGGCTTCTTCGGCCAGTTTTAATCGGTCGGCTTTGCTGATGTAGGTAGATTTTTTCTTGGGTGCCAATTTGGCATTGGCCTTTTTGGCGTGAGCTTCGAGTAGCTGTTTGATTTTCTTGCGGCGATTCATTGTTTTAGACCGGGTTGGTTGATGAATTTAAGTCTGAAGTTTACTGGCTGTGTAGTGGCTGTGACTTGATCCAGAATAAAACACACCGCTCTTTTAAATTAAAAGCACCACTTGCCGATTTTTTGTGAGCGGAACGTGCAACTAATTTGACTATAGTGGTGTGTTATTTTTCTTGGCCAAAAATCACACTTTCCCAATCGCGCCAATTCACCTTGTTTTTCTCGACAAAGCTCTCGTCCCAGTCCATATCGCTGTCAGTTAAATTTATGGCGATAGTGCTTTCGCTAACTCTTCTGATGTCAATATTTTCTTGGCCATAGATTTGCACTCTGGTTGTATACATTTGACACCCCAGGCAGCTGCAGGTGTCCCCTGCACATTCTTCGCTAAGAAGCAATGTTAAGTCATGGTCGTAGTCTCTGAGTAAATGAGTAAATGTGCCATTCTTGTTTTCAATAATGAATAAGGTCGGAAATTCTTTAATTCCATTAGTTTTGCTGTTAAGAAGCGCCATGTCTTGAACAATGGCGCCTTTTAATAGGTTGCCTAATTTGTCGAAAAGCGGATCAACAAGAACATCAATTCCTTGTTCAGTAGTCCAGTTCATAAATTTATCAAAGTCTTCATCGGTCTCTATAATATTAAGCTTGTATGGTTTGTAGGAGAATCCAATAATAGACCAATTCTTAAGGTAAGTTTTTAGATCCATGGGGGTGGTAATAAGGAAGGCAGCGCTATTTATCAATAGTGGATGGTTGGTTCCGTCATCAGTCAACGAGATTAATGGTGCATAATAATTTTTTATTTTGTCATTAATTTTCGATATTCCTCGGGTGTACTGGGTGATTTCAAATCTTAAGCATTCAACTAAATCAATGGGTTGGTTTGAGTGGCTTTGTATATCGTCATGTTTTCCTTGGATGTCGCCATCTGAAGAATAACAAAGGGGATTTCCTTTGTTATTCGAGTCTGTAATCCAGTTATTTAGTTGGTTGCATACTAACTCAGCTCTTTCTGTGTTGTAGCGCTGAACACGTCCGCGTTCCTGAACGTATCGAAAACTACCATCATTCAAAAATGCTTTAATGCAAAGATGGCCGCCTTTATTAGCGGCTGCTTCAGAATTCCATAAGACATGCTTTATTTGGGGGGCCATTTTTGAGAATCCACCCCATACGGCCTGCCCGTGGTCAAGGCTTAAAAACCACCTTTGGTAATCGAAATTCTGCAACTCTGGATGTTCATCCATACCTGGATTGTTCGCCATTCCTAGAACTCTATCAGAAGCCCTGAGACATCTTTGATGAATAATACCCGCGTCAAAAGGTAGCCCTACTTCGTTCACTTCAACTAGAAGTGAGGTATCTGAAAGTCCTTCCTGGCAATGGATGCATCTTGAAACTTCTTCGTTACCAAGAATTTTATTTCGTACTTTTTCTGAATACGCAACAGCTATTGGGCTTGAGTCAAAATTATAATCGCCATTTATTGGGCCTATCATGACCTTTTTGCCTTGAATCCATTCTTGATCCGCGATAAATCTCTCTGCTCCCGAATATGTTGAAAAACGCCCATATAGTCGATATCTGGAGCCGTTCCCCATTTCAATTTCATGGTCATGAAATTTCAGTCTGAACTTTCCATCATCATCAAACCTGTAAAGTTCTAATAATGCAATATCAAATTCTGGCAGAAAAGAGTCTATTATTACGACTTCTCTTCCTGAGCATATATCATATTTCTCTGGGTCAAATTGTACGTGGAAGAAAGCTTTTGTGTCTTGATCGGCTCTGTTTTCGAGATGCTCATTATTGATAAATTTGCCTATAATGGAATTTATTCCGTTGATATCAATTGATTGGCGGCTCTTAGACCAGTCGAGTGTTTTTGATATCAAGTATCCCCATAGTAGTTTGGGGTTGGTAGATAGCTGGCTTGAAATTGATGCTAAAAATGCCTTTTCATAACTTCCGTTGTTTTCTATATCTAGGTCGATGATATATATTTGGCTTATGAGCTGGCGAATAATTTTGCGGTCATTGCTTTTTAATCTGTTCTGCTCTAGTGATTTGGTGATGCAACTTAGAAGCGTGTTGTATGTTGATTCTTCCGATCTGGATAGTGGATTGTCTTTAGCCGAGTCGCCGTTAAGCCTCTCTGATGCTGTGATTTTTCTGAGGTCAGAAAGAATTTTCTTAGACGATTCATTCGAAGTTACTATTGCATAACATTCGCTATTGTTCTGAGAGTTTTTATATTGCCTAACAAATTGGTCAATTGTTTTGTAGAATTCAGAGTCTACTTTTTCAGAAAGCGATAGTTTTCTTTTTACTTGCAAGTATGTTTTAGCATTTTCGTGGGTTATGACAATATCATCGATGGAGTCGTCTGTTTCAAATGAGACTTTGCATATTTTTTCTTTACTCTCCCGCTCAAGGATGTTAGAGCAGTCTAAGTCCAGTCCCATGGATAAGACGAAAAATGCAGCAACTCGTTGCTGAAAGTCTATTCCGCTATTTGTGGCTGCTCCGCCACCAGTCCCTTTGGCCATTTATTTACTCTAATAGTTAGTTTCGTGATGCGGACTTTAATCTGAGCGTTCAGGAGATTAATAGTTAACTATGCGGTATGCGGGTTTCGCTTTTATCTGTTCTATAGCGCTTTTCTGTCTGCTGTAACTCTTCTGCGTCCAACGCGGTATATCGCGAATAAGGAGAGTAAGGCTAAGGTTAGGCTATGGCCGGACTAGCCCCCTGTCTAGAACATTCTCCCGCCGTCATTTCGCAGGCGTAAAAAAGCGGGCCGTAGCCCGCTTCTATAGTGAGGTGCTGCCTTGGCTTATTTAAGCCATTCAGCAACGCGCTCTGGGTTTTTGCTGATCCAGTCTTTGGCGGCGTCTTCCGGTTTGGCGCCTTCGCGGATGGCGAGCATAACGGCGCCGACTTCTTCACCGCTCCAGGAGAATTTCTTCAGGAAGGCAGCGGCTTCTGGGGCTTTGCCGGCGAGGCTGGGGTTGGCAACGGTGTCGACGTGTTCGTCATCGCCGAAGACTTTTTTCGGGTCTTCGAGGAAGCGCAGGTTCCATTTGGCGAACATCCAGTGCGGAATCCAGCCGGTGACGACGATGGCTTGTTTGTTTTTCTCGGCGCGGGTCAGGGCGGTGGCCATGGCTGGGCCGGAGCTTGGCATCAGTTTGATGTCAGCCAGGGCGTATTCCTTGATGGCTTCTTCGGCGCGGCGCATGACGCCGGCGCCGGCATCGATACCGGTGATTTTGCCGTCGAAGTCTTTGGCGTAGGTTTGCAGGTCGGCGATGGTTTTGGCTTGGACATAGTCCGGCACAATCAGGCCGATTTTGGCGCCGGCGTAGTTGGTGCCGAGCACTTCGACTTTGTCTTTGAGTTTTTCAAAGTATTCGCCGTGGGTGGCGGGCAGCCAGGCGGAGAGGGTGGCGTCGAGGTCGCCGCGCGCTACGCCTTGCCACATGATGGCGGGCTCTACGGGTTTGAGTGCCACGGTATAGCCGAGCTTGCTCTGCAGGATTTCCCCGGCGACAAAGGTGGCGGCGACGCTGTCGTCCCAACCGTTGACGTAGCCGATGTTCAGGGTGGGTTTGTCCGCCGCCATGGCGCTGCTCATGCCGAGGGCCAGGGCGGCGACGCCGAGGCTTTGCAGGCAGAGGTTTTTCAGGTTTCGCATAGGGTGTGCTCCGTCAGTGAGAGTGGCAGTTCAGTGAGTTACTGGCGCGTTCTTCTTGCGGGCCTAGCTGGGTAAACATGTTGCTGTTGCGCTGGTGTAGCCCGGATGGAATCCGGGGTTTTGCAGTGCCGGCGAGTCCGTTCCCGGATTGCATCCGGGCTGCGTAATGGCCCGGTTGTGTGTAGGCGCCAGCTTTTTGCGGTCCGGCGATCCCGGCAGATCAAAAGCATCGCCGGCAAGCCGGCTCCTACAGGTGTCATGCGTTAAATCGCGGCTGCAACAACCCATGCGATGGCCGTATGGCCTCGCGGGTGTGGTGCTTATTCAGGTGCTTTCGCTAATCGCGCCGCCCACAGAACCTGGGGCGGCGCGGTGTTTGGCTTACAGGCCGAGGTGTTTCTTCACCGCTGCAACGCCGTCCTGGCCGTCGTAGGTGGTAACGCCGGCCAGCCACTGGTCGAGGATCGCCGGGTTGGCTTTGATCCACTCTTTGGCGACGGTGGTGGGGTTCTGTTTTTCCAGAACCTTTTCCATCAGCTGGCTTTCGATTTCCACGGTGAACTGCAGGTTGTTCAGCAGTTTGCCGACGTTGGCGCAGCGCGCTTCGTAATCCGGCGGCACGACGGTGTAGACCTTGGCGGCGCCGAAGTCCGGGCCGAAGACGTCATCGCCGCCTTCCAGGTAGGTGATGTCGAACTGGGTGTTCATCGGGTGCGGTGCCCAGCCGAGGAACACGGCAGGTTCTTGCTTTTTCACGGCACGTTGCAGCTGTACCAGCATGCCGGCTTCGCTGGACTCGACCATTTTGAAGTCGCCGAGGCCGAACTGGTTGCTCTTGATCATGCCGTCGATCAGCAGGTTGCCGTCGTTGCCGGGCTCGATGCCGAAGATCTTGCCGCCCAGCTGGTCTTTGAACTTGGCGATGTCAGCAAAGCTTTTCAGCCCGGCTTCTGCGGCGTAGGTCGGCACGGCGAGGGTGTATTTGGCGCCTTCAAGGTTGGCCTTGGGCAGCACTTTGACGCCGCCATCCTTGGTGAAGGGTTCGATCACCGGGTCCATCGAGGGCGCCCAGTAGCCGAGGAAGACGTCGATCTGGCCTTTCTGCACGCCGGTAAAGGCGATAGGCACGGAGGCCATGATTTTGCGCGTCTGGTAGCCCAGGCCTTCGCTGAGGGTCATGGCGACGCCGGTGGTGGCGGCAATGTCGGCCCAGCCGATTTCGGCGAAGCGCACCATCTTGCAACTCTCCGGCTCCTGCGCCCAGGCGCTTTGCAGCATGGCCACGGAGAGCAGGCCAACGCCTGCGAGCTGTTTAATCGTCTTCATCTGCGATTCCCTGTGATGGTTAAATTTAGATTACTGGCGTTGAAGCTTGCCGCTGAACCAACTGAACAGACTGCTGCGCTTGGCGGTTTGCGGTGTACCAAAGCTCTCGGTGATGCGGTCGAGAATGATCGCCAGCAACACCACGGCCATGCCGCTTTCGAAACCGAGGCCGATGTCCAGGCGCTGGATGCTCGCCAGTACGTCGTTACCCAGGCCGCCGGCGCCAACCATCGAGGCGATGATCACCATCGACAGGGCCATCATGATGGTCTGGTTGACCCCGGCCATGATCGACGGCATGGCGTTGGGCAGCTGGACTTTGAACAGTAGCTGACGCGGGGTGCAGCCGAAGGATTGGCCGGCTTCGATGATTTCTTTATTCACCTGGCGGATGCCCAGGTTGGTCAGGCGCACCGCCGGCGGCATGGCGAAGATCACCGTGGCGATGATCCCCGGCACGCGGCCGAGGCCGAACAGCATGGCGGCGGGAATCAGGTAAACGAACGCCGGCATGGTCTGCATAAAGTCGAGAATCGGCCGGATGGTGGTCGCCACCCGCTCGCTGCGCGCCGCCCAGATACCCAGGGGGATGCCGAGCAAGAGGCTGATCAGCGTGGCGGAGAAGGTCAGGCCGAGGGTCACCACGGTCTGCTCCCAGAAGCCGGTGAGTACGATCAGCACAAAGGCCACGGCGGTGAAGATGGCGAACTTGTAGCTGATGCGCCACAGGCCGAGGGCGACGAAGATGGCAATCAGTAGCCAGGCCGGTGGCAGCATCAGCAGCCATTCGATGCCTTCGGAAAAACCGTTGACCACCGCGCCGATGCTGTCGAAGCCATCGCTGTAGTTGTCCAGCAGGTGCTGCACCACGTCGTTGACCCAGCTGCCCAGGTCGAGCTGTTTCTCACTCATGGAACTCTCCCTGCAGGCGGGTCAGCAGGCGACCTTTGCTGATGGCGCCGCTGTAGCGGCCGTTGCTGTCGACCACCGGGATCGGCCCTTCGTTGTCCACCAGGCGTTCAATCACCTGGTCCAGCGGCAGGTCTTCGGGGATCGGTTTGATTGACTTGAGCACCTGGCCGTCGAGGCCGCAGGTGGTGCCGCCCTCGACCAGCAGGGCGATTCTTTCCAGGCTGATGGAGCCCTGGAAGGTGTTCTGCTCGTCGACGATAAAGGCGTAGTGCTTGTCCAGCGCCTGCAGCTCCTGGCAGACCGTTTGCGCATCCGGGGCTTTGCCGTTGTGCACGTAGATCGGCACGCTGTTGGCCATCAGCTGGCCGGCGGTGAGGTAGCGGTTGGTGTCGACGGTGTTGAAGAAGTTGCGCACGTAATCGTTGGCGGGGTTGTCGATCAGCTCCTGCGGGGTGCCGACCTGAACCAGTTTGCCGCCTTCCATGATGCCGATGCGGGTGCCGATGCGCATGGCTTCTTCGATGTCGTGGGAAACGAAGATGATGGTGCGGCGGTCGGTCTTCTGCAGCTCCAGCAGCACGTCCTGCATCTCGCGGCGCTTGAGCGGGTCGAGGGCGGAAAACGCCTCGTCCATGATGATCATTGACGGGTCAACCGCCAGGGCGCGGGCCAGGCCGACGCGCTGTTGCATGCCGCCGGACAGCTCATGCGGCATCTTGTGCGCAAAGGTGTCCAGGCCAACCTGCTTGAGTACTTGCATGGCGCGCTCTTCGCGCACCTTCTTGCTCTTGCCGGCCACTTCCAGGCCGAAGGCGGCGTTGTCCAGCACGCTGCGCGAGGGCATCAGGGCGAAGGACTGGAAGACCATGCTCATGTCGCGACGGCGCAGATCGATCAGCTCCGCCTTGGGCATCTTGGCGACGTTCTGCCCATCGATGTAGACGTTGCCGCCGCTGGGTTCAACCAGGCGGTTGATCAGGCGGATCAGAGTGGATTTGCCGGAGCCGGAAAGGCCCATCAGTACGAAAATTTCACCTTCCTCGACGCTGAAGGACACGTCGCTGACGCCGATAACCGCGCCTTTTTCCGCAAGAATCCGCTCCTTGCTCCACCCCTGCTTGAGCAGGTCGATGGCTTCTTGTGGCTCTGCGCCGAACACCTTGTAGAGGTTTTCGACGACGATTTTTCCAGACTGCATGGGATGATTCCCCTTCAGTAGACATCCAGATCAGTGCTGCGGAACCGCGCCTACGCCAGCTGGCGTACGTACGGTGATGCCGACTGTTCTTGCCTGTGTGGGTTTACTGGGTTCCGGGGTCGGGGCCGTGCCTTGCCGCGCAACACATTCAGGGTGCTCAGGCACAACCGCTGCAACGCTCCAGTTGCCTTGTGGGCAATGGACGCTATGGGGGCGTACTGTCGAGTCAACCTTGCTGTGCCGTGCTGCAAACCGCGTTCCAAACCCTCTGGCAGTGTTACGAAGTCCCATCCTTGGGTTTTACACACCTCGACCCGAGGTGCGCGTACATCCGAAATTTCTTGTTGGGCTGGCGCCCATTTGGGACAAGCCAGCACTTATATATTCTTCGGTCCGGGGCTGTGGGCGCCCGGTCTGTCGACCCTGCTCAGGCGACAGCGACGAAATCGGCTGACTCAACGATATAGTCTTCGGCCTGTCGCAATTGTCGGTTTGCGACTCTGACGTGTTGCGCGGCGACAGACGCTTTAAAAACCATAACAGACTTTTTTGCCCCTTGGCCAAGGCTGCAAGCCACGCCGGCCGTGGTTTGCAGCCCGTGAGTCGGCCACAGCCGCGATGACCAGCGGGCTGTGGCGATATCGAAAAAAACTCGAAATTAGTCATTGGCCGCCAGGCTCGCGGCCGCTTTTGGCGGCAGCCCGTCGCGTCGGGTTACCCCATGCAGCCAGCTGGCCAGTGCCTGCGGATTGGCCTTTAACCAGGCCTTGGCCTCGCGTCGTGGGTTGGTGTTTTTATTGAGGATCGCGCCCATCAGGTAGCTTTCCATCTCCAGGCTGAAACGCAGGTTTTTCAGCAGCTGGGTGACATTCGGACACTGCTCGGCCAGGCCGGCGCGCACGTTGGTGTACACCGTTGCGCCGCCGTAGTTGGGGCCGAAGAATTCATCGCCGCCATCCAGGTAATGCATCTGCAATTGGTTGTTCATCGGGTGCGGCGCCCAGCCGAGAAACACCACCCATTGCTTGAGGTGTTCGGCGCGTTTGACCTGCGCCAGCATGCCGTTCTCGCTGGACTCCACCAGGCTGAAACCCTGCAGGCCGAAGGCGTTCTTGTCGATCATCTGCTGGATCAGCTTGTTGCCGTCGTTGCCGGGCTCGATGCCGTAGAGTTTGCTGCCCAGTTCTTTGCTGAAGCGCGCAAGATCGGCGAAGTTCTTCACGCCGCCGTCATGCGCAGCCTGGTTCACCGCCAGGGTGTATTTGGCCCCGGTAAGGTTGGCGCCGAGGGTTTTTACCGAGCCATTGGCGGCGTAGGGCTTGATGTCGTTTTCCATGCTCGGCATCCAGTTGCCGAGGAATACATCGATCTTGCCGTCTTGCATGGCCTGGTAGGTATCCGGCACGGACAGGCGTTTGACCTGGGTGCGGTAGCCGAGGTCGCTGAGCACCTGGCGGGTGACGGCGGTGGTCACGGTGATATCGGTCCAGCCGACATCGGCAAAGCGAATCAACTCGCACTGCACCGGCTCTACGGCCTGGGCCAGCAAAGGCGAACTCAAAGCAGCCGCCAGCAGGCAACCGCGCATATTCAGTGTCATCAAGCCTCTCCCTATTACGGTGACAGGGCGCGCCTCTGCCGGCGCGCAGTCGGCCACGGGTGGGCAGGCGAACGCGGCTGGCCGCTCCATGGGCGCGGCGATCATGCCGACAGATTTCCTCCGCTGCCTATGCGTGAAGTCGCAACTGGAATGCTGCTGTCGTGAATGGCTGCGGCGAGGGTTGAAAGTGTGAAGCCGTAGCCCGGATGAAATCCGGGGCGGATGTGCAGGGGATTGGGTTCTGCACCAATGACGTGTTGCCATCTGCTTTTGTAGGGTGGGTTAGCGGCGCTGGGGTGGTTATGGCCGCGCTACGCAACCTGGGCGGCGCGTAACCCACCATCGGCGCAACGCGTTCTATCGTCTGGTGGGTTACGCGCCGCGCCACTATCGCATCTGGATTATCGAGCAGTACTCGGCGTCGCTAACCCACCCTACAAAAGCTGCGTACAACAGAGTCTCGGAAACCCCCGCATCGGCGATCCGCCGTATGGCTGGCCAGCTGACGGATTTAGGCATGGGCGGGTCGGTGTGGGGCGACGGTGGTGTGGGGAAATCCTGATCATGGCCTGCACGTAGCATCAGTGCAGGAGAGAGTCGTGGCTATCAGCGTGTTTGACCTGTTCAAGATCGGCATCGGGCCGTCCAGTTCGCATACCGTCGGGCCCATGCGCGCGGCGGCGCTGTTTAGCGGCGCATTGGCCGAGCGGCGCTTGTTGGAACGTACGGCGCGGCTGCAGGTGCGCCTGTACGGTTCGCTGTCGGCCACCGGTGTCGGCCATGGCAGTGACCGTGCAGTGATCATGGGGCTGATGGGCGAGTGGCCGGATCAGGTCGACCCCAGCAGCATCGAACCGCGCATCGCCGCGCTATTGGCCAGCGGCCAGTTGCAGCTCGGCGGGCGTGTCAGCATCGCCTTCGATTGGGCGCGCGACATGTTGCTGCTGGATGAAAACCTGCCCTATCACCCCAACGCCATGACCCTCAGCGCCTTTGCCGTTGATGGCAGCCTGCTGCACGAAAACACTTATTACTCGGTGGGCGGCGGGTTTGTGGTAGATGCCGAGCAGGCCGCCAGTGGCCAGCTGGATCAGGACCACACCGTATTGCCCTACGACTTCAACAGCGCCGAAGAGCTGTTGCGCCTGTGCAAGGAGCACGGCTTGCGCGTCTCCGAACTGATGATGGCCAATGAGAAGGCCTGGCGCAGTGAGGCGGAAATCTGCAGCGGCTTGATGCGCCTGTGGCAGGCCATGCGTGAGTGCGTCGAGCAAGGTTTGCAGCACGAGGGCATTCTGCCCGGCGGGCTGAACGTGAAACGCCGCGCCGCCAAGCTGCACCGCAGCCTGCAGGAAATGAGCAAACCCAATGTGATCGGCTCGACCCTCAGCGGCATGGAGTGGGTCAACCTGTTCGCCCTGGCGGTGAATGAGGAAAACGCCGCCGGCGGGCGCATGGTCACCGCACCGACCAATGGTGCGGCGGGGATCATCCCGGCGGTGCTGCATTACTTTGTGCGTTTCAGCCCGGCGGTCAGCGAAGCCAATGTCGTCGACTACCTGTTGGCTGCTGCGGCCATCGGCATTCTGTGCAAGAAGAACGCGTCGATCTCAGGCGCTGAGGTCGGCTGTCAGGGCGAGGTCGGTTCGGCCTGTGCCATGGCAGCGGCGGGGCTGGCGGAGATTCTCGGGGCTACGCCTGAGCAGGTGGAGAACGCTGCGGAAATCGGCCTGGAGCACAACCTCGGACTGACCTGCGACCCGGTCGGCGGCCTGGTGCAGGTGCCCTGTATCGAGCGCAACGCGATTGCTGCAGTGAAGGCGATCAACGCCGCGCAGATGGCCTTGCGCGGCGACGGCCAGCACTTTATCTCGCTGGACCGGGTGATCCGCACCATGCGCGACACCGGCGCCGATA
>Ga0209504_1002633_pt1 | contig 11975 bp, 13 predicted proteins | sample COGITO_mtgs_1005_FD_184791 | JGI IMG/M metagenome (GOLD analysis project Ga0209504, IMG submission 184791) | Pelagic marine microbial communities from North Sea - COGITO_mtgs_100511 (SPAdes) (version 2) | ecosystem: Environmental > Aquatic > Marine > Epipelagic ...
GGTCGTGTGGGATTCGAACCTACGACCAATTGGTTAAAAGCCAACTGCTCTACCAACTGAGCTAACGACCCGACGCGAGGCGCATGATACTGATTTAATTCAGAAATTCAACACTTCACGAAAACTTTTTAAAAATAACGAGTGGGATCAACCACACCAGCCGACGCAAAACCCGCCGCACGCAGACGGCAGCTGTCGCATTTGCCACAGGCCCTTCCCTGCTCATCCGCCTGATAGCACGACACAGTCAAGGCGTAATCCACACCATGCTGCATACCCGCCCGAACGACCTCGGCCTTGCTCATATTTTGCAGCGGCGCCTGAATTCGGAAGCCTTGACCCTCTACCCCAGCCTTGGTGGCCAAATTGGCCATACGCTCAAACGCCTCAACAAACTCCGGACGACAGTCCGGGTAGCCGGAGTAATCCACAGCATTGACCCCGATAAAAATATCCCGGGCGCCCAGCACTTCAGCCCAACCCAATGCTAGCGAAAGAAACACGGTGTTGCGTGCCGGCACATAGGTCACCGGGATGCCTTCAGTCGGGCTTTCTGGCACCTCGATGCGGCTATCGGTCAGCGCTGAGCCGCCCATGCCGTTGAGGTTCAAACCAATCACCTTGTGCTCAACCACACCCAAGTGTCGAGCCACCCGCTCAGCCGCATCCAATTCGGAGCGGTGGCGCTGACCGTAATCGAAACTCATGGTGTAACAGCTGTAGCCTTCAGCTTTGGCCAGGGCAACAACAGTGGCGGAATCAAGACCGCCTGACAGCAGAATTACCGCTTTTTTATCGCTCATCTCAATGTCCCGGCTCATCATTCCAGAGAATCTTGTGCAGCTGCATTTGCAAACGCACAGGCAGATTGTCAGCAATGATCCACTCAGCCAGCGAGCGTGCGTCCAGCTCGTGATGACTGGGCGACATCAGCACCTCGCTGACGCGCGCATCCAGCCGGTACTGGATCAGCTTACTCACCGCCCAGTCGTAGTCCTCTCGCGAGCAGATCACGAACTTGACCTGATCGTTAGGCGTCAGCAGCTCGATATTTTCGTAGCGGTTACGCGCCACTTCGGCCGAGCCGGGTGTTTTCAGGTCGAGCACCTTGCTCACCCGCGGATCAACAGCCGACACATCCAACGCACCACTGGTTTCCAGCGACACCTCATAGCCGGCATCACACAGACGCTTGAGCAAAGGAATGCAATTGGGTTGCGCCAACGGCTCGCCACCGGTCACACAGATATAGCGAGGCTTATAGCTCGCCACCTGCAGGACAATGGCATCCAGCGACATGATTTCACCGCCGCTAAAGGCATAGGCGGTGTCGCAGTATTGGCAACGCAAAGGACAGCCGGTCAGGCGAACGAACACAGTCGGCAAGCCGGCGGTGCGCGTCTCGCCCTGCAGCGAGTAGAAAATCTCGGTAATTCGCAGGGTTTCTTGCATATCAGCCACGGGCGTGACAGCTAAACAGGCTGTCCGCCTCCGTTGCGGGAAAAGGGCCGCGGATTGTATACGAAAAAACTGCCAGGAGCAGTTTTTAACGTTGCGTAGCGACGGCCCGCAGGGTGGCCGCCAGGGATGGCTGGCCATAAAAGACTTGTCGCACAGCAGCCACAGAATGGAGCCAGAAAAGCAGCAACAAAAAACCCGTGCAAGGCACGGGTTTCTCTATTGCACGCTCAGCCTCTACGGCAAACGCTGCAAATCACGTTGCGCCAACTGAGCCGCCGAGCTGCCTGGGTACTGAGCAATCACCTGCCGCAGAATACCCTTGGCCTTGTCGCTGTTACCCAGACGCTGTTCGACATCGGCAAGCTTGAACAGCGAATCGGGCACCTTGGTGTGGCTTGGGTAGGTTTGACTGACCCGAGCAAACGCTTGGCCCGCACCTTGTAAATCGCCTTGCGCCAAATTCACTTCTCCCAGCCAGTACTGAGCATTACCTGCGTACTGGCTATCAGGGTACTTGCGCAAAAATGCGGCGAACGCTTGGTTGGCCTTATCAAAGTCTTTGACCTTGATCAGATCAAAGGCCGCTTCATAGAACAGCTTTTCCTTTGCCGGATCGGCCGGCTCGTTACTGGCCGGCGTTTGTGCTTGACCCGCTGCTGGCGGGGTTGGCGTACCGCTGGCATTGATTACCCCAGCGGTTGAAGAATTCTGGTTGACCGCAGCACCTGCCGCGCCACCACTCAGACGCTTATCAAGATCCTGATAACGATCCAGGCTTTCCTGTTTAAGACGCTGAATCTCATTTTGTTGCTCTTCCAGCGTACCGCGCAGCTGTGCGATCTCTTGCTGCATCTGCTGTAACTGGTTGAACAGCATGCCCTGCGCCGTAACAGGGGCCGCAGCCCCTGTTGCGACGGAGGTGCCGGACGTACCGTAACCAGCAGGCGGATAACTGCTGCCGTAACCGGCATTATTATCCACCACGGGAACCTCAGCCCACGCCATAAGCGGCAGGCTGAGCGCCAAAACGGTTAAAGCACGCTGGCACGTTCGCATATCGAATTACTTACGCAGTTCGACGCGACGGTTTTGAGCCCACGAGGACTCGTCGTTACCAGTGGCGATAGCGCGCTCTTCACCATAGGAAACCAGTTCCAGTTGAGCTGGGGAAACGCCCTGCAGTACCAGGTAACGCTGCACAGCCTTGGCGCGACGCTCGCCCAGAGCCATGTTGTATTCACGAGTACCGCGCTCGTCAGCGTGGCCTTCCAGAACTACGCGAGCGCCATTGCCTTGCAGGTCTTTGGCGTGCACGTCCAGAGCGCGCATGGCCTCTGGCTTCAGGTCGGAGCTGTCGTATTCGAAGTAGAAAGTGGTGATAGCGCGCAGAGCAGCTTCTTCGCTCAAGCTGCTGTCGATACCGCTGTTGGCGTCATAGCCAGCGTTAGGATCGGTAGCGCCTTCGCCAGCAGCGTCGCCGCCTTTCGAGGAGCAACCAACAACAACGGCCAGAGCCAGGCTCAGCGCGGCGAACTTACCAAATTTAAGCATTTCCATCATGTAACTCCTAATGAACCCCAGTGTGTTAAGCAGTGTTGCAGACAGCAATAAAGGTGTAGCGCCGCATCAGTTCAGGTAAGGGGACCAAGAAGGCTCTCGAACTTCGCCTTGAGCGGTAGGAAGAGGGAGCCTCACACGTCCATTGGTGGACGCTAATACCAAGACTCCCCGGCCCTGCTGGCGGGTAGCGTAGATTACCATGGTGCCGTTAGGCGCAACAGTAGGCGACTCATCCAGACTGGTGTCTGAAAGAATGCGCAAATTGCCGCGCTGCAGGTCTTGTGCCGCCACCTTGAACACGGTGTAACCATCCTGGCGGTGAATCATAACCAGGGTTTTTTCATCAGCAGAAAGCTTCGGGTTAGCGTTGTAGTTACCGATAAAGGTCACACGCTCTGCCGAACCGCCATTGATATTGGTTTTGTAGATCTGTGGTTTGCCGGAACGATCCGAGGTGAAGTACAGCGTCTGGCCGTCTTTACCCCAGAACGGCTCGGTATCGATCGATTGCTGGTTAGTCACTCGGCGAACCTGGCGACTGCCCATGTCCATCACATAAATTTCCGGATTACCGTCCTTGGACAAAACAAATGCCAAGCGATTGCCATCGGGCGACCACGCTGGCGCACCATTCAAACCTTCAAAATTAGTGATCTGCTCACGACGCCCTGTGTCGATATGCTGAACGAAAATACGCGGACGCTTTTGCTCAAACGACACATAAGCAATACGACGACCGTCCGGAGCAAACGATGGCGAGAGAATCGGTTCGCGTGACTGCAACAGGGTCACCGCACGGGCGCCGTCATAGTCCGAGCGCTGCAGGGTGTAACGGGTATTGTTCACCGAAAAGCGCTCGGCAGTTACATAAAGCATCCGGGTAGAAAATGCGCCTTTGACGCCCGTCAGCTTCTCAAACGACTGATCAGCAATGTGGTGAGCCATGTCACGTAGCTGATCAACACCGCCGCCAACACTGCCCGTCATGACTTGCTGCTGGGTGGTGACGTTGAACAAGGCGAACTGAATCTGCAGACGACCGGCGTTCGGCACAATGTTGCCGACCAGCACATACTGCGCGCCAAGTGCTTGCCAGTCGCGGTAGATCACTTCACTGGCTTGAGTCGGTAGGCTGATCATATTTTGCCGCGGGATCGGCTCGAAAACACCGGAGTTGCGCAGATCTTTGCCGATGATTTCAGCCATGTCCTCGGGCAATACGCTGCCACCCTGCCAGCCAAAAGGCACCACGGCGATGGGTGTGGCGCGGTCAGTACCACTGCTGATCACCAGCGGATCAGCGGCCTGCACCGTGCCGACCACTAAGGTCAGACCGAGCAGAACAATACGCATCAGGGTATTCACAGACCTAAATCCTCCGGTTTGAAGACAGCACGACGCTGCCGGTATAGGCGATCAAAAGTGGCGCGGTCCAACTGTTGCATTTCGGCAATTCGGCCGACGTTACGCACCGCTTGCACGGCAGAATTATCAAATGGCGAATCGCCACTGGAGCGGGTCACGCTGGCATTGGTAATGGTGCCATCCGGCAGCATTTCGATCAGTACTTCTACGCTCATGCCATTACGCGCAGATGGCGGACGTCGCCATTGCTGGCTGACCAGCATCACAATCAAATCATCCAAGCTACCGGCCACCTCATCACCAACGGTATCGGCAATTGCTTGCTGACGACCGACGTCGTCTGAAAGCAATTCGGCCAAGGCAGCAGCCTTCTTATCCTCTACAGCTTTACGCTGCGAGGCTTCAGCCGCTTTTTTCTTGGCATCTTCAGCGGCTTTTTTCTTCTTAGCGGCATCGGCCGCCTTTTTCTTCGCCTCTTCGGCTGCCTTTTTCTTGGCGTCCTCAGCGGCCTTCTTTTTTGCGGCTTCGTCAGCCGCCTTCTTCTTGGCTACGTCTGCCAGTTTTTTCTGCTCAGCAGTCTTTTTCTCTGCATCAGCCTTTTTTGCCGCTTCCGCCTTCTGAGCCTCTTGGGCTTTCTTTTGTTCCGCAGCCTTGGCGGCTACTTTCTCCTGCTCAGCTTTTTTTTGCTCAAGCTGTTCGGTTTCGTACACCGGCGCTGTGGTTTTCTTGGTTTCGCCGGCAATTTTCTGGTTGGTCTGGGTGGTGGCCTGGCTCTGTGATTGCAACTTGTACAAGGTCGCCTGCACCACCGGCTTAGCCGGCGGCAGGTCAGGGGCAAAAGCGAAGCTGACGAACAACATGGCAAACATGATGACGTGCAGCCCTACAGCCCAGACCAGGGGCCAAAACAGGCTTTCCGAGGGCGAACGCTCGCGCTGGTACTGCATCAGGGGGCCTCTGTAATCAGCCCGACGTTACCCACGTCAGCCTGCTGCAAGCCACCCATGGCCGCCATGATGGTGCCGTAATCGACGCTTTTATCACCGCGCACGAATACCTGAACCTGCTTACCGGTCGCACGACTCTGGCTGATGATCGCCGTAACCGCACGGGTCATTTCTTCGAGCGTCAGCGCTTTATCTTGCACGGTATCGACATCGACCTCAGTGCCCATATTCCAGAAGTAGGTCTTATCGGCCTTGATCGAGATGGTCAACACCTGAGCATTATTGTCCTGCGGCAGGACTTCACTGCTGACTTGCGGCAGATCCACCTTAACGCCTTGGTTAAGCATGGGCGCCGTCACCATAAAGATCACCAGCAGCACCAACATCACATCGATGTAGGGCACCACGTTCATCTCGGCGACGGGCTTACGTCTATTGCGAATTCTGGCCATGGCTTGAAAAACCTGTATTGAGAATGCCTAAGGCTTAGTCGTCGCTGGTGTGCACTTTACGGTGCAGGATCGCCTGGAACTCATCGGCGAAGGTGTAGTAACGGCCAATCAGCATTTCGCCACGGGAAGCAAAGCGGTTGTAAGCGATGACCGCAGGAATGGCTGCGAACAGACCAATCGCCGTAGCAATAAGGGCTTCAGCAATACCCGGCGCAACCGTAGCCAAGGTAGCTTGCTGCACCTGAGCCAGACCACGGAAGGAGTTCATAATGCCCCACACGGTACCGAACAGACCGATATACGGGCTGGTTGAACCGACCGTGGCGAGAAATGGCAGACTCTGCTCAAGCTTCTCTTCTTCGCGTGAAATGGCTACACGCATGGCGCGGGCCACGGCATCCATCACTGCATCCGGATCAACGCCGGCCTGCTGACGCAAACGCGAGAACTCTTTGAAGCCGGCGCGGAAGATCTGCTCCAGGCCGGAGTCTGGATCGGGATTACTGCCTGCCTGGCGATACAGCTTGGACAGGTCGATGCCCGACCAGAAACGCTCTTCAAAATTATCCAAGGCACGCTTGGCCGCACGTAGCAATGCCGTACGCTGGAAAATCATGACCCACGAAGTGACCGAGGCGGCCACTAACGTCAGCATTACCAGTTGCACCACCAGACTGGCGTTGCTGATCAGACTCCACATCGACATGTGGTCAACGGCGTTGGCTTCCACGCTTACTCTCCTGCTCTAGATGTACCCGCGCCGCCCTGCCCGGCAAAGGCCGCATGCAGAGCTTGGGGAATAGCCCGGGGTTTCAAATTGTCGGCGCGCACACAGGCCACCATAAACTGCCCTTCACAGAGCAGCGTTTCATCCGTTGCCCGCCTCACCTGTTGACGAAAACGCAGGCTGGCACGGTTTAATTCGATTACTTCAGCGCTTACCAGTAACTCGTCGTCGAGCTTGGCCGGTGCGTGATAACGCGCTTCAGCTGAGTGCACGACGAATAACAGGCCCTCCTCGGCCAACGTCGACTGGAGAAAACCCAGATCACGTAGGCACTCGGTGCGAGCCCGTTCCATAAATTTGAGGTAATTGACGTAGTAGACGATGCCGCCGGCATCGGTGTCTTCGAAATAAACCCGACAACGATGGGTGAACGGCGGAACTCCGTTTTGCGCGCGCATACTCTAGTCCTAGCTTATGGTCTTGCCAATCGGGTACAGCAAGTATTTTTTCTTACTCGGCCACGCTGCCAGATAGGTCGGATACAGGAAGATCACCCATACGTTTCGGCACATTCAGGCCGAAATGCAGGTAGGTATGCCGGGTCACCACGCGCCCACGTGGGGTGCGCATGATATAGCCCTGCTGGATTAGATAAGGTTCCAACACATCCTCAATGGTGTGCCGCTCCTCACTGATTGCTGCAGCGAGGTTGTCGACCCCCACCGGGCCACCATCGAACTTCTCAATCATGGTCAGCAGCAGGCGTCGGTCCTGGTGGTCTAAGCCACGCTCATCGACATCCAGCAGGTTCAGGGCCAAGTCGGCAATTTCACGGGTGATGTCGCCCTGCCCGCGCACCTCGGCAAAATCACGCACCCGTCGCAGTAGACGGTTGGCGATACGCGGCGTACCGCGAGCCCGTCGCGCGATCTCGAATGCGCCTAGCGGATCAGTCGACAAGCCGAGAATCCCCGCCGAACGCATAACGATAGTGGTCAAGTCTTCGGTGTTGTAGAACTCCAGGCGCTGGACAATACCAAAGCGATCGCGCAGCGGATTGGTCAGCATCCCGGCCCGCGTGGTCGCGCCGACGAGGGTAAACGGCGGCAAGTCGAGCTTGATCGAACGCGCAGCCGGGCCTTCACCGATCATGATGTCGAGCTGAAAATCCTCCATCGCTGGGTATAGCACTTCTTCGACAATCGGCGACAACCGATGAATTTCATCGATAAACAGCACATCGCCCGGCTCAAGATTAGTCAGTAGCGCAGCCAAATCACCGGGGCGTTCCAGCACGGGACCGGAGGTGCTTTTGATCGAAACGTTCATTTCTTGAGCGATGATATTGGCCAGAGTGGTCTTACCCAAACCGGGCGGACCAAAGATCAGGGTGTGATCGAGCGCCTCAGCACGCCCACGGGCCGCCTGAATAAACAACTCCATCTGCTCGCGCACACTCGGCTGGCCGATGTACTCGGCCAGCTTCAGCGGGCGAATAGCGCGGTCGACCTGCTCGTCACGGTCGCGGGTGGTGGCAGTAATCAGGCGATCAGCTTCTAGCACTAAACCATTCCCTTCAAAGCTCGACGAATCATATCTTCACTGCTTAAACCGTCTTCCTTAATAGCTGAGACGGCGCGACTGGCTTCCTGGGGTTTGTAGCCGAGCGAAATAAGGGCGCTGACTGCATCATTCTCCGCGCTTGAGACTGCATTACCACCGCGGGGTTCCGTCACCAGAGGTGACATACCCGGCACGATCTCCCAGGCTTTGAAGCGATCTTTCAACTCAACCAGCAAGCGCTCGGCGGTCTTTTTACCGACGCCTGGAATCTTCACCAGCACGGACGTGTCCTGCGCTTGTACGCAACGCACCAGCTCATCGACCTCCAATCCGGACATCAGCGCCAGCGCCAACTTGGGCCCCACGCCGTTGAGGCGGATCAGCTCACGAAACAGCTCGCGCTCACGCTTCTCGAAAAAACCGTAGAGCAAATGTGCATCTTCACGCACCACTAGATGGGTATGCAGGGTCAGAGGCTCACCCACCGAGGGCAAACGGTACAGGGTGGTCATGGGCACTTCCAGCTCATAACCCAAACCATTTATGTCAACAATCACATGAGGCGGCTGCTTTTCCGCCAAGGTACCGCGCAAACGTCCGATCACCGTTGGTTTCCTGACTCAAGTTTATAAACGAAGGCGGCCCGCACGCCGCTTGGCGCCAACTAGCCCATGGGGAATCAGGCTTTGCCGGTGATGGGCATGGCACAGGGCAATCGCCAGGGCATCGGAGGCGTCAATTTGTGGCTTCTGCACCAGCTTGAGCAGATGCATGACCATCATCTGCACCTGCTCTTTGTCCGCGCCACCCGTGCCAGCAATTGCTTGCTTAACCTGGGTGGCGGTGTACTCCGAGATATCCAGCCCCGCCTCGATCCCGGCGACTATGGCCACGCCACGCGCCTGACCGAGCTTGAGGGCGGAATCCGGGTTACGCGCCATAAACACCTGCTCGATGCCCATGGTCACCGGCCCGTAGGTTTCGATAACCTCACGCACACCGCGAAACACCACCTGTAAACGCTCGGGCATGCTGCCATTGCCGGTACGGATGCAGCCGGAAGCAACGTATTCGCAGCTGCGCCCGGTATCACGCACCACACCGTAACCGGTGATGCGCGAACCAGGGTCGATGCCGAGGATCAAGGTCATGCCCTACCACCCACTCAAGATGCCAGCCAAATTCGGCCAACATACTGTCTATTTATCCAGTTGTGGAGTATAGGGCCAGCCCACGCTCACGTCATCCAGACAATGCTTATAAAAAAGCCGGAAGCTCCCAGGCTAATAGCCCGAACACCTCCGGCTTCATATATAGCGACAGGCTCAACCAAGCTGTTCCATCAGCTCATCCGCAATCTCGGCGTTGTGATAAACGTTCTGCACATCGTCGAGGTCTTCGAGCATGTCGATCAGCTTGATGACCTTCTGCGCGGTTTCCAGATCGGTAATCGGCGCACTAATTGACGGGATCATGGCAATTTCGGCTTCATCCGCCTGAAATCCTGCGGCATGCAGGGCTTCATTGACCGCATGAAAATCAGCAAAGGTGGTGGAGACCAGCGCCGAGCCATCCTCGCCCATCTCCACGTCATCGGCGCCCGCTTCCAGGGCAGCTTCCATCAGCGCATCTTCGTTGACCCCAGGCGCGAAGCTGAGTAGCCCCTTGCGGTCGAACATGTAAGCCACCGAGCCATCAGTGCCCAGATTGCCTGCGCACTTGGTAAAGGCATGGCGCACTTCAGCAGCCGTGCGATTACGATTATCGGTCATGGCCTCGACAAAGACTGCCACACCACTCGGCGCGTAGCCCTCATAACTCAGCTCGGCCATATTGTCGGCGTCGTCCGCACCGGCGCCACGGGCAATTGCCCGGTCGATGGTGTCGCGAGTCATGTTGGCGGTCAGCGCCTTGTCGACCGCTAGACGTAAGCGTGGATTGTCGGCCGGCAGCGCACCGCCCTTGGCCGCCACGGTCAGTTCACGAATGATCTTGGTGAAAATCTTGCCGCGTTTGGCGTCCTGACGCCCTTTGCGGTGCTTGATATTGGCCCATTTGGAATGACCAGCCATAACTCACTCCGTAATTCGTCAAATCAGGTTTTGTTACATCAGTAACCAAGAAGCCTGGAAAATCCAGGCTTCTTGTCGTCACTCAGGCTTACTCGGCCTTGGGTTGCTCACGCAGGCGAATGTGCAATTCACGCAGCGATTTGTTATCCACCTCGCCCGGCGCCTGAGTCATCACGCACGCAGCGCTCTGGGTTTTCGGGAAGGCAATCACTTCACGAATCGACTGCGCACCGGTCATCAGCATGACCAGACGATCGAGGCCGAAGGCCAGACCACCGTGCGGCGGCGCACCAAACTTCAGAGCATCAAGGAGGAAGCCGAACTTCTCCTGCTGCTCTTCTTCGCTGATACCGAGCACACGGAACACAGTTTGCTGCATCGATTTGTCGTGGATACGGATCGAGCCGCCACCCAGCTCAGTGCCGTTCAACACCATGTCATAGGCGCGCGACAGTGCGGCGGCTGGGTTAGCCTCCAGCTCGGCCGGGCTGCAGCTTGGTGCGGTGAACGGGTGGTGCATCGCGGTCAGGCTGCCGTCGTCGCTTTCTTCGAACATCGGGAAGTCAACAACCCACAGTGGCGCCCACTCGCAGGTCAGCAAGCTGAGGTCGTGACCGAGCTTGATGCGCAGCGCGCCCAGCGCTTCGGAAACAATCTTGGCCTTATCAGCACCGAAGAACACGATGTCGCCATCGACCGCACCAACGCGATCAAGGATCACATTGATGTTGTCCAGCGGGATGTTCTTGACGATTGGCGACTGCAAGCCTTCGGCACCATTGGCGCGCTCATTGACCTTGATATAGGCCAGGCCTTTGGCGCCGTAGATACCGACGAACTTGGTGTAGTCGTCGATCTGCTTGCGCGGCATGCTCGCGCCGCCCGGTACACGCAGCGCGGTAACGCGGCATTTAGGATCGTTAGCCGGGCCACTGAACACCTTGAAGTCGACCGCTTGCAGCTGATCAGCTACGTCCACCAGTTCCAGCGGGTTACGCAGGTCCGGCTTGTCGGAGCCAAAGCGACGCATGGCGTCGGCCAGGGTCATGTGCGGCAGCTCGCCGAACTCAACATCCAGCACTTCTTTGAACAACTGGCGAACCATCTTCTCGGTGATGGCCATGATGTCAGCCTCATCCATAAAGCTGGTTTCGATGTCGATCTGAGTGAATTCTGGCTGACGGTCAGCACGCAGGTCTTCGTCACGGAAGCACTTGGCGATCTGGTAGTAACGATCGAAACCCGCCACCATCAACAGCTGTTTGAACAGCTGTGGCGACTGCGGCAGAGCAAAGAAACTGCCAGCATGGGTGCGGCTCGGTACCAGGTAATCGCGTGCGCCTTCTGGGGTGGCACGGGTGAGGATCGGCGTTTCCACATCGAGGAAACCGTTGTCATCCAGGTAGCGACGAATGCTGCTGGTGATGCTCGAGCGCAACTTCAACTTGGCCGCCATCTCAGGACGACGCAGGTCGATAAAGCGGTAGCGCAGGCGGGTTTCTTCGCCGACGTCGGTGTATTCATTAAGCGGGAACGGCGGAGTTTCCGCTTCGTTCAGCACTTCCAGCTCATAGCCCAGCACTTCAATAGCGCCGGAAGCCATATTGGCATTACCGGCACCGGCCGGACGCAGGCGCACCTTGCCGGTGATTTTGACGACATATTCGCTGCGCACTTTATCGGCAGTGGCAAAGGTCTCGGCACGATCCGGGTCGAACACAACCTGAGCCAGACCTTCACGGTCACGAATGTCGAGGAAAATCACCCCGCCATGGTCACGGCGGCGATGTACCCAACCGCAAAGGGTGACTTCCTGGCCGTCCAGGCT
>Ga0209504_1002635_pt1 | contig 11965 bp, 10 predicted proteins | sample COGITO_mtgs_1005_FD_184791 | JGI IMG/M metagenome (GOLD analysis project Ga0209504, IMG submission 184791) | Pelagic marine microbial communities from North Sea - COGITO_mtgs_100511 (SPAdes) (version 2) | ecosystem: Environmental > Aquatic > Marine > Epipelagic ...
TGCTCAAATGCTTTACAAAGTCTACGGTGTTAAAGTTGTTGAAAGTTAAAAGTTCTTCCACTTTAAATTTAAAAGAAGAGTTTTTGTTTAGGTCATTTGTTTTTGTCATTAATTCACTTAAAGAGGGTCCTCGATAATCAAACAAGCTCTCTTCTCTAATTGATAAGATTATACAAGTGTTTCCTCTGAGAAATTTATTTCTATTTACCATTTCAATAAACTTCATTAGAAATACATAACTTTCTGGATCTATCCAATGGAGATCCTCCATGACAAAAATTGTTTTATTTTTTCTACTTTCTAATTTGTCTATTATTTCAATACACATTTCTGAAATTGATCGTTCTGTATTTCTTTCATAATCTCCAATAAATGAAGCATCAATATCCATAATAGCAGCTCCAATATTTACTGCCTTACCCATTGATTTTTCCATTTTTTCACCACGATTAGTGAACTCCTCAATTTTAAGTAATTCCTTGAATCCTTCCAGAAAAGGCTCGTAAGAAATAGCGTTTTCTCCTTGTAGTTCATCACAGTCACCATAATACCAATCCCACCCACTGCGTTCAAATAACTCTTTTGCTTCAAACAAGCCTCTGGTTTTGCCTATTCCACCAGGTCCTGATACAATCATTATATTTAATTCGGTATCAGACATAGAATTTACAATTTTATTGAAAATAGCGTCTTTTGGATTTAATAACTCCGTGATGTATGGGACGTTACTAAGTAGTGTTGTGTTACTAGATTGATTTAGGTTGTATTCATGCGTTTTATTTAAATAATAACCGATAAGGTAGTGCACAATTGAGAGCGGAAGAATAACAACAATACTTAATACTAAGTTTGCTATTGTAAGACCAGTTAGTATTATTGAGTTAAATAATAACAGGGCTACAATTCCTAGTATAAGCCCATAAACACCTTGTTTTTTTAAAGCACTATTGTTGGTAACCGAAGAAAATTGAAAATAGGATCTAGCTAATAAATCTCCAATTAATAAAGTAATTCCGATCAATAGAAAATGTTCGGTTATTGGATAGGTATCAAACTGAATAATATAAAAAACAAATAATGGAAAATACGTAGCATATAATGATGTATTTGCAAAATAACGGTATCCTTTTACAGTATGGAAACCGTCTAAATCCATTCTATTTACAAAGTAAAGGTTAATTACAGTTGGAATAATACTCATCCCTATGGTGATTGAGAATAACCAGAATTTTGCAGAAAATTCTTCAAAATGTTCTTCTGCACTTGGCATTAAATAAGAAACAGAATAAATTAATAAAAATGAGAAGAGTAATGGAATTATAAAACTAATACCTACAAATTTCACTTTGTCAATAAACAGATTAAATAAATCTTTGATAATGTTATCGCTACTGTCAATTATTCTTTTTAATTTTTGGTTTAAAAAAGAAATTAACGCAATTAATAAAATAGATTTAATAATTAGTAATAGTATATATATAATACTGAACGAACGCTTATCGATATTAAAACCTCTTGTAAATATTGGCTCTGTAAATCCAGAATCTTTATGAAATGTATAAAACTCTGATTGAACTAACCATATTGAATTATTAATCACATCCAAATCATTTACATTAAAAATGCCTAATCGATCGAGTTTTAATTTCTCACACAGCAACAATATAGTTTTTGAATCAATATTTCCATCAATAAGACTTGTGGCAGCTTTCTTACCTAGAACCTCTTCTAATTCATGTTTTGGTATTATGTAATGATTGGTTTTTTTTAATAATGTTTGATTTACAATTTCAAACATTTCATCATCACAAGAATTTCGTACAACTATAGATGAGATATTAGTGTTTAGGATAGGGCCATTTTCAACAGCTGGATATTTAGAGTTAAGAAGTTTTTCAAGACTACTATCGTAAGCGTATTCTATTGGATCATCAGCAAAACCCATATAATCTGGAAACCCGTTAAAAAACGGAAATAATTCAATTTTATGGTTTATATTTTGATCACAGGTTGCTAAGGTTAAATTAATTTTATTTTTAAAATCAAGAGCAAACTGGTTACTGGAATCTATAGCTAAAATAGAATCACAATAAGATTTATTTAGATTTAAGTAAAACTTACTATTATCAATTTGTCTGGTGATATAATCTAAAGATGATACATGATTCTTAAGCCTTTTAATCTTTAGAGAATCAATAACTGGATTAGCCCATAAAAAGTTCGATACTAATAAAAATAATAGCGTTATGATTTTTGAATTCCTCATTAAAAATTATAAAAAGTTATTAGTGTAAATAAAATATTAAAACACCGTTGTATTTATTATTTTAATATATTGCAAAATACAATAAAATTTTTTTTGTTTCAATTTTATGAAAATCATTTATATAGACCTTGATGGGGTTGTTGCCGATTTTGAAAAAGGCAGGAGAAATCATCCTTTATCTACTATTACACCTTATATCGGGAGGCCCGATAAATTACCGGGAGTTTATGAGCATTTAGAGCCTATTTCAGATGCCATAGCAGCAGTAAATAAACTATTAAATCACAAAGATTTTGATGTGTATTTTTTATCGACAGCCCCATGGGATAACCCAGAGGCATGGATGCATAAAAGACTATGGGTTGCAAAATACTTTAACGAAAAATTAATTAGAAAAAGATTAATTTTATCTCATCACAAACATTTACTTATTGGAGATTATTTAATTGATGACAGAAGATTTAATGGTGCTTCAGAGTTCAAAGGGGAGTGGTTGCACTTTGGTTCAGAAAACTTTAGAGACTGGAGTAAAATACTAAAACACTTAAATATATAATGATGATAGACAATAGAAAATTAAGTGAACTAAATGCCAACTTTAATGAAAGTCAAATCTATTCCCATTCAGAATTGAGGGCTTTTTTTGAATCTAATAAGCTTTTTTCTATAAAAAATGTTGCAGCATACAGTTATAATAGATGGAATAGAGGGATGTCAGATATATTTCCTGTTTTAGAATGGATTAATAGAGGAGCTTACAGGTATTTAGGGGCTAATTTTGAGTATAACGGAATTATTATACATCATCCACAAGGAGGTATCCCATACAAAATAGGACATTGGGAAAATGGAAAATTATTATTCATTGGTGGATTTGATAGTTTTGTAGATTGGCGTAACTCAAAGGAGAATGGTATAAAAGTAGCAGATTTAAATTCAAAAATAGTATTTGAGTCGAGTGATGGAAAAATTCTTCAAAAAAAAATATTAACAGACTCAAGAGACGATGATATTAAATTTGAGGAAGGGTATTCTTTAACATTATTTGATTCTACTTTAGGAAAATTATTAAGATTTAAAGGAGAGGGAGATACATTTGAATTTGGTAAATTTAAATATACTATCAAACAGATTAATTAGAGGATTTAGTTTTTTTCAAAGTTAGAATACATTATAAATATGTATTAGGTGTTCCTATTTATCTTGAAAATTATTTCATACAAGGATAAAATAAGACCCTTAGCTATATCGCTAAATCGAGAGTCTAGCTTTGAAAAACTACGGACTATCATGTCTAAATGTTCTAATAAGGAACTTTCACTTTTTGATAAAAATTTATCATTATGAAAAACAAACAAATATTGGTGTTCTTGTTCGTCAAAACCTTTAGCAATCTGAATATTTAATTTTTTGTTAATATTATCAATGAAATCACTTTCAAAGTCATTATCGCAATATCCAAATCTTAGATTATAATATTCTACCATTGAAACTTTTCTGTTTATACTAAATTGGTTAAATGTCGAGATTAAAAGTATTTTAATTCTGGTGTATCCATAGAAACTTGCGTATGGCCCAGCAGCAATTGATATAATTGTATATTAATTAACAAATTCAGTTACATTCCCACATAATTTTTTAGAGTAAATTTTATGTTCTATTTGTAAAATTAATAAAAATCACTTTTTATATTATAATTAATTCCTAATTTAGAAATCAGATTATCCTAAACTAATTTATGAATTATATCAACTATATAAATAGTATTTGTGAAACTATTATTTCAAAAAACAACAATGAAGATTTTTATTTGAATGAAAAATCAATTCAAATGAAATTAGCATTTGAACTATGGAAGAAGTCGAATATTGAACCTCAACTTGAAAAATGCTTTGATTATAATTCTAAAATAAAAACATATACAGATATTTTTATAATAACCGATGATGGTCAAAAAATTGGAATTGAAATTAAATTTAAAACAAGAAAAATTTTAGGCAAAACATATGTTCAGCAAGGAGCTGTAACCAATGGTAAATTAAACTCCTTAAAAGATGTTGATAGACTTTCTAAGCTTAAAAAAGAAGGCAAAATTAATGTTGGGTATTTTATATTTATCACTAATGATTATTTGTATTGGAAAAACCCTAGGAAAAGTAAAAAAACCAACTCAGATATGTTTGGTTTCGAGCAAGGAAAAAAAATAAAAAAATTATTTCCACCAGCAACCTGGTCATCTAAAACTTTTAGCAAACAAATGGATTTAACTGATATAAAAACAGAAAAAATAAATTGGATAGTTGATGATGAACAAAATCCAGGTTCATTTAGATATTTCATTATTGAGTGTTAAATATATTCTTTCATTCAACAGCTCCCAAATTAAATAATTAGATTAACTACAAGTTTAACTATTAATTTAGTCAGCAACACTAAAAATAAAAAGCACCACTTACAAATAAAGAGTTGTAATTAATAATTTAATTCAAAATAATTATATTTGAAAATAAGTTAAAAAGACTAAAGTAAACACCAAAATTAAAAGTTTAAAAAATAAGTCATGAGAGTTTTTCTAAAATTAAATTTTAATGTTCCTCAAGAATATTACTTTAATGGTTATGTAAACAATACAAAATCTGAAGACGTTGATTTAAGTTTAAATGAACTAAATGAAAACTCAAAAGTTTTAACTACTTCGGGTTATAAAACAATCAATGGGAGACAAACTCTTAAGGAGGGAATAAATCATCCATTCAATTTATTTTTTTCAATTAGGTTTTAAACATTCTAGCAGTGATTTTTGGACTTTTCGTTTTGGGGTTTATAACATCATAAATTCCGATAAATTTAAAGTAGATTTAGAGGGCTCAAAAATTATATTTTCAGGTGAACTCATACTAAAAACATCGGTCAAAGACAAATGTTTTGATGACCTAATCTTAAATATTAATAAAACTTTTATTGATGAATGTTCTGTAGTTAAAGTGATTGATCAGTCATGGAAAGGTAAACAATCGTATAGGTTTACATATACAGGCGGAGACTGGAATAAAGATCAGGAAATTAAAAAAAATATTATTGAAAACACAAATAATACTTCAAGAATTATAGCTGTTGAGTACGCTAAAAGTCTGAAAAAATCCTGGAAATAAAAAAATTTATTATCGAATCATTATAAGATCTTCATCTAACAATTCAATATTAACTTTTGAGGATGCATCAATTAATTGAAAATCTTTGATTTTAAACTTATACCTAGTTTTTTGACCAATATTTCCATTAGTTTTAAAATCATATATACAATAAAATTCCCCGTCTTCTTCAATGTCACTAATTAGTAAGTGACGAAAATCTGATGATTTTGAGTTAGATTTAAATTGAAAATCTTGAGTTTTGAAATACCTAACTCTTTGTTTTGATATTCTTCTACCATTTTTTTTTAGAGTTCTTTTTTTTTCTTTCTCAGTTACAGGATACCATTCTAATTTTCCAATACAATTGAAATTAATGTTTGGGAAATATTTTTTGATGACTTGCTCTACAATACTTCTGTAATTCACACTAATATTTTGAGTGGTTTTAAATTTTGCTTTATTATTTTTGTAAATATAAAAAAGTTATCTGATATTTTTCTTGTTTGTCTGTAATGTTAACTCTCGAAATAATACTAGAAAAAAAGACAATAGTTTTGATGTTTTTTTCAGATTGATGAATTTTTTAATATTAATTCAAAAATAAAATTTTAAAACTTATTTTCATTATTTTAGTAGATGATAATCATTATTTAAAACTTTTTAGAATCTAAGCGGTATTGTATAAATATTTTCATTTATTTATAGTACACCCTATTACTATGAAACTTAACTAAAAAGCTTTACAAACATTTTTTGAGAGTTTACAAGTAAAAAATAAACATTAAATTAATTGAAAAATAATAGTATTTAAATAAAATAATAAATTTTATGAATAATCAGTTTATTGAATATGGCAAAAAAGGGAATAGCAAAGAGTTAAAAGAAATTCTCAGTCATATTTTTAATCGAAATAATGAGTTGTCAGAATTAGAAAAAAAAGGCACTCCTATTTGTATTTGGGGTACACATGGATTGGGTAAAACCCAAATCATTAGAGATTATGCATTAGAAAAGAAATGGAAATTTTCTTATATAGCACCTGCGCAGTTTGAAGAAATGGGTGACTTACACGGAATGCCTACCGTTGTAGATCCTGATGGAAATATAGTGGGTGATGAATATACGGTATATAGCCCTCCAGATTGGGTTCCCAGAGAGGAAGGGCCTGGAATATTATTATTGGATGATATAAACCGAGCAGATGACAGGATTCTTCGTGGTTGTATGCAATTACTACAAAATTTTGAACTTACCTCATGGAAATTACCTCCAAAATGGCAAATTGTGGCTACGGCAAACCCTGAGGGTGGAGATTATTCAGTAACTCCAATGGATGGTGCTATGCTTACAAGAATGCTGCATGCTACACTAAAGTTTGATGCAAAAATATGGGCTGAGTGGGCTTATAAAGCTAATGTAGATAAAAGAGGTATTTCTTTTGTTTTAACATATCCTGAACTTGTAAATTCAGAAAGAACAACACCCCGAAGTTTAACCCAGTTTTTTGAGCAAATTGCCCCCATTGAAAATCTCAAGAAAAATTTACAACTTGTTGAAGCTCTTGCCTTAAGTTCACTTGATGAGGTAGCTGTTTCTACTTTTATATCTTTTGTTAATGATGAATTAATACAACTCATAGATCCTGAAGAAATTTTGGATGCTAAAGATTTTAAATCTGTTGAAAATAAAATTAAAGATATTTCTGTTGATGATTCTGGTGCAAAAAGAGTAGATCGTCTGTCAACAATGTGTGCAAGATTATACTTAAAGTTAGTTTCTGATAGTTACCTGCAAGAGAAAAATCATGGAAAAAATTTGGTTCAATTCTTACTTCTTGATACAATACCTAACGACCTTCTCATGAGTTTATATATCGATTTGCAAAAGCACGGAGGTGATCAAATAAAGGAAATGACGAGAGACAAAAAATTAGCAAATAAACTATTATCAACCCTTTAAAATCCATTGATATGTTTTCAAAAGAGGAAAAACAAAACATTGCCAAAATAAAAAAACTTATAAGGATTCGTGATTTTGAAAAAATTGAAATGGGAATAGAATTGGTTAGGTCCATTAATAATCCCAAGATTTTTGATGAATTATTGGGTAATATTGAGCTAGAAAAATGGGGAAAGGGCTTTAAACATGATTGGAAAGGAGCCGGACCAGACGAGCACTACTTTCAAACTGCAATTCTTGGTTTGTTAAACTTTTCACCAAAAGGTTCAAAAGGATATGAAATTAGAGATTCCATTCAAACTCTAATATTAGAAGGTGAAATTAAAAGTGGTTATTCTTATGTCAGGTCAAAAGTATACCTCAAATATTTATCAAATTTCTCCAATCTTAAAATCTTAAAAATTAAAAATTATAAAGAAATAGTTGGGTTTGAAGAAATTTATGTTTTGCCGCTTGAAGGTCTTGATTTAGATCGAGGTTATACCCTACCAAATCATGAAGAGAAATGGGGTTTTAAAAAACTTAAAAGACTGTTTTTTACCCTTCCAAAATCTAACACGAGTAGGTATGCTGATGATCCTGATGAAAAAATTGAATTAAAAAAAATACAAGGACTAGACTTTTTATCCAATTTAACCAGTCTGGAAACAGTAAAAATAAGCAGTGGTTGGTTCTCTGAACCTAGTTCTTTTTTTTCAATTAAGGCATTGAGTTTTTTGAGGAATTTAAAATTTCTCTATTGTTATGATTTAGGCATTGATAATGTCAATGATTTAAATACTCTGAAAAATTTAAATTATGTGGCATTAAATGAAAATAATCTTACTGATATTTCAGGCTTAACTTCATCAACTAATTTAGAGTTTCTTGATTTAAGTAGTTCGGGTAAATTATCTGATATTACTCCCTTAAGCAAATTAAAAAGTATAAAATTAATAAATGTTTCAAATACAGGTATAACATCTTTGAAAGGGCTAGAAAATTCCACTAACCTTCATGGAATAAATGTTTCAAGGAGCCCTATACAAAATTTAGATGGCCTAATTAATGCAAAAAATCTTTACTGTATCAATGCGAGTGCTTGTAAAGAATTAAAAAGTATTGAAGGAGTAAAAAATTCATTGAAGTTAAAAGAAATTCTTTTAGGCGGATGTTCATCACTCCTAAATCTAAAAGGACTTGAGAATTGTAAGGATTTAAGAGCAATTTCAGTTTCAAAAAGTGGAATTTCAAATCTGGATTCTTTAATTAATTGTAAGAAAATATTTAGTAATAATTCGACAAAATGGGATGAGGAAACACCAGAATGGAGTGGCAATACTGGTTCCCAAAATTATCCCTTTTCTGGAGTTAATGAAGCTGTAGCAAAAGTTGGCTATGGAAATATTTATCAAGCAACATATTTTGGTCATAAATGCAGAGAATATTATCCCAATAGGTCATGGAGTGACCCAGATTTAAATGAATTTGAAGTTCACGAATGTCCAAATCTCGACTCTGTTGAGGGCTTAAAAAATTCAGGAATTCAATTGCTTATAATTAATAATTGTCCAAGCATTAAAAAAACTGATTATCTCGCTGAATTTCCACTTTTACAATGCTGTGATTTTACTGATTGTGCAAATCTCGAAAGTATAGAGAGTTTGTCTTCTCTTAGTTTGATAGATGTATTAATCTTAAAGAAATGTTATAAAGTTAAGCCTAAACCTAGATTCTTGTTAATGAATTCTTTGGAAAAAGTTAATGAGTATTTGTCAAAATTTAAAAAAGAGACTTCAGAAATTAAGTTAGATTCATTAGATAAAATCACAGTAAAAAAACTAGAGAAGCTATTGCTTTCAGATGATTACAGTGATATTGAATTAGGTTTAGAATTGGCAAATTCTATTTCTGATAAAGATATCTTTGATTATTTGCTTGAGGGGGTTAAGTTTATAAACAATAAAATTGTCACAAATAGCAAGTTTTTAGGAAATGATAAAACGAAAGCGTTTAGAGATTTTGCTCTTGAAGGTTTAATTTCGATTGCCCCAGATTCATGTAAGATTGCAAAGGAAATCAAAGGAAGCGTTAAAGAAAAAACATTAATTGGATCTAACATAACTTCTCTGTTATCTGTCTCAGGATTTAGTAATCTAGAAAAACTTAAAGTTAAAAATACTAATATTTCTACTGTCTCAGATTTATCTAGATTGAAAAATTTAAAAACTTTATTATTCACAGATAATCCCGAGTTGAAAAACCTCTCAGGAATTTCAAGCTTGGATAATTTGGACCTTCTTGGGATAAGGAATTGTAAAAGTCTTACAGACTTGAGTCATGTTTCAGGTTTTAAAAAACTGTCAGGCATTCAAGTTAATAATTGTGGTATAACTTCAACAAATGGATTAAAAAATCTTCCTGTATTGAAGAATGTTAATTTCAATGATAATCCTAACCTGGGAAGCATAGTTGAAATAGGTCAAATAGCTTCATTAGAAATTGTTACTATTAGTGGATGTCCAAATATTAAAAGTTTAGATGCACTAACAAAACTTGCCAATCTATCATTTTTAAGAGTTGATAAACATAATCTTCAAAATACAGAAGGGATTTCATCATTAATCAAACCTTTAATGGAAGGCTTAAGAAAAGAGTAAACTATTGTGAGCAAAGACATTAATGAGGAAATATCAAGGTGCGTAATTAAAATGCTATTAAAAGAACCTTTTTATGCACATTTTTTAAGTGGTATAATTAGAGAAGTTACTGACAAAGTAGCCACAGCTGCTGTTGGATTTAAATCAGGAAAAATTGCCTTATATGTGAATGAAAATTTCTTTCTAAAAGAATTGAAATCAGTAGATGAAAGAGTTGCTGTAATTAAACATGAAATACTTCATATAATATTCAAGCACTTACTCAGAATGAAAACAAAAAGCTATGACAACCAGCTTTTTAATATTGCTGCTGATATTGTAGTTAACCAATTAGTTAACCCATGGAAACTCCCTGACACAGCAGTTACTTTAGATACATTTCCTGAATTAAAATTACCACCAGATAAATCTGTAGAATGGTATTATGAAAATTTAAAACAAAATGCATCAAAAGATTCAGATTACAGAAAAAGATTAGAAGAGATCTTTGAGAAAGGTACACACAGTGACCATAGAATGTGGGGGGAAAATGAAAACTTTAGTATGAAAGTGGTGGAAACAGAAGTAGACAGAATAATTATTCAAGCAAGAGACAGAACATCTGTTAAAGATTATGGAACTATTCCGTTAGGTATACAATCCTTAATAAAAAATATCATTGAAAAAAGAAACCCTCAAATAGATTGGAAAAGAGCATTAAAAATTTTTTCATCAACAAGCAGAAGGACTAGAGTCTATCATACAATGAAAAGAATTAGTAAAAGATATGGAACTCGTCCAGGAATTAAAATCAAAAGGTTTCAAAAGCTTGCAGTTGCTATTGATACTTCTGGTTCTATTAATATGGACGTTATTAATATATTTTTTAGTGAAATACACCGTATTTGGAAGTTAGGAGCTGAGATAGAAATTCTTGAATGTGATGCAGAAGTTCAAAAAAAATATTCCTACAAGGGTCATATTCCTGAATTTGTTAGTGGAGGTGGTGGAACTTCATTTGACCCAGTTTTTGAGCACATTAGATCAAGTAGGTTTGAAAGATATGACGGGTGTATTTATTTAACAGATGGTTATGCTCCACAACCAACTATAAAACCTCCTTGTAAAGTTTTTTGGTGCATAACAAAAAACGGTAAAATAGGATCACATCTTAAATTTGGTAGAGCTGTGCAGATGAACTAAAAATATGAGTTGGGAAAAGTATTCTTAAGTTGACAACACGTTAAAATAAATAATATTAGGGATTAAAATACGTATAGTATCACTACTTATTTTTTTCTACATATAAATACCAGACTATGAACATATTTGAAAACATAAAAAAAAAACTCGAAGACTTAGTGAAAGCTAAACAAGCATTATTGTATAGAAACAAAAGAAAAGATGCCTACAGTTTGTCGCCTGATAGATTATTAAATATCTATCAAAACTACTTTACAGATGTTCCTTGCAGAGGTAATTATATTTTTAAATTCTCAAAAAATGATAAAAATGATTTATTATTTCTTTTTCGTGTTTACTTTAAAATGTATGTCGAGTTAAATGATGATTTAATAACAATTCATGAAGAGTTTCCAAAATATTTTAAAATTTTAAAAGAGGTGAACACTGAAAATCATAGGCATACACCAAAAACATTTGTTAAAAATACAATAATGTACCTTTCAAAAAATGTATATGGTACTACTAACTACTTAAATGGTATTTCTCTTGCTGAAAGTTTAGAGCCTCTTCAAGGAACAGATATTATACCCACAACACAAATTAACTATCAATACATAAAACCCCATAAAATATAACTTTGGAAGCTCCAATAACAAAAAGTTATTTACAATAATAATTTTGGAGACTTATAGATATCGATGTTGTTAGAGAAAGAACAAGCAACCTTCAACTTTAGTGTGTCTTTAGGAAAAAGAAATGGATATAATTCAATACGGGTAGACAGTGAGGTTGTGCTAGATCTT
>Ga0209504_1002661_pt1 | contig 11905 bp, 5 predicted proteins | sample COGITO_mtgs_1005_FD_184791 | JGI IMG/M metagenome (GOLD analysis project Ga0209504, IMG submission 184791) | Pelagic marine microbial communities from North Sea - COGITO_mtgs_100511 (SPAdes) (version 2) | ecosystem: Environmental > Aquatic > Marine > Epipelagic ...
CATGGGTCACAGGTCTGGCGAATGTAAGGGGCCGCCTACTCCCGATTATTGACCTAGCTGCATTTCTCGGTGGTAGCTTAACCAGCGCGGTGCGGGATCGGCGCGTGTTGGTGCTGGATATTAATAGTGTCTATGTGGGAGTGGCGGTGGATGCGGTGCAGGGAATTAAATCCCTTCCTATGAATCAGCATAAACCAACACCTAGTCAGTGCCCAATGGCCAGCTTTACCGACGGAGTCTTTGTCGAGGAAGAGCAATCACTGACGATTTTTTGTGCCCGTAAACTGATTGAGGACGATCAGTTTATGAGTGTCGCTATTTAGGATTTTAAAATTGCGACATATGCATTGTGTAACTTGCAAGAGTAACTGCAATACGGAATAAACATGGAGGATTATATGACTACAACTACTGGCAAAGGATCGCTTTTTCGCAGCTTAATTATCGCACTGGGAATTATCTGTATAGGTATCGCGGCATATAGCATTATTGAAGTTAACCGGCAGGCAAAAAACGATCAAACCAACATCCAAAGTATCGCCAATCTGCGCATTAAAGCGCTGCGAATTACCAAGCTAGCTGACGATGCTGGAGCGGCGCGAGAGGAGGCGTTTGATTCTCTAACTGGCTTGACCACTGAGATGGAGCGCGGCTGGAAAACATTGCAGCAACGCCTCAAAAAACAGGGTGAAATTTCACCCACGCAAATTAAATTTGTCGCCGACAGTTGGGGCAAGGTGCAAGAGGAATTAAATCAGTTAGCTGATAGTCGTGAGACGGTTATCTTTGTTTCTACTGTTGCACGAAAGCTCAATGAAACCCTACCCCAGGTACAGGATAACGCCGGTCAGGTTGTAGACGCTCTCATCGCCCAGTCTGCCCCTGCTGGGCAGATAGCGATTGCTCAGGAACAGCTCTGGTTGATTGAGCGCATTGGTCGCAATATCGATAAGATGATCCTCGCTAGCGGGGATGCAAACGTGGCGGCTGATCAGTTTAAAGGGGATTCCAATGTGTTTCGTGACACTCTGGATTCAATGAAAAATGGCAACTTTATTCTCGGCATAACCAAGGTGACCAACAAGGAAGCCCTGGCAAGTATTGAGCAAATTCAGCAATCATTTGATGTGGTCGCCAACGATATTGACCGGATCTATAACTCGGCTAATGACCTCTCCACCGCACGCCAGTCTGCGGAAGCGCTGCTAGCGGATGTGCCAGTGCTGCTAACGCAACTCGACAATCTAGATAACACTGTGGCGGATCTCGCCGATTCGGAGCAGCGACTTTTCAATGATTTGACGAGTCTATCGGCTATCGCCGGATTCTTTACTGCTCTGGTAATTTTAGGTTTTATTAATTTTAGAGCCACCCGTCGCAATCTGATCGAATCTGAGCAGACTAAAGATAAAAACCAGCAGGCGATTTTACAATTATTGGATGATATCTCGGATCTGGCAGACGGTGATTTGACTGCGGAAGCCACGGTGACAGCAGACTTTACAGGGACTATTGCCGACTCGATTAATTTCGCTATCGGCGAGCTCAGAAGTCTGGTGGAAAATGTTGCTAGCTCCTCGGCAAAGCTAACCGGATCTGCCGATGCGACCCGCGCAACATCACTGCAGCTGGCAGAAAGCGCCGAACATCAGGCTCAAGAAATTGCCGGTGTATCAGCGGCAATTAATGAAATGGCCATCACTATTGATCAGGTCTCATCCAACTCTGCAGAGTCAGCGGCGGTTGCGGAACGATCTGTATCCATCGCTAAAAATGGTTCTCAGGTTGTACGCAATACTATTGAGGGTATGGATACGATTCGCGAGCAGATCCAAGACACCTCGAAGCGGATTAAACGCCTGGGTGAAAGCTCCCAAGAAATTGGCGATATAGTTTCGCTGATTAATGAGATTGCAGAACAGACCAATATTCTCGCTCTAAACGCGGCGATTCAGGCAGCTATGGCTGGTGAAGCCGGTCGCGGTTTTGCGGTTGTAGCCGATGAGGTGCAGCGGCTTGCTGAGCGCTCGGCCACAGCCACCAAGCAGATCGCCGGATTGGTAAAAACCATTCAGAACGATACCAATGAGGCAGTAAGCTCCATGGAGCAGACCACCGCCGAAGTGGTTAAAGGTGCTGAGCTGGCCCACAGTGCGGGTATAGCCCTGGAAGAAATTGAAACTGTATCAACCAATCTGGCAGAGTTGATTCAGGATATCTCAGAAGCGGCAAAACATCAGGCCACCACATCTGCGCATATTTCCAATACTATGAATGTAATACAAGAAATCACCTCACAAACTCTATCTGGCACCAATGATACTGCTACATCTATTGGGGAGCTGGCAGAGATGGCTGTGGAAATGAAGCACTCAGTAAGTGGATTTATTCTTCCCGATACAAGTAAAGATGAAGCCCCTAATGAGCAACAGAATATAGCTTCCGAAGCCGAAAAAGAGCTCGATGATGATCAGCTGGGAGCCATGTTTGCCGTCGCCACTGACACCGAATCCGATCAAGCTGAGGCAGTGAATGGGGAGTCCATTGCCAGCACTGATGACGATCGCCTGAACCTTGATTTTGTTGCCAATGCCGATATTGACCAGCACTTCAATGAAGATATTGAGGTCGATGCCGAAGACCCCGAGGAGCTTTTACATCTAGAGGAGTTTGAGGCTGAAATCGAAGCCATGCTTAGCGACGAGGAGAGTAAAAAGACGTAGACCAATAGTCGACTAAATAGGGCTTATTAGGTGGCCATCAAAGCAGGGCAGGCGCTCCTTGAGAGTAGTGAATTCGGATATTTCGATATCTGGAAGACTGCTATCGAAGAGCGCACAGGTGTGCAGATTACCGCTGATCGTGAGCACGCCTTAGGGCTCTTGCTCAACCGAAGAATGCGCGAATTAAATCTTCTCGATGTTGACGAATATCTAACCCAAGCTCTGGATGTCACTAGAGGCGCCGAGGAGTGGAGTGGACTGGTCGATAGATTGCTGGTTAAGGAGACAAGCTTCTTTCGACATGGTCCCTCATTTGATTATGTTGCCCAGTGGGTTAAAGAGACCATTACTAACCCTGACTTTGTCGGTCCGCTGTGGGTCTGGAGTCTCGGTTGTTCAACTGGCGAGGAGGCCTACTCACTGGCGATAACTGTTGACCGAGCTATGCGTCAAGTAGGATCTGTAAAGGGCTTTGGCATTATCGGCACTGACATCAGCAATGAGGCGATCTTTCAAGCCCGGCGCGGTATCTATCGCGGAGCAAAAATGAATGCGGTTGATGAGTCTACAAGAGCGGATTATTTCGACCAAGTCGGAGCGCAGCTATGGCGAGTAAAAGCGGATTTAAGGCGCCGAGTCTGTTTTTTGACGAGCAATATACTGGCCGACAAATCCCCTTTAATAGGACGCAAAATACATCTTATTTATTGTCAGAACATGTTGATATATTTTCGCCGCTGGAAGCGCCGGGAACTGGTTAATCAATTAACCGATCATTTGGATAATCGCGGTTGCCTTATGTTGGGACTAGGCGAATTGGCAAATTGGATGCCCGAGGGATTTGCGCGAGTTGCGCCGCGCGTTGTTCAGGCATACACAAAAGTTAAGACCGTTGAACAGGGAGAAGCTCTATGAGCGAGGTTCAAATAAAAAGAATCAAAACATTCACCGGGCTTGAATGGCTAGTAGGAGAAATTGAAAGTAGTCTGGATGCAGCCTTTAGTGAGTTGGAAGCGTTCACTCAGAACAATAGCGATGAAACAAAAATACGTTTTTGTTTGGGCCACCTGCATCAAATAACCGGTCCATTTAAAATCCTAGAATATGAGGGATGCATTTTTTTAGTTGAAGAAATGGAGGCTTTAACTCAGGCCATTATTGACAAAAAAGTTTCCAATATTAATGAAGCCTGTGAAATTTTAGTTCAGGCGATTGTCAAACTACCAATCTACCTTCGGCAGATATTATCGAATCGTGAAGACCGTCCTGAGACGTTAATTCTATTATTAAATGACTTGCGCGCAGCCCAAGGACACTCCTTAGTTTCTGAGGGAGGTTTATTTTCACCAGATATATCCAAGTATAAAAATCAATCGGAAAATCAGCTCGCCGTCGATCCCAACTCCGCAACCAGCGATATGATAAAACGCCTGCGTCAGGTCTATCAGTTGTCCCTAATCAAAGTAATAAAAGACCAGGATAAAGCGGCTAACTATTCCAATCTCGCGAAAGTATTACAGCGAATGGTGGAGCTTTCAAAAGGTACCTGGAGAGAAAATCTCTGGTCTGTATCCGGTGAAACCATTAAGTTAGTGGCTTCTGGTGAAATCAAATTTAGCCTCGCACTGAAAAAGCTTTTTCGAACTCTGGATACCCAGCTAAAACTCCAGGCCAAAGAAGTTATGCTTGGTGAATACAGTGCTCCCGAGTGCGGGCTATTTAAGAACCTGCTTTATTATCTTACGACCATTCAGCCCACTACTCAGGTATTAGAGTCTATCTGGGAAACATATAGTCTCGCTGAGGCTTTCCCCACTGGAACTCTCAATCCCGATCATGGACGCTTGGTGCCGCAGCACGATCCATTGGTTGTGCGCTCTCTAGTTGTATCGATTCAGGCTGAATTGGCTACCGTGCGCTCTGCCCTGGAGAGGTTTTCAATCGAGGGCGGACTCTCTGCTGACGAAGTTAGAGAGGCTCTACCGGTACTCGCGAACATGGCCGACACTCTTGCTCTGGTGGGTCAGGGAAAGCTGCGTGATGCCACGACCAATGTCGACACTAGATTACAGCAAATGTTTTCTCTGGAAGCCTCGGGAATCGACGATCAGGATATTACCAATGCAGTTCACAGTCTCGCCGAAATAGAATTAGCCTTAAATACTTGGGCTGCCAGTCCCGACAAATTTTCAGGCACAGTAGACTTGGATAGCCAACAGAATCAATTTGAATTCGACAGCGCCAGTAAGGTGCTTTTAGCCGAGTCGCGCACGGGTATCGAACGTATCAAAGAAGCGGTTGTTGCGTTTATAAATTCCCAGTGGGATTTGCAGCTACTCTGCCATGTACCAGAGATGTTTCATCAGCTGCAAGGGGCTCTGCAAATTATAGGATTGGCTCGTGCGGCATCGGTGGTGGCTGGCTGTGCAAGCTATGTTGAAAAGCTTATTGCAGCAGATAGCCGCCAAGTGGAATGGCATGCTCTAGACACCTTCGCCGATGCAATTACCATTGTTGAATACTATCTCGAACAATTTCCCGCTGACAATAACGTCAAACAAGATGAGGTTTTGGTTGCGGCAGAAGCAAGTATTTTCTCTCTGCTAGAGGGAGCGCAAGCAGGGCAGCAACCTTTGCAGAAAACGGCGACCGACTATACCGATTTACATGCTGAGCCCGAGGAAATTATTCAAGAAATGGTTCTTTTAGAGGAGCAGCAGGAACCGATTGTCAGTTTCCCTCAAGAGCAAAAGTCGGAGCCAAAGGCTGAGGGCTCTTTGCAGGCTGAGGGCTCTCTAAAAGCTGAGAGCTCTTCACAGACTAAAGCAGTCCCCGCGGATCAGGATGATGAATATATTGTTGATCCAGAAATAATCGAAATCTTTGTCGAAGAGGCGGATGAGGTTCTCGAAACTTTAACTGCGTTATCACCCCAGTGGAAAAACCAGCCTCAAAACGAGGAGTTTGTCGCGACTGCCCGGCGTTCCTTCCATACTCTAAAAGGAAGTGGACGCATGGTTGGCGCCATGGCGATCGGAGACCTAGCCTGGTCCATTGAAGAGCTGTTGAATGGCGTCACCAACGGGTGTTTAAAGTGTACTGAGATGATGGTTGATCTGTCAGATATGGCGGTGGAATCAATTACAGGAATGATTCTCACCTTTGCTGCCAATCAGCCAGATGACGACCCAGAAAATCGCATTGCCGCTATTGTTGAGGCGGCGCGATGTCTGGCCAATGATGAAACTATGAGCCCACGAGCGGCCGAATTATTCAGTTTGGAGGTCATTTCTGAGGTTGAGCCGGAACAAGAAAAAGCGGTAGTTGAGCCATTTGAAATTGACAGTTTTTCTGTTGAAGAGCTCGAAGACCCAAATACAACGCTGAATGATTTAAGTGAGCTAAGTAGTTCTGATATTACTGAGACCGAGGCGTTAGAACTTAATAGCGAGTCAGAGGTTGATCGGCAGCAGGATTCAATTGACGACCAAATAGAGGCTCAAGAGCTTGGTGATGAAGAAGAGCACGAAGCGATACTCTTGGAGATGTTCGTCAATGAAGCTCAGGGCCATTTAAAAGCGATTGATGATTTTGTCTTGCAAACCCGCAGTTCAGCGCCACTTTATAGGGCTCCCTCTCTAGCACTTCAGCGAGCCCTGCACACCTTAAAAGGGACTGCAGAAATGGCCGACTTCTCAGAGCTGAGTGAGCTGGTTGCGCCCCTTGAAGAGTTTATTAAAGAGTTGCATCACCACCAGATTTGTCTCGATGAAGACATAGTTCACTTAGTTGAAGATGCGGCAGGCTTTTTCCGCGCCATTCTTGCGCGCATGTCAGGCGGCGAATTAATCGAACTGTCAGGACTGTCGCTGTTCCGTGCGCGGCTGTCAGAGTTGCGTGAAAAAGCCGTCGGTCATCTATTGCGTGGTGCGAACAACGATAGTGACGGCAAGGACTTTGCCGCAGTCAAACGGCTTATGGCGGAAGGTCTTTTGGCGTTACAAAATTATCCTGCACTGTACGATTATCTTCAGCATCAAACCGCACCCCCGAGAGTCATTTTCAATGAGCTGCAGGCCGATTTAAAAGCCATCCAGGAACAGCTTGTGGATGCGGATATAGCACCTATTTTAGAGCTTTCTGGACTGATGGCGCCGATTTATAGCCTACTTCTGGAAATAGGTTCTGTACCTAATCAGGCTGTTATAGATAGATTAAAAGCGAGCCATGAAGATCTACTGAATCTCTTTGATATGCTCGCAGCGGATCAGGATTTAAGCTCAATATCCGATAGGGATAAAAAGCGCCTAGAGGATATACAAGAACAGCTTACTGCCCAGTTAGCAGAAAAGGCCGAGCTAGTTAAGATCTCTGAAGATCAAGCCCTGGCGCCAAGTACCGAGGAAGAACCTCCAGAGATGCCTCCAGTTAACGAGCAGTCAGAGGACAATCAGCCATTAGTAGCGGATAAGTCTGAGCTAATACTGCCGGAAGAAAATATTGACGAACCATTGATGGATTTAGATGGCAGCGATAAGAACGTCGACAATGCAGACACAGATGCACCAATAATATCGCCTGCCGCCGCTGCCCCTAGGTCATTACCATTGGTCGATATAGAGCTAGACAATGAAATTGTTGGCGTCTTTGTGGAAGAAGCGGATGATATTGTCAGCCATATTGAAGAGTTAGTAATGGCCTGGCGATCCAGTCCCAAAGAGATTGAGCTGGCTGACAGACTTAAGCGTGATTTGCATACCTTAAAAGGCGGCGCGCGCATGGCGGGATTCAATGGGCTGGGAGATCGAGCCCATGCCATTGAGTCCCTGATTGACGAGACTAAAGATTATAACAAGCGCTTTTTTAAGAGGATTATTTCTCAGCAGGAAATGCTGGTCAGCATCTACGATATTGTTCGGCAGATGGCCCGGGGTGGCGATATCAATGAGCTGCGTCAACAGCTGGTCGATTTTGAGCAAAGCGATCTGACGGATAAAAATACCGCTGCTGGTGATCAGGCCGAGAGTAACAATCAGGATAGTTTCGACTCTGCCGCTGACTTTATGAAATCTCTGGCTATCCCGGAGGCGGGCAAGTCCGGGCACACCATGCAGACACCGCCGAGTTCCTCCGGCGCCAAAAGCAAGCCTGCACTTGACCAAAATACTATTCAAGGGGAAATCAAAGAGGTTGTTCGAATTGGCGCCGAGGTGCTGGATACACTGGTTAATCTGTCTGGCGAAAATATTATTTTCCGCGGCCGAGTTGAAGAGCAGCTCAGTGAGTTCACTCAGTTTCTCGATGAAATGGATGCCACAGTGGAGCGTCTTCAGGGGCAGGTCCGACGTCTTGGTACTGAAACCGAAGCGCAGATTGATTACCGTCGTGAGCAGATTGAAGCTTCCGGTGAGGCGGATAATTTTGATCCATTAGAGATGGATCGCTACTCCCACTTACAGCAGTTGACCGGTTCGTTGATGGAGTCCGCATCGGATTTACATGATCTCAAAGAGACATTGAACGAAAAATTAATTGGCACGGAAACGCTACTTTTACATCAATCACGAATCAATACTGATCTGCAAGAAGGCTTAATGAAAACTCGCATGGTGCCCTTCGCCAGAATTGTTCCGCGACTGCGCCGTATTGTTCGGCAGGTGGGCATAGAGCTGGGCAAAAAGGTCGAATTGCGCATGGACAATATTCAGGGAGAGATGGACAGATCTGTTCTCGATCGAATGGTTGCACCCCTGGAACATATGATTCGCAACTCCGTGGATCATGGTATAGAAAATGAAGCCGAGCGCTTAAAAGCGGGCAAGCCGGCCAGTGGCAGTATTGTTATCACCACTTACCGACAGGGCGGCGATATAGTTATCCATCTGGCTGATGATGGTCGCGGTTTGGATGTGGAAAAGATTCGTCGCCGCGCTCTGGAGAAAGATTTGATAGTTGAGGATGCGGCGCTATCAGCCTATGAAATTGCTCAGTTTATTTTTCATCCCGGCTTTACCACATCCGACTCAGTGAGCCAGATATCTGGCCGTGGTGTCGGGCTCGATGTGGTCAACAGTGAAGTGCGCCAATGCGGTGGTCGAGTGGATATCGAAACCTCGGCGGGGTTTGGTACTCAGTTCACCATAGTGCTGCCCTTTACCTTATCGGTTAACCGCGCATTGATGATTAATGTCACTGGCGATCATTACGGTTTGTCTCTCAACTCAATTGATGGCGTCCACTTTATGCCCCGCAGTGCGGTGGAAGAAGCTATGACCAATGGCAGTGTGATTAACTATGCCGGTGTCGACTATGAACTCTGTTATCTGGGAACTTTACTCAACCCGGAGATAGTAAAGCGCCCAGACAGTCTCGATGAGGATGCTGCCCTGGTGCTGTTTCATTCCGATAACCGACGCTTTGCCGTCCAGGTCGATGAAATTATTGGCACCAAAGAGATTGTTGTGAAGACCATTGGGTCTCAGTTTTCCAGTGTTCCAGGATTGGGCGGCGCGACCATTTTGAGTGATGGTCAGGTGGTCGTGATTATTGATCTCAATGAATTGGCGCGAGTTTCCATTGTCGACCTACCGCGTATTGGCCAGGGCGATGAGAGAGGTCTTGAACATGATTCGCGCTCAAACAATGAGGTTTCAACCAGTATATTGGTGGTGGATGATTCGGTTACGGTACGAAAAGTTACCAGCCGTATTTTGCGACGCCAAGGCTATAGAGTACTGACCGCGAAAGACGGTATTGAAGCCTTAAAGACAATGCAAGACGAGATCCCCGCCGTAATCCTGCTGGATATTGAGATGCCGCGAATGGATGGTTTTGAGGTGGCTACTCGGGTTCGTGCCAGCGATGAGTTACGCAATATCCCAATTATTATGATCACCTCGCGAACCGGTGATAAGCATCGAAACCGGGCTATAGAGCTGGGTGTCGATCACTATATGGGTAAGCCCTATCAAGAGGAGCACTTGTTAGAGACATTGGACGAGCTGCTTTCTACCCAAACCTAGAAGCAACCTATGCACCAGTCAAAGGCCGAAGGAAAAGCGAATGGCAAGACGAAAAAAGTCTGGTTGCTGGGGGCTTCTACCGGAGGCCTGCAGGCGATACGTCAGTTTCTAAGTCAAATTCCTCCGCGGGATGACCTGGCTTTCGTCTATGCTCAACACATAGGGGTGCAGCAGACTGGAGTTCTATTGAAGATGATAGAAACCCATACAGGCTGGCCAGCAAGAGTGCCTTCGACTGGAGAGTTTATAAAACCCGCTACAGTGACGGTAATATCCCCAGAGTTTGAAACCCGAGTGAGTCGACAGGGTTGGATATTGCGCTTTGCATCCTCATGGCCGGGCCACTACGCACCCTCTATCGACCAGTTAGCCAACCGTCTGGCGCTGTTATATAGGCGCGATTGCGGAGCCATTATATTTACCGGTATGGGCGATGATGGCGCTAGAGGATGTCAGTCGATCAAGCAGTATGGCGGGCAGGTCTGGGTTCAGGAGCCGACTGCCTGTACCGTACCGGCCATGCCTGAAGCAGTGATCCAGAGGTGCAAAACCGATTTTATTGGGACTGTTACAGAGCTGGCAAAAAGATTAAATAGAAATGTTGTTCAAATGGAGGCTTGTAGCCAATGAGTTTGTTTTTTCTAGATCAAAAAAATCCTATTGCTCAGGTCGACTGCCTGTCGATCAATACTGGGCAATCAAATCTATTGGTTCCTATGCCCGCCATCGCCGAGATTATTCTCAATCAGGAGCTGATTGCCGACGAGGAAAAGCCCCAGTGGATGTGTGGCTGGATTAAATGGCGCAATCTAACAATCCCACTAATTGATTTTGCTGCACTGCAGCAGAACAAGCCCTGCGTAGATTTCGGTAGCAGTACGCGGATTGTGGTGCTGAATAGTCTGGTAGAAGGGCACGAGCATCGCTACTACGCGATTATCTGCAAGGGATTCCCACATACTATTAGAGTTGAGGAAGACAGTGCGCTAAGCGCTCAGGACGAGGTCGAAATCGCCACCTGCATCAGTTTAAGCTTTGACCTCGATGGCCAGCATTTGGACTTGCCGGATTTCGAAGAGATTGAAACCCACCTGCGCAGTATCCCCCACAATCAGTAATTCACTGTATCGCCAAAAATCCTGTTCTGTATCCTCACAGAGCAGGTGACCTACCGTCCACAGATTAGTAGTATTAAGCAGCCTGCCTCAATGTTAGTCTTAGACCTTAGAATGCTAACAACCATTAAAACTATAATAAGAAAGACACCTTGAGGAACAGAGCATGAACGGCTTAATGATGGACTCCCAGTTGACCATAACGTCAATAATGAAGCACGCTGATCTAATTAACGGTAAGAGCGAGATTGTTTCAGTCACTGGCGACAATCCGCTGCACAGATATACCTATAAAGATGCCTTCCGCCGTGTGCGCCAGATGGCCAATGCTTTGCAGAAGGTGGGTTTTGAGGCAGGAGACAGAATTGCTACTCTGGCTTGGAATGACTATCGCCACTTTGAGCTCTATTACGCAATTTCTTGTTCAGGGCAGGTTTGTCATACAGTTAATCCGCGTCTTTTCCCTGAGCAGATCGACTTTATTATCAATCATGCTGAAGATCAGTTTGTTTTCACCGACCCTATGTTTGTTCCTCTCTTGGAACAGCTTCAAGATAGCCTTTCCTCGGTTAGAGGCTTTGTGATCATGACCGATGCGGCAAATATGCCGAATACCAGCCTTAAAAATGCTCACTGCTACGAGACCTTTATTGAAGGAGAGTCAGATAGCTTTGACTGGCCAGATTTGGAAGAGAACAGTGCTAGCTCGATGTGTTACACATCTGGTACCACAGGTAATCCCAAGGGCGTTCTCTACAGCCACCGCAGTACGGTTTTACACTCCATCGTTGGCTCAACACCAGACGTGATGAACCTCGCCCAGAAAGATGTGGTGATGCCCATAGTGCCGATGTTCCATGTTAACGCTTGGGGAACCGCCTACAACGGTCCAATGGTTGGCGCCAAGCTTGTGTTCCCAGGCCCGAAAATGGCCGACGGTGAAACACTGACCAACCTGATCAATTCAGAAAAAGTGAACTATTCCCTCGGTGTGCCAACGGTTTGGCTTGCCTTGGTGGGATACCTCAATACCACAGGAAAAACC
>Ga0209504_1002684_pt1 | contig 11840 bp, 20 predicted proteins | sample COGITO_mtgs_1005_FD_184791 | JGI IMG/M metagenome (GOLD analysis project Ga0209504, IMG submission 184791) | Pelagic marine microbial communities from North Sea - COGITO_mtgs_100511 (SPAdes) (version 2) | ecosystem: Environmental > Aquatic > Marine > Epipelagic ...
AGCAGGGGTCCAGGTGAACGAGCGCGCGTGTCTGGGAGGAGATGCGCTGAACGTCACTTATCACATATTTGCGCAAAAGTCTACTCGCCTTCATCGCACTCAGCGCCCAGCGCCATATAGCCAGCGCCGTCGCAACTCGAATCACGATGCTTACCATTGCGCAACCTGGCGATCTTCAGCAAAGCCATCATGTGACAAACATCAGCCGCGCTGACAGGGTAGTCAAGATATGCCGACCACATAGCCGCAATACAGCCGAAGTTCTCGCTTGCATCACCGTAGTCGGTTGCCCGTTGGCCGTTGATAAGCTGGGACGCCTCTTTCAGCACCTGTGTTCTCACGTTGTCTTTCATTTCACTCTCCATCAGGTTCAAAGTTAATTTCGTCATCGTACATTCTGACCGCTGTGATCTTGGCTTTAGGGAACTCATTTACCACAGGGGCCACCAGATCGTCTGTAAGAGCGTTTAAGACGGCACAAACGTCAGACAGGTGGTAGACGGTCCAATTCTTGTTTGCGCGTCTAACGGCGCTTATATCGCCGCTGGCGAGGAAGCAATATATCTTACCACCCCACTCGCAGATATGTCCGTCAACTTTCGGCGGCTCATGGCCATCCTGCCGAGCTTTCAGGTTCATCATCTTGAGTGCTTTAATCAGACTGGTCGCCAGCTCAACGCAAAGCGCGTGATCCTCGGCGGCCATCGCGCCTTCTAGGTCATCACGCAGCTCACGGTATCTGACGGCGTATGCTGGCGGCACACAATTGACCAACGTATCGCCCCACACTTTGCTGGCCGCCGCTGACGCAAAGGTGAACGGCTCGACCGCTGCGGCTACCTTTCGATTGATCGGCTTGGCATGGTCGGTATGCTTGCTGTCAAACTTGCCACGATCAGCCCTCGCCTTGGCTGTCTTTTTAGCCATTAATTTTCTCCCGACACGCTACGACGATTGCCCTATAGGCAAATCGTCGTTTTCGTAGGTCATGTCCAATCATACGATTTTGACTACGATTAGATACGAAAAATACGAAAAACGTGTTTATACTGTGTAAAATCAACAACATAAAAATCGTAGCAAAATCGTACATTATGTGACCCTTCCTTCCTTAGCAGAAATCCATATTTTACCCTCGTTTTGCACCATATACCCGCTTGAGATTAGCCCTTTGATGGCCGCCGTGTAGGCTCCAGATGGGTTGGCGGAGGTCATTTTACCCCTGGCAAACTCCCTCAGACTCTCTTCATCTATGCACCAGAAACGCCCACTTTCGGGCCAGCCTGGGCCAGATGGGTTCTCTCCGCCGATGCCTTCTCCGCGCAATTGTTTGAAGGCTGACACGACAACTTTCTGGTTTGCACCGCTTGGTCGCTTCTGGTTCATGTCGGCCACATCGTCTGGATCGGCCTGCTCAATGGTACAGGTTGTGACCACATCGCCGTCTTCATCCTTGCCCAGTTCATGCACACGAAGGTTAAAGACAAACGGCTCCTGTGGCTCGAGGTCGCGCTGTTTGGTGGCCGTTGCCGTGCGCAATGCCCCTTCAACTTCCAGCTCAATTTCGGTGTCCGTGGCGGCTCTGAGCGAGCTGTGACCGCGCGCACCTTTCGCTGTGTCTTTACCGCTGTGATGCACGATCATAATATGTGCGCCTGTGACTTCGCGCAGTGCATCGGCATTGGCAATGAATGATGTCATGTCTGTCGGCCCGTTTTCATCGCCGCCAGCCATTGCGCGGGATAGCGTGTCGATCACGATCATGGACAGCGGCTCACCTTTGTCGGCCTCGATTTGCTTGCACAGCTCAATCAGGCCAGCCAGGTCGGCCTCTGGTCGCAGTAGATCAACGGGCGATGGCCTGACAGCCAGCGGAGCGTGCGTTATTCCGTACTGTTTTCGCAGAGCCACGCAGCGTGACTGAAAAGCGTTTCCGCCCTCGGTGGCCAGGTACAACACTGGTCCGCCCTTAACCTTGCTTCCCTGCCATTCAACGCTGGCTGAGACGCAAAGCGCCATGTCAAGACAGAAAAACGACTTGCCGACGTTTGATGGCCCATAGACCACTGACATCTGACCTCGGCCCAGCCAGCCTTTGATAAGGTAGGATGATGTCAGCACTGGTTCGGCGTCTTTCAGCCAGAAGATCGGCTTCTGTTCGGCGTTGGGTATGATGATTGTAGCTCTAGGCTGCACCTGTGGCTCCTGCTGTGGCTCTTGGTCAGGCACCATATCAAAGTCGGCATATGGGTCAGAGGCCGCTTTCACGATCTCTTCGCGTTGTTTGGCAGGCGTTGGCCGGATTTCCTTACCATATTCTCTGACGGCATCTGACATCCTGCCGCCATGTTCAAAGTGCGCCCAAATGTCGAAGGCGTCTCCATAGCAAAACTCGCCAGTGGCCTGACCGATACCGGATGCTCTGTCGGAGCCGGAGAGGCTGACCCAGTGCGTGCCAAAGTCCTTCGTGGCAAACGATCCGCTTGACTGCATTGGGCTGCGATAGCTGTCTGATCGGCCTTTGCGCTCATAGCCGTATTTAAGCATAATGTCGGAGATGGTGTGACGCTGGTTAAATACCTCAATCGGGTCATCGACATCGTATTTGCTGCGATTTTCCTCTCGCTGCTGTGCGCGAAGTGACCGCTCTGCTGCGGCTCTTTCTGCTGCGATGGCCTCATTCTTGCGGCGAAACTCCAAGTTTGCCCAGATCGTGCTTTCGGCTGGGATCAGCAGGCCGCCGCCTCTGTGGCGCACACCGTGGTAAAAGCTCGGCTCGTTACGCTCATCTCTGCGCGCTGGCGGCACGTTGGGAAGATAGATTGGCTGCCCGGTGCGAGAGAGAGCTGCATCGCATGTTATACCCTCCTGCTGCATGAGATCAAAGAGCGCGAGCTGTGCGTCGGCGTAGTCTTCGCCACTGATCGGCTCGGCCAGGGGAATTAGCACGCGCCACTTTCGGTTGTCTTCGCTGGCCCCGGATGACGAATAGATCAGCGCGGATGCGTCACCTGTGACTGTGGAAACGGCTGTGCGCAGCTCGGTGAGCGACGGATCACCTTCGTCCACATCTAGGGCGAGCAACCAGTATTCGCCATTCTCGCGCTGGATGGCATGATTTCTGCCATCGTGATCGCGATATGTTGACGGAATAATAAACGAGGCATCGGCCTTTTCCTTGGCCTGCGGCTCGCTTACGAGGTTGGCCAATTGAGCTAAATCTATTCCGTCATACTCTGCGTATTTTTGGTTAATCTTTGTATCAAGCGCACCGTGCGCTAACAGAAGCTGCTGCTTGCCAACTTCGCTGGTTTTTGTTAGTCTATTCATGTTCGGACCCTTTCCACCAATCACCGGACTTTTTTCCTAGTAACCCCTGCCAGCGTCCCAACTGGCAGGGGTTTTCTTTTACCTAGAATGGGATTTCATCGTCTCCCAAGGCATCGGCCATTTCCTGCGCTGGTGACGCTGTTGGCGCAATTGCTGGGCCAAAGTCATCCAAAGATGCGTCAACGCCGCCTGACATCGTCGTTGGCACTTCGTCAAAGTCATCGAGGCCACCGCCACCGTAGACTGCGTGAGTGACCTGCACGGTGTCAATAAGTAGCGAAATGCCACCATTGCCGTCTGGATCGGTCACGGGATACGCAGTGACCTTCAGGTTGCCCTTTGAGCCACCCCAGAAAGCCACATCGGCCAGCGGTTGCTTTGAGCCGTCGATAACGCGAGGCTTTTCGTTAAGTGCGCCTTGACCGTTGACACCGTTGCGCTTGGCGCGAAACTCATAGTTTCCGTTCTCCAGCTTTTTCATGCCAAACACCTTGCTGAATGGTGACTTGGTTTGGCAGGTCTCATAGTGGGCTTTTAGCTCGGCGTGGAGCTTACTAGCTTCATCTTTGCTCATCTCCCATCCGATTGAGTATGAAGCGCCGGAGGCTGTTGGCGCGCATTCCTCGGACTTTTTCTCCGAGGTGTTGAAGCGATAGGTCGCGTTGAGGCGAGGGTATTTGAACTCGACGTTGCGCACCATCACGCTTTTGAAGTCAGTTTTAGCCATAGTGTTTTCTCCTAGTTAAATGTCGGCTTGTAGCCATCGTGGCAGATCAATCACGTTTGTGAAGTCTGACCAACCAGTGTCCCATTTTTGACTTTGGTTGGCTTTTGCAATCTTGTCGAGGGTCAGGTGCATTTGCTGCGTACCCCATTCAAGATATTCGGGTGATAGAATGTTGGTTGATACAGCATATGGAGCTGCCTTTTCAACATTCACGAAGACAAATTGGTTGGCTTCATAGCCAGCCAGGTTCAAACAGTAGATATAGAACGCCGCTTGGATGGCGTAGTTATATGTGTGCATGTCTTTTGCCACGCCGCGTGGGCTGGCATCCTGACAGGTTTTGAGGTCATAGATGACGCCTTTTGCGTCCCAGTAGCTATCGGGCCTGCATTTGAGCTGCAATCCGCTTACTGGGTCTGTAGTGAAAAAGCTCGCCTCATTGACCGTTGTTGGGCCTGCCATGCGCTGACCTGCCGGATGGAACAGCACGCTATGTGCCATCTCCTGCGCCAGATCATAGTCACCAGAGGTCAGGAGGGTTTTACCTTCTGCCTGCGCCCGTTCGTGCAGTTCTGACCATGCTTTGCCTCGGCGGGTTTCTGGTCCGCGTATGACATCGGCGCCGTCTTCAAGCACCATTGAGTGGGTGCAAGTTCCGAGGTCGAAGGCAATGCTGGATTTGTAGACTTTGGTTTTCCAGTGTGCCAGCGACTTGCTGTGTACTAGCTTAACGTCAGATGAACTAATGTAGTCCTTTTTTGCGTGGTACTCAGCATTGGTGAGTTTGTCAGCGGGGATCATAAGGAAAATCCTTTGGAGTTAGTTCTGGAAGACCTCTGGCGATTTCTTCTGCGCTACTAAGTTTCCGGATGCGAAAAAATCCTTTATGCTCTGGAAATCTATTCATGTACCATCTGGCGTAATATGGTCGATGATTATTGTTTACTTTAAACGTAGATTTACCGTCTTCTCCTACAGTGTCGGTTTCCCAGCGAATGCGTTCAAAAATTGCATTTGCTGAATAATTGGAAAAGCCCCTTTCAGACATTTCTCGGGTAAACCTCACATACAAAGCCCAAACATTTGGATTTGACAGATGAAATTTCTTCGCGGCTTCTTCTAACTCATCCGCGCGAGTATTGAGTAATTTATCTTCATAAGTGACTTCGTTCATTGCATTGCCTCCCTCGCAATATAGCAGAAAGTCTCAAAATCAACCTCCACCGTGTAATCGTGATCGCAATCGGTTAGCGCAGCCAGCGGGATCACGCATCGCATCGGCTTGCGGTCGTATTTATATATCAAGCACGGCATCTTTTGCTCACGCTCGGCGGCGGTTTTAACTTGCTTCCACCACGCAGGCGCACCGGATATTGGGCCGCCCTTGTAGCGTTTAAGCTCCAAGGTAAACGGGAATGCCGGATCATCAGGCGTCAAGTCACCGTGATCGGCTTCCTGATACTGAATTAGGTTGCGCTTAAAGCCTATGCCCAGCTCATCGCGAAGCATGTTGGCAACTTCCCGCTCAAATGATGCGCCTTTGTTGCGCCCGTTGACCATTAGTCAGCTCGCGGCTGTTCGGCGTAAATCCCTACGTTGGCCGCAGCGTTAATAGCTGCCGACCGAATAAACGTGGCCAGCGCCATGCCAGCACGCTCTGCGGCTAACGTCAGCGCCTCATGCTGGGCCTCAGTTAAGACCACTCGACTCTCTTTCTTCATGTCACCCTCCAAGGTTAATTTGATAGGACGTTACATCCTAAAAAAAGTTTATGCAAGTGCATCTTTAGGCTTTACATAGGATGATTTACGGATTAGTGTAATTGTATAGCCGAGGCAATCCCGCCAACGCACGCCAATATGGAGGTTCCCATGGCACATTCTCTTTTTTTCCTGCTTTCGTCCGAGGCCGCTCAAGGTCGCATGGTCGAGCGCAAGCCAGCGTTTGTTGTTCATGTTGAAACCTCCAGCGACATGAATGTTGCTGATCGTTTCGTTGAGCTTGACGCTGAGGATATTGTCCAAGCGGAAAATATAGCGTTTGGATGGCTCAAGCGCGATAATATTTCCGCAGCAATGCGCCGCGTTCTTCACGACGGCTCACTGACCGATGTAATTGGTCCAATTTTTGACCAGACTTTCATCAGGCGCCCCCTTAACGCGGATGCAGACTGGGATCAGTCTTTCGATACTCACAACTAAAAACGGGGAGCTTCGGCTCCCCAATCAAACCGGGAGAACCAACAATGAAACATAAGCTAGAAATTGCCGCTGAAATCATATTCCTCTTGGCTCTGTTTGCAGTGCCATTGTTCATCAGGAGCGCAATCCTATGAACAATAAGATTAACTGCCCTGAATGCGATGGTGATGGCACCGTTGAGCGCGATGTTTGGGTTCGCCAAAGCTCAACTTGGCATGGCGACTTTGGCTGTGAAATTGAAACTTGCGATAATTGCAGTGGCGATGGCAAGATTGAGCCGTTGGAGGGAGACGAATGAGTAACGCAGAAAAATTAACCGATCAGGTAATCAAATGCGCAGAGATGGATATGTCACAAACTGAAATCGCAGACTTTCTGCGCGTCACCCCCGCAACAGTTGGTCGTATTACCAGCAAACTCAACATTACACTCAAAAGAAAGAGGCGAGAATATGGACCTAATAATGCAATATATAAAACGGCTAGAGAGAGTGAACTCGATCCTGCTGTCGGAACCGAAGACAGCGATGAGGCCAGCGTTGCAGCAGAGGCTGCAAGAGCAAAGCGCGCTGCTAGAGAAGCTAAGGTTCGCGATCAGCGATCTGCCGAAGCCAGACTGAAGGCCAGCCTGGAGGGTGTGATGAACAAGCATGAACGCTATGAGATAACTTACGGCCACTGCCTGCTTGAGTTTGAGAAGTTGCAGCACAAGCTGGGCAATCGCGATCCATTGCCATCTATGCAGGTTCGCAAGTCAACCATGCACCCCAGCGCCGTTGAGCTGGCCGAGAGACGCCGCCAGCACGGCATAGAGCAGGGTGAGCATCTTTTCCGAATGTTGCGTTATGACCAGCGCATTACGGCCTCTGAGGGCGCTGGTATGCTCGGTGACAGCATTGCGCGCACCTCAAGCTATCTCAACAACATGGCGGAGGCTGGCAAGCTGTACCGAGTGCGTGATTTTATTAAGGTTGCTGGCTACACTAAGCCGCAATGGCGCTGGGTGTTCAGCAAGCAGCCGATCAAACCGCTGTCGAATAAGTTTGAGGAGGATGTATAATGACTGACGAAGAACTGGAGCGCAAATTGCACATTGCAGGCGCACTTGGATGCGCCATTGGCTTCATTAGCGGCGCTGGCTTGATGGCGCTGGTGGGTATTATATTCTAGTAATCGTGTGGGTGGCCGTTGAAGTAGATGTTGGCACATTTGTAGCAACGTCACCGAGGTAAACAACCACCATTCCCGTGGTAAGTCGATTTTATCTTGTGATGATAGCCACCCACTCGAACTTTGTAATCAAAGCCGCACGCGGTCACAAGCGGTTATTTGAAGCTGTCGAATGTTTTTTGCATCGACTGCTCTTCATCCATAAATTCCTCTGGCGAAATGTATGTCGTAACGGAGGTCAGCTCATCGCCCCGGCGGAAGACCACGGCGCCCAAATCAATCGCCACAAACGCAAACACGTCTGACACGCCTACGTTCTTCTTGGGTGTGTGGAATGCGTATCTATTTGTAGTCTTATGCGTCTTGCTGGCCGTCTTCACCTGCAAGGTAAGCGTCTGTGTATCCGTTTGTATATACGCATCGTGGTCTTTAATCTGGCAGAGCGTGCAAGAGTAACCAGCGAGCGACAAGTAGGCGAGAGCTAAATGCTCTCCGGCCCTACCCACCGATGCACTGGCCTTCTGATCTTGCCTGGCCACTTAGCTAACCTGACTAAGCTAAATCATCAATTCGAAGTGCGGTCCGTCAATGAAGGGCCGGCGCCCTTGTGACCGACGCAAATCAATGTATTCGTTCATGGCCTCTTCCATTGTGCCTTTATACTGGCCAATGCTGTCGATGTGCCATGCAGCACCCCAGCGCACTTTGCAGCCTACAGCGTTGGCACCCTCGGCCATTGCGTCGGCCAGGTCATCATATAGGTTCAGTTCCCATGAGCCGCGTCCACCAATGTAGGCCATCAAGTCAACGGCAAGGCCGTCGAGGTGCTTGGATTTCATTGTCTGTGACGCGCCCTTGGCGACCAGAGCCTTCTGCATCTCAATCGTGCGAAGCCCTTGGATAACGCCGAAGTCGGTCTTGGTTGCCGTGATTGCATGTTTAACCACTCCCACCAATCTCTCATCGACGCCCTCCATGCGGTCCAAACTGCGTTGTGATAGTTTATAAGTCATTTCGTTAACCCCTGTTTCTTTTCGTAGCTGCGGAGACCGCCCAGGCCGAGCATCCCCATCATAACTGTCATCAAGCTGCCCATGTCAAACGATGGCAGCTCCGGTATTTCGACGCCAGCAACGGTGACGCCGAAGACGATGAATGGCTGCAAGACAAAGTGGTATGCAAACGCAGCGCCGCAAACCCATCCGATGAACGGACGCCAGCCACCCTTAAACACTGATCCGCTGGCCGCTTCAGCCTTGTTGACCTCGATCTGCGCAAGCATGGCTTCTTGAGCGTGCTTGTCGGCCATCGTACTCAACTCATGCGCCAGCCGTGCGGCCTGATCTTTGTCTTGGATAAACTTGCCTGCAAGCTCGGTGGCTGGCGCTATCAGATCGCTGAGAAAACTCATTGGCCCACCTCATACTCTACTTTTGAGCTTGAACCAGTGCTGGTCACGCTGGCCTTGGACTCCTTACCCATCCAGATGGAAAAGGCTGCCGTGAAAGTACCAGTGACCACTGAGATCAGTCCTGCCTGACTTACTGACAAGTCGGGCTGACCCATTGCCCATTCCAAACAGCGTATATACATAACCGTTGTGACGAACATCATCAGTCGCGGCAGAACCTTCCAATTATCAAGTATCGTGTGTGCCATGTAGCTTCCTGCCTTTCTGCAATAGCAAAAGAACTTCCTGAAACTCTCGCCCTGATCGAGCAGCCAAGCCCTCAATGATTAGCTCAATGTTCTGATCGAACTGACGTATGATCTCTGCGTCTTTCATCTACCATTTCGCCTGCTTTTTGCCGAGGAAATAAATTCCCACGCCGAGGATACCAACGCCTGATACCACCACCAGAATGCCCAGAGTCCACTCGATAATCGTCTGTTTAATCTCCGCCTTGCGATATAGAGTTTTCTGACGATCCTTGCGCACTTGGGCTTCGATGCGCAGGAGTTCTTGCCAAGCCGACTGGCCGTAGCCGAACTGAATATATTGCTTAATATCTGCACGCAGAGCCTCCGCCTGTTTCTTCTTGGCAAAGATGTCCATCGCACTGGGTCCACTGCCGCCAAATAACACGGCGTACCACGGCTGGTTCTCCGCCGACTTATGCGCAAACTCTAAGTCTGAAAACGCGCCAGCAAATTTGGCCAGATCATTGGATATGCCACCAATGTCCTTGCCGAGCTGGATGCCCTTCTTGATGGCGGATACGGCGGTCTGCGCTGCTGCGAATGCTGTAAATGGATCAATCATGCTTCAGCAAACCTCACCGGGCAAACATAATGCGGCGGCACGCTATACTTGCGATCATACCATTGCACCTTTGTTATCTTCTCACTGCCGCAGTTATAGTAGCACGACTTCACCAGAACATTGCCTACACCCTGTATCCAAGCGTGTCCGAAGCTCACAAAGACCAGCGCGCAGAGCATCACTTTCTCTCAATCAAACGGTCTATCTTGGCGTCCAGGCCGTCGAGCCGCGTCATAAGTCTGTTCATCTGGTCGGAGCTGTCCGCCTTGGTGATGTATTCTTCGCGCGTGCGGTTAATCAGGATCTGTAAGCGCGTGATCTCGTTCGTCCATGATTTAACCCAGAAACCAACGACTGTGATAACGATGGTTAAAAGTGCGCTCCACATCGTGTCAGCTTCCATGATCGAACTCCATTTATTCGCTGGCACATTAGCACATTTTTACATAGTTATGAACCCGACCCGCGATTGCGCGAGCAACTTTACTACTCAGGATCACCCGCAACTACCGCAGCAGGCGTACCATCAACAACCGCCTGTGCCGCTGCACGTTCAGCCACATCAGTCGTAATCAGAGGGTTCTCAATGGTTTCTTCTACAGGATCTGCGTCCATGTCATCAGAGTAGACCAAGCGTGTGACTGTAGCCTCAACAGGTTCAATGGCTGTCTGCACAATAACTTCGTGCATAACGTCTTCCATCTCCATTGTCTCTTCGTTGAAGACCTGCTCACCTGTGGGCTGCATCTCACGCACTTCCTCACGACCATCAGCTAGAACATACTGTGCTAGTCGGGCTGTGGCTGTACGGTAAGCGGCAAGCTGTTGGTTGAACTGCTTTTCATCAGCCGCTGCCTGTAGGTCTGCTGAAATTTCATTGGCAAAGCAGTCTGCGCCTTGTTCAATGATTGCGTCTAGGACAGCTTGATAGTGGCGGTTGTTAGGGTCTATAGGTATGCCTATATTTATACCATCGGACGTTACAACAATAGCTATATCTTCGCCATTATGTTGTTGAAGTATTGCTTCAGATATAATCATTTTATAACTCCGCATCTAAGGTTAAAGTAGTAGCACCAAGCGAAGATATAAAGTTAACCCTATCATCATCACACACGATCCCAGAGAATGCAAAATATAATGCTATAACAGTGCCATTTGTAGGATAATTTGAAACGGTAACGGAGTTGGGGGTACTGCTAATCCTACTATTATGATCGTACACATAATACGTCCCTGAACTCGCAACAGCAGGGGATGCCCTTAGTGCCACAGGTATAGGGATTGCTACAACTACAGCATCACCTCCTGATGCGCCTCGACCCGCAGCAATAGCAGACATCCCACTATCATAAACGCTCTGATAATACCGCTGACACAACGCCATTTCTTCGCCGTAAGACCGAGGGTGGTCAAACGGGGTGGCGACTTTGCCTAGTTCTAGTTGGACGCCTGTGATTTGGAAGTAGTTAGAGGTGCTAGAAAGCACATTTACCTGCCCTGCTGCTCGTGTGTTGTCGCCAGATGACCATACTCTTTTTACAGATGACCCACCGCTATAATTAGAACCTGCTAGCAACCAAAACTGAACGCTAAGATTGTTAGAGCCAAACGCATTCTGAGACGGTGGATAATCAACAGTTTTGTACTCCCACACACCTGCTTGATTAATGGTATATTCAGCGGAGACATTGGTGCTTGAGGTTACATAAAGCTCAACGCAGTAAGTACCAGTTACATTTGATTTAACCCAGAAAGACAGGCTAAACGGACGTGAAGATGAAGTACCCGTTGCTGCGCCCTTTACACTACTGGCTTCTATTGTTTGATTTAAAACAGAATAATCACTAGATGAAACAGAGCTATCTGCTGTTGTTGGAACAATCTTGAGTGAATTATCAAATCCATCAGGTGCGTCTGTATCTTGGCTTAAAGTAAGGACGGAAACAGAGCCTTCCATTATCTTCCAGCGATCACAAGCTCCATATGTTGATGTAACAACGCCTGTAACACTCGTTCCACGCTGCGCCACCTGCATATCACCATTGATAATCAGGTTCCTACGCCCTGCACCAATCAGGTTAAACTGTTCCTGTGGTGTCTCAGCACGAAGCATTGCCTCACCAGCTACACCGCTAGGCTTGCGGAGG
>Ga0209504_1002688_pt1 | contig 11836 bp, 9 predicted proteins | sample COGITO_mtgs_1005_FD_184791 | JGI IMG/M metagenome (GOLD analysis project Ga0209504, IMG submission 184791) | Pelagic marine microbial communities from North Sea - COGITO_mtgs_100511 (SPAdes) (version 2) | ecosystem: Environmental > Aquatic > Marine > Epipelagic ...
CATATCCTACTGCCAAGGCAATGGGAAGTGAAATCAATGTACAGTAGATGGCAACTTCCAAAGAAAGTTGGATTGCCTCTACCTCTGCACCGTTAAAATTGAAAAATCCGTTCATCCTTTTGTTTCGTTGCTATATCTGAAATCCGTGTGCCTGCAAAATCTTCTTAGTTGTTGCAGATTGCAACCAAATGTAAAAATGCTTCGCCACTTTCTTATCTGAACACCGCGCTTGGTAATATACAATAGGCTCGTGAGATTCCTCTGGAAAAGTCGCCACTGTTTTTACTTTTTTCGACTGAACCGCATCTGTGTAATAGACGATCCCCAAGGGGGTTTCTTCCAATTCCACATTTCGAAGTGCAGCTCGGACATCTTTGGATACCAGCATCCTTTTTTCCAGTGAAGAATACAATCCCGCATGTGACAAAGCTTGCTTGGCATAGATCCCCGCAGGTACGTATGCCGGGTTTCCGATGGAAAGCCTTCCCTTACCGAGTAAAGAAAGGAGGCCTGAAGAAATACCGCCATCAAAAGGCACAATTTTGGACTGCTTTGGAGCAACCAAAACCAATGTATTTTTCGCCAGGGTATCTGCAGGTGTTTTTTTTACAAAACCCAAACTGTCAAGGTGGCTAAGCCACAACTTGTGTGCGGAGAGGAAAATATCCGGGAGTGCTCCCTGTTCTATTTGCCTTGCCAAGGTGCCACTCGAAGCGCAATTGACCTGAATCGACGCGCCGTATTTCTCTTCGTAAGCCGCCGTCAATTCACCCAAAACGTTTTGCAAAGAAGCGGCTGCGAAGACCACGATTTTTTCAGATTTGAAGCTTTCTTTTTTGGACTCACTCCTACAAGAACAAAGAGAAAGCAACAACAAAAAGACACAATTAAACTTTAAAAAATTGGAAATGGAAAACTTCAAAAAAACGATTTTAGGCTTCATTTTGACAAATGGATTTCGCTTCTGTAAAATAACGAAATTAATTTCGTACTCAATGTGGAACACATTGTAAATTAAAAAAACCCTAACGAATTCAATAAATGAATGTTAGGGTTTTTATTTTGCGGAGAATGAGGGATTCGAACCCCCGGAGGTGTGACCCTCAACAGTTTTCAAGACTGCCGCATTCGACCACTCTGCCAATTCTCCTGAGTGCCTCATCAGGTATTCCCTGAATGCGGATGCAAATATAGAACCCTTTTGTCATTCCATCAACTTTTTTTTGGTTTTTTTTGGCTTGAAAAAAGCCAGAATCTCAGAAATTAAAAAGCTTAGAGATTTGCATTTGCAATCCCACTTTGACTCATTTGTAATTTAAAAATGTAAGTTTGTAAACACCCTACAAATCCCAAGCAGATGGAATACGAATGGATTTTACTTATTGTTGTTGGTTTTTTTGCCGGAGGGATCAATACACTTGCCGGTGGAGGGTCTTTGCTTACCTTGCCCCTGCTAATTTTTTTAGGACTTCCTCCTGCCGTGGCAAACGGCACCAATCGCATTGCCATTTTATTTCAAACTGCCTCGTCTATTGCCGGTTTTAAAAGCAAAGGCATCACCGCATTTCCCTTTGCCTTGTATTTAGGAGCTTCCGCATTGGTTGGCTCTTTGCTGGGTGCCCAAATCGCCATCGACATCAAAGGAACCACCTTTAACAAAGTTCTTGCTGTGGTCATGCTCCTTGTGGTTCTGCTGATTGTGTTTCAAAAGAAAACTACTTCGCTAGAAAAAATAGCAGAACGCACCACTGGAAAACACCTGTGGATTTCTGTATTGGTTTTTTTCTTTGTAGGCATCTACGGAGGATTCATCAACGCAGGAATCGGCATTGTCATGTTGCTTCTTCTTCCCGCCATCAACCGACTTTCTTTGGTCAAGGCAAATGCTACCAAAGTGACTGTCGCCTTTATCTATACGCTTGGAGCTTTTGTGTTGTTTCTATTGAACGATAAAATCGATTGGAAATACGGACTCACCCTCGCCGCTGGCAATGCTTTGGGCGCTTGGTTTGCCAGCCGTTATTCCGTAAAAAAAGGGGACGGTTTTGTCCGAGGATTCTTGCTGGTAGTCGTCTCTCTGATGGCCATCAGACTCTGGTATTTCTAAAAGCAAGAACCTCTTAATTATTCTCCCTTTTTAGAAAGCCCATCAAAAAAAAGTTTTTTAACTTTGTCAAAATTATTTTTATGTCAAATTCTTTCGGAAAACTCTTTAAAGTAAGCACTTTTGGTGAATCTCATGGACCTGCCATCGGCGGAGTCATCGATGGATGTCCTCCGGGAATTGCTTTGGATTTTGAAGCGATTCAAAACGAACTGAACCGCAGAAAGCCTGGACAATCGAAAATTGTTACCCAGCGTAAGGAGCCGGATGAAGTGACTTTTCTTTCAGGAATTTTTGAAGGAAAGACGACCGGTGCGTCTATTGGATTTGTCATCAACAACACCAACCAAAAATCAAAAGACTATTCCCATATTGCCACTTCTTTTCGTCCGTCGCACGCCGATTACACCTACGATAAAAAATACGAAGGCAATAGAGATTACAGAGGAGGTGGACGTACTTCCGCACGAGAAACTGCGAATTGGGTAGTGGCTGGTGCGATTGCCAAACAAATCCTACCTACTATAAACATCAATGCCTATACCTCTGCTATTGGCCCCATCCAACTGAACCGTCCATATCAAGAATTGGACTTCAACCAAGTAGAAGCCAACATCGCACGTTGTCCGGATAACGCCAAGGCGGAAGAGATGATTGCCTATGTCTCTCAAATCAAAAAAGAAGGGGATACTGTTGGAGGTGTCATCAGTTGCGTTCTCCAAAACGTACCTGCCGGATTGGGCGAACCTATTTTCAACAAATTGCACGCCGCTTTGGGACAGGCCATGATGACCATCAATGCCGTCAAAGGTTTTGAATACGGAAGTGGCTTTGAGGGTGCCTCAATGAAAGGAAGTGACCACAATGACTTGTTCAACACAGACGGCTCGACCAAAACAAATTACTCAGGGGGTATTCAAGGAGGTATCAGCAATGGGATGGACATCTATTTCAAAGTTGCCTTCAAACCGGTTGCCACTTTGATTCAAAAGCAAATAACCATCGACAAGGAAGGAAATGAGGTAGAAATGATGGGCAAAGGACGTCACGATCCTTGTGTTGTTCCAAGAGCCATTCCGATAGTAGAAGCCATGGCTGCCATTGTGTTGGCAGACTTTTCCATGCTAAACCAAGCACGTAAGATCTAAACAAAATCATGAATAATTTCGTGGTATTGCCCCAATAAATTAAGTTATTTGGCTTTGTTGGCTTTGTCTCCGTTGGCTTTGACAAAGGATGCCCAACCGCTGTAATTTTTTCCTCCTACCACTACGCCACTGTTGTAAAAATGACAAACTGCCGCGGCCAGACCGTCCGTAGCATCCAAGTTTTTTGGCAGTGTCTCCAGCCCCAAAACACTTTGCAACATTTTAGCAACTTGTTCTTTGCTCGCATTCCCGCTTCCCGTGATGGCCATTTTTATTTTCTTGGGAAGGTATTCTGTAATAGGAATTTGTCTTGACAAACCTGCAGCCATGGCCACACCTTGTGCACGGCCTAATTTCAGCATAGACTGTACATTTTTCCCAAAAAAAGGAGCTTCGATTGCAATTTCATCAGGATGGTAGGTGTCGATCAAAGAAAGAGTACGTTCATAAATCAATTTGAGCTTCACATAAGGATCGTTGTATTTTTGCAACAGAAGTTCGTTCATCTGAAGAAAAACCATTTTCTTTTTCACTACTTTGATCAAGCCAAACCCCATGATGGTGGTCCCAGGGTCAATTCCTAAAATGATGCGTTCTGAAGTCAAAATAATACTTTGATAATTTGGTAAAGATTGATGAATGCCACTCACGAAATTAAAAAAAACTCTGTTGCCACGAAGATAAATAAAACAGAGCAGAGCCCATAGGATTGTAGCGAATATCTAAAAGGAGGTTCTAAAAAGTAGTGGAGAGCTCTAAAAAAAACTCCCGCGAATGATGGTGTCTATGTGCATGAGCAAGTATACAATGAGAACCAATAAGATCAAAAGTAAAACCACTCTTTTGGAATGGGGTCTCTTTCGTTTTTTTAGCCTGGACATATTTTTATGAAATTAAGAAGTTAATGGGCAATGCTAAGATACTAAAAAGGGAAGAAAGCCCATAAAAAAAATCAGCTTGTCACGTGAACAAGCTGATTTTTTAATCGGTATCTGAGGAAACTTAGATTTTTTTCATCTGTTGTTTCATCATCTTAATTTGATCGTTGAGCATGCCGTGCTTGTCCAACTTCTTTGCTTCATTTAGCAAGGTTGTGGCTTCTCTTTTTCGGCGTTTGTGCATGGCTACTCCTGCCAAATTCAATTTGGCCATGGCCACATCATGGTCCATTGACAAGCCCAAACTCAAGGCTTTTTTAAACAGTTTTTCAGCTTTTGTCATGCTTGTCTGTGTGACCATCAAGCCTTGTAGAAAGTAATAGTAGGCTTCTTGATTTTTGCGCAAGGCAGTGCTCGGATTTTTGATATAGGCCAACCATTTTTGGGTGCCAGGGAAATTTTGTTTTCTGATTTGTAAAAACGCTAACAATAAAAACTCGTTTTTAAAGTAGAAAAAGACAAAGACGCCGGCCAATAACAAAATGCTGATTCCGTTCATGATGTTCTCCTCTACAAACTGAAAAACAGCCCATACAGAGATTGCAAATGCGACTGCCAATTTGATGTATTTGTGAAACATAACTATGATTTGATGTGATTTGGGACTTATTAATTCGAAAAGTCTTCCTTTAACTAAAAAACAAATTTACATTTTTTAACAAACAAACAACAAAGAATCCTTTAAAAATAAGGCGCTTTTGTAGGTGTAACGGCAAAAAGAGGTCCCTTGAAATTTTAAAACCCCATTCCCTCGTCTTGAGATCTTATTTTTTGTAATATTTTATGTTTTTCAAATAGGCAAAGATTCCCAACACTGCAACGGAAGCGATGGAATAATAAACAAAACTAGGGGTCACTATTTGATCGCCACTGGCATAGGAATGCAGGCCTGAAAGGTAGAAGTTCACTCCAAAATAGGTCATCATGATGGAGGCAAAAGCATACACAGACATCAGGTTGAAGGCAAAGCGACTCCGCAATCCAGGAACCAAACGCATGTGCAACACAAAGGCATAAACCATAATACTGATCAGAGCCCATGTTTCTTTTGGATCCCAACCCCAATATCGGCCCCAACTTTCATTCGCCCACATGCCTCCTAAGAAATTTCCGATGGTCAACATGACCAAACCTACGGTCATGGACATTTCGTTGACCGTCGTCAGTTCTTTCAACGTAGCGTTGAGTTTTTGTTTGTTTTTGGAAGTTGTTGCAACCATCAAGAACAAGCCCAAAACACCTAAGATCATGGACAAGGCAAAAGGCCCATAGCTGGCGACAATGATGGCCACATGAATCATCAGCCAATACGAATTCAAAACCGGGACGAGGTTGGCAATTTCTGGATCCATCCAATTCCAATGTGCAATCATCAAAATCATGGCGGTTAAAAATGCCGTTGCTGCGATGGTCAATAGGGATTCTCTTCCAAAGAGAAAACCAAAGAGCATTGTTGCCCAAGCTACGTAGATCATAGATTCATAGGCATTGCTCCAAGGTGCATGTCCACTGACAAACCAACGTGCTACCAAACCAGCTGTATGTAGGGCAAAGAAGAGCAAAATAACGCCCACAGTAAGCTGAATCAAAACTTTTAGAAGTTTGGAACTTTTAAAAATCTGAACCAAAACCAAAATCAAAAGTAGCAATCCCGCATACATGTAATTTCGAAAGAGCTTTTTAAAGACATCGTACTTGTTGTAAGCAATTTCAAAGTTGATCTTGTCATCGGAAGGGTAAACCTCAGCGCCGTATTTCTTTTGAAAGCTTTTGATCCCGTCCAAGATTTGGTCCGCTTCGGCATAGTCACCGCTCTCTTTTGCTTTTTGCAAGGTCTGTATGTATACTGGCAAAATCTGTTTGACAAAGACAGAATCGATTCCTGTAAAATTGGCCGTTGAAAGTTCGGGTTGTGAGACCCATGTATTGTCTACATCCTCAGGAATTGGGAAAATGCGCAAAATCGCTCCACCAATCGCGGAGTACAATAGTCCAACGCGCTTGTCCACATTGATCACATCTTTTTCAAATTTGCTTTTGACAGCTTTCTTTTGTGCTGTTTCTACAATGTCTTTGATTTTATAGCGCCCTTGTGGGTCGATAAAATCTATCAATCGTGCGTGTTTTTTTTCTGTAGGGATGCCCAATAGCTCTCTCAATTTGTCATTGCCACGCTCCAAATAAATCACCGGAACTTGAAACCAAAACCGCGGGTTTTCGACAATGGATAAAAACACCTGGTTGGCATCCATCCCATTAAACGTTTCTTTTTTACTTACTTTGCGCAACAATTGTGAGGCAAAGGTATGCACCGGTTTCATACGCCCACCGGCATCTTGAATGACCAAGGCGCTAAAGGCTTCTGCATGTATTTTGTCTACAGAACTGTACTGCAGCAACGAGTCTATCTGTTGTGCTGAGGCAGCTTGGGAATGTCCTGAATGATTTTGTGAAAAAGCAGAACAGACAAAGAACAAGGCGCTGATTGAAAGCACGGCTTTTTTGCGTCTTGCCTTTCGCAATTGATTTCTAAGGGATGAAAAACGCGTGTTTTTGACAAATAGGATGAGCATCAGACCTGCATACATCATAAAATAACCGATATAAGTGATGAGCGTGCCCCAAAAATCGTGGTTGACGGAAAGGCGTGTTTCTTCGTATTCTGGTGTGATGTTATAGCTGGATTGAAAAAACTTGTAGCCTTTGTAATCCAAAATATGGTTCATGAACACGCGAAAATCAAAGTGTTCTTCTCCGTCAAGAACCGTGATCTCACTTGCATAAGACCGAGCACTTTCAGAACCTGGGTATTTTTCCAATTGAAAATCGTTTAGTTGAATGTCAAAAGGCAATTGCAGGGTCTTGGCTCCATAAGCCACTCTAAAATTCAAACCACCCAAGGAAAATTGTTCTGGAGGATTGCTGGTGTACTGCCCGCCACGCAATTCAATATTTTTGACAAGGTCCAAGGTAGACACCTTGAAACGCAAGAGATCTTCCGGGTGCTCCTCTTTATCAGCAGACACCTCCTCTATGGTTCCTCTCAAAGGGGGCTTGGGCACTACAAAACTAAGTCCTGCAATGCTGTGCAAGGTCAGGTACTTGAAAGGCTGCAAACTGTCTTTGGCAATGGTGCCACTCAGCTGATCTGCCATCCTTAAAAAGGTCCCATCGAACTGAGATTTCATTTTGAGTTCCTCGTCTTGGTATTGAAAATTGACAAGTGCATTTTCTTCGTGATTGAACCCAACCAAAACACCGTGGATGTTTTCGATTGTTCCTTCTTTTATGTAGTGGTCATGACGGCTTCCACTGCTCGACTCTACAAAATGAAGGTAGTTTTGGCCAGTATCACTTGCTACAAATTCACTGGACGCATTGGGAATGTAGTCTGTCAATTCAAGAGCTACTGCTTGTTTTCTAAAATCAGTTTTAAAAGTATAGTCATTGGTTCCCCATGCCGATAACAAGATCGGGTCGAAGAGGACACGTTGGTCTTTATTGTCGTCCAAAGTAACTTGTAGGTAAGTGCGTTCTGAAAAAAAAGATCGAGACGCTTCTCCTTCTTTGATGGGCATAATGCCTTCGTAGCTTATATAACGTGTAACTGCTGCCCCGATCAAAACAAACAAAAAAGACAGGTGAAATAACAAAACCGCTGCTTTCTCTTTTTTGTACAAACGGTACCGAAAAATGTTTCCAAAGAAATTGACCACAAAAAAACCGAGAATGGCTTCAAACCACCAACTGTTGTATACAAGTGCTTTCGCAGTTTGTGTGCCGTAATCATTTTCTATAAAAGTTGCAACTCCCATCGCTACGGAAAAGGAAACAAACAAAAGGGCCATCAATTTGGTACTGAATAAAAATGCAAGGAGATTTTTCATGAAATTGTTGTCAATTTTAGGAATTGCTGAAGAGATTTTTCTTTGTTACAAAGGAGGTGAAAACAGCAGGATACTGAGTTGCAAATTTACTCAATATTCGGCAAATAATTTCTTTAGGCATAAAAATATATGGAATTCACAAAAAATTGCAGCCAAACAAAAGAGCACTTTGAAATCTAAATGTGTGTTTACACAATATTATTCAAAAAAAAGAGCCCAATCGGGCTCTTTTTTGTTAGGATTTAAACACTTTTTTCCACCACGGAAACTCTTTTTGCTGACCATAGCCATAAGCTCCGTAAACACCATAGCCATAGCCTCTTTCATGATCTGAAGCGTTGATCAGCATGGCCATGTTGGGCAAGCGTTTCTCATTGTAAAGCATTTCAGGAACAGATAGCAAACGTTTGTCCAAATAGCCCGCTCTCGAAACATAAATAGACATATCTGCATACTTGCTGATCATCAATGTATCAGTAACCAAACTCACGGGTGCAGTATCAACCACGACGTAATCGTATTTGGCTTGCAGCTGAGCAAATAATTTTTCGACTTTTGGGTGCAATAACAACTCCGCAGGATTTGGCGGAATGACTCCCGAGATGTACACATCCATTTCTTTGTAACCCGGCATCGGGAAGCCAAGGTCTTGAAACTGCATGTCTTTGTCTTTGATGAAATTGGTGACTCCTCTTTGATCGGGAACGTTTAAGTATTCTGTTATCTTTGGTGCCCGCAAATCCATCCCCAACAAGGCAACTTTTTTTCCAGAAAGGGACAAGGTACAGGCGAGGTTGGTCGCTATAAAGGACTTCCCTTCACCACTGATTGTAGAAGTCACAAAAATGGTTTTACAGTTGTTATCGGTCTCCGTCAACATAAAATCCAAATTGGTGCGAAGCAAACGAAAAGCTTCCGCCGTACTAGAACGTCCTCCTTCTTTAACGACAATATTTTCATCCATATCGTTGATAGGAATGTCCCCTAATATTGGAGCTGTCACTAAGCGTTCCATGTCCCGACGGTTGTGCAATTTGGTATCGAGCAAATCCTTGACATACAAAAAACCAAAGGGCAACAACAGGCCAAGCAAAATTGTAGCCAAATAGACAATTTTTGGTTTGGGAGAGACCGGATCTTTTGACGCATAAGCACGGTCAATCACCTTGGAATTCGCGGTCGTCACCGCCAAAGAGATTTCAGTTTCTTCTTGTTTTTGCAACAAATACAGATAAAGAGACTCTTTGATTCCCAATTGACGGGCAATATTTTTGTACTCCCGTTCTTGGGTCGGAAGGTTTGCAATTTTGTCATTGATGCGGTTGTCATTTCTGACCAATTCACGCAATGTAATCTGAAGCGAAGCTTTTAAATTTCGCAAACTTTCAGTAAGGCTTTGCTGAAAACTCTTCAATTGTGCATCCAAGTTGATCACCAAGGGATTTGAAGCACTAGAGTTTCGAAGCAAACGGTTGCGTTCCAAAACCACAGCATTGTATTCTGAAGTCAATACAGAAATGGAAACATCAGAAAAACCGAGGTTGACCGGGATCAATTCAAAAGACTTTTCTTGACTTTGAATGTAGTCTACCATGTAGTCGACCAATTTCAATTGAGTTGTGGCATCGAACAAAGCCTGCTCACTACTGTTGACCGTTTCAAAAAAACTTTTGGATTCTTCTACAATATCGGTAAGCTGGTTGTCTTTTTTATAGGTTTCCGCTAATTTATCAACCAAAAACAACTCTGATTTGATAAGCTGCAAGCGGTTGGAGATAAATTCAGAGGTCTTTTGTTCAACAGCACTCTTATCATTGATGGCATCATCGGTGTAATTATCTACCAAACGGTTCAAAATGGCAATTCCCTTCTTTTTGACAGCGTGTTTGGTGGACAAAACCAGAACAGTAGACATCACTTCGTCCACGGGAATGACTTGTACTTCTTTAACCAAATCGCTGACAACACTTTCGAGAGGTTTCAGGTGGATTCTAATTTCTTTACCGAAATCATTTTCTGAAAAATATTCGTTTTGAACGATGGAATAGGATCGATCTTTGATTGAAAAAGAACTGTTGTACTCCAAGGAATCATGAATTTTGGTTTTGTTGGCATCCAAAAGGTCGAAATGTGAGGCCGAATGAAATTGCACATAAAAAGTGGTGTCCAGTTCTTTTGCCAAAGAATTTGTTAAACCCTCTTGTAAATGAATGGGAATTTTCTCTGCATAGACTTCGGATTCTTTGAGCCTTCCTTGTCGAAAATATCGGGTTGTCAGATTCAAATCCTTTGCCACACTCCTCGCCAAGGTTCTGGATTTGAGCAGTTGGATTTCATTTTGAATATTACTGTTACCGCTTCCAAGAAGACCCATATCTTGAAAAGCAGCCAATTCACTTCCCATCATATTGTCGTCTTGTTTGATCAGAAGGGAAGTTTCTACTTCGTATTTGGGCGTGGCATATCGCAGATAAAAAAAAGCCACTATCAAAGCTGAAAAAACACTTAGTACAAACCATTTCCAATGGTAAAGGTATTTTTCCAATTCGTTACGCATACTGAGCGTTTCTTCAATCTGATGTTGTCTTTTGTTGTTGGGCTGGTTGTTTTCCATGTATCGTTTTATCGTAAAGTAATGGAGATGATGGTCAAAAGTAGGGAAACTGCTGAAATGATGATTCCGTTGGTCGAACTGTTGGTAGAAGAGTTGACCTTAGGTTGGTTGGGCTCTATATAAACAACATCGTTTTGCTGCAAATAATAAACAGGAGAGTCAAAAAGTTTGGACGAGGTCAAATCAATGCGTTCGTAAATTTTTCCGATTCCTGTTTCACGAACGACCAAGACGTTTTGCCGTGTACCATAAACGGTGAGGTCTCCTGCCAATCCCAAGGCCTCCAAAACTGTGACTCTTTCATTCTGAACATCATAGGTGCCTGGTCTTTTTACCTCTCCCAAAACAGTGACTTTGAAGTTGAGCAATCTCAGGTTTACAATGGGATTGACCAAAAAAGGTTTCAATTTATTTTTGAGCAGTTCTTGAGCTTGCAAACGGGTCAAACCAGCCAATTGCAACTGTCCCAACTGTGGGTAATCAATACTTCCGTCTTTGGCAATCAAATAAGTTTGCAATTGGGGGGTGCCTGCAGCAAAAACTCCTTTTGGATTGAAAGAAATCACGGGTAAATTGAAAGGAATGGCTGCCTCGTTGTCCAAGGAAGCAACTGTGATGGACAGCTTGTCATCAGCTTTCAACAAGGGCGTATAATTCAAATTGTTGGTGAGTTCAAGTGCATCTACCCCTTGAAAATAGACCAAATCCTTCTTAGAAGCACATGAGTCTAATACGAGGAAGGATGGTATCAATAAAATAAGAAAGAAAGCTTGCTTCATGTGTGGTTTTTTTGCGAATTTACATTATTTTTAAACGAAATAAAATTACTGATGCGTATTTTAAGTACTCAAAAAATAATGAAGAGAGCTATTGCGTTTTTGAAAGGATGTCCAAGCTTGAAAAAACAGAGTTTTCAGAAATGTATTCCGGTACGATTTCCTTGATTCTATTTACTGTCGACTCCACATTTTGAACTTTGTTTTGCACGCATAATTCATCGACCAAAGCAATTGTTTGTTCTACATTCAGATTGCGAACTTGGGCGATGGTTATTTTTTTATGGTGGGTTGGCAAGGTGTTTTCTTCGTCGTTCAACAATTCTTCGTACAACTTTTCCCCAGGTCTGAGACCTCTGATTTCAATGT
>Ga0209504_1002691_pt1 | contig 11825 bp, 19 predicted proteins | sample COGITO_mtgs_1005_FD_184791 | JGI IMG/M metagenome (GOLD analysis project Ga0209504, IMG submission 184791) | Pelagic marine microbial communities from North Sea - COGITO_mtgs_100511 (SPAdes) (version 2) | ecosystem: Environmental > Aquatic > Marine > Epipelagic ...
ACGTCCTTTGAAAAAAAGCGACCACTTCAATCTTATAACACCCTTATATTGTGTATATTTACAGTATGATAGAAGAATGGAAAAATATTAAGGGTTACGAAGGGTTATACCAAGTATCAAATCTTGGAAGGGTTAAAAGTTTATCAAGAACTATTGGATATAATCACGCGGTAACTGGTGAGAGATTTAAAAGGGTGGCTAAAGAAAGGATAATTAAAGGGGGTAATTGTCGTGGCTATGCGTCAATTAATTTAAATAAAAATGGAGTTGGAAAAACCCATAGATTGTGTAGGTTGGTTGCAATTGCTTTTATAGATAACCCAGAAAAAAAGCCTTGTGTTAATCATATAGACGGTAATAAAAGAAATGATATGGTTGATAATTTGGAATGGTGCACTTATCAGGAGAATATGGTGCACGCCAAAGAAAATGGACTCATCAAGTATTACGTTGGTAAAGATCATTCTGCGTCAATAAAAGTAATAGACACAAAAACAAATAAAATATTTGACACAATTAATGAAGCCGCTATTTATATTGGAATTAGTGCTGGCCAATTAAGCAGGAAACTAAGAGGTATTTATAAAAATGAAACAACTCTTAAAATATGGCAAGGTGCTTAAATTGTGGTGAAAAGTTCGTTAAAAAGTACCCTAATCAAATGGGTAAGTTTCGATTCTGCTTAGAAAAAGACGACTGTTTAAAAGAATTTCGTGAAGCTGTTAAACTCCATAACCAAAAGAAACAAGAGAAGGCGAGAGAGAAAACAAAAACCGACCTAGAAACCCAAAAGAAAACCGATACCAGAGATAACAGAATTTTAGACCTTCAAAAAGAGGTAAATAAATTGGCCAGAAACATTGACTATAAATTTAATTTAGGCTGCATTGACTGTAATAAAAAAGTGTTCGGAGTAGGAAACGGGGCGCATTATCATAATGTAAAGGGCAACGAGAACATACGGTTTAACCTACATAACATTCATTTAAGCCGTATTAATTGCAATAAATACAGCAGCGAACACAAGAAGGGCTACAAAGAAAATCTAAGGGCTAGATATGGGCTAGATTATTACGAATTAGTCGAATTTGAACTAAGAAAACAATATCCGTCAATTAAATTAAGTTTCGATCAAGTCAAGCAATCACTGAGTATAGCTAGAAAAATCAACCGAAATTTTGAAACCTACGATTTAAAAGACCCTATTTCAGCTAGGTCTGCATTCAACAAGATTATAGGAATATACACCTAACCAAACACTACAAATCAGAGATTAAAAAGCTAGAGCAAAAAAAATAATTTGATTAAAATACTTTGAACTGTTATTTTTGTTTACATTTGGTTCAAATTAATACAGAGAAAATGAAACTAAAAACATTTAAAGACCTAGAGTTTAAGCCGCACCCAAGCGGAAGGGGAGAACAAGCAAAAACAAATCTAAACGGTTGCTTAATTTGCGTAAATAAAGGCGAAGATTTTGAATGCAGCTTTGATACGTTTGAACTTTATTCGGATCGGTTAAAACCATTTAGCAAGGTCAAGGGATATGCCACAGTAACGCAAATAACTACGCACATGGTTTATGTGCAGAAACACCCAAAGAAATGAACAAAAAACGATCGGTTAAAACCGTTTAGCAAGGTCAAGGGATATGCGACAGTAACGCAAATAACTACGCACATGGTTTATGTGCAGAAACACCCAAAGAAATGAATAAAAAACGATACAATATATTCAACAAGCACAGCAACAACGAAGGAACTTTTAACTCCTTGAAAGAAGCTTGTGAATGGGGCGGCCTTAATTACGATTCAGTCAGAGCCTCAATGAGTAGGAATAAAAAGAAAGTTTATCAAAATCAAGTTTACATATTAAGTCCAGAGAAATGAACGAGAAAGAAATACAGAAGTATATTAAAGAATTATTAGCCTATCAATTTGCTGGTGTATCACCGAACGGAAGCAAATTAAGCGAAGTGGATAACATTAGAATCTCTGAGGAGGTTAGAAGTTTTCAAGCTGCATTGAGGTTGATCCAATCTACAAAAGTAAAAACCAGAGGCAGTTCAGAATGTAAAATGCCTTTCAGAAAAACACCTTCAAAGGCTTGGTATACAGAAAAGCTACCAAGAACAACAAGAGATATTAACGAGGAACTAGTTTAACTATGAAATTCGACGTTAAAACAATAAACAGAAGGTATCAAACCCGAAAGGGATTAGAAGCCTTTAAAACGATTTTAAGCAAGGAAAAAAGAAACGCTGAGAAGCTGGAAGTATTAACAATTCAAAAACAGAGATAAAATGAAAGAAGGAAAAATGGTTATAATGACCGCTGATGATAGTACAGAAAAAGAAATGAGAGAGTTTCTTCAACAAAGAATTGAGGGTGCGGTAGTAGCACTTATTGAATTAGAACAAGAGGAAGGAATACCAGTAGACGGAGTTTCAATACATATAACTGGTGCTGGAATGACTAACGGTAATTTTTTAATTGATTTAGTTATAACTCCAGACGATAATTCTTTAATCAGTGGAATAAATGGTTTTAATGAAAATCTAAACGATATAAACTAGACTATTATGAAGGGAAGATTTATAAAAGCAATAGAGATAGAGGACGGTGATATTTTTTACACCCAATTGTCTTATTCTATGGATAACGATCATTTAATTGGTGATGATTTTCTTTTAACTGGAACAGACGTTATACTAATTGCAGACGATACATGGGACAATCCAATGCTGGTTAATGGTGGTCATTTATTTTGGTACGACGAGGACACAGTAGTTTTTAAAATAGGACATTATTCTAATATTGTTAAAAAAATGGGAGGGTTAAAATGAGTTACTACAATACAGTAAAAGAACAAGGAGAACAACTATCAATCTTCAAGAAACGAGCTAAGAAGCAAGACGATAAAATTCTGGAGTTCTTCCAAGATAATCCAATGGTTGAATTTGGAGCGAGTCAAGTTTGGAACGCTTTGTTCTACAATTCAGTACCGATTACAAGCGTTCGGAGATCAGTTACTAACTTGGTCCAGGATAATAAACTTGAATACACCGGAAGGAAACGAAAGGGAGTATTTGGAAGGAATGAATCTTTAATACGTTTGAAATGAGAAACAGCGACAGCGCACCAGACGACGAAATCCTGGACAAAGTAGAAGTAACATTTAACAAGACACTAGCAGTAATTGTAGCCACTACCTTTCTTAGTGTTATTTTATGGGCGGCTTTTAATTAATTTGTATATTTGAATCTTATAACGGGGGTATACGTTATTAAAGAAGTTTATTTAAAGCCTTGTTCGTTAGTAGGAATACCCTCCGAAAGCGATACAAGGCTTTTTAATTTAATAGTTTATCGGTAGCTTAAAACCGTTATAATTATGGCAAACATTGATTTAAAATTTTTAGACGCAACGGGTGATAACTCTTGGGTTAAATGTGAGTGTGTAGAATGTCCAGATAGTGGAGGTAAATTCATATCAATTGAATCATTTAATCACGAGAAAACAGTTGTATGGCTAGACATTACAACAGCGATAAAGTTCGCTAAGACCGTAAGAACAGAAATTAACAAGGCTAAGAAAGAACTGGAGGATCAAAATGGCTAAGAAACTCACAAAACGAAAAGCCTTTAATTTCCTTCGTTCTTATTTCGACGTTCTAAATGAAATTGAAACAGATAGCGACAAACTGAACTACCTTCTGGCAGTTATTAATAAACAGTTTTTAGACGAAGATCCGAAAGACTTACCATTTATTGCAAACCTTTGCTATGAGAGCCAAAGACACTCAATAGAAACCAGTATTAAAGGTTATAAGGATAAAACAAAAACAGACTTGCAAGGAAATAAATTAAACCCTATTGAACCACCTAAACAACACCCTTTGCAAGGGGGTAGGCAAGGGGGTACGGTAGACCCTTCGCAACAAGAGAAAGAGAAAGAGAAAGAGAAAGAGAAAGAAGAAAGTAAAGAGGCGGTTTTTAAAAAAAACCTTCTAACCTTTCAAGAAAACTATCCTTTAGAAATGCTTGAAAAGTTTTTTTTGTACTGGACCGAGAAAAACCCTAACGGAAAAAAAATGAAGTTTGAAATGCAAAATACTTTTGATATTGAAAGGCGGTTATTGACCTGGTCTAAAAACGAAAAAAACTTTAACGGTAATAGCAACGGAAAAATGACCTTAGAAAGAAAGCAAGAATTGAACAGAAATATTTTAAGTGAATTAATGGAGGGCAAAAAATGAGCAATTTATCAATCATAGAACGTTACGATTTTAAAAACCTTTCTCCGGACCTTACAAAAAGTCAATTAGAAATTATTAATGCTAGGAGGTCTGAAACGGTTAAAAGTTTGATCATAGAAAATAGTGCTTTGTTTTACGCTGAAATTTTAAAAGCGTTTGATTTGGCTTTAATGTTAGCTGGACATAAGAAAGAAGAAAGCGACTATTTTAATCAAGTAAAGGCGTGTTCAAAGGCGTTAGAAAGTAATTTTAACATTGGAAAGTATGGAAGTATAACAGTCAATGAACTAAATATAGCGGTTGAACGGGGTTGTTCTGGTCAATACGGTGAGTTTATGGGTATCAATTATGTTACTTTGAATAAATTTATTTTAGGCTATGTCCAGGAAATGAACGAGGCAATTACAAAGCAAAGACTTTATGAGAACGATTTAAAATACAAACGGGACCAGAAAGAAAAAGCCGAACAAGCCCGAAAGGAATACGAAGAAAGTTTCGAGGGAATAATCGAAGCCGATATTCAGCAAAAGAAACTAAACCCAATGGTCCTGGTTGAAGATTATGGAAACGTCAAGTTTGCGAGGCTAAAAAATGAAGGCCGGATAGTAATTACAGAAGATCAAAAAGAACGGTTAAAACGCGAAACCTTGACAATGTATGCAGAGCAAGTAGGAGAAGAAAGGAAAACCCACAACGGAAAACAAGCAGCTTTAAGTTCTAATCAAATAAAAGTAGTTTATACCCCACCAAGCAAAGAGGATAGTAAGGTTGCAAAAAACAGAATTTACAAGATATTATCTTACAATGAATGGTTGAAGGAACAAAAAGAACTAAAAGAAATCAATTAAAAATTAATAACTAAATTTGAATTATCATTGTAGAAAATAGATAGAAGGCAAAAGAGAACTAGGTAAAAAGTGTGAACGAATAGAATAAGCTATGCCAACAGAAAAGAACATAAAGACACCAGAAGAGTTGTACATTCATTTTGAATCGTATAAAACCGAAGCGAAAAACAATCCATATCTAAAGCACGTTTTTGTAGGAAAAGACGGGAACAGTAAATACCAAGAACTAGAGAAACCATTAACTTGGGACGGGTTCGAGATATGGTTAAGAAAGAACGAAATAATATCAAGGCTTGATCACTATAAGGCTAATTTAGACGGTAGATACGCTGAATATGTGTACATCATACGCGCAATAGACCGAGAAATTTACAACGACAAATATTCGGGGGCTGCTGTTGGAGTGTATCATAACAACATTATAGCACGCGATTTAGGGTTAGCCGAAAAGGTAGATAACAAACATGACTTTAGCGGTGGAAACGTAACCTTTAAAGTAGAAGGTGAAGAGCCAGAAGAACAGTAGTCAACCTTTTAGGGTAAGTAGTCTTTTTCAAAAAAACTATGAGATTCCAGAGGGGAAAGACCTAACCATTAATAGGGGCGGTACTTCAAGCGGAAAAACCTATTCTTTAATGCAAGGCTTTGCAGTAAGGTGTAGGCAAGAACCAGGAATCATAATAACCGTAGTAGGTCAAGACATACCTAACCTAAAAAAAGGCGCAATTCGTGACCTTAAAACAATCCTTAATAGTTCTGAATGGCTACAAAAAGCAGTAGATTACTACAATAAAACCGATAGAATACTTTACTTCAAGAACGGTTCAATCATTGAATTTAATTCTTACGACGACGAACAAGACGCGAAAAACGGTAAACGTGACTATTCCTTCTTCAATGAGGTAAACGGTATATCTTACGAAATATTCGAGGCTATTTATGTACGGACTAAAAGACATACTTGGGTAGATTTTAACCCTTCTGGGGAGTTTTGGTTGAAGGATAAAGGATTTGAGCAAAGGGATAACGTTAGGACCTTTAAAAGTACCTACAAACACAACCCTTTTTTAGACCCTAAAACGATTCAAAAAATTGAGGACTACGAGCCAACAAAAGAAAACATAGCCAAAGGAACAGCCGACGAATACCGCTGGAAAGTGTACGGGAAAGGGGAGTATGCACCACTAGAAGGGGCTATCCTTAAACGCTGGAAAAAAGGAAAATTTAATGACGAACTGCCCTATACTTTTGGCCTTGACTGGGGTTGGACCGACCCATTTACATTGACTAAAGTAGCAGTAGATAAGAAAAAGAAAATTATTTACGTTAAGCAAATAGCCTATGCCAGCGGCCTATCAATGACTAATATAAAAACGATCATTGAAAACAACTGCACAAGGCAAGACTTAATAATTTGCGATAGTTCAGAACCTTTAAATATAGCTGAGTTAAGAATGTACAACGGAGGCTATAACGCAATCAGAGCGTTTAAACGTCCGGGAATAGTTCAAGAGCGTTTGCGTTGGATGCAAGACTATTTGATAATAGTAGACGAAAGCCCAGATATTGAGAATGAACTAAATAACTATATCTGGAATGATAAACGGGCTGAAATACCAATAGACAAGTTCAATCATTCAATTGACGGGTTTTCGTATGCGTTCACTTATTGGCATTTGAAGAATCGTTAAATATAATAGAATGATAGATTTAAGACTAGGGGATTGCCTTATTGAAAGCGATAAAATAGAAAGTGGTAGTGTTGATTTGATATTAACAGATTTGCCTTATGGAACTGTTAAAGATATTAAAAACGTAAATCACGGAATGAGTGGTAAATGTGATTGGGATGAAGTAATTGATACAAATGAAGTTTACAAAGTTGCAAATAGAATATTAAGAAAGAATGGTAAAATGGTTTTATTTGCTCAACAACCATTCACAAATGAATTAATAAATAAAACCCATATAAATATTCCATTTTGTTATTCTATGATTTGGGAAAAAGACCATTTTGCAAACGCATTAACAGCTAAAAAAGCACCTTTAAATTATTATGAAGATGTTTTAGTTTGGTATAAACATTATGATTTAGAAAGAAAACACCCTTTAATCGATTACGCTAATTATTTGAGAAAAGAAACTAATTATAATAGAATAGAATGGAATAAAAAACTAACAAATACAGTTCATCATTTTATGGAAGCAAGTCCAAAAACAAAGCATTTTAAACTATGTCCAGAACACACTTATAAGCAAATGATTGAGTATTTTAATATAGATAAATTGAATGGGTTTATACCATACTTAGAACTCAAACAAATAGACAACGAATTTAAAAAGAAGTTTGCAAGTACCTTTAATTTATGGGAAGGTAAAAAATACAAAAGCAATATACTTAAATACAAAAAAGATTACACAGGACACCACCCAACACAAAAACCTATTTTATTATTAGAAGATTTAATTAAAACTTTTAGTAATGAAAATGATTTAGTAGTAGATTTAACTATGGGAAGTGGCTCAACTATGGTAGCTTGTCAAAACACTAATAGAAATGGAATAGGAATAGAACAAGACCAAAAATATTTCAAGATAGCACAAGAGCGGATTAAACCATTAACACCCAATAAACAAACACAACTAAATTTATTGTAATTTTGCCAAAAGTGTTAATATGGCATATCGGGACTTAAGCAAACTATCTAGCAGGGAATTATTCAGCAGGGAATTATTCAGCGCAGATCAGTTTGTTAAAATTGGTGAAGGGTTTAATGGTTCTACAATTTCAGACGAAAAAGCAATCAAAAAAGGCTACTTAGGTAGTTCGGTTGTTTACTCAATAGTCACACGAATAGCCAGAGGAGTTTCAAGCCTACCGATTTATATTTACGACAAGACCAATGGTAAAGAAATTGAAAGCGGAGAAGTTCACGACTTTGTTTTTAAGCCGAACGACAACCAAAGTTTTAACGAGTTTTGGGAGCAGTTAGTTACATTCTACACTTTAACCGGAGAATGTTACAACTACCTAGACGCTGAATCAATAGGGTTTTACAAAGGTCAACAGTTAGTTCTACCGCCTCAAGCAGTAACCATAGAAACAGAAACAAATAGCATATTTTCAAAAGTCAAAAGCTATAAGTTTAACGACGGAGAAAGGATAAGCCCGTTAGATATTGACTACGTTATGCACGTTGCAATGAATAACCCTTCAATGCAAGGACTTAAAGACAAAAACGGTTTAAGCCCATTACAATCAGCGCAAAACATTTTAAACGCTTCCAATAATGTAGAGATAGCACTAAGCGAATACTTCGAGAATAGGGGCGTTTCTGCATTAATAACACCTTCAAACGAAGATCCGTCAATGCCAATGAATGACGACGACGAAAAAAGCATTTGGTCCGCATTGAAAAGAAAAATAGGTGGGGCTAAGTCTATGAACGCAATGAGATTTTCTCGTAGGGCTTTAAACGTTCAGCAACTTAATGCAAGTTCAACCGATATGCAAACCATAGAGAACAAGAACCAACTAACGAAAGACCTTTGTAATGTTTTCGGGTTTCCAGCAATGCTGTTAACAGGAGAACAAGCTACTTACAACAACGTAAAAGAAGCAGAAGCTTCAGCGTATAACAACAACTACATACCAACCTTCGAAAAGATAGCGGCTGGATATGAGCGAAAGTTTTTATCTAAGTTCGGAAACTATTCTTTAGGTATTCACAAGGAAAAAATAGAAGCATTGAATCCTTCACCAACTGAACGAGCAAACCAAGCAATTAAATTGGTTGACGCTGGATTAATAACACCAAACGAGGCAAGAGAATCAATAGGCAAAGAAGTTTTAAGTGACAAAGAAATGGACAGCGTAAAGCCTAAAGGTTCAAATGTTACAATTTCAAATGTTTAGTTATGGAAAAGAAGAAACTTACTAAAGAGCAATTGAAGAAATTGAAAGCTGAAAAGCTAAAGAAAGTTATCGATAATAAAATCATAAGGAAATGAGCAAAGCCGATATTAAAAAAATGATTGCTAACAAAAAGCAGTTAATCAAGTTAAAGAAAGCAACTTTAAAAAAGTGTGACGTTATAGAATTAAGTTCTGCCGCTGAAATTACCAGCAAAGGAATGACTGACAAAAACGATAACGAAAATGAAATTTACAGAACAATCGTGGGTAATACCTACGGCTTCATGGATAGCCACCAGGACGTACATATCAAAGGAATTTTCACCAAGTCAATACAAGAAAACAAAGAAAATATCCTACACTTACACGACCACGTTCACCAATTAAGCGCGAAAGTTGGAACGCCTTTAGATACTTATGAAAAAGAGGTTAGCTGGTCCGACGTTGGTTTGAACAAGTCTGGTACAACTACTGCCCTTTTAATGGATAGTAAGATTGAAAGGTCGAGGAACAAAAACATTTTCCTTGATTATAAAAATGGTGCAATCAATCAGCATTCAGTTGGTATGCAGTACGTTAAGATTGAACTTGCTGTAAACGATCCAGAAGAAAAAGAAGAGTTTGCTACTTGGGAAAAGTACAAAAACGAGGTTATAAACCTGGACTTAGCAGAAGAAACGGGCTTTTTTTGGGCGGTAACAGAGGCAAAGTTGATTGAAATTAGCTGCGTTATACGAGGTTCAAACGAATTGACACCAACTTTAGACGCTTCAAAAGGCTTAGAAGAACTAACAGAACTAAACGAAAAAGCCTTAGATAACCCAACTAAAGAAAATTTATTGCATTTTTGTAATCAATTCAAAGCACTTCAAGAAGGTGAAGCCGTTGATAAAACACTTCCAAAGGTCGAGAAGCCGCAAAAGAAAAGTAATCCATTATTTAATCATTTAACACAATTAAAATGAAAGATTTTAATACATGGTTGACGGCTGAGAAAAATTTAGACGAAGCTGCAATCAAAGAATTAAGCACAGAAGCACAAGCAAGCCATATTGCTGAGTATATGAGCAGCGTGGCAATGAAAGTAGACGAGGCTGTAAAGTCTGGTGTATCAAAAGAAGAATTAGCTGAACTTGGAAAAGAGCAGTCAAAGGCTTTAGCTGAATTAGGCGCAAAGCACGAGGCTATTCTATTAAGTCAAGGTGCTGCTATTAAGTCAGCGGTTGAAAAGTTGACTAAAACAGAAAGTTCTCAAAGTAAGTCTATCCTTGAGCAGTTGAAGGAAAAGAAAGAAGAATTAAGTCGTTACAAGAATGGTGAGAGCGTTAAGATTACGCTAAAAGCCGTTGGTGATATGTCTATCGCTGGTAATGTAACTGGACAAATACCACAAGCTGAAAGGCTACCTGGTATGAATATGGTTGCTTCAAGGGAAATCAAATTCTTAGACGTTCTTCAATCTGGAACTATCTCTTCTAACCTTGTTGAATGGGTTTATCAAAGTGGTAAAGAAGGAACGGCTGGTCAAACAGTAGAAGCGGCACTTAAAAATCAAATCGACTTTGATTTACTTGTTGGTTCTCAAAAAGTTGAAAAGACAACTGCTTACATTACGATCACTGACGAAATGTTAGACGACGTAGAATTTATGGCTACTGAAATCAACAACGAATTGAATCGTGAGTTATTGAAAGCTGTTGAAACTGGTGCTTATGGTGGTTCTGGAACAAGCCCACAACTAAACGGGGTTTTCACTACTGCAACTGCATTTGCTGCTGGAACTTTTGCTTTAGCAGTTGATAACGCTAATGAAGTAGACGTTCTTACAGTAGCAGCAAATCAGATCAAGATAGCTGAACAAGGAATGCCGAACTATATCTTTATGAATCCTTCTGACGTTACCACTTTAAAAATGGTAAAAGTTAGTTCTACTGATAAGAGATATGTGGAGCGTTTAGCAATGGTAGCTGGTTCTTTATCTTTAGACGGAGTTCCAATTGTAGAAACTACTCTAGTAGACGCTGGCCAATATTTGATTGGTGACTTTACAAAAGCACATATCAGAACTAAGGCTGGCGTTTCAATAGACGTTGGATATACTGGTGACAACTTCATTAAAAACTTTAAGACAATTAGAGCTGAATGGAGAGGCGTAGTTTACGTTAAGAACAACGATAGAACTGCATTTGTTAAAGGTGTATTTGCAGCTGACAAAGCAGCTTTAGAAAATGCATAGTCTAGTTTAGAATATAGTTAAAAAGCCCCTTCATATTGTTGGGGCTTTTTTTATATCTTTGAGGCAACATAAAATTAAACAGTTATGAGTTTAGAAGTTGAAATAATCAAGGTAAGAGGTAAAAAAGTAAAAGCTGGCAAGGCGCAGCATTTTGTAGTTGGTCAAGTTTACGAGCTACCTAAATGGAAAGCTGATTTAGTTATTAGTAACGGTCAGGCTGAATTAGCAACAGAAAAAAAGAAAGCACCAGCAAAAGCGAAATCAAGTAAAAAATAAATTTTCTTAATATTCTCTGTATTAAGTTTCTCTGGTAAGAAGTCCTAGCATTAATTTGTTAGGGCTTTTTTATTTAACTTTGTATTATGCAAGAAGAAATGATCCTAGTCGAGTTTCTAAAAGACTATGAATATAGAACGGTTGACGATAAAGGCACTCCAATTTTAAAGACTATCAAGAAAGGCACTAAAAAAAAGATTCTAAACTATGCAGTCACTAGGCTAGTGAGTAACCCAAATAATGTAATCGTTAAAATATTATGATACTTCAAACGTCCGATTTTGAAAGCGGTA
>Ga0209504_1002696_pt1 | contig 11808 bp, 10 predicted proteins | sample COGITO_mtgs_1005_FD_184791 | JGI IMG/M metagenome (GOLD analysis project Ga0209504, IMG submission 184791) | Pelagic marine microbial communities from North Sea - COGITO_mtgs_100511 (SPAdes) (version 2) | ecosystem: Environmental > Aquatic > Marine > Epipelagic ...
CAATAAATCGCCAAGATTCCCAACTGCTGCTTTGTTTGGATGGTATGACAAGCATGGGCGCGATTTACCATGGCGGCGACGCTGGCCAGATTTAGCCCCTGGCTATCATGTTTGGCTGTCGGAAATCATGCTTCAGCAAACCGTTGTGGCAACGGTGATTCCCTATTTTCTTGAATTTACCCGCCGCTGGCCAACGATCAATGACCTTGCTGCAGCGCCACTTGATGATGTGTTGGCAGCATGGGCTGGTCTTGGCTATTACGCCCGCGCCCGCAATCTGCATAAAGCGGCGGTAATGGTGGCGAATGAATGGGGCGGACAATTTGCGGGCGATGGTCAACATGCCAATAGCCTTGCTGATTTTCGCGCCCTTCCGGGCGTTGGCCCTTATACCGCTGGTGCTATTGCGGCCATCGCATTTGGCCAGCAAGCGGTGGTTGTCGATGGAAATATTGAGCGGCTGTTCAGCCGTTATTTTGCGATTGCAACCCCGCTACCGGCGGCCAAAGCCGAGATCGCCGCTGCATATCAGGCCATTTTGCCAGTTGATCGCCCATCGGATTGGCCGCAAGCCTTGATGGATTTTGCCAATGCGGTCTGCACAGTAAAACAACCCCTTTGCCATGGCTGCTGTTTTGCCGAGTCATGTCAGGCTTTGGCCCGTGGCGTGGTTGATCAATTGCCGGTCAAACCTGTCAAAACGGCCAAACCGGTTCGGCGGGCGATTGCCTTTGTGGCGGTGAATGATCAGGGCGAGATATTTTTGCATCGGCGCCCCGATAAAGGGCTTCTTGGCGGTATGTTGGCTTTTCCTGAATCTGGCCTTGCGTCAAAACAGGCGGATCAAAACCTTGATCAGACATTGGCACCATTTACCGCTGATTGGGTTTTGCTGGATGAACCTGTTTTGCATGTCTTTACGCATTTTGCGCTTGAGATGAAAATTTGCCTTGCCCGTATTGATGGGCAGCCGCAGCCAATTGCAGGTGGTATCAAAGGCCATTGGGTGATGCCGCGCCCAGCCGATTTGCCAAGTCTGATGCGCAAAATATGGAAAGCCGCCGCGGCGACGCCTTTACGAATAAATTCTGGCCATTAGCTGCGGCTTCTAATGGTTGAAATGGCGCATGCCGGTAAACACCATGGCAATACCGGCGGCATCAGCTGCCGCAATGACTTCATTATCCTTGACCGATCCGCCAGGTTGGATCACCGCTGTTGCCCCTGCTTTGATCAGTGCTTCAAGACCATCGGCAAAAGGAAAAAACGCATCTGACGCGGCAACCGATCCGATTGTTCGTGATTGCGGCCACCCATGAATTTCGGCAATATCCGACGCCTTGTGAACGGCAATACGGGCGGCGTCAACGCGACTCATCTGGCCTGCGCCAATGCCAGCGGTGCTGGCGTCTTTGACAAAAACAATGGCGTTTGATTTCACATGTTTGGTGACTTTCCACGCAAAAAGCATATCGGCAATTTCCGCTGTGCTTGGGGCGCGTTTGGTGACGATTTTCAGATCATCAGCACTTACCATACCGCTATCGCGTGATTGCGCCAGAAACCCACCAGCTACCGATTTGATTTTGATGGCGCTTGTGCTTTGATCGGGCATGTCGCCGGTGATCAATAGCCGCAAATTGGGTTTTGCCGCCATAATCGCCTTGGCGTCATCGCTGGCATCAGGTGCAATCACCACTTCGGTAAAAATGCTGGCAACGGCGGTGGCGGTTTCGGCATCAAGTGGCCGGTTCATGGCAATGATGCCGCCAAAGGCGCTGATAGGATCAGCGGCCAATGCGGTTTGCCATGCCGTTGCAAGATTGTCGCCGCTTGCCACGCCGCATGGATTGGCATGTTTGATAATGGCAATGGTCGGCTTGTCAAATTCGGCAACGAGTTCAAAGGCCGCATCGGTATCATTGATGTTGTTATAGGATAATGGCTTGCCCTGTATTTGAGATGCCGAGGCAACACCTGGCCGGTTCTGACCGGTTTTATAGAGGGCGGCTTGCTGATGCGGGTTTTCGCCATAGCGCAAATCAATAATTTTGCGGCCAGCGGTTGAGGTGATTTGTGGCAGGTTTTCGCCAAGGCTTGCTGCCATCCATCCCGAAATGGCGCTGTCATAGGCGGCCGTGCGGGCAAAGGTTTTTGCCGCCAAACGCCGCCGAAGCGCAAGGTCTGTTCCGCCTTGATTTTCGATGGCGTCAGCAACATCATCATAATCAGCAGGATCACAAAGAACGGTTAAAAAATCATGATTTTTGGCCGCAGCGCGCAACATTGCAGGCCCGCCAATGTCAATTTTTTCAACAAGCGACTCATGATCATTTGTCTGCGCCAAAGTATCTTCAAACGGATAGAGGTTGACCACCAGAAGGTCGATTCCCTCAATATCTTGTGCGGTCATTGCGGCAACATGATCATCAAGATCGCGCCGCGCCAGCAAACCGCCATGAATTTTGGGGTGAAGCGTTTTGACACGCCCGCCCATGATTTCAGGAAATCCGGTCACATCGGCAACATCGGTAACGCGAAGGCCGGCGCCGCGGAGCAGCGAAGCAGTTCCGCCTGTTGATAAAAGATCAATCTTGGCCGCGGCAAGCCGTTTGGCAAGCTCGATAAGCCCGGTTTTGTCTGAAACCGAAAGAAGGGCGCGACGAATACGAACAGGTGAAGAAGATGTCATGATATAGCTTGCCAATCCTGCCTAGCAGAAAGGTTGAATTTATGGCGGTCTTTATGGCCGAGCCTGGCTGGAAAGGCAATTGCCGATCTCGATAAAACCGCCCCTGTTGAATCTAGCCAATCGGGACAAGATGTATCATCGCGCCCGCCAAGGCGGCCAAGCCCAAAAGCCAGAAAAGCCCAAGCCCGCGTCCAAAGGCCAAAAATGCACATATCAGCGTAATCGCAATCACTCGCAGGTCAAGGCTTGCCAGATCAGGAGTCAGAATTTGGATCATGCCAAGCTGGGTCACGCTGGTTTCGGCAAAAAACAAATGCAGTGCAAACCACGCAAATAAATTGGCAATCACGCCAACAACGGCGGCCATGATGCTGGCCAATGCACCTTGCAAACGCGGCTGATGCGTTAACCAGTCGAGATAGGGCGCACCTGCAAAAATCCACAAAAAACAGGGGATAAAAGTTGCCCAAAGCGCAATGGCTGCGCCCGCTATCCCATGGGCAATGCCCGCTGTCTTATAGGCTGCCAGAAAGCCAACAAATTCGGTAACAAGAATTAATGGCCCGGGGGTGGTTTCGGCGAGTCCAAGCCCATCCATCATTTCAGCCGGTTGCAACCAGCCAAGCTGGCCAACGACATCTTGCGCCATATAGGCAAGCACCGCATAGGCACCGCCAAAAGTCACCACGGCAAGCTTGCTGAAGAAATAGCCAATTTCGGCAAGCAAAGGCGCACCGGCAAATAGATCAATTGCCAATAATGGCCCCCACCATATTCCCGCCCAGACCAAGATGGTTTTGGCCGTGTCTTTTGTGTTTGGCAATGGCGGTAATGCTGTGGTTGCTTGGGTTTGGCGATTGCTGGCAAAGCCATAGATTGCAGCCATCGCAATAATCAGGGGAAAGGGCAGGGCAAGAATGAAAATGCCGCAAAATCCGATGATGGCAATCATCCATTGATGAGGCCTTTGCAAGGCTTTTCCGGCAAGCCGGAGCAATGCCTGCAAAACAATAACAACAATTGCCGCCTTAACCCCCAAAAACAGCGCGCCAACAATGCCGAAAGTACCGAAATAAACATAGGCAATGCCAAGGCCAAGCATGATCAATGCGCCGGGCAGGACAAATAACAAGCCAGCGACTAGCCCGCCAAAAACGCCATGAATCCGCCAGCCAGCATAGGTGGCAAGCTGCATGGCCTCTGGTCCGGGAAGCAGCATGCAAAAGCTAAGCGCATTCAAAAATTGCGCTTCGCTCAGCCAGCGCCGTTCGGCAACAATCAGCCGGTGCATCAGCGCGATCTGCGCGGTTGGCCCGCCAAAGGATAGCAGCCCGATCTTGCCCCAGATGCTGGTTGATCGGACAAATGACGGCGGTGTGTTTTTGCCGTTATCATCTGATGTGGATAGGGGCTGGGTCTGGGTCAAAAATGAAAACTTTCGGTGACGGTCAAGGCCTTGATGCAAACATATTTTGCACTGATTGTCATTTGCCAAGGCTGTGTTTTACAGCGGCTCGTTGCGCTGAAATGCCCATTTTACGTCAACAGCGCCAATTGACCGGATATCGGCAAGCGGCACACTAATGACGATTTGCTGACAATTCTTGCGCCCATCAATATCAAAAAACAGGGACGTGTCCAATGCCACTGACGCGCTGGACCGAAATACCCAACCGGCGCGATTGCCACGAATCTTGATCAGAACCCGCTGGTCGCGAAGCATGGCGACAGTAACACGGGGGTGTAAATGAAACCGAATGATCGCCATGCGGGCAATTTCACCTGGCGCGCCAGAATATTCCAACCGATCAGCCCCACGAAGATTGCCGCCGCCGGTCGACAGATATAATTTGCGATGGTGAATAATGCCATGCGATGTCTCATAGCCGTTATGGCTGGCAATCGCGAGCAGCCCACCTTCGGCTGGCCCCATTTCAACATCAGATATTTTGGCAAGACGACCTGCGGCAAAATCAGATGAATTCTGGCCATCAAGGGTCAGGGTCGAATGCGCCTTGGTCGAGCTTAGCAGGCGTTGAAGATTAACATCGCCGGTAATCTGACCCGGGTTTATCACCAATAGATTCTGCCCAACGGCAAATTCAAAACCAAGCGTGCCAAGCCCCGCCACATCGGCATGTTCGGCCGGTTGTCCAACATCCATGATCACGGTTGATCGTCCCGATGAGAATCGCAAAAAACCGCTATAGGGTGCTTGTTGCAACAGCTTGCCCTTTTGACCCGCGCGCGCCAGCGTTTCTTCGATGATTTCAGGATCGGAAAGACCCGCGCCGTTAAATCTGGCAAATTGCCCATCAGCATGACGCCACATGCGACAGATTGCGCCCATCTTGGCAATGGTTGTATCAAGCCAAGCAAGCTGTTCCAACTGGTTTGCAATACCGCTGTTCCGAATTTCGATAAGGTCGCGCATGATGGCCAGATGCCTGTTGGGCATACGGCTTTTATGGCCGCCATCAGCATGGATCATTCCGTCTATTAGCGTTACTAGAAATTCCATCAGATTATCAAGATCACTGGCCTCGGCGCCAAGCGCGGCTTCGGCAATGATCAGGCCGCGTAGGGCGCCAACGCGGGCATCACGATCATAGAGCCGTTTCCAATCAATCGCCAAACAGCGTGCCTGTAACCCAATCGAGTCGCTGATTTGCTGCTGGAATGTTTCATCGGCAGAACTGCCATACCAATCATAGCAAAAAACCAGATTTGCCAGACGTTGCCCCATGATATCAGGTTGCCAGCTTTTGGCGTTCCAGCGGCCATTAACCTTAAGCCAGTTGGTGATCAGGCTCCGCGCCCGGCTGCGGGCCTGACTGCCGCCAAATGTGCGCAAATCGCGAAGCCATTCAAAATCATCAAAGCCGTCACTGCTAACCCGCCAGCTGGAACCGCTGGTCATGATTTGCGATCCCTTACTTGCCGAACCGCGCCAATGATCGGAATAGCCGGTGATGATCGCATTTGGCTTGCTGCCTCGCAAACTCCACAAAAACAGGCCTGTGTGTCGGAACAGCTGTTCAAGCTTGCCAACACGCCATGAGTCAGGATTTTTGCCGCGCTTCGCCATTATTGCCTGTCGTTTGTCACGATTAAGAAATCAATGCGTTTCCGCCTATTCTAAAGACATTAACCGCGCGATGAAAAAGCCATCAACCCCGCCAATATCAACATAGTCGCTTGGCAGGATGCGGATGCAGCCAGTATCGGTGATCGACGGGGCAAAGATACCAGCTTCATCTGCGGTGATTGGATCAATGCCAAAGCGCCCATCAGCGGCATCTATGATCGCGCTGATGATATCTTCACCTTCTTCCGGTTGCAACGAACAGGTGGCGTAAACCATGCGGCCACCTGAACGAAGCCAGCCAAGCGCATTTGTCACCAGATCCCATTGGATTTGCTGTAATGCAATAATGTCCTCGGCTTCGCGCTGGTTCAAAATATCTGGCCGTCGCCGCACCGTGCCGGTTGCCGAACAAGGCGCATCGACAAGAACGGCATCAACAGGCGCATCGGGGCTGTAGCTGACGCCATCAGCAAGCACAAGATCAGCCGATAGTTTCAGACGTTTCAGATTGCGCCGTAACCGGTCGAGCCGTTTGCGGCTATTATCAATCGCGGTGACGCGACCGCCAGCGGCAATCAATTGTGCCGTTTTGCCGCCGGGCGCTGCACATAAATCAATAATCGCCTCATCTTTGGTGATATTTAACAGACGGGCTGGCAGGGCGGCGGCGGCATCTTGCACCCACCATGCGCCTTCATCAAAGCCGACAAGCAGGGATGGATCGCCGTCAAATTCACGGCGCAGGCTGTGATTGTCAATCAGGCGGGCGTCAAGCTTTTCCGCCCATCCGGCGGCATCTTCTTTTACTGAAATATCGAGCGGCGGTGGCAGCATGGCGAGATCGGCAATGGCGGTGGTGGCTTCCTCACCCCAATAATGCCGCCAGCTTTGTTGCAACCAGCTTGGCAGATTATCCATATGGCTGGTGGCTTCAAATAAGGCCTCGCCTTCACGGGTGAGGCGGCGCATGACCGCATTGGCAAGCCCGCATAGCCGGTCAAATCCGGTTTGGCGCATAAGCTCGACCGTGCTGTCAACGGCGGCATGCGCGCCTGTTTTCAACAGCAAAAGCTGCGCCGCACCCATCAGCAGGATGAGGTTGGCATTGGCTTGCGCGCCAAAAGGTTTGCGCGCAACAAGCGGGGCAAGCACGCGTTCCAATTGGCCACGATGGCGAAGGCTGGTTGTTGCCAGCAAACGAACAAACCGGCGGTCGCGATCCTCTAGTTTTGGCAAATCATGATTGGATGACAGCGCCTTATCAAGCTGGATGCCCTCGTCAACAGCGACCAAAAGATCATAGACGATGCGGCGGCTTGTAAGCGACGTTGGAACGGCCTTTTTTGCCGTTGCATCTGGCCGTTTGCCAGCTGGCTTTGCCGGTTTGCTGCTGGTTTTTGCCCGCGATGCGGCGCTGGCTGTTTTATCGCCATTGGGGCGTGAGGCTGGCCGGTTCTGATTTGCAGATGGTTTGCCCGAAGATGAATTATCAGCTGATTGGCGCTCACCACGGGTTGCTGGCCGCGGCTTTGCAGGCTTTTTTGGCGTTTCTAAACGCAATAAAGGCTTGTCAAGGCGGGTCGGTGTCGAAGAGGTTTTGCGATCAGGCATTGAAAATTCCGATGGTTCATCTGCATAACGTGGCTGATGACTTGTTTTTGGGCGTCTAAAGGGGCATATACCCAATTATGGAAAGAGACAAGAAAAACACGCTGGCAACGGCCGCTGAGCCGATCGATAAAACCGTGCAAAATAGCGACAATCTGCCTGATAAGGCGGCTGATGGTGAAATGCCTCCCGAGGTGAATGGCCCCAAAGGGCCAGAGCCAACGCGCTATGGCGATTGGGAACAAAAGGGACGTTGCACTGATTTTTAAGCCAAGTGGGTTTTTGGCCGGATCGGGCATGCCGGCCTGCCAGCTAGCAAATGAGGCGTCGTTATGACTCGGGTGAAATCAGGCATTTTGGTAAGTGCGGCGCTTCGGCAGGCTAGCGCAAATTTTATTGATTGTGTTCTGGCACGCCGCGGCGATGCCGATGCTGGCGCCATTTTTGTGCATATTGATGCGCTTGATGGGCGCCATAAATTATTGGCGCGAAGCCTTGATTTTGATGGCAATTACGCGTGGCAAATCATCACCAGCACCGAATGGGTGGATGGCGCAACCGCCACAACGCGCCTTGCCGCCGAAATGAAGATGGATCATGATGCCTTTATTTTAGCGGTCACTGATGCAAAAGCGCGAAACCCGTTTGACGCGCTGTGAGTTGGCATTTGCCCGAAGGAAGGCTATAAAGCCGTGATGACCAGCATTGATCAAATCGACAGCATTGACCGCCGCCTTTGTGTGGCCCCGATGATGGATTGGACTGACCGGCATTGCCGTGTCTTTCACCGGCATCTTGTGCCAGATGCGTTGCTCTTTACCGAAATGGTAACGGCCGAGGCGGTCATTCATGGCGATCTTGACCGGCTTCTTGGTCATAATGAAATTGAACATCCGCTGGTGCTTCAGCTTGGTGGCAGCCAGCCCGAACGTTTGGCAATGGCGGTTGAACGCGCTGCTGACAAGGGATTTGCCGAGATTAACCTCAATGTCGGATGTCCATCTGATCGGGTGCAATCTGGCCGGTTTGGGGCCTGTCTGATGGCCGAACCAAAGCTGGTGGCTGATTGCTGTTCGGCGATGATGGCGGCGAGTGATTTGCCGGTTACGGTAAAATGCCGCATTGGTATTGACGATATGGATCCCGAAACGGGCCTCGATCAATTTGTTGATCTGGTTGCTGATGCCGGGGTTAGAATATTTTACCTTCATGCCCGCAAAGCATGGCTAAAAGGCCTAAGTCCAAAGGAAAATCGTGATATTCCGCCGCTTGATTATGACCGCGCGCGCCGTCTTGCCATGCGCCGTGATGATCTTGGGGTGATTTTGAATGGCGGGCTGGAAACCAAAGCGCAAATTGCAACTGAAATCACTGGTTTTGCCGGGGTGATGCTTGGACGCGCAGCCTATCGCACGCCATATATTTTAACCGAAATCGCCAATGATTTTTTTGCCGCATCACCGCCAAGCCGTCGCCAAGTGGCCGAGGCAATGGCCGCTTATGCCGATCAGATGATGGAAAATCATGTGCCGCTTCACAGCATAACACGGCATATGCTGGGGCTATATGCAGGCCAACGCGGAGCCAAACATTGGCGCCGCCAATTGGGTGAACAGGCGCGTCTTGCCGATGATGGCGGCGCGTTTATTCGCAAGGCCGCCGACGAGTGCGAAATTTTGGCAGCAAAACTGGCCGCCTAGTTGGAGGTACGCTGGATTTAGGGTAGTGATAAGGCACAGATTTATGCTTTGGGATTTATGTCCGAAGACATATGTCTGCGGATATAAACGGTTTTAAGATTTTTTGAAATGATTGGATGATTAGAAACATGAATGATCAGACCCCGTCTGGCAAAGCCAAGGACGATGAAACTCCGCCATCAAATGGGCGGCGCATGCTTCTTGATTTTGGCCCGCTTTTGCTGTTTTTCGGCGCCAATTATCTCTATAGCGACCTGATGTTCAGCGTGAAGGTGCTGGTGGTGGCAACCATCGTGTCGCTTGCCGCAAGCTGGGTTCTTGAACGCCGCATTCCGATGATGGCGGCATTTGGTTGTGCAGCGCTGGTGTTTTTTGCCGGATTGACCCTCTATTTCGATAATGAATTATTCATCAAGATCAAACCGACGATCCTGACTTTGATGTTTGCGGCGGCGATTGCTGGGGGGCGTGCTATGGGGCGCAACCCGCTTGCCGCAATTATGGGAGCGCAGGTAAAGCTGACCAATGATGGCTGGCGGATCATGAGCTGGCTATGGGTGGCGATGTTTGCCTGTTCGGCGCTTGCCAATGAAATTGCCTGGCGCAGCCTTAGCACCGATTCATGGGTGACCTTCAAGGTGTTTGGCCTAACCGGCATTTCGCTTGGTTTTGTCTTGCTTAGCCTGCCGATTATTCAAAAACATCAAATAAATGATCAATGACCTAAAATGTAACTGGTGCGGCTAATCGGCCTGAAGATAGCTAGCCTGAAGGTAGCTAGGGGTCGACCAAGGATTGTTTTGCCCATCATCATCGTTTCGATGGTGAAATGTGACAAAATGCAATCTTTTGTCGATCCAAGTACAAATTCAGTCGTCCTGACTTTACATCGATCAAGACAGTTTCTACAAAATTTTTGATATTGGGTTTGAATCAACGCGTTTAGTCTTGTCATATTTTGATTTATCAGATTTAAATTCGTGACGAAACTACGCCGCTTAGATGCTCTGGATCCGGCATGGCGCTGGACACACATGATTGCACGCAAATGCGTGTCGATAAAAAAGGAATGATCATGGCTGATGAAGATGAAATTATCCTAGCTGATTTGGACGATGACGAACTTGTCCAGCAGATGCATGATGACCTTTATGACGGCATGCAGGATGAAATTGTTGAAGGTGTCAATATTCTGCTTGGGCGTGGCTGGACACCTTATGAAGTTTTGACCAAAGCGCTTGTCGAGGGCATGACGATTGTCGGCATTGATTTCCGCGACGGTATCTTATTTGTTCCCGAAGTCCTGATGGCAGCCAATGCGATGAAGGCTGGTATGGGTATTTTGCGGCCTTTGCTTGCTGAAACAGGTGCGCCGCGGGTTGGCACAATGGTGATTGGCACGGTCAAGGGAGATATCCATGACATTGGCAAAAACCTCGTGTCGATGATGCTTGAAGGTGCCGGTTTCGACGTGATCGATCTTGGGATTAATAATCCGGTTGAAAATTATCTTGATGCGCTGGAAAAGCACAAACCCGATATTTTGGGCATGTCAGCACTTTTGACAACGACAATGCCTTATATGAAGGTGGTTGTTGATGCCCTGGTCGAAAAGGGCATTCGTGACGATTATATCGTTCTTGTGGGTGGTGCGCCTTTAAATGAGGCCTTTGCCGAATCGGTTGGTGCTGATGCTTATTGCCGTGATGCGGCTGTGGCGGTGGAAACAGCCAAGGAAATGATCAAGGCTAAATTGGAACGTGAACAAGCAGCTGGCTAAATCGGAACAGCCAGCGCGTCTACAGCTTATTGCTTGTGGTGCGTTGGCGCGTGAATTGCTGGTGCTCATTGATCAATTGCCGGATGGCGCGGTTGCCTTAACCTGCCTTCCGGCATCTTGGCATAATCACCCTGAAAAAATTGTTCCCGGCGTCAAACGGAAAATTGCGGCTGCCCGTCGGGCCGGAATGGATATCGCAGTTGCCTATGGTGATTGCGGCACGGGCGGCGCGCTTGATCACCTTCTTGAGGCGGAAAATATTCCCCGCATTGCTGGGCCGCATTGTTATGAGATGTTTCTTGGCAAGCCCGAATTTGACGCCGAAATGGAAACGGCGCTTGGCACGTTTTTTCTAACCGATTATATGGTGCGTCATTTTGAACGGATTGTGATGAAAGGCATGGGCCTTCGCCAGCACCCACAATTGCGCGATATGTATTTTGCGCATTACACGCGGGTTCTTTATATTGCGCAAACCGACTCTGAATCGCTTCAAGAAAAGGCGCGTCAGGCGGCATTTGAACTTGGGCTAGACTATGAGTATCGCTATACAGGCTATGGTGATTTTAACGGGTTTTTACAAAAGTTTGCTTGAGATCAAAAAATAATTTCGAGCATCGCATTTTTTTCAAAGGAGCGCCGTGATGGCAAATCTGATTACCCTTTATTGGCGCGATATTCCGGCGCAGGTGATTGCCGAACGGGGCCGCGGGCGCCAGCGTGAACAGGCCAAGGTTGAACTGCCGCGGCGCTTTTCGATTGCCATTGACGCGGCGGCGATGCGCGATGGCGCGGATTCGACCGATGATTATCTTGCCGAATGGCGACGTTCGGCACCTGCGCCATGCGGTGAAGATCTTGATGCTGAAGCGGCAGCGCATGCCGCAGCGCTTGATGCCGAATATACGGCTGAGCGGGTGCGGGCATTGGTAGAAAATGG
>Ga0209504_1002706_pt1 | contig 11781 bp, 10 predicted proteins | sample COGITO_mtgs_1005_FD_184791 | JGI IMG/M metagenome (GOLD analysis project Ga0209504, IMG submission 184791) | Pelagic marine microbial communities from North Sea - COGITO_mtgs_100511 (SPAdes) (version 2) | ecosystem: Environmental > Aquatic > Marine > Epipelagic ...
TCTACCAAATTATTACTACTAGTTCTATCTACAGGAGTGCCACCAAGCGATCTAAAGATAAAACCAAAAGGTCCTTTAAACAACGAGTTTTTACCAATAAAATTAATTTTTTCGCCAGAAGTGTTTCTCGCCAAAATTGCAATCGGAAAGTCTCTCCAACTTGTATGTGGCGCAGCAATAACTACATACTTTTTTAATTGTGAAGGAAAATTACCTACTAACTTCCATCCTAAAATACGCGTAAATATAAATTTTGAAAATCCTTGCATTGTCTAACTTAAAAGTTTTAAATTTAAGAACTTATTTTTGAATGATGACAGATTTATTTATTTACTTGATTATTACAATTGCAGCACTTCTAATTGGTTTGTTTTTAGGAAGAAACTCGGCTAGATTAAAATTTGAAAAAGATAAAGCAACGCTACAAGAAAGAAATACAATCTTAAATCAAACCATTCAGGATGTTGTTGGAGAAATAAAAGCATCGCAAGTAGAAAAAGAAGCTTTAATTTCCACTAAAACACGTTTAGAAACTGAATTAAAAAATTCGGAACTTAAAATCTCTGAGAATAAAGAAGAATTAGGTAAGCTAAATGAAAAGTTCACCAAAGAGTTTGAAAACTTAGCCAATAAGATCTTAGATGAAAAGTCTACAAAATTTACAGAACAGAATAAACTAAATATTACAAATATCTTAACGCCTCTAAAAGAAAAAATTGAAGGCTTTGAAAAGAAGGTAAACGAGTCTCAAAAAGAAAGTGTTGGAATGCACTCAGCTTTAAAAGAGCAATTGAACAACTTAAAAGACCTTAACATCCAAATGAGTAAAGAGGCTATCAATCTAACGAAAGCTTTAAAAGGAGACAGTAAAGCACAAGGAGACTGGGGTGAAACTCAGTTAGAATTACTTTTAGAAAAGGCAAATCTTGCAAAAGACATTCATTTTACAACTCAAGGTGGTTATAGAGATGACGAAGGAAGATTAAAAAAACCTGATTTTATTATTAATCTTCCAGACTATAGACACTTGATTGTTGATTCTAAAGTTTCATTAACCAATTATGAAGCTTATTTTAATGAGGAGGATGATCAAAAGAAAGAAGTACACCTAAAAAAGCATATTGAAAGTATACGAAAGCATATCAAAGAGCTTGGTGAAAAGAAATACGAATCATTGTATGAAATTAACACTCCTGATTATGTATTAATGTTTGTACCAATAGAACCTGCCTATTTATTAGCTTTAAATAATAACAATCAGTTGTATATGGAAGCTTTGGATAAGAATGTAGTTTTAGTCTCTACTTCTACTCTATTAGCAACTTTAAGCACTGTAGCTTCTATGTGGCGACAAGAAAATCAGAAGAAAAATGTATTAGAAATTGCAAATCAGGCGGGTAGATTATACGATCAATTTGTAAACTTAACCGATGATTTGATTAAGGTAGGGAATCAGTTAAAAACTGTTCAAGGTAGTTATGATACCTCCATGAAAAAATTAACTGGAAATGGAAACCTGATTAAAAAAGTTGAAAAAATTAAAGAACTTGGTGCAAAAACAAGTAAGATTATGAACAAAAACTTACTTGACAGAGCTATAGAAGAATAATTAATTCAGCGGACTTATTTTTCGATCTCTTTTAGTAAAATGACTTGTAAAACTAATATCATCCCAACCGTCTCCATCAAAATCAATGAAGGAAACTCCACCTCCAAATTTGCTATCACCATATGACACATCAATTCCTAAACTAAGGGCATTATTAGAAAATGAGACTTGTGCCTGAGTATGATGTATCTGGATAAAATTTAGTAAAAGAAGTAAAAAAGTAGTTTTTAACTTCATAAACAACATTGATTCTTTAAGACATAAACAAAGGTCTATGATTCATGAAGTTATGAACTTTTTCTGAAATAGAACTCAATATTTCTTCATTCTCAAAATTTTGAATTACTTCATCAATAAATTCAACAACAGTTAGCATGTCTTCTTCCTTTAAACCACGTGTCGTAATAGCTGGCGTTCCAACTCGTATCCCTGAAGTTACAAAAGGAGATTTGTCATCAAAAGGAACCATATTTTTATTCACAGTAATCTCTGCTTTTCCAAGGGCAGCTTCAGCTTCTTTACCCGTAATATTTTTATTTCTTAGGTCTATTAACATCATATGATTGTCAGTTCCTCCAGAAATTAAATGATACCCTTTAGCAACAAAAGCTGCTGCCATTGCTGATGCATTTTTCTTCACTTGAATTTGATAATGTAAAAACTCATCGGTTAAAGCTTCTCCAAAGGCGATTGCTTTTGCAGCAATGATATGTTCTAATGGACCACCTTGATTTCCTGGAAATACAGCTCCGTTTAATAACGAGGACATTTTCTTTAAGCTACCATTCTTTAAGGTTTGTCCAAATGGATTGTCAAAATCTTGTCCCATTAGAATCATTCCTCCTCTTGGACCACGTAATGTTTTATGCGTCGTAGTAGTAACAATATGACAATGAGGCATTGGATCATTTAAAATTCCTTTTGCTATCATCCCTGATGGATGAGAGATATCCGCTAATAATAAGGCTCCAACACTATCTGCAATTTCTCTAAAACGTTCAAAATCTATATCTCTAGAATAAGCTGATGCACCAGCAATAATCATCTTTGGTTGTACTTCACTAGCAATTTCTTGAATTTTATCATAATTCAATACGCCCGTTTCTTTTTCTACACCATAAAAATGAGGTTTGTATAGTTTCCCAGAAAAATTTACGGGAGAACCATGAGTTAAATGCCCTCCATGAGAAAGATCAAAACCTAAAATTTTATCTCCAGGTTCTAAACAAGCTGCAAAAACGGCCGTATTTGCTTGAGAACCCGAGTGTGGTTGCACATTAACATATTCTGCTCCGTACAATTCTTTAGCTCTATCAATCGCAAACTGTTCAACAATATCTACAATCTCACATCCACCATAATATCTTTTATTTGGATATCCTTCTGCATATTTGTTTGTTAAAACAGAACCCGCTGCTTCCATTACTTGGTCACTTACAAAATTCTCTGAAGCTATTAATTCTAAGCCATTTAGCTGTCTATTCTTCTCTGCCTCTATTAGTTCAAAAATATCTGTATCTCTTTGCATTGTTAAAATTTAATTAAGAAACTCAAATGTACTTAAAATCATTTTTAAGATCGTAACTTTCCATTATATTTGATACAAACTTTATTAACAATTTTTAATGGAAATAACTGCTAACAACCCAAAAAGAAAATCATGGCTAAAAGTAAAAGAAACTTCTGATTTTCCTATACAGAATATACCTTTCGGTGTTTTTATTACGAAAGACGATATCATTACTATTGGTAGCCGTATTGGTGACTTTGCTATTGATTTAGGTGCTTTACATCAACTCGGATATTTTAATGGTATTCCGCTAACCGATGATATTTTCTTACAAGATAATTTGAATGATTTTATTGCCGATGGAAGAAAAACATGGAGATTGGTAAGAAATCGTATTGCTCATATTTTTGATGTAACCAATGGTTCTTTAAGAGATAATCCAGAACATAAAGAAAAAATAATCTTTAGAATGGATGAAGTTGAAATGCTATTGCCAGTAAGCGTTGGTGATTATACCGATTTTTATGCTAGTAAAGAACATGCAACCAATGTTGGTAGTTTATTTAGAGATCCAGAAAATGCTTTGTTACCAAACTGGGTGCACATTCCTATTGGATATCATGGAAGAAGTTCATCTATCATTCCGTCAGGAACTAATATTAGAAGACCTTATGGTCAAACTAAACCATTAGAAGGTTCTACTATTCCAGAATTTGGACCTACCAAATTGTTGGATTTTGAATTAGAAATGGCTTTTATCACAACGGCTTCTAATAGCTTAGGTGAAAGAATTCCTGTAGAAGAAGCGGAAGAATATATTTTTGGGTTAGTACAATTTAACGATTGGTCTGCAAGAGACATACAAGCATGGGAATATGTTCCTTTAGGACCTTTCTTAGCCAAGAACTTTGCTTCTACTATATCTCCTTGGATTGTAACTTTAGATGCTTTAGAGCCTTTTAGAGTTGAGAATCCAAAGCAAGATCCTAAGCCTTTATCTTATCTATATCACGAAGGAAGAGGAAGTTTTGATATTAATTTGCAAGCGGCGATTCAACCAGAAGGTGAAAAAGAAACAGTTGTCGCTAATTCCAATTTCAAATATATGTATTGGACGATGGCACAGCAATTAGCGCATCATACAGTAAATGGATGCCCTGTAAATGCTGGTGATATGATGGGAAGTGGAACCATCTCTGGTCCTACCAAAGATAGTTATGGTTCTATGTTAGAATTAACATGGAAAGGTCAGAACCCAATAACATTATCAGATGGAACTCAAAGAAAATTCATTAATGATCATGATACAGTAATCATGAGAGCTTATTGTAAAAACGATACCATAAGAATTGGTTTTGGTGAATGTGTTGGTAAAATTTTACCTGCAAAATAATTTTTGCTTACTTTAAGCTAGTTTATTTGTAAATAAAACCTACCATAAAGAATTGCCTATACATCATTGTCTTTGCTTTTTTAGCGAGTTGTAACAGTGTAAAAAGATCTGAAAACAATTTATACAATGGAGATTATGATAAAGCAATTCGTTTGTCTATAAAAAAGATTTAAAAAAGTAACAATAAAAAATCTACGCAACAACATATACGAATTATTCAAGATGCTTTTAAAAAAGTAGTCGCTGAAAATTTGGCTCGTGTTCAATTGTTAGAAAAAGAAAATAATCCAGAATATTCAAGAGAAATTTTTAGTATTTACGAAACCTTAGATTTTAAACAGAATCTTATCATTCCTCTATTGCCATTGCCAAATGCAACTTTTGACATCATTAATTATAATGATGAAATTATAGCATCTAAAAATAATTATTCTGAGTACTTATTTACTCAAGCAACTGATTATTTAGAGAATAGCAATGGCATTATTAATGCAAGAAAAGCCTATGATTATTTTTCTACAGTAAAACAATTGCTACCTAACAAATATCAAAATTTAGATAGCCTACTAGAAGAAGCTCATTATTAAGGAACTGATTTTGTTTTGGTGAAAATTCAGAATAGAACGCAACAAGTAATTCCTAGAAGACTAGAACAAGCCATTCTTGATTTAGTTGTGTTTCTGGCTGTGGAAAGCGTTGTACTTACCCAAATGTAGAAGCATCTCCAATAGAATTTTTGCCTTGGGCATTTCACTTGTTTTTTAAATGGAGAGGCAGAAAAGACAATTATTCAGCTTAATAAAACCCAAAGATCAACTTGTTTAATCTACAAACCTTTTTCTATTATTAATCAAGGTCGTTGTAGTAATTACAAATACCGAGGTTTAATTTGTAGAATGTTTGGATTTGCAGCCAATACTGATAAGCACGGAAATTTAAGATTAGCTATTTGTAAAATTATCAAAGAAGGTCAAGCCGAAAATTATAATTCAACTGCCGAAGCAATAAATAAAGGGCTTTATGTACCTGTATTTACAGAATACAATATGCAATTAAATCAGATAAATTTTAACTTAGGAAATATTATTTTGCCTATAAGCAAAGCTCTTAAAATGGCTTTAGAAGAAGTTTTACAATATTATGCATTCAGACCTTTTCTTCATTTAGGAAAAAAATGTGGTTAAAAAAACTATTACCAAAAACCGGTATAATTAATGCTAACCTCCTACTTCGATTAAAAATTTATATATTTTAACAACAGATTTGTAGCAACCAAAAATACTGCGGACTCTAGGTCTCACAAATCACAAACAAACACGTTAGCGAAACAATAAAAAACTTACTCTTCTATCGGAGGATGTCCGAATATTTTCTCGTAATCCTCATCAAAATTAGCTCTTAAATAGGCGTTCAATTTCTTTCGATAATCGTCTTTTAACCAAGTAACAAAGTTGTGCGTACTTTTAGAAATACACTTTGCATATCTATTAATTCTATCATCTATCTCCTCTACTAGCATTTTAGCTAAGAGTAAAGCATCATAGACATCTTCACTATTTTCAATACACATTTTTGCATGATGCACAATCGAACGCTCTAATACTTTCTTTGAAGATTCTCCTGCTCTTATCGTATCAAGATATTCCTTTCTCATATCAAAATAAAGATCCGTAGCTTTAGCAAATGCTGTTTTAGCATCACCAGTAAGCTCATATCTAAAAGTACTTTCAATTTCTTCATCAGAAAGAATGGCATCCAAATAGTAATCAGGAGCTTTAAACATTCTTTGCCAGTCTAAATCTGCTCCCCAAGCTCCAAATCTGTGAAAATTATTTCCAAGATCAATTACGTTAAAAGAAGATTTATTACCTAAAATCCTTGAACCACGACCAATCATTTGATAATATAATGTCAACGATTTTGTAGCTCTATTCAAAATAATAGATTCTATGGTTGGTTCATCAAATCCAGTAGTTAAAATACTTACAGAAGTAATAATAGCATTTGGTGTTTTCTTAAACCATTTTAAGATAAAATCTCGCTCTTTCTTAGTATTTGTATTGTCTAAATGCGCAATTGGGTATCCTGCTTTTTTAAAGGCATGAAACACTTGAATAGATGTATGAATTCCGTTATTAAAGATTAATGTTTTCTTTCCTTTTGATGTTTCTTCATAGGCATCTACCAATTTGGTAAGCATGTCTGTGTTTGTATATAAATCTTCTGAAGATTTTACTGTATAATCACCATTGGCACCTACTTCTAAGGAAGTTAAGCCAACATTATAAGAAAACATATTTGCTGTAGCTAAAAACTCATTATCAATTAAGTGCTGAATAGTCTCACCAACAAACAATTCTTGATAATTCTCATACATTGGTAATTTAATATTAGAACTTAACGGAGTTGCCGTCACTCCAAGAATCATAGAATCTTCAAAAAACTTAAAAATTTTTGTAAAAGAATTATAATGCGCCTCATCTACAATCACCAAGCCGATGTCTGAAATATCTAATTTCTCATCGTTTAAACGATTCTTTAAAGTTTCAACCATGGCCACAAAACAACTATAGTTCTCTTGATCATCTAGTTGTGCAGTACTATTGATTATTTTATTTTTAACACCAAATTCATTCAACATTTTTGATGTTTGCTTACTCAATTCAATTCTATGCGTTAAGACCAATACTTTTTTATTATATATAGAAATATAACGTCTTACTATTTCAGAGAAAATAACTGTTTTCCCTCCACCAGTAGGAAGTTGATATAATAAATGATAATCATCTGCCGCATTTTCAAATCTTTGAAAGATTTCTTCGATAGCCGCTTTTTGATATCCGTATAATTCTTTACCTGAAGTGTTTTTTAAAGTAGTAGATTCTTGCAAAATTAATATAAAATTTAAATGATGTAATTTTTGTTATAAATATTGTTGAATTTTCATGGTAGTAATATCATAATGAGAGGCATTAAAAACAGCAACTTCATTTCTAATGACTAATAATTGTGGTGATTGATGCATTACTTGAAAAAGATAGCCCACTTCATCTGAGACATCTCTATAATTTAATAAATCCAAATAATATACTTTGATATTTTTCATAGATTCATCAAATAAGTTTTCAAAACGTTTAATCACCATGCTGCTAATACCACAACGAGTAGAATGTTTAAAGATAAAAACAGTTTCCGCTTTAGATGCTTCTTTAATTGTTTCTAGCTGCTGTAAAGATGTCAAAGAAATCCAATTAACATTACTTTCTTTTGTAGTACTCTCTTTATTTCCAAAAAATGAATTGAATATTCCCATATTTTATTAAAAACCTATTTGTAGTCAAAAAGTCAGTAAAAATAAGCTTTTCAAAGACAAAATGACTGTTTTTTTGCCAAGAATTTTACTGGTATGTTAATTGAAGAATAATTTGAGAATTGTAAAAAGAAAAAAAATGAACTTTAATAATTACACTATAAAATCACAAGAGACCATACAACAAGCACAACAGCTTGCACAAGAGTTAGGTCATGGGCAAATTGAAAATGAACATATTTTTAAAGCGATTACAATTATCGATGAAAATGTGCTTCCTTTTTTACTAAAAAAATTAAACATACAAATAGAAGTACTTTTAAAAGTACTAGACAAACAATTAGAAAGTTTCTCTAAAGTTTCTGGAGCAGAAATTACATTGTCTAGAGAAGCAGGGAAAACAATCACAGAGGCATCTATCATCGCAAAGAAAATGAACGATGAGTATGTTTCTATAGAACATATCATTTTAGCAGTTTTTAAATCTAAAAGTAATATTTCACAAGTTTTAAAAGACCAAGGAGTTACAGAAAAAGATTTAAAAGCTGCCATCGAAGATTTACGTAAAGGAGAACGAGTTACTTCACAGAGCGCTGAAGAAACTTATAACTCACTTAACAAATACGCTAACAACCTGAATCAAATGGCAATGGATGGGAAACTAGATCCGGTCATTGGTCGCGATGAAGAAATTAGACGTTTGCTTCAAATTCTATCAAGAAGAACAAAGAATAATCCAATACTTGTTGGAGAACCAGGAACTGGTAAAACAGCCATAGCAGAAGGATTAGCCCATCGAATTATTCGAGGAGATGTTCCAGAAAATTTAAAGGATAAAAAAATATTCTCGTTAGATATGGGTTCTTTAATTGCTGGAGCAAAATTTAAAGGAGAATTTGAAGAACGGTTAAAAGCAGTTATCAAAGAAGTAACATCAGCTGAAGGAGATATCGTGTTGTTTATTGATGAGATTCACACCTTAGTTGGTGCTGGTGGTGGACAAGGCGCTATGGATGCTGCTAATATCTTAAAGCCTGCTTTAGCAAGAGGAGAATTACGTGCAATTGGTGCTACTACTCTAGATGAATACCAAAAATATTTTGAAAAAGATAAAGCTTTAGAAAGACGTTTTCAAAAAGTAATTGTGAATGAACCCGATACAGAAAGTGCTATTTCTATACTGAGAGGAATCAAAGAAAAATATGAAACACATCATAAAGTTAGAATTAAAGATGAAGCCATCATTGGAGCTGTAGAATTATCTCAGCGATATATTACCAATCGTTTTTTACCAGATAAAGCCATTGATTTAATGGACGAAGCTGCTTCTAAACTAAGAATGGAAATCAATTCAAAGCCAGAAATCTTAGATGTTTTGGATAGAAAAGTAATGCAGTTAGAAATTGAAATTGAAGCAATTAAACGTGAAAATGATCAGAACAAATTAAAATTATTACGTGCAGATTTAGCAAATTTAAAGGAGGAAAGAAATGAAATCAATGCAAAATGGCAATCTGAAAAATCTGTTGTAGATGCTATTCAGAATCTAAAAACTGATGTCGAAAATTATAAGTTAGAAGCTGATAAAGCTGAACGAAATGGTGATTACGGTAAAGTAGCCGAATTACGTTATGGTAAAATACAAAAAGCACAAGAGAAATTAGAAGCCCAACAAAAAATATTGGCAAATAAAGAAGGTAATTCTCTTATTAAAGAAGAAGTTACTTATGAAGATATTGCAGAAGTTGTTGCAAAATGGACTGGAATTCCTGTCACTAAAATGATTCAATCTGAAAGAGATAAATTACTCAAATTAGAAGATGAATTACATAAACGTGTGGTTGGCCAAGAAGAAGCAATTGAAGCTGTTTCCGATGCTGTAAGACGCTCAAGAGCTGGGTTGCAAAATCCTAACAAACCAATTGGTTCATTTCTATTCCTAGGTACTACCGGAGTTGGAAAAACAGAATTGGCAAAAGCTTTGGCAAACTATTTATTTGATGATGAAAGTTCTATGACTAGAATTGATATGAGTGAATATCAAGAAAAGCATTCTGTAAGTAGATTATTAGGAGCACCTCCAGGATACGTAGGTTATGATGAAGGCGGACAATTAACGGAAGCTGTAAGAAGAAAACCTTATTCTGTGGTTTTATTAGATGAGATTGAAAAAGCGCATCCAGATACATTTAATGTCTTGTTGCAAGTGTTAGATGAAGGAAGATTAACCGATAACAAAGGAAGAATTGCAGATTTTAAGAACACCATAATTGTGATGACCTCTAATATGGGGAGTAATATCATTCAAGAAAAGTTTAAAAACTTAAAAGGAGATGTTGAAACCGCTATGGAGCTTGCTAAAACAGAAGTTTTAGGTTTATTAAAACAAACTGTTAGGCCAGAATTTTTAAATAGAATAGATGATATTATTTTATTCACTCCATTATCTAAATCAAATATAAAATCTATTGTGTCTTTACAATTAGAAAATGTAAAGAAAACCTTAGCTCTTCAAGAAATTACGCTCGATGCAACTGAAGAAGCAATTTCATATCTAGCAAAAAAGGGTTACCAACCAGAATTCGGTGCAAGGCCTGTAAAAAGAGTAATTCAAAAAGAAGTTTTGAATCAGTTGTCAAAGGAAATTTTATCAGGTGAAATCACCACTGATAGTATCATATTACTAGATTCATTTAATGATGCACTAGTATTTAGAAACCAATCAGATTTAATCAAAAGTTAAGCAGATTGGACTTACACCCGAAACGATGCCTTTACCGGCATCGTTTTATTTTTTATGTATATTAGTAAATTCAAAACAACATCAATTATGAAGAAAATAATCTTAGTTTTAGCATTTGTGTTTATTTCATTAGTATCTTGTGCTCAAGAAGTTACCACCTATTATTTTATTCGTCACGCAGAAAAGTTACGTATAGACAAAACAGATAAAAATCCTAGATTAAACTTTGATGGAGTTAAAAGAGCTGAAGTTTGGAAAGAAGTATTTTCAAATGTAAAGTTTGATGCAATTTACTCTACAGATTATAATAGAACAAAACTTACTGCTAAACCAACTGCTGATAGTCAAAATTTACCTATTCTGTTATATAACGCTAGAAACATGTATTCAGAATCTTTTCATTACAATACGAAAGGAAAAACAGTTCTAGTTGTTGGGCATAGCAATACTACCAATGCTTTTGCTAATAAAGTTCTGGGTGAAGAAAAATATCCTCAAATAGATGATAGCAATAACTCAAACCTATACATAGTTACCGTGATCGATGATAAGGTAACTTCAGTCTTATTAAAAATTAATTAATGTAATTCCCTTTTTTGATGAACAATTAAAAATATGACGTTTGTGATTTCGACCGAGTGAAGAATGAGTGACGAGAAATCTCACATTTGAATAACACTTCGAGAACATCAGTGTCTGTTAGAAAAATTAACTAAGATGTTGGAGAAACCTTTGAGGTTGGTAATTAATTAAAACTAACTTCAATATTTTCTAAATTAATTTCAGAAGCTTTTATCAATTGATTATTCTCAAATTCTCTATCTAATAGATTTAATTCTATGGAAAGGTTTTGAGGCTTGTAGTTGTTATAATCTACTAACCTAATTCCATTTATAAAATGTTCTTTTCTGACCTCTCTAAAACGCATTCCTCCCCCATTTACATGAAACGTATAGGCTAAATAATCAATTTTAAAATCTTCTTTTCCAACCCAATAAATAAAGACATCATCATAATCAACTCCTCCGCCTTCTTGAGCAAAAGTGATTTGAACCCTATAGTATTCCTCTCCTTTTAAATTAGTATCTTTTAATAATTTCTTCTGAACAGCTTTGTCATTTAAACCTAGTGGTAACGCAGAAAAATAATGTACTGAATTAATAGATTCGCTATATTTAATAGCCATAGAATCCTCTACTTGAATAGCTTTTTCATT
>Ga0209504_1002717_pt1 | contig 11749 bp, 9 predicted proteins | sample COGITO_mtgs_1005_FD_184791 | JGI IMG/M metagenome (GOLD analysis project Ga0209504, IMG submission 184791) | Pelagic marine microbial communities from North Sea - COGITO_mtgs_100511 (SPAdes) (version 2) | ecosystem: Environmental > Aquatic > Marine > Epipelagic ...
TGGTGCTTACGACGACGGAACTTGATGATGGTGACCTTGTCGTGACGACCTTGAGCGATCACTTCAGCAACAACTTTGGCACCTTCAACAACCGGAGCGCCGATTTGCACGTCGTCGCCATTGCCGACCAGCAGAACACGGTCAAAAGTCACAGCTGCGCCAGTGGCCAGCTCGAGTTTTTCGACCTTGAGGAATTCGCCTTCGGTGACTTTGTATTGCTTGCCACCAGTAACAATTACTGCGTACATGGTAAATCTCCGTTGATCCTGCTCACCCAGCGCTTTATAGGAATAAGTGTCGGCTGGCATGGCTGCTTGGGGCCGGAAGGACACCCTTGCAATTGCGTAAGGCAGGGAAATACCCAGGGGGAAGTTCAGGGTGCGCGATTGTACGCAAGCAATCGACACCATGCAAGTGCGCCAAGCGCTTGCCTTGACAGCCCCTACCCTGCCCCCTAGCATGCCGCGCAACCCATGAGTAGCAGGTGCAAGCGATGCAACCCCAGGCTTTCTACCGCGTGGTGGCGGATGACTTTACCGCCGTCGACGGCATCATCCGCGCGCAACTGGTGTCGCGAGTCCCTCTAGTCGAGAAGATCGGCGACTATATTATCTCCGCTGGCGGTAAACGCCTGCGGCCGTTGCTGGTTCTGCTCAGTGGCAAGGCGCTGGGTATTGAAGGCGACAACCTGCGCCTGCTCGCTGCCACCATCGAATTTCTGCACACCGCCACCCTGTTGCACGACGATGTAGTCGACATGTCTGACATGCGCCGCGGCCGCAGCACCGCTAACGCCCAGTGGGGCAATGCTCCAAGCGTGCTGGTCGGCGACTTCCTTTATTCGCGCTCCTTCGAAATGATGGTCGAACTCGGCTCCATGCCGGTGATGAAGATCCTCTCCAAGGCCACCCGGGTGATCGCCGAAGGCGAAGTGCTGCAGCTGTCGAAGATTCGCGACGCCAGCACCACCGAAGAAACCTATATGGAAGTCATCCGCGGCAAGACCGCGATGCTCTTCGAAGCCTCGACCCACAGCGCCGCAGCACTGGCGGGCGCCAACGCCGAACAAACCGAAGCCCTGCGCACCTTTGGCGACCACCTCGGCGTGGCCTTCCAGCTGGTCGACGACCTGCTCGACTACCGTGGCGATGCCACCACTCTAGGCAAGAACGTCGGCGACGACCTCGCCGAAGGTAAACCGACCCTGCCGCTGATCTACACCATGCGCGAAGGCACCGCCGAACAGGCGGCTCTGGTGCGCCAGGCGATCCAGAAAGGCGGCATCGAAGACCTGGAAAGCATTCGCAATGCCGTAGAAGCCGCTGGCGCGCTGGACTATACCGCCCAGCAAGCCCGTGACTACGCCGAACGCGCCATCGCCTGCCTGGATGCGCTGCCCGCCAGCGAATATCGCGACGCGCTGATCGAACTCAGCCGCTTTGCCGTAGCCCGCACGCACTAAGGCTTATCGTGACAGACAAGAGCCCGCCCATATGGCGGGCTTTTTATTGCCTGTGATCCACAGCAATCACACCGCGCGACGAAAGGCAGCGATTAACCCTTGCTATAAATATAATAAGAATTATTCTCATCTAACCACTTAAAAGGGAGATGAGTCATGACCTATCTGATCGATGCCTGGCTGGACCGCCCGCAGCCGTATCTACGCATTCTCAATCGCAACACCGGCGAAGTCTGCGCCCTGCTTAAGGAAGATGCTCTGGATGAGCTGCGTGATCAGGGTGATCTGGATCTGCACGAGCTGAACTCCAGTGAGCCACTGGTACTCAAGGAGTTGGTGCGTAATCTGTTTCTTTACTGCTACGCCCGGGCGTTGCGCCCTTGAGTATCTGGGCTTAAACGCATCGCGGGCATGGCCCGCTCCTACACCAGACTTGCTGGAACCTCGTAGGAGCGGGCCATGCCCGCGAAGGAAAGCGCCTGAAACGTTAAAGAACGTCCAGCAGCTCCACATCAAACACCAGCACGCTGTGTGGTGGGATGCTGCCCACGCCTTGCTCGCCGTAGGCCAGCTCGCTCGGCACATACAGGCGCCACTTGCTACCGGCATTCATCAGTTGCAGGGCTTCGGTCCAGCCGGCGATCACGCCGCTAACCGGAAACTCGGCTGGCTGGCCACGATCGTAGGAGCTGTCGAACACAGTGCCGTCGATCAGGGTGCCGTGGTAGTGGGTGCGCACGCTGTCTTCACGGGAAGGCTTGGCACCTTCGCCTGCGGTCAGCACTTCGTACTGCAGGCCGGAAGCCAGGACGGTGATGCCGTCACGCTTGGCGTTCTCAGCCAGGAAGGCCAGACCAGCACCAGCAGCGGCCTCAGCCTTGGCAGCTGCTTCGGCTTGCATGATGTCGCGGATTACTTTGAAGCTGGCGGTCAGCTCGGCTTCGCTAACGCGGCTTGGCTGGCCGTTGAAGGCGTCGGTCAGGCCCGCCAGGATGGCGTCCAGGCTCACACCCGGCGGCGGGTTGTCGCGCAGCTGACCACCCAGTTGACGGCCGATGCCGTAGCTGACGCGGGTTTCGTCAGTCGAGAGATTGATATCGGACATAGCACTGCTCCGCTAGGGGCTAAAAAAGGTCGGCCAGCCTAGCACAAACCGCAAAGCCGCCCTACCCGCCTGCCATGCCTTGGCGATTACGCCGACAGCGCTCGGAGCAGTACTTCACCTCATCCCAGCAACGCGCCCATTTCTTGCGCCAGGTGAAGGGCAAGCCGCACACCAGGCAGGTCTTGACCGGCAACTCAGCCTTTCTCACAGAGCCTCGCCAGCATCCAGCCGCGCCAGTAGCTGCTCGCCGCGCACCCACAAGCCCTGCTGCTTGGCTTCGCTCATCTTGTCCAGGCCGCGGTAGATCATGCCCAGCCGATGGTTACCCGACAGCTGCTGGCGATGACGCATGAGAAAGTGCCAATACAACGCATTGAATGGGCAAGCCTGCTCTCCCACGCTCTCTGTGACCTTATAGGCGCAGTCGCCGCAGTAGTTGGACATGCGCTTGATGTACTGGCCACTGGCGCAATAGGGCTTGGAGCCCAGATAACCGCCATCGGCGTGCATGACCATGCCCAGGGTATTGGGCAGCTCAACCCAATCGAAGGCATCCATATACACCGCCAGGTACCAGTCGCAAACCTGGCTGGGCTGGATAGCGGCCAGCAGGGCGAAGTTGCCGGTGACCATCAGCCGCTGGATGTGGTGGGCATAGGCATGTTCCAACGTCTGGCCGATGGCCTGACTCATGCATTTCATGCGGGTTTTACCGGTCCAGTAGAACTCCGGTAGCGGCCGAGTATTGCCGAAGGCATTGCGCTCGGCGTACTCCGGCATGTGCATCCAGTAGATGCCGCGCACGTATTCGCGCCAACCAATCAACTGCCGGATAAAGCCTTCCGCAGCATTCAGCGGCACCTGGCCACGCCAGTAGGCCGCCTCCACATCCGCACACAGCCGGCGCACATCCAGCAGGCCGACATTCAGCGCCGCGCTGATCCGCGCATGGAACAGAAACGGCTCACCGACCGCCATAGCGTCCTGGTAATCACCGAAGGCCGGCAAGGCGAAATCGATAAAGTGCTGCCACAACGCCTCGGCCTCGGCATGGGTCACCGGGTAATCGAAAGACGCCAAACTGCCGTAGTGATGACTGAAGCGCTCGGCCACCAGCTCCAGCACCTCCTGAGTAATGTCATCCGCAGGGAAGCGCGCGGTCATCGGCGCCTTGATCTGCTTGGGCAGCGCCTTGCGGTTTTCTGCATCGAAGTTCCACGCACCGCCCGCCGGGGTGCCGTCGCCGTTGAGCAGCAAACAGGTCTTGCGGCGCATCTCACGGTAGAAGAATTCCATGCGCAGCTGCTTGCGCCCCTCGGCCCAGCGGGCGAACTCGTCACGACCACAGATAAAACGGCTGTCGGCATGCCAGCTGATCGGCAGGCCGCAAGCCTGCAGCGCCTGCTCCAGCCGCCACTCGCCGCACTCGGTGATATGCACCTCAGCCGCCTGCAACTGCGCTGCCCAGCGCTGCAACTCACCCGGCAGCGAGCCGCTGTTCTGCGCATCGTCCAGCTTGACGTAATGCACGCGCCAGCCACGCTCGCGTAGGGCCTCGGCAAAGTGGCGCATGGCACTGAAGATCAGCGCGATCTTTTGCGGATGGTGCGGCACATAGTCGGTTTCCGCCGCCACCTCGGCGAGCAGCACGGCATCCTGCTGCGGGTCCAGGGCCTGCAAGCTGGGCAGATCGAAAGACAGCTGATCACCCAGTACCAGGGCAAGCCGGCGAATAGACATAGGTGGAGTCGTTACCAGGAAGAGTTGAAGGAAATCGGCACGCGCAAGGTGTCCTGGGTGCCGTCCTGCATGCCGCACATTTCGTCATGCACCACCGCGTGCACCAGATGGAATGGCACGCGCGGCAGGTCGTGCAGCAGGTCGCGGGCATGCTCGACCGAGCGCAGGTGCAGGGTCTTGCCATGGCTATCACTGAGCGGATGGGCACGGCCATCCATGTGCGCCTCCAGCAGGTAGATACCACCCTCGATGGAGATCAGGTTGAGTGCGTCGATATGCCCGGCATGGGCGTGCAACGACAGGTCTTGCAGATTCATGGCGATGTCCTCGGGCAAGCAAAGCTATACAAAAATCTATACAAATACAATTTTTGTACAACATCATAAAAGCACAAGGCAGAACGCAAACCGCCCGTCCGTTTTGCAACGGCCGGGCGGCGGGTACGCATAGGAAGGATCAGCTCGATTCGTACTTGGTCAGCTTATCCAGATAGCCCATGGCGAAGGCCGAGAGGACGAAGGCCATGTGAATGATCACGTACCACATCAATTTGCTGTCGGGGATGTTCTGCGCATTCATAAACACTTTGAGCAGATGAATCGAGGAGATCGCCACGATGGAGGCCGCCACCTTCATCTTCAGCGAGCTGGAGTCCATCTTGCCCAGCCAACTGAGCTTCTCGGTGCCCTCTTTGATATCCAGCTGGGAAACGAAGTTCTCGTAACCGGAAATCATCACCATCACCAACAGGCCACCGACCAGCGCCATATCGATCAGCGAGAGGATCACCAAAATCAGATCCGCCTCGGCCATGCCGAAGACGTTGGGCAGAATGTGGAAGACTTCCTGAAAGAACTTCAGCGCCAGCGCCAGCAGACCCAGCGAGAGGCCAAAGTAGATAGGCGCCAGCAGCCAGCGCGAGGCATACATGGCATTTTCGATAAAGCGTTCCATAAGGGCTCACTCAGGGTTCAAGACTGCCGGCGAGTATACCCAGCGCCCTCGCCTAGACAACCCTGGAGTGTGGCAATAGATGACCGCTGCGGTTATCCCCGGCAACTGTGGATAACCTTGTGGGCAGGCTCAGGATCAATGGCTGCAAGCCAGCCATCTGCAGGGTTGGCGGCACCTGGTCAAATACTGGGCAAACGCCCGCTCAGGTTTCCGGCTGAAACTGGTAATCACCCAGGTGATGGCCGCGTTCGCCGTTCAAACGGCGCAGCTCGGCCTGGATATGCAGCCGCCAAATCGGCACGTCGGTCGATTGCTCGTAACCCATACCCTGCAGGTTTTCGGCGATATCGGTGAGGATGCTTTCTGCAGCGAAAGCCCCGTGGAATGGGCCCTGCGCCTTGATCGTGGAAGGCTGCGCACCGGCCATGCCAGCGGCGCAGATCAGCGTCCAGAGGCCCTTGTTACCGGCCAGCGGCAACACCACGCATTCGATACGAGTATCCAGGCCCAGACAGTGACGCGTGAGATTGAGGCTGCGCGACATGGCGACGACCCTCTCAGGAGCAGGTCTTCAGCCTACACCCGAGCAAGCGCCACTGGGAAGCCAACAGTTATCCCCGCTTGCTGTGGATAACTGTGTGGATGAAGTGAGGAAAAGCCGGCCCGAGCCAGGCGCACGGGCTGGCGGCGCAATTAGCTCAGTGACTGACCAGCCACCGGGCGAATTGCCTGCGCCATGCGGTCATTCAGCCGCCGGCTTTTTCACCCGTGGCTTCTTCTCCTTAACCGCAGCAGCCGGTTCTTCCTTCTTCGGCTCTTCCTTGTCGTCCTCTTCCATACCCATGGCGGCGATATCGCGCAGGCGCTCAACCACCCGCGCATTGACGCTGCCCGCCGGGAATTGCCCCTGCTCATTGGGCGATCCGGCGTCCGCACCGACCAACAGGCTCAACGCCTCATCGACCTGACGCACCGCGTAGATATGGAACTGCCCGGCACGCACTGCCTGCAGCACGCGCTCGTCGAGCATCAGGGTGGTGACGTTGGAGTGCGGGATGATCGCGCCCTGCTCGCCGGTCAGACCGCGGGCCTCACACAGGCGGAAGAAGCCTTCGATCTTCTCATTGACCCCGCCGACTGCCTGCACCTCGCCGAACTGGTTGATCGACCCGGTGATGGCGAAGCACTGCTTGAGCGGGGTGCGCGACAACGCCGAGATCAGCGTGCAGACCTCACCGAGCGAAGCACTGTCGCCGTCGACGTAACCGTAGGACTGCTCCAGGGCAATGCTCGCGGAGATTTCCAGGGGGAATTCCTGGGCATAACGGCTGCCCAGGTAACCGGTGAGGATCATCACCCCTTTGGAGTGGATCGGCTGGCCGAGGTTGACCTCACGCTCGATGTCGACAATGCCGCTGCCACCCGGATAGACCGTGGCGGAAATCCGCGCCGGTACACCAAAGGCCGAGTCGCCGACTTCCAGCACGGTCAGGCCGTTGCACTTGCCCACGGCGGCGCCGGCGGTGTCGATCAGGATAATCCCGGCCAGCATGTCGTCGATGATCCGCGCCGAAACGCGGCCGGTGCGGGTGGCCTTGGCCTTTAGCGCGCGCTCGATATGCCCGGCGTCGGTCACTTCATCCCCAGCCAGGCTGCGGATAAAGTCGGCTTCGCTGACCAGCTGGAACAGATCGCCAATACGCGCCGACAAACGCCCCTGGTGTTCGGCCAGGCGCGCACTGTAGGTCGCCACCCGCGCTACAGCGGCAGCGGTGAGCGGCGCCATGCCCTCTTCCGAGGTGCGGGTTTTCATCAGCTGGGCGAACTGCTCGAGGCTGTCGTCGGCCAGCGGGATGTCTTCATCGAAGTCGACCAGCACGCGGAACATCTCCTGGAAGTCCGGATCGAGGTCCTGCAGCGTGTAATACAGCTGACGCGAGCCGATGATCACCACTTTGAGGTGCAGCGGAATCATCTGTGGGGTCAGGGTCACGGTGGCGATACGGCCCAAGTCACCGAGCGGCGACTCCATCTTCAATTGGCGCGATTGCAGGGCGCGCTTGAGGGCATCCCAGACAAACGGCTCACCGAGCATCTTCTCGGCTTCAAGAATCAGGAAACCGCCGTTGGCGCGGTGCAGCGCACCGGGGCGCAGCTGGCGGTAGCTGGTGTAGAGCGCGCCCTGATCGGTGTTGTATTCGATGCGGCCGAACAGGTTGTCGTAGGTCGGGTGCGGCTCGAACACCACCGGCGCGCCGCCCTGGGCGTGATGACCAACCACCAGACTCGGGCAGTACTGCTCTTCGAGCAGCTTGCGGGTTTGTGCGTCGGCCTTTTCCACTTCAACCAGCTGATCGACCACAGTCTTCAACAGATTGACCTGCACCGCCTGCAGATAGGCGCAGACGCCGGCGTTCTCGGCGTATTTCTGCGACAACGGCGCAAGCAGCGGCTGCAGGGCGATGGTGATGGTTTCTTCGTTGAGCTGACGCAGCAGGTTGCTCGACTCGCGCTTCCACTGCGGCAGGCTGGCCAGCTCCTCGTTGAGGCGCTCTTCCAGGGTGGCAATATCGGCGTGAAAACGCTCGCGCTCGGCTTCCGGCAGCTGGGCAAACTCGGCCTCATCCAGAGCCTTGCCGTCAAGCATTGGGGTGAAAGCGATATTGCTGCTGTCGCGGTACAGGGCGACGTTCTTTTCCAGCGACAGCCGCTCAATCACATCCAGCGCCTGGTCGTAGCGCTTGTTGAAGGCGCGGTCGATGGCGTTCTTCTTCTGCTGGAACGAGGGGTGCTCAAACACCGCCGGGAAGGTCGCCAGCAGGTTGTCGATCAGGCCGTTGATATCGGCGAGAAACTCGCCGGCAGTGCCAGACGGCAGCTCCAGGGCGCGGGGTTCGCGCGGCTCATCGAAATGATTGACGTAGACCCGGTCAGCCGGGGTTTCCAGGCGCTTGGCTTCAGCCTTGAGGTAGCGCTTGACGAAGGAAAAGCGGCCGGTGCCGGGCTCGCCCATAACAAATACGTTATAACCGGGGCGCGGCATCGCCACGCCGAACTGCAGCGCCTCGACGGCGCGCTCCTGGCCCAAGACACCACGGAAGGGTTCCAGGTCTTCGGTATTGCTGAAGTTGAACTGCTCAGGGGAAAAGGGACGGGTAAGTGCTTCAGGTGCCAACCGCAAATGGGCTGCGACGGAGTCTGGCATTGGAAATCCTTGGACGGGGGCCTGGTGGAAATCATGGCCGCATCGGCCCGCATCCACAAGCCATAAGGATGATCCTGAGCAAGTGAAATCCTGCGCCCATGCACTACAGTGCCCTCAGTCTTAACAGGAAGCCTGCCCATGAGTCTTTTCCAGGAAGTCGCCATACTGCTGGCCCTGTCAGCCCTGGTCGGCGGCATTGCGGTGAAGCTGCGCCAGCCGCTGATCATTGCCTACATCCTGGTGGGCATCCTCGCCGGCCCGGCGGTGCTGGGCCTAAGCAGCGAAAACGAGCCGCTGCAGCTGCTCGCGGAGATCGGCATCACCGTGCTGCTGTTCGTGGTCGGCCTCAAGCTGGACATGCGCCTGGTGCGCACCCTCGGCCCGGTAGCCCTGGCCACCGGCATGGGCCAGCTGACCTTTACCATCGTCTTCGGTTATGGCCTGTGTTACCTGCTGGGCCTGGAATGGCTGACGGCGCTGTACGTGGCGGTGGCTCTGACGTTCTCCAGCACCATCATCATCGTCAAGCTGCTCTCCGACAAAGGCGAGATCGACTCGCTGCACGGGCGTATTGCCATGGGTTTCCTGATTGTGCAGGACATCGCCGTGGTACTGGCCATGCTCGGCCTCAACCTGTATCAACCAAGCAGCGCCGAACAGCCCGGCATGCATCCGCTGTTGCTCGCAGCCACCCTGCTGGGCAGCCTGGGCGTGCTGTTTCTGCTGATGCGTTACGCCCTGCCGCGCCTGCTGAACATGATGGCCGACTCGCCGGAACTGCTGATGCTGATGGCCATCGCCTGGGGCACCTTGCTGGCGGCGGGTGCCGACTCGCTGGGGCTGTCCAAGGAAATCGGCGCGTTTCTCGCCGGGTTCTCTCTGGCCTCGACCTCGCTGCGTGAAGCGGTGGCCAGCCGCCTGACCAGCCTGCGCGACTTCCTGTTGCTGTTCTTCTTTTTGCACCTGGGCCTGCAGCTGGACTTTGCCCATATTCACGGGCAGATCGGCAGTGCGCTGATCCTCTCGGCCTTTGTGCTGATCGGCAACCCGCTGATCGTCATGGCCATCATGGGCTGGATGGGCTATCGCAAGCGCACCGGCTTTATGGCCGGGCTGACCGTGGCGCAGATCAGCGAGTTCTCGATCATCTTTGTCGCCATGGGCATTGGCCTCGGCCATGTTGGCCAGGACGCCCTGGGCCTGACCACCCTGGTGGGGCTGATCACCATCACCCTGTCGACCTACATGATTCTCTATGCGCAGCCGCTGTTCGCCCGCTTATCGCCCTGGCTGGGGCCGTTCGAGCGGCATATCCCGCACCGGGAAAACGCCGACGACAATGCGCCCACCGGTGAGCAGCCGGACATCATCGTCTATGGCATGGGCCGCTACGGCCGCAAACTGGCCGAGCAGCTGGAGCTGGGCGGACGCCGCGTGCTCGGCGTAGATTTCGACCCGCAGGCCCTGGCCCAGGCGCGCGAAGAAGGGCTTAACGCCTGCTACGGCGACGCCGAGGATGCCGACTTTCTCAGCCATATGCCGCTGGGCCACGCCCAGGCGCTGATCAGCACCATCCCCCAGCGCGAGGTCAACGCCATTCTGTTTCGCGCCTTACGCAGCGCGGCATTCAAGGGGCAGATCACCCTCAGCGCGTTTCGTGCCGGTGATGCCGAAGCGCTGCATCATGCCGGTGCAGCCAGCGTGCTGCGGCCTTACAGCGACGCGGCGGAAACCGCAGCACGGCGCTTGCTGGAGGAAATCAAACAGCGCTGAGCCTGGCTCAGCATGATCGGCAGCGGCCGGCGCGCACAAACAAAAACGGAGCCTTGCGGCTCCGTTTTGTATTGCGGTGTGGCTTATTGGGCCAACTTCTTGTAACGCACGCGGTGCGGCTGCGCGGCAGCGTCGCCCAGGCGCTTCTTACGGTCGGCTTCGTACTCGGTGTAGTTACCTTCGAAGAACTCGATATGCGAGTCGTCTTCGTACGCCAGGATGTGGGTCGCCACGCGATCCAGGAACCAGCGATCGTGAGAGATCACAATGGCGGCGCCGGGGAAGTCGAGCAGTGCTTCTTCCAGCGAACGCAGGGTTTCCACGTCGAGGTCGTTGGACGGTTCGTCCAGCAGCAATACGTTGGCGCCTTCCTTCAGCGTCAACGCCAGGTGCAGACGGCCACGCTCACCACCGGAGAGGTCCTTGACGAACTTCTGCTGATCGCCGCCCTTGAAGTTGAAGCGGCCGACATAGGTGCGCGACGGCACTTCATAGTTGCCGATCTTGATCATGTCGGAGCCGCCAGACACGGCTTCCCACACGGTTTTGCTGCCGTCGAGGTCATCGCGGCTCTGGTCAACGCAGGCCAGCTGCACGGTTTCACCAATCTCGATGCTGCCCGAGTCCGGTTGCTCCTTGCCCATCAGCATGCGGAACAGGGTCGATTTACCGGCACCGTTACCGCCGATCACACCGACGATGGCGCCCTTGGGCATGCTGAACGACAGGTTGTCGATCAGCGCGCGATCGCCGTAACCTTTGCTGACGTTAACGAAGTCGATGACCTTGTCGCCCAGACGCGGGCCGACCGGGATATAGATCTCGTTGGTCTCGCTGCGTTTCTGGAATTCCTGCGACTGCATTTCTTCGAAGCGCTGCAGACGCGCCTTGGACTTGGACTGACGAGCTTTGGCGCCTTTGCGCACCCACTCCAGCTCTTCCTTCATGGCCTTTTCATGGGCCGACTGCTGCTTGGATTCCTGGGCCAGACGATCCGACTTGGCTTCCAGCCAACCCGAATAGTTGCCCTCGTACGGGATACCAGCGCCGCGGTCGAGTTCGAGAATCCAGCCGGCGACGTTATCCAGGAAGTACCGGTCGTGGGTGATCGCCACTACGGTGCCGGGGAAGTCGTGGAGGAAGTGCTCCAACCAGGCCACCGAGTCGGCGTCCAGGTGGTTGGTTGGCTCATCCAGCAGCAGCATGTCCGGGGCCGACAGCAGCAGGCGGCACAGGGCCACACGGCGCTTTTCACCACCGGAGAGGAATTCCACCTTGGCATCCCAGGCCGGCAGTCGCAGGGCGTCGGCGGCAACTTCCAGCTGACGCTCGAGGTTGTGACCATCACTGGTCTGCAGAATGGCTTCCAGCTTGGCCTGTTCAGCGGCCAGCTTGTCGAAGTCGGCATCCGGCTCGGCGTAAGCGGCGTAGACCTGATCCAGACGCGCCTGGGCGTCCTTGATCTGGCTCACGGCCTCTTCCACCACTTCACGCACGGTCTTGCTCGGGT
>Ga0209504_1002737_pt1 | contig 11666 bp, 3 predicted proteins | sample COGITO_mtgs_1005_FD_184791 | JGI IMG/M metagenome (GOLD analysis project Ga0209504, IMG submission 184791) | Pelagic marine microbial communities from North Sea - COGITO_mtgs_100511 (SPAdes) (version 2) | ecosystem: Environmental > Aquatic > Marine > Epipelagic ...
TCACTGAGGCCTATGGCTTGCTTTATAAATCCACGTGGAATGCTGCATGGCGCTCAGCCGCATACTATGAACTGGCACTGCTCGATTGCCGTCAGGGCGATTTCGAAACCGCGCTGCAGCATTGTGAAGATGTACTGGATACCAACCGCCAGAACAACAAGGCACAGGTGCTCAAGGCACTGGTGTTGGGTAAGCTGGGTCGCGATGGCTCGCAGGTGCTGGCCGATCTGCTGGCGGTCGATCCGCTGGATCATTGGGCGCGTCATGCTTCGGGCGATGTGGATGCCTTCCTCGCCAAAAGCCGCAATGATGCACAGACCGTGTTGGATATCGTTTACGATTATGTCGATGCCGGGTTCTGCGGGGAGGCAATCGGCTTGTTGGAATTACACCATCGCAGTGCAGCGCACGAAGTGGCCGTGCCAAATCCGCTCGAAAAGTCTCAGATGACGCAGTATGCATTGGCATGGCTGACGGGCAGCGCAGAGCGACTGAAAAACGCACGTGCGATGGGCGCTGATTATTTCTTCCCTTCACGTTTGCACGATCAGTTGATGCTGGAGTGGGCTCTGGAGCAGCCGGGCGCAGACCGCAACGCGGCCTATGGGCTCGGTAATTATTACTTCGACAAGAAGCGTCATGAAGATGCGATCACTTGTTGGGAACGCGCGCAGGCGGCGGATTCGACCTTTGCAACGGTGCATCGGAATCTCGGGATTGCGTATTGGAATGTGCGCCGCGACGCTGAGGCGGCACGCTCTGCCTATCTACAGGCGGTGAAGCACGACCCGACTGACGCGCGTCTCTTCGCTGAATTGGATCAGCTGCGCGGCAAGTTGGGAGATGCGGCTGAGACACGTTTGGAAACACTCCTTAGCAAGCCTAAGCTCGTTCAGGAACGCGATGATTGCACCGTTTCTTTGGCCGAGCTTTACAATGAAACAGGCGCACCACAAGCAGCACTCGACAGATTACTGGCACGCCGTTTTCACCCGTGGGAAGGCGGAGAAGGGAAGGTCCTGCGCCAATACACCAGCGCGCATCTGTTGTTAGGCCAACAGAGACTGGATGCCGGTAATGCGACAGCCGCACTGCAACATTTTGAGCAGGCGATGCAGCCGCCGGAGAATTTGGCCGAGGCCTATCATTTGCTGCAGGCCAAGGCGGATGTCAGCTATTGGACCGGCAAGGCGCTGCGTGCGCTGGGTCGCGAGGACGAGGCTGTGGTACAGTTTGAAGCGAGTGCCAACCAGGCAGGGGACTTTCAGTCGATGGCGGTTACGGAGCATTCGGAACTCTCCTATTTCCGCGGCTTGTCCCTAATTGAATTGGGCCGCGCGGCTGAGGCGCAGGCTTTGTTCGAGGGATTCAAGCGCTTTGCTGAGGACGAACTGAAGGGGGCGGCCAAGATTGATTACTTCGCGACGTCCTTGCCGTTGCTGCTCGTGTTCGAAGAGGATCTCGACCAGGCGAAGCAGGCACATGCCAATACACTGCTCGGTCTTGCTGAGCAGGGACTCGCTTTGGTCAAGCACCAGTAGGATCGGCCAGGTAAGCGAAGCGCGCTTTGAGCAGTCATGAAAGGAAAAAGCCTTACACTTGAATCCGCCGAACTAAAGTTGGTGTTCGAGCCTGAGCAAGGTGGCAAGTGGCGCTCCTTGCGCGACCAGCGCAGCGGGCGTGAATGGTTTTGGCGCAATCCGCACCTCGGGGTGAGCCCGATCCGCTACGGCGATTCCTTTATCGCGCAGCACGACACGGGTGGCTGGGATGAAATCTTCCCCTCGGTTGCGCCCTGCGGCAAGGTCCCGGATCATGGCGATCTGGTGCAGTTGCCCTGGCAGGTCGACGAGCAGTCCGACACCCGGCTGGCGATGTCGCTGCAGGGGCGTTGCTTTCCCTTTCGTTTCGAGCGTACGGTGGTGTTGGATGGCGCAAGCATCCGCTGTGACTATCGCTTGAAAAATACCGGCGCACAGCCGTTCCCCTGGCTATGGTGTGCGCATCCATTGTTACCCTTGTCGCCTGATTTAAGGCTGGAGGCTGCCGGATCGTTTAAGGTGGGAGCAGCGATGGGTGCAGCCCAGGCACTCGATGGGCAAGGGATTCAATTAAACGAACTGCCGGATCATTCCGCGCCCTGGGCGGCCAAATTATTCAGCGACTGTAATGTGGTCGATCAGATGACCGTGCGTCATGCTGACGGTTCCGGATTAAAGTTTTCATGGGATGCGCAGCAGATCCCGTATTTGGGCTTATGGATCAATCACGGCGCATGGTCGGGCTGTGGATCGGCCCCGTATTTCAATCTTGGCATCGAACCCGCGATGTTGCCTGTGGATGATCTGAGCGAAGCGAAAGAGCCGCCGGTTCTGGCTGCCGAAGATGCTTTGGAGTGGTCGCTTGAGGTCGATGTCATCTAAGCGGCGGCAGTCAGGTTGAACATCACTGCCATGTTTGGAAGCTGTTCGAGCTTAGCTTGGAGGCGCCAAATCCTTATAAAATATACGCAATCCGATATATTATAGATCGTTTTATTTCAGCTATGATTTGTTTGTGGCTACATTTTTCTATAATGCCGATATTTCTGGGTGGCGACAAACCTAGGTTTCTGGAGTTCAACTCCACAAAATCATATGAACTTACATAAGATCCGTGACGTGTATTCTAACAGGCACCTAATCCTATTCTTGTTGTATGCATGCATGTCTACAATTGCGTACGGAACAGAGACTAATTGGGCTGAAACCGCCACGGTATCTGCGAGTAGTGAGCGATCGGGGTATGCGAAAGACAACGCAAACGATGGCGTGGTGAATGACACCTCGCGCTGGCTGGCGGCCGAGGAGGATCCGTCTCCATGGATTGAACTCAGTTTTACTGGGGCAACCACGATCCGCAGGATCGATATTTTTTCAGGATGGCGGTCGGAATCGGCACTCACCGACTATAAGATCCGCCTGTGGGTGGACAACGCATGGCAAGACAAACCCGAATGGGAATTCCACGGAACACAGGACACCGTCCAGCGCATCTATCTCGATGAAAGCCAAGTCATCAAGCTACGCATCGAGCTCCTCACCGCGAGCCCCGGACGCATCCGCGAGATCGCGGTCTATGACGACCCGGACGTCACCGGGCTGCCGCCCGCCTTTCCCGATGGAACGGGCGCGGACAGGCCCTATGCGATCGTCGACGACAACCAGCACCAAATCATTCTCAATCAGGTCGGTTACTTAACGGATCGCCCCAAGCGCTTTACCGCACCGTTGTCGGCAGATGGAGCGCAGTTTACCATTCGAATCCAGGACCAGACGGAGAGTCTCTTTCAAGGCCTCATCAGCGGAGGCCGTGGCGATTTTACTGCGTTTAAACCCGCTGATTCCGACTCGCACTATGTGATTGATCTGAGCGGCGGCGCACTGACTTCGAATACCAGTGATCCCTTCCTCATTCGGCAAAATCTCGCTCAGGAGCAGTATTGGCAAACGGCAACCGATTTCTTGAACGATGTTCGTTCAGTCGTCGGTACTCACCCGAGTGCCTTTGGCGGCGGTGCCTTTCGTGACGGCACTTATTACGATGCGATCATTCCCTCGCTCGTGCTCTTTTATCTTTCGGATCCAGAGTTTATTGACTCGATGCCACGCCAGATTGATTGGCAGGCGGACAAGGCCCGTGTCACTGCACCTGACTTTGTTTATATTCAAGATGGTGCCGCATCGGGTGTGATGGATGCAGTGAGTGATTACTACGAGTTGGAAGCTCCGCATCCGGACGCACCGGACGTGGTAAAACTAATCCACTGGGGGGCAGGCTACATTTTGATGCGCCCCAATGGACGCGATCCCAGCGCTCGTTTCGACAATGATGACAGCATGATTGAGCCGCAGACCCTCGAACAAGTCGCCTACGTGCTGTGGGCTTGGCCGGAATTGCAGCAATGGCTTCCGCAGTCCTTTTACGACAAGTGTCGTGACTTCTGTTTCAACTTCTGGGATCCTACAGGTGGGCCAACAGGAAACTTTACTCAAGGCGGTTCGGGTAGCAGAAAAGGATCGAGTCCACTCGACATCAGTCCCTGGTGGGATCCGGATACCTATTCGCCCATAGATGATTGGCAGGCAAACCACATGCACCCATTTAAGGGGCGTCACGCACCGGGCCATTCGATTGTGCCGAATCTGATGATGTATGAAGTTGCCTTGCGGGAAGAGCGCACTGATGCCGCGGTCTATCTGGCTGCCGCCTTGAATCAGGCCGAATGGATCATCAATAATCTGGACTGGAACGATCCGCGCACGAACAAGGGCCACCGTTTAACCGAGCACCGGACGATTCCCAATCTGGTCTGGTTGCTACAGAAATATCCGCAGCAGGCGCCCGCCGGGTTGAAAGCAAAGATTACCGCATGGGCCGAAAACGCCGTCGCTCGTGCGGATAACCTGTGGGACTTTCGTAAGTTTAGCAACGACCTGTGGACGATCCCTGGAATGAATGAGGTGGGGAATTCGCTGAGTCTGCCGGCGATTTATACCGCAGCTTCCTGGGTGGTCGATGGTCAAGCTCTGAAAGCGCGCCTTGAAGAACTCGCTTTCGCCTCGGTCGATCACGTCTTTGGACGTAACCCGATGTTGGCGGCGGCTTCGAGTCATCCGGATCAGGGTTTCCCTGAGATCGAACGCGGTTGGCCTAAATTATATAAGGAAGACACCTGTGCGCGATTGGAAACGGTGCGGGGGAATATTGCCACACTGCCGGGCAGTGAGATGTATCCGTTTCAACCCGGGGCTGCTTTTCGCCATTTGGAGGGCTGGGCAAACTACGGTGCCTCTTGGTGCATCAGCTTGAGCTATTTACAGTTCGATGCGCAAGGCACGACGCCAGATCCTGCTGGGCTCGTTACACCTCCCAGCACGACAATCATCGCCGAATATCATTTTGACACAAGCGAGTCTGCGACAAGCTCAGTTGCGAATGTCACTGCGAGTAATTTTTCTGCCGGAGCCGGGATTGATTCGCTCGCGGGGCACTCGCCGAGTGGTCAGAACATGTTCGTCAGGTCGAGTGCAACCGACGATACCCTCAGTGCTGCGATTGCCGGGGATGATTACCTGTCCTTCACTGTGACACCCGAGGCTGGATCTAGGATGAACCTTAGCGCCCTCGTTCTGAATGCTGGGTATACGAATTCGAATGGTTATACTAATAAAATCCTCACTGCAAATTTATTGACCAGTATTGACGGGTTTACCTCAAGTGACCTTGTATCCAGTATCTCGACTTCAGATACCAGTGTTAGTGGTGGTAGCGCGAACTATCAGTATTGGGTCATCGATCTTAGCGATGAAAGGTTTCAAAACATCACTACAGCACTCGAGTTTAGGGTCTATGTGTATGATGACACCGGCGATCAGAATATTATTCATCGCTTTGATAGTGTTGCGTTGAACGGAACAGTGACGACTCAGGAATCGCTGGATTGGGATGGTAGCTCTGATTCGACTTGGACGAATCCCGACTCCACTAGCTGGACTGGTGGCACTTACAACGACGGCGATGAGGTTAGCTTCGGCGACACCGGGGCAGGAACGGTAACAATTTCCGGCTCGGTCGCGCCCGCTAATGTTTATGTGAGTGCCTCGGTGGACTATAGCTTCACTGGGGATGCCATCAGCGGTAGCGCTTCTCTCTCTAAGTCCGGAACCGGTAATCTCACGCTCGCGAGTGCAAATGCCTACACCGGCGTGACGACTGTCAGCGGGGGGACGTTAACAGTCGGAGACAACGCCGCTCTCGGTGAGGTTGCGGGTCACACCTTGGTCTCAGGAGGTTCGCTCCGTATGGAAGGCGGCATCAGTCTTGCAGAGCCGCTCACGATTTCCGGCGAGAGCAATACGGCGCCTGCGCTCTGGAACTCTGCCGGATCTAATACTGTGACTGGTGCGATTATGGGCGGTGGACGTATTCAGACTGAATCCGGCACGATGACGATCAGTGGCGGTATTAGCAGTTCCGGCGATTTGACTCTAGTTGGAGACTTCGTGATTGATACTAATCCAATCAGCGCGACGGGGCTTCTAAAATTTGCGGGCGACGGTTACGATCTTGGCGATCCTCTACATGTTGCCGGCAGGAAAATCATTCTGAATCCGATCACGGGGACACACGATTGGACTGATATGAGGCTCTATTTCAGTTCCATCGTCGAGTTGGGTGCGACCGATATTTTGCCGACAGGTGCGAATCTCGAGTTTGGCTGGAATACAACACTTAACTCTTTCACAAGGCTCGACTTGAAGAGCTTTGACCAAACAGTCGGCTCGATCGCAACTTCGTCCCAATCACTCAACGTGGGGGGCGATGTCGAGATTGCCGGCAGCGGTACACTGGCAATCAATCAGTCAAGCGATACAGAATACCAGGGTCGTTTCAGCGGGGCACTTGCATTGGTCAAGTCCGGCCCTGGCACACTGACACTCAATAATTTGAGCGGCATTCCAAGCAGCCACAGCGGTGCGACGACCGTTGCCGCAGGGACACTGAATCTACGCTCGGACATGAGTACATCAGCCATTATGGTGAATGGCGGTGCATCCCTTGAACTGACGCTCGGAAGCCCGGTAACGTCCTCCGCGCTGACGCTCGACCCGAATGCGACGATTAAGATCAGTGGTACACCGAGCTTGTCGAGTTACACGCTGATCACTGCATCCTCAATTTCGGGCACTCCGGCTCTGGCTGCTCCAATCGCGGGCTATGAACTGGTGGTCAATGGCAACGCGATCGAGCTGAACGAGATGAGCGATTATACGATATGGGCAGACAGCGTTTCCGGGCTGAGTGATCGTGATGCCACGCTCGACTTCGATGGGGGGAGTCTGGAGACCGGGCTTGAGTATGTGCTTGGTAGCGATCCAACCGATGCATCTGATGATCTTACAGTCGCACCGACTTGCACCTATTCTGCGGGTGGGCTAGAGCTCGAATTCCGTCGTAGCGAGCTGTCCAATGGCGATCCTAGCACAAGCATCGTGGTTGAGTATGGTTCCGACTTGTCGGGTTGGAATCCTGCGGTACACAACACCGATGGTGTCACGATCGCAGTCACCGAAGACTTCTATACTGATGGTATTGGTCGAGTCGTCGTCAGGCTACCTAATAGCCTAGCATTGGGCAGTAAGCTCTTCGTTCGCGTGAATGTGACAACCGGTCCATAATTCCATATGCAGCGCATCTTTGTAAGCAGCTTCGCGGAGCCTGACTTACCAAGCATCCAGGCCGTCCAATCGGCAAGGATCTCAGCTGACGGGGCGATTCGTCGCAGAGCACGATTAGCTTAATTGTTTAAAAAATGCGCCATTGCGCATATCTTAGCTATGCGGATGCTGCTAGGATGTACTGATTTTTTTGCCACTACTTAAAGCACATGGTGTGGACCTGACTTTTGGTGGACACAGTCATACGTATGAACGCTCGATTCTGATGCAAGGCCACTACGGCAAAAGCGATACCTATGATCCTGAACTGCACGCACTGGATGAGGGAGACGGACGACAGGAAGGTGACGGCAGCTAACAGCAGGCAGCGCATACAGGACGTGGCTCCATTCATACGGTGGCGGGCAGTTTTGGTAAGGTCGTTGGCTTCCGCGCACCGTATTTGCCTTTCATGGTGGAGAGCTTGTCAAAGTTGGCATCGGTGGTGGTGGATATCGATGGCCGTCGTCTGGATGTCACCACACTCGGTAGCGAAGGTCAAACGCTGTACTCCTATACCTTGCTGAAGGATTAGAGGGAGCCTCGGGGTGACGCATTTTGATAATTTTAATGCGCAATTACGCGTATCTTCGATACTGTAGCTATGTTAGTATTCACATCCACCCCAAGAATTCAACCCGACTCGGGCATTTATGACTACGCGACTTAAATCTATCCCTGCCAAATTTCTGGTCAACGCAGCCATCGGATTGAAGGTAGCAACAGGCTTATCCGCAACGACCATTGCAGGCTTCACCTATGACATTGACTTGAACCCCACGACCGAGGGTTCGAATGTAACCGTGAGCGCGCTTGGATCCGGTTCCGGCTTTGCTGTTGCGCGTTCCAGCACGGATGGCGGTAATGCATTTATCAGAACGAGTGTAACGGGGCTCAATGATTTGGCCGGGGCCATCACGGACAATGACTACGTGAGTTTCACGGTGACCCCTGGAGCAGGTGTGGACTTGGACTTAACCTCGTTGTCACTTCGAGCGGGCTATACCAATAGCGGATCGTATACGAGTAAGATCCTCACTCAAGCAGTGCTCACCGATATCGACGGGTTTACTGCTGCAGCTTCGCTTGGTAGCGTCTCAACCGCAAATACGTCGACCAACGACGGCACCGTGGTTTACCAGACTTTGAATATCGATCTCACCGCAGCACAATTTCAGGACATCACCACGGCGACCGAATTCAGAATTTATTTGAGCGACGAAACGGATAATGACGACATCATCCACCGCATCGATGACATTGTGCTGAGTGGTACGGTGACTGCTCCGCCTGCGCCGCGTCCAGCGCAGCCGAATCTCTTGTTGATTCTTGCCGACGATCTCGGCTGGCAGGACATCAAGGTGTATGACCAGCTGGAGACGGATGTGGTGAACGGCTTTGGCGGAACGAATGTCTTTGAGACAAACCAAATGGATGCACTGGCTGCGGAGGGTGTTATGTTTACGAATGCGTATTCGCCGACGCCGGTCTGTGCACCCAGTCGAGTGGCCATCATGACGGGCAAGCATCCAGCGCGCACGGATGTCACTTCGGTGAGCGGCGGTCAGTGCCCGAAAGCGGGTAGTGTCAACACGAATGGTATCACCCCGCATTACCGCCATAGTCTGAAGGATGAGGAAGTCTCACTTGCCGAAGCGCTTAGAGATGCTGGGTATTTTACGGGTGCGTTTGGTAAATGGCATATGTCGCCCGAGGGGCAGCATTACACCTTTCCGAAACCGATGGATCAGGGCTTCGATGTGGCTTATAACGATCGTGGGGTGCAGAACGGCATGTCGGATCGCACGACAGGCTTTGCGACTTCTGACCCCTCGGATCCTTACCAGTTGGATGCCAACGGGATCGCCAAGGACCCTGTCACCGAGGAAACCCTGGGCTTTTTCGCGGATGCGGTCAGTCGGGAAGAACCTTTCTTCTGCTACTATTCCACATGGCTGGTGCATACCCCGATCCAGATGCGCACCGAGAGCCTCCTTCAGAAATACGCGGGTCTGATGGGATACTCCTATCCATTGAACGGATCAGAGTTCTTTGCCGAGGGCCAAAACAACCCCTATTACGCGGCGATGGTTGAAAGTCTCGACTATTACATTAGCCAATTGATCGACTACCTCGAAACCACGGATGACCCTCGTTGGCCCGGCCATAAGTTGATTGAGAATACCTATATCATTCTCACCTCGGATAACGGTGGTTATGAAGGGGCCGATAATGGCACGGATAATTTTCCGCTGGATAAAGGTAAACTCTGGCTCCAGGAGGGTGGGGTGCGCGTGCCGTTTATCGCGATTGGGCCGGGGATTTTCTCTAATACACTCAGTGATGTCGTCATCAACGGCATGGATATCTATCCGACCTTCCTTGCTCTGGCGGGCGCAAGCATCCCGTCCGGATTGGATGCGAGTGATCTTTCGCCGCTGCTACTGAATGACCCTCTCGATTCCGCTCAGGTAACGGATCCGGCTACCAACACGGAGCGTGCATCTATGTTCTGGCATTTCCCGCATAGCGGTCGCAATGCGACCACCATGTTGAAGGACGGGTGGAAGCTGTATAAAAAATACACCTCTTCGCCCGATAAGTATTCGTTGTATCAGCTCTATGACTTCAATGGTGATGCCGTGGACATTGGCGAGCAGGTCGATGTCAAAGCAGCTCATCCGCAGGTGCTCACTGAGATGAGCGCCGAGTTGGACACGTGGATGGAAGAAGTAGATGCCCGGCCGCTCTATTGGAACCCGCAACGCTTGGACCTGCCTCTGGGGGATCAGAGCCCGAAAATTCTTTCCACTGGCAACGACGAAACCATGGCCTGGGTCACTTGGAATACCAACCAAGCCAAGGTCAAATATCTGGATCTACTCTATTGTTATCAGCCGATCGCTGGCTGGGGCGAAGAGTGGTTTAAAATTCCTGTGCCGTTTAACCATGAGGATGGCTGGGCCGAAATTGAAATCCCGGAAGGGGCGCAGAGCTACCTCTTCAATCTCATTGATGAGAACTTATTTTTCTACAGTTCGGTCGATCTGACCGGCCATTCGAGCTATTCTTCCTTGTTGGTGCCCTTGCGCACATGGTTGCCTGAAACAACGGCAACGTTCGCGCATGCGGGGACGACCTTTCCAACAAATGACATTCTCTTTAGTAACTCCGTGGGGGAGGGGGCGTTTTCAGCTGTTCGCGATGATGGCACTAATTTGCAAATGATGGGGCAAACATTCACGGTGACGGATCCGGTTCGCCTCGCTGCCTTAACCTTACAGGCGCACCTTGATTTTACGATCGGTTCTACAGATGCGAGTGAGTATTATCTCTGGATCGGTCAGTATGCGAGCGGTGCTCCCGGTGCGGATGCCCTGCGCACGCGAGTTTACGAGAAGGTCGATATGCGTGGTGTCTCCTGTCTGGAGGGCAACTATTACACTGTTGATTTTGAAGACACAGTGTTGCTGCCGGGCACGTATGCTTTCCAACTCCGATGGAAAGGACAGGGGACGGGTAACAACTCGTATTGGGCGCGTGCTAATGGAGCAGGCGGCTATGCCGGAGGTGATTTAATTTATATCTCCGAAGCGGCTGGCACTGTGGTGGATTATCCGTTTTCCGCGACTGAAGCTGCAGGGAACGATCTGGTCTTTGCACTACACGGCAGCACCGACTATTTTGGAGCTTGGGCGACCGAGAACGCGCTCGATCGAATTCCTGAAGATGCCCGATCCGATTCCGTGGGGCGCGAACGACAGGTGCAGAAGAACAACGTCTTTTACAATAAGTGGTTGTCGACCAATTGGACGCTTGCTGACGGGGTCATCAGTGGAACCAGTAATACGGGCAATCGTCCGATTGCGATCTGTATTGATGTCACCGATTTGCCGGAGTCGGACCGTTCGCAGCTGACGCTCAGCTTTGACTACACGACAGGCGATGCGGCCGAGAAACTCTTTGTGCACCTCTGGGGCTGTGTCGATCTCGACCCCTCTCAGAATCCTGAGATTATGAATCTCGGAGCCGGTAGCGGCAACGCTTGGACCGCCGTATCTTCGGATCAGATGGAGGTCTATAATCTGGGCCGCCCGGACGGAACGTTTACGGGAAGCGCGGGGAGTGCATCGGATGCCGCAGTTCCGGGCTTGACCGGTTCGGTTGGGGCGCAGGCATATAGCAATACCTTTGATCTCTCGACCTTTACCACCGCTCCGGACGCAGTCACGGACTATGATTACATCGTGCTCGGATTTGCGCGGGAGGTCGGTGGCACGACATCGCCGTCGGTCTCGATTACCAATATACGTCTTTCCATCGAGGGCGGCCCGACGCTGCACGAGTTCCCGCTTTCGCAAGTGGATCCAACGACCCCGGAGGGCGACCCGGATGGAGACGGACGTA
>Ga0209504_1002770_pt1 | contig 11551 bp, 7 predicted proteins | sample COGITO_mtgs_1005_FD_184791 | JGI IMG/M metagenome (GOLD analysis project Ga0209504, IMG submission 184791) | Pelagic marine microbial communities from North Sea - COGITO_mtgs_100511 (SPAdes) (version 2) | ecosystem: Environmental > Aquatic > Marine > Epipelagic ...
CGGGCAGCGCTTGGCTGACCTTTCTGCGGCGTTATCGCCCGCTCATGTAGAACAACTACACATCGCGGGCGATGCCTTGCATAAAAGCCAGCCAAACTGCTGCAAATCTATCCACCAATGGTCAACACGCTCTAGAGCGACCAGAGTACCTACTCAGAACATAACTAAAAAATAATTTTATTCAGGATTTTTATGACAACTTCCGCGACTGCTGTGCCAGTCCAGCGTGAATGGCTTGGCCATCCGCTTGGGCTTTACGTGTGCTTTTTTACCGAGATGTGGGAGCGATTTGCCTTCTACGGCCTCAAAGCGCTGCTGTTTTTATATCTGACGCAACACCATTTATTCACTGATAAAACCGGTTATATCTTGCTCGGCACTTATGCCGGTCTGGCTTATGCGTTGCCGGTGGTTGGTGGTTTGTTAGCTGACAAATATCTGGGCATGCGCAAAGCCGTGACATTTGGTGGTGCGTTGATGGCGGTCGGTATGCTGGGCATGGCCTACAAAGGCACTCAGGCAACTGCTGAGGGTGGCGCCGATCAACTGGCCTTGCAGGTGATGTATGCATCGCTGGCACTGGTGGCGGTTGGGGTTGGTTTTTTAAAGCCAAATATCTCGACCATTGTTGGCCGTTTGTACAACGACCAGGATCCACGGCGTGACTCTGCTTTTACCTTGTTTTATATGGGCATTAATTTAGGTGCGGTTATTTCCAGTTTATTTGTCGGCTGGATTGGTCAAGTGTATGGCTGGGAATATGGATTTGGATCGGCCGGTATTGGCTTATTGTTGGGATTGGTGGTGTTTGTCAGCGGTACTAAATATTTGCATGGTCAGGCAGAACCGGCCAAACCTGAGCTGTTAAAAGAAAAAGTCGCAGGTTTGTCACGGGAATGGCTGATTTATATTCTGGCGCTGGTTGGCGTGGTCGCGGTGCAACAGATTTTGCAAACCACCATTAACTTCGGTGCACTCGGCCAGTTATTGGGAATGGCGGAAGGTGCTGAAATTACTGCCACTGAAGTGGTCGCCGTGGTAATGACTATCGCGCTTTTAGTGTGGTGGTTTAAATTCGTGTTTATTGAATGCAATGTATTAGAACGCGCCAGTATGATCATGCTGATGGTGTTAACTGCCATTTCTGCCGTGTTCTGGGGGTTATACGAACAAACTTACGGTAGCTGGCTGGCATATTCCGACCGGGTAATGAACAGCCCAACTTTTGATTTGGGCTTTGTCAGTTTTGCCTTTAACTCGTCACAGCTCACTTTTGTGGCGTCGTTATTTATTATTATCCTGGCGATCCCCTTTGCCTGGTTGTGGCCATGGTTGGATCGCAAAGGCTTAAACCCGTCGTCGCCGGTAAAGTTTGGTTTTGCTTTATTACTGGCCGGTTTAGCGCACTTTATTCTGCAATACGCAGCGTTGAATCCGGAAGCGAACGGTCTGGCCGGGTTCTGGTGGTTTATTCTGGCGTATTTTGTGCTAGTGATTGGCGAGATGGCATTGTCGCCGATTGGCCTGTCAGCGGTGACGGCGTTATCCGTACCAAGGGTCGTCAGTCTGATGATGGGCGTCTGGTTCCTAGCCTCGGCCTTTGGTGAAATTATTGCCGGTCGGTTGGGCGCTCTGGCCTCAATGCCAGCCGGTACACCGGTTCCCGATGCACTGGCGTTGTATGGCGAAGTGTTTGCCATACTCGGTTGGGTAGGGGTGGGGACTGCTGTCTTTATGTTTGCCATTGGCCCGCTATTGAATCGACTGATCGTGCGGGCGCAACTGCAAACTCAGGCGCAAGTGCAGACTACGGCTACTGCGCCGGTTTAATCAAAAAAACTACGCCTCAAACCCTACGCCTCTGGCGGTAAAGATGCCGGTTGGCGATAGCCGACCGAACCACAAAGCCGGACCTGGTATTGATAACCAGTTTCGGCTTTTTTATCCGGGGTGATCACCAGTACTTCATAGTCGTTAATGTGAACCAGATGCTCTTTGCCAGACATCACACAACTCGAACGGCCCATACTTTCCATCTGATATAAAAAACCAGCCAGCGTGCGGTTCAGCCACGGGATAGTTGGCAAGGCACTATTTAAATCGATGTTCAGTTGATTGCTACTTTTGGCGTTATGGCTGGCAGTGACATCATTGCTGGTTGCTGTTGTGCCAGAACCGGCGAGATCATCTCTGACCATGGTGTGTTCCGGTTTTGCGGATGCATTTGCCGCACTGCGGGCATCGGCAGCGCTGATGGCATCATCGTTGTTTTTAACCGAGATGACCTTTGGCTCACCGCTAAATAAATTGGCTAACTGCGAACTGTCGCCGGCTAAATAAACCCCTGGCAATACCGCCAGGCAACTCATAAACACTGGCAAATAAATGATCCGTGCCAATAACGTTTTCACCGGATAAGCTTCATCGCCCAGAATATGGTGGCTGCGCACGCCAAGCGGCCGCAGCAATAACAACAACATAATTTTACCGGTATGTAGCACGGTGTATAAGGTTAAAACCACCAATGACAGGGTGAACGTCCAGATCGGTGCCAGTAATAACACCGCCAGATTGACGGTATAAGGCACTACATCGGTGCGAATACCAATCAGATTGTTAACCTGACTTTCTGCCATCGAAAAACAGAAATTACCCAATATCGCATAAAACACCACAATCACGGCTTTACCCGCCAGGCTGTTCCAGATCCGCAAAAAGCCTTGCCACATATCCTGGGTTACCGCACTGAGTAACGCCAGCGCCATACCGTATAACAACCATTGCTGGCTGCAAAAACTCAGCAGCCATAACAACACACAGACGGTTGCCAACGCATAACCCCGTTGTGCCGGTTGAAGTTTTTGCCAGATCGGCTGGATTTTACTTGTTAACCACATCAGAAGGTCCTTGCTAGCAATTTATTTACAGCATGGTAGGGCTTGGTTGCAGTGCGGTAAATAAATTTTTCGCAATGGTCGAAATTGACCGTAGATTGATCGCAAGCAGTTGCCTTTTGCTGCCCACTGCAAGTAATCTGCAGCGATATTTTTATTGAGCCGTTCAGGGAATCTATGAAGTATCTTTTGTTAACGACCGCCATTATTGCCAGTCTTACGGCCACCGCCGATGAAGGCCAGTGGCAACCGCATCAACTGAAACAATTACAACCACAACTGGATGCGCGGGGCATCAAGCTTAGCGGTGAACAACTAGCTGATTTATCACAATATCCGATGAACGCCATTGTTAGCCTGGGTTATTGTTCGGCATCTTTTGTATCGACGGAAGGCCTGGTGATCACCAATCACCACTGCGGTTATGGCGCCATTCAGCAAAATTCCAGCAAAGAGCACAATTTAATGGCGCAAGGGTTTCTCGCCAAAACCAAAGCTGAAGAATTACCGGCCGGTCCGCAAGAGCGGTTGTATATCACCGAGCAAGTGCTGGATGTTACGGCAACAGTCAGTGGCAGCCTGGCGGCAGATTTAGCGCCGTTGGCCCGCTACGAAGCCATTGAACATCATCGCAAAAGCCTGATTAAAGACTGCGAATCTGACGCCAACTACCGCTGTAATGTGGTGAGTTTTCATCATGGTATGGAATATTTCCTGATCAAACAACTGATGATCCAGGACGTACGGTTGGTATACGCCCCGCCAGAATCAGTAGGTAACTTCGGTGGGGATATCGACAATTACGAATACCCGCGCCATACCGGCGATTTTGCATTTTTACGGGGTTATGTCGGCAAAGACGGCAAACCTGCGGCTTATTCGGTGGACAACGTGCCGTATCAGCCCAAAAATTTCCTGAAAGTAAATGCCAATGGTGTGCAAGCGGGTGATGGTATTTTACTGGCTGGGTATCCTGGGAAAACCAGTCGTTATCGGTTAGCCGAAGAAATTGATTTTGCGGCGAGCTGGGAATATCCGGCGAATATTCAGACCTATACCGAATTGATTGGCACCATTGAGCGGTTAGGACAGCAAAACGCTGATTATCAGGTGAAATACGCCTCGGTGGTCAAAGGCCATCACAACCGGATGAAAAAGCTTAAAGGTTTACTTGATGGCTTTAAAGCCACCGATATTCAGGGCATTAAGCGGCAGCAGCAACAAGCGCTACAGCAGTGGATTGCCAAATCCGAAGTGCCGGCTTATCAGCAAGCGTTAACAGAGCTCGGTGCTTTGGTGGTGAAAGAGCAACAGTTTTTACAGCAAACCTATTATTTTGAAAACGCCAGACGTAGTGATGTATTGCAAACCGCCAGTGATCTGTATCGGTTAGCGGTCGAGCAACAAAAACCAGACGCTGCTCGGGAAATGGGTTATCAGGACCGTGATTTGACGATGTTTCAGGGCAAGTTAAAACGGCTGGATACCCGCTTTGCGGCAGAAGTTGATTTGGCGTTGTGGTCAGAGCAACTGGCGGTATATCTGGCGCAGCCAGAAGCCGTGCGCAGCAAAACATTGGATCAGGCGTTGCAATTAAAGCCTGGTCAAACTGCTCTTGAAATAAGCAACAAGTTACAAGACTGGTATAAGCAAAGCGATTTAACCAGCTTCGCCGGGCGGACGGCCTGGCTTGGTAAAACACCGGCACAATTTGCACAAAGTGATGATCCTTTTATCAAACTGGCGGTGGCGATGTTTGACACGCAAATGCAGCAAGAGCAGCAAAAAAATCAGCTGGCCGGTGAATTCGCCAGCGTCAGACCGGCTTATATGCAGGCGGTGATTGCCTATAACCAGACACTGGGCCGTCCGGTCTATCCGGACGCCAACGGTACTTTACGTATCACCTACGGTCATGTCGACGGTTATCCGGCGGCAGATGGTGTGTATAAAACGCCGTTTACCACAGTGGCCGGTATGCTGGCGAAACAGCAACAAAGCGCACCGTTTCTGGTGCCGGACAAGTTAGTCCAAGCCTATCGGCAACAACAATATCAGGGTTTTTATCATCAGGATTTAGCCGCCAAAGTGGATGATAGTTGGTGGTGCGGGGTGGTGAACTGCGCTAAACCTGCCGCGGTGCCGGTAAACTCAGTGCCTTTAAACTTCCTGTCTAGCGCCGACACCACCGGCGGCAACTCAGGTTCGGCAGTCCTGAACGGGGCAGGTGAATTGATTGGACTGAATTTTGATTCGACTTACGAGTCCATCAGTAAAGACTGGTACTTTAACGAAGCCGTCACCCGCGCCATTCACGTTGATATCCGTTATGTGTTATGGCTGATGCAATATGTTGATCATGCAGATAATTTACTGGTAGAAATGGACATAGTCCGGAACTAGCGCTCCGTTCAGGTTAAAAAAATCGGCAGCAGCCAGGCATTCGCGCAAACAACAAGGCTCAGGGGAAAACCTGAGCCTTGCTTTAACAAGAAAAACTGGAAAGTGTTCGGCACCAAATGCAGGCGCAACCGGCTTACATAATCATCGAACCTTTTGGGTTGAGCAGACTTAGTATTGACATCCCTTCTAAACTGGCAAAAGCGCGTGCTTCGTCGATATCACGGCGTTTTAAGCCCAGGCTATTGATAATTTGTTTGTCGATTAAATCTTCCAGCTCAAATTGACCAAAAGCGGCATTGAGTAACGACAATCTGGCTGCCACATGTAATACCTGAACGAATTTATTATTCGGTTGTAATTGTGGCGAATTTAAGTAATTGAGCGGATCAATCAAGGTGTCCGGTAACCGCCACAGTTTTAACAGCGCCACGCTGCAGTCAGCATAACTAAACCCCAGCAATTCTTGTTGACGCATCCAGGGCAATACCCCTTTTTTGTAGTTAGCACAAAGTCTTGCAACATCCGGGTTTACTTCAGCAACCACCAACTCTCCGATATTGTGCAGCAAACCGGATAAATACAGGGGTTCATTTTGTTTGACGCCAACCACGGTGCCGAGAAATTTAGCGATCAACGCTGCATGAATACTTATTTCCCAAAATCTTTCTAAATCAATCACATCGGTAGGGGCTTTGGCAAAGGCTTCGGCGGAGCCGTAGGCAACCACCAAGTTATACACCTGCGTTTCTCCCAGTAACAACACTGCTTTGCTGACTGAATCAACCGAATTAGGAAAATTATATAAAGCACTGTTCGCGAGCTTTAACAGCCGGGAGGCGAGGGTCGGATCAAGGGCAATGATTTCGGCAATTTCATCCAGACCACTGATTTTATTGTCGATGACTTCTTTAATTTTTATACAGGTATCGGGTAGTACAAAAACATCACCGACTTGTCTGGCAAATTCAAAAGCACTCACGCTGTCTTCTCCTGCATCCGACCTGTTCCCTATAGTGTCGCTTTAAACCACATTTTTACAAGCAAAGCTCTGGATTTTTTTCCCCGGCCTTCGACTTGGCAAAGAAAGTTTTGTAAATTGCTGCTTTTTATAGCTTTGTTGGATTTTATGCTCAAGCTTCAACTATACTCTGCCAGATCCAGGTCGTGCATACTTCGGCATCAATTCCAAACTGACCAAAATTCCAGAAGGACAGCGTGAAAAAGTCAGCCCTAATCCTGTTGCTTATTTTTTTCAGCATGCTGGTACATGCTGATGAACAACCACAGCCGCCGCTGGTGGTTGCCCATTCCGCTGTCACCGTGGAAAAGTTGAGCAAATCCCAACTTCGCAGCATTTATTTAAAGCGGCAAGTGATCTGGCCGAATGGCGATAAAATCAAAGTCTATATGCTACCGGCAAAGTCTTTGACCCATCAGCAATTTAGTCAGACCAACCTGCAAATGTTTCCTTATCAGTTAGAACAAACCTGGCAAAAACTAACCTTTTCTGGTATCGGAACGCCGCCGGTGGAAATTGCCACGGCAGAGCAAATGTTACAACTGATCCAGTCGACTCCTGGCGCTATTGGTTATTTACCGTATGTAAATGAGATAAACGATGCAAAAGTTATTCAAATTCAACCTTAAGCTGTTGGCAAAAGTTGTGCTTGCCTTAACGCTGGGGCAGGTAAATCAGGTGATGGCGGCCGATGATTGGCACTGGCATGGCTTTGTTGCGCAAGGCCTGATGCAGGCCAAAGACAGTAACTTTGTGAATAATGACGGCGAAGTGTCAGCAGAACTAACCGAATTTGGTCTGAACTCTGCATGGCAACTCAACCCATCGTTCCGGCTGGCGGGTCAGCTGATGTATCTGGACGGCGGCAATCGCTATCAACAGGGCTTGCGTATTGATTATTTGTTTCTGAACTGGACGGCGATTAATACCCTGGATTGGCAGGTCGACTTATATGCCGGGCGTTATAAAAATGTCCATTGGCTGTATTCCAGTACCCGCGATGTCGCAATCACCAGACCCATGATTGTGTTACCGCAGTCGGTTTATTTTGATTCATTTCGGGATATCGCCGTTGGGTCCGACGGCGTTGCATTGCAATCAACTTACAGCAGCAGCCTCGGCGAAATTGACTTTAACTGGAGTGTCGGCGCCACCCCTACGCCAAGAGAACAAAGTCAGCGCATCATCAGTACGATGATTTCCGGTGTCACCCAACAGGATTTTGTCCATCAGTTCAGCAGTTTTTTCCGGCCAGTTGGTGCTAAAAGTCAGTGGGGCGTCAGTTTATTGGATTCCGATTTTAACTACCGTCGGGCGATGAACGATATTTTTGCAGACGGTGATTTTACCGTGCAGCGCGTGATGCTGAACTGGCGTTATAGCGAAGAAAACTGGGAACTGTCGAGTGAAATGTATCAGGAACGAGTGTCCGTTTATGGTTTTTACGCCCCTGGCGTGCAGCGTACACAGTTCGGCCATGGCGCCTATTTAATGGCACGGTATAACCTGACCGCCAGCACCACACTCTATGCCAGTTATGATTATTTTTATGGTAACAAAGACGATAAAAGCGGCCGTTTATTACCGGTGCAAACCGGCGGTTTGATTGCTGATTATTTTGGTTATCAGCGCGATACGGCACTGTCGCTCAACCATAATTTTAGCCAGAACTGGCGTGCGACCCTGGAATATCACTGGACGGTCGGAACCGGCCGGTTAGGCCCGAATGTGGTGCCGGATACGATGGTGAATAAGTCGAAGTATCACCAGCTTTGGGCGGTACAATTGATGTATTGGTTCTAATCATGCGACCGTTTTTAAGCCTGCCATGGAAAATTCTGGGCATTACGCTGGGTGCGTTATTGCTGATGAGTATTCTGTTGACCAGTTTTACCTTAGTCAAAATGGAACAGGATTTTCGGCTACAGCAGGACAAACAGCTGCAATTGCGGCAACAGCAGTTTAACCATTTGAATTTGTTACTTGAAAATCAACTGCGCAGCTGGCTGGAGTCGTTTACTGATCTAGTTGAATTGCGCTCGCAAGACGATTTCACTGCCTTTGCCAAAGCGCTCGCCAGCCACTATGACGCTATCGCCGTCCATCTGAATGTGGAAGGGATATGGCTGTTAGACGCCAATCTGAATTCTTTATATGCCTCAACCGAACAGATCCCACCATCGGTGCTGGATGTGGCGCGGCAGGTGATGGCGCAGCAACAACCGCAGGCTGCCATTTTTTGCAGCACGCAATGTACGAAATTAATTTTAGTGCCGGTGCAAAATGCCAATGCTGACATGGCGGTTGTGGCGTTATCCACCACCATGCTGGATATCTTATCGTCGCTTAAACAAGGGATTGGCTCTGAAGTCGCGATTGTGCGCATCGACACCGCCGACAACAGCCCATTGCGGCAATTTGAGTTGTTATCGTTGTCGAACCCTGAATTGATGCGCCCGGTATTCCGGACTTTATCCAATCAGCCGTCATTGCAGGAAGCCCGCTCACAGGGGATTGATGTGGAGCTGGCTGGTCAGCATTATCTGATTAGTTTGTTGCCGCTTCAGGCACAAAATCGCAGTTTTTATTTGGCTTTGGTCGATGACACCACTAAGTTTGTGCAGGCGCAGGCGGCTTATCAGCGGCAGATTATTCTGTTCGCCTGTTTTTGCTTTTTGTTGCTGGCCGTGCTGATTTATTTCAGCACCTTAAGGTTAAGCCGGCGATTGCTGGCGCTGGCACAGCATTTACCGTTATTGGCACAACGTCAGTTCCGCCAATTCCGCCAACATAGTGGTTATGATCCCCTGTTGTTTCAGGACGAACTGGATGTGCTGACCCAAGCCGCGAATCAGTTGAGCGTTGAATTGGAGCAGCTGCACCAACAAATTGAATCCAATACCCAGGAGCTGGAAAACATTGCGATGTTTGACCTGCTGACCGGCTTGCCCAATCGCAACATGCTGCAATTTCAGCTGAAAAAGTGTCTGGCTGGCCTGGAGCGGCAAAAAGGCTCGATTGCGGTGTTGTTTTTAGATTTGGATGACTTTAAAAAAATAAACGACAGCAAAGGCCACGCCGCTGGTGATAAGTTACTGGTCGAAGTGGCACTGCGGTTGCGCGGTTGTATCCGCAGTGCTGATATGGCGTGCCGCTTCGGTGGTGACGAATTTGTGTTGGTGCTGACCCAATCCAACGAATTGGATTATCCCTATCAGGTCGCCGACAGGATTTTTGAAGCCTTTAAACAACCCATCAGCCTTGCTTCCCAGCTATTTTATATTTCCACCAGTATTGGCATGACGACCACCGAACAACACGATGTGTCGCCGGATGAATTGGTGCGCCAGGCGGATATGGCGATGTATGAAGCCAAGGATCGCGGCGGCAACGTGGCGCTTTTGTACGATCAGGAAATGTATCAGCGCTTGGCCCAACGGCTGGTGCTGGAAAGTGAAATTAAAGATGCGATTAAATTCAAGCAGTTCAGTTTAAGCCTGCAACCGCAAATAGAGCTCAGTACCGGTCGGTTATCCGGTTTTGAAGCTTTATTACGCTGGCAGCATCCGGTCCGTGGCACCGTGATGCCAGACGAATTTATCGGCATTCTGGAAAACTCGCCGCAGATGATTGAGCTGGGATATTGGGTGTTCCAACGTAGTTTTCAGCTGGCAAAAGAGCTGATTGGCAAGGGATATCCGGATATCCGGATCTCAATTAACCTGTCAGCAGAACAGTTTTTAGATCCGGCATTACCAGCCCTACTGGAACTGTGGCTGGATGATGTGGGGTTGTCGGCGCAGCATTTTGAGCTGGAACTGACCGAACGCACGTTGGTACAAAATATCGAAATCACCTTAAGCGCGATGCGCCAGCTGAAAGCCCAGGGTTTTTACTTCTCAATTGACGACTTCGGCACTGGCTATTCGTCATTAAGTTATCTCAAGCAAATGCCGGTCGATATTATCAAAATTGATAAAAGCTTCATTTTCGGCATGCTCGAAAACGACGCCGACTATCAAATCATCGTATCCACCATCGCCATGGTGCAAAAACTGGAACTCAAAGTCGTGGCCGAAGGCGTGGAAAACCGCGCGCAGCTGCAACTGTTAAAACAACACCGTTGTGATTTTGGCCAAGGCTATTATTTCGCCCGCCCACTGAACGAAGCGCAATTGGCGGAGTTTTTGGAGCAGAAGGTGCCAAATGGGTATTTAATGCTGACTTGATTGGCGCTTGGCGGGCGCTTTCGCTGTTGGATTTGGATTTGGATTTGGGATTTGGATTTGGGATTGGGATTCGGACTGGGATTTGGATTATCGGACGTAGGGGCGCATAAGCGCAGCGCCATCGCCCAATGTGCCTGGCCTTGATTTCCCACACAGACCTTCTGTAGACAACAGTTTTGTTGTTTTAAACAACTGCGTTGCACGGGTTTCGCCTTCGGCGAGTATCTTTCTTTTGCTTCGCCACAACATTGCAGGAGCAATGTTGAACAGCTTTAGCTGACCCCGAAGGGGTGAGCCACATGGATGTGTCGAATAAAATAAGTAACCAACTAAAGGCGACCCCTGATCGCTCGAAAGCCCGCAATAAAATCAGCAGTTTGAGGCACCGACAAAACTCGCAGTTCGCTACCGTCGAACCGCTCAGACAGTTCGGTCGGTCACCGCGTGATTAAAACCTCAAACAGCAGATTTTAAAGCGGCTCACTTTACGGGGAGCAAAGCGGCCGGACGCGTACTTTGTGCCAAGAGCGGATATTGCCTGCTACTGAATAGCAGCTATTTGATAGTCCACGAATAAATCGCCCAAATGCTTAACCTATTCATCAACAGAAGACTGAATTAACGTATAGCATTCCTAATGAGTTTTTTAATCACCGTCTAGCGGGCATAAAACCGTTCCGACACTTATCTATTTTGGTGAATAGCACTGGAAACGGTTGAATTAGCGAAGGTTAAAGGTTAACTTCTTGTGAGTAAAATTCATGAAAGAAGGCAATAGAAATTGCGACTTGCGGGTTCTTTGCCTTTGAAAAAATACTGTTATGTTTTTAAACTGAAATCGTAGCAATGTAGTGGTCAACTAATTTTGGCCACATCGTTGTAGCCAAGCCAGTATCTGCGCTCGGATTCATTCGGAGCCAAACCACCGTTATAGTGATGTGGCCTGAGTTGGCTGTAATAGCCCAGTATGTAATCCAGTATTTCCCGTTCTGCTTCAGCAAAAGAGC
>Ga0209504_1002771_pt1 | contig 11548 bp, 10 predicted proteins | sample COGITO_mtgs_1005_FD_184791 | JGI IMG/M metagenome (GOLD analysis project Ga0209504, IMG submission 184791) | Pelagic marine microbial communities from North Sea - COGITO_mtgs_100511 (SPAdes) (version 2) | ecosystem: Environmental > Aquatic > Marine > Epipelagic ...
AAGCCGGTGTGATTATCGATAACGTGGTCGAGATCGCCGTAGACGATGAAGAAATCGTTGGCCGTATCGCTGGTCGCCGTGTGCACGAGGCCAGTGGCCGCGTTTACCACATCGTCTACAACCCGCCAAAAGTGGAAGGCAAGGACGATGCAACCGGCGAAGAGCTGGTTCAGCGTAAGGACGACACCGAGGAAACCGTGCGTCATCGCCTGTCGGTCTATCACTCGCAAACCAAGCCGCTGGTGGACTTCTATCAGAAGCTCGCAGCTGCTGAGGGCACGCCGAAGTACAGCGCTATTGCCGGTGTTGGTTCGGTCGACGAAATCACTGCCAAGGTGCTCGCTGCTCTCAGCTAAGCCTTGATGTATTCAGACTACGGCTCGCTTTTGCGGGCCGTTGTCGTTTTTCGGTCTTTATTTGTGTGGCTACGGATACGTGCTGGTCGCTCTCAAGTATGGTGGCGTGCGGCAGATTTTTTACTATCAAAGGGCGATAGCCATAGCTCTGCGGCCTGGCCGTAGCGCCTTGGCATGTTGAATCGCGCGCGTCACCACCAAGGAGAGAGGACATTCATGACCGAGAAATCCACACACCGTCTTACCTGGCTGGGCCTGGCGGTATCGATGCTGGCCGTTCCCGCCGTTTTTGCCGAGACCCCAGCGAAGCCCAAAGCGGACTGCAGCGTCGCTGAGTTCAGCATGGGCCTGCGTTTCCAGCAGCAGTCGGCGGAAATTCAGGCCTTGCAGCTGCAGGCCTACAACATCGCCACCCTGAAACTGGATGCGGCAGTGGCCGCCGCGAAAGATCCGTCGAAGCTCGCCATCGTTACCGACTTGGACGAAACCGTCATCGACAACAGCGCCTTGCTGGCGCGGGATCTGGCCAACTGCCACACCTATGACGCCTGGGACACCTGGCTGCCTTGGGAGCGCGACGGCACCCCGGCACTCATTCCCGGCGCCAAGCAGTTTCTGCAGCATGCCGACAGCCTGGGAGTGACCATTCGCTATATCTCGGATCGCGCCGACGAGCAGAAGAAATACACCCTGGCCACGCTGGCTAAGCTGGGGCTGCCGCAGATCTCGGAAGAAAGCGTGTTACTGCTGGGCCCGCCCAAGGTCGAGCGCCGCGCCATTGTCAGCGCCGATCATCAGATCGCGCTGATGTTGGGCGATACCCTGCATGACTTTGATGGGCGTTTCCGCAAGACGCCACTGGCCGATCAGCGTGCCACTGTGGCCGCCGAAGCGGGTAAGTGGGGCACCGAGTGGATTGTGTTCCCCAATGCGGGCTACGGCACCTGGTCCAAGGCGCCTTTGCAAGGTTGGGACGCCAAGACCGTTATCGAGCCCTGGTAAGCACGCGTTACTCAGGCAGCAGTGGGGCTCTTCGGCCCCGCTGCATGCCTGTAATCCTTCGTGACCGCTCGCGTGACAGGCGCGGGTAGCAGTGATTACGCTGGAAAAAAAAGCCTCAAGCCGTTCTAATGCCGGTCCATTTCGTCACCTGTCCGAATGCAATGACCACTCTCCTGGCCCTGGATACCGCCACTGAAGCCTGCTCCGTTGCTCTGCTGCATGACGGTAAGGTGCTCAGCCACTACGACGTGATTCCGCGTATGCACGCTCAGCGCCTGCTGCCGATGATCAAACAGTTGCTGGCCGATGCCGATGTGCCGCTGTCGGCGCTCGATGCGATTGCCTTTGGGCGTGGCCCAGGGGCCTTCACCGGTGTACGCATTGCCATCGGCGTGGTGCAGGGCCTGGCGTTTGCTTTGGAGCGTCCGGTGTTGCCGGTGTCCAACCTGGCGGTGCTGGCGCAGCGCAGCCTGCGTGAGCATGGCGCGCAGCAGGTGGCCGCGGCCATCGATGCACGCATGGATGAAGTCTATTGGGGCTGCTACCGCGCCGAGCAAGGCGAAATGCGTCTGGCTGGGGTCGAGGCCGTATTGCCACCGGAGCGCGCCAGCCTGCCGGACAATGCCAATGGCGACTGGTTTGCCGCCGGCACTGGCTGGGGCACCTTTGCTGCGCGTATTGGGGTCGCGATCAACGGGCAGGATGCCGCCATGCTGCCGCACTCCGAAGACTTGCTCAGCTTGGCGCGCTTTGCCTGGGCGCGTGGCGAGGCATTGGACGCCGACCTGGCGCAGCCGGTTTATCTGCGTGATCAGGTGGCCACGCCCAAGGCGCCGGTTTAATCGGACGGGCTCAGGAGCACCTTCTGTCGCGCATCCAGCCATGTGGTGTGGTGCTTGATTGCCAAGCCGAGCGATGGAAGCTAAATTGCCATCACTTGTATCCATCGTTGGCTAAGCAAGCCGAGCAGTAACTGATGCGTATCGACGGTTTTACCTCCTCTTATTCGCCAGACCGCAGTGCCCGCCCGGGCTCTGCGGTTACGCCATTTCGCGAAGCGCAGCGCGAGATAGAGGAACGTCGTGAGCAGCCTACATCCCCCTCCAGCACCCAGGGCTTTGAACAAGTCGCCCAGGCGCGTAAGGTCGAAGCCAGCAATGCCAGCAGCGATAGCCTGCCGGCTCGTCTGCAAGACCAGCTGTACCAGGCGCCCTTAAACAACCGCGCCGCCCAGGCGCTGGCCAGCTACAGCTCAACCGCCAGTTTCGCCAGCGAGACGGATGCCCAGCAGGTGCTAGGTCTCGATCTCTACGCCTAACACGATCCTTGTGAAACGACTGTACTCGGCTATGCCGTGTGGGCATCAGCTGCGCAGTGCTCATGTACACTTCGCGCCCTCGGCTGATCTCGCCCTCACGCGCTGCGTTCCTCCACGGTCTTAAATTTGATGTTGCCTTACTACCTCGGTTGCCCGTCATGGAGCGAGCCTGCCTGGCGCGGTGACTTGTATCCAGAGGGCAGTCGCAGCGCCGACTTTCTGCCGTTGTATGCCCAGGTGTTCAATGCCGTTGAGGGCAATACCACGTTCTATGCGCAACCCTCCCCTGAAACCGTGGCGCGCTGGGCCGAGCGCATGCCCGCGCACCTGCGCTTTTGCGCCAAGCTGCCGCGTGAGATCAGCCATAACGGCGACCTGCGTGAACAGCTGAGCGCCACCGAAGATTTCCGCCGCTTGCTGGCGCCGCTGGGTGAGCGGGTGGCGCCGTTTTGGTTGCAACTGCCAGCGAGCTTCGGCCCACAACGTTTGGCCGAGCTCATCAGCTTTATTGAGCCCTGGCAGGCCGGTGAGCTGGCCGTTGAGGTGCGCCATCCGGCGTTCTTTGCCAAGGGTGAGGAGGAGCGCAGCCTTAATCGTGTGCTGCATGGGCGTGGCATCGAGCGCATTTGTCTGGATTCACGGGCACTGTTCAGCTGCGTATCCACAGCGCCGGCCGTGCTGCATGCGCAGGCGAAAAAGCCGCGCCTGCCGCTGCGCCCCACTGCCTTTAGTCAGGCTCCACAGCTGCGCTTTATTGGCCATCCCGAGCTGCAGGCCAATGACCCCTTTATGGCGCCCTGGCTGGACAAGGTAGCGGGCTGGATCGAGGAGGGCCGTACGCCTTACGTCTTCCTGCACACCTCGGACAACCGCCTGGCCCCGCAACTGGCGCAGCGCTTTCATCAACAGTTGATGCGGCGTCTGCCGGGTTTGCCAGCCTTGTCACAGGTGCAAGTGGACGATCAGGTCGAGCAGTTGGGCCTGCTCTGATAGGCTGCGCCGCATGACTTTCTTCCGCGTTTTTCTCATGGGTTGTGTAGTGCTCGCCGGCCTGTTGCTGGCGATCTGGCGTGGCTGGCTGGATGTGCCGCCGCGCTGGAACCCCTGGGCGGTGCTGGATATTCGCGAGACGCCAAACCTGTTGACCGGCTTTAAACTCTGGCGGCTGCAGGATGATCCGGCGTTGTGTCAGCAGGCCTTGAATACCTCATCATTGCGTTTTACCCCGCAGGCCGATAGCCGCCCGGAAGTGGCGTGCCCGCTGAACAACACCCTGCGCGTACACAGCGCCGGAGTTGCGTTCAGCAGCAGCTTTATCGCCAGCTGCCCGCTGGCGGCGGCCTTTGCCCTGTTCGAACAGCATGATTTGCAGCCAGCTGCCCAGGCGGTATTTGGCCAGCGCGTGGCGCGGGTCGAGCATGTGGGCAGTTTTGCCTGCCGCACCATTGCCGGCAGTCAGCGACGCAGCCAGCATGCCTCGGCCAATGCGCTGGATATCATCGGCTTTCGTTTAGCTGATGGTCGGCGCATCAGCGTGCTGCAGGATTGGCCCAAGCAGGGCAAGAACGCCGAGTTTCTGCGCCACGTGCAGCAGGGTGCCTGTCGGCGTTTCAACACCACTCTGGGACCGGAGTACAACGCGGCCCACCGTGACCACTTTCATGTGGATATGGGGCTGTGGCGGATGTGCCGTTAAGAGCCTGGCTCGGGCCTGCTGCGATAAAAATAGGCACTCGCTCGCGAGATCGGAGCGCAGGCTCTAAGGCATTCCTACGGGCCGCTTTGGCTTAACGCTGCGCCAGCAATAGATCGGCAGCCTGACCACTGCGGCCATCCGCGAATTCGAAGCGGCCGAGTTGGGCGATTTCGTCGTAAGCGCCCAGGGCAATCTTCACATCGCGCGCTTGCAGGTGAATGGCGCTGACGCCGGCCTGGCTCAGCGATTGGCTGGACTGCCGGCCCTGAGCGTCGAAGCGCAGCAGGCTCAGGCGTTCGAAGATGGCATCTTGTTTGTCGATGCGGCCATCGCCGTTGTCATCGTATTTGCGCAGTTCGGCAAAGCCGTTGGCCGCGCCGTTCTGGTCGCCGAACAGCTCGCGACCATCGTCGATACGACCGTTGCCATTACGGTCGAGCGCGAGCAGGGCGTCGTCACCGGTGGGTACGCTGATCTGGTCAAGCTTTCCGTCTGCATCTAGGTCGAACCGTACTGAACGGCTCAGGCTGCTGGTGCTGAAACCGTTGCCGGCCAAGTCCAGCACCAAGGGGTCGGTTTTCTGCGGTTCGGCGTTGACCGTGACGTTCAGCTCCAGCTCACGCTGGGCGGCCAGTTCTTGAAAATCACTGGCCTGAGTGGTGACGGCAGGTGGTTCGCTGGGCGTTTCCGGCGGGCTGGCAGGTGCTTGGGCCTCGACTTCATCGAGCATCAGGGTGCGCCGCAGAATCTGATAATCCAGTGAGGCGCGCTTGCCTTCATCCAGTGTTTCACTGATCGAGCGCGTGTGAGCGGCCGATGGAGCCGCGCTAGATGGGGCAGAAATGACATCAAACATAGCGAACTCGGTGCGGCTGGAAGCTGCCGGGTCTGGCAAAATGCCGCTCAGGCAGGTTATCGGCCGCTGCGGCGGTCAATTGAGTGATTTTTGAGCACATTTTCTGATGAGTGATGAGCGGCTAATAGCCAGAATTCGTATGCAGGCGCTTGCCCCGCATCTACAGGCAGCGGCTGAAGCCTGGGCCGCACGCCTGGGTTTACCCCTGGACGGTGACAGCGAGTTTGCCCTGCAGTTAGGTGAAGGCGGCCTGCAATTGGTGGAGCTGGGGCCGCAGGCGCCAGGGCCGGTGAAAGTGGATTTTGTTGAAGGCGCTGTGGCGCATCGCCGGCTATTCGGTGGTGGCAGCGGGCAGATGATTGCCAAAGCGGTAGGCGTGCAGGCTGGGGTGCGCCCGAGTGTGCTGGATGCCACGGCAGGCCTGGGGCGCGATGCGTTCGTGTTGGCCAGCCTGGGCTGTCGCATGACCCTGATCGAGCGTCAGCCGCTGATTGCCGCGCTGCTGGAAGATGGCCTGGCGCGTGCCGCGCTGGACCGCGACGTCGCACCGATTGCCGCGCACATGCGGCTGCTGAACGGCAATGCCATCGAGCTGATGCGCGCCTGGCAAGGCGAGCCGCCGCAGGTGATTTACCTCGACCCGATGTTTCCGCACCGAGACAAGAGCGCGCTGGTGAAAAAAGAGATGCGCCTGTTCCGTCCGTTTGTTGGCGATGACCTGGATGCGCCAGCATTGCTGGAAGCGGCGCTGAACCTGGCCAGCCATCGGGTGGTGGTTAAGCGTGCGCGCAAGGCGCCGCTGATTGACGGTGCCAAGCCCGGTTATGCCCTGGAAGGTAAATCCAGCCGCTACGACATCTACCCGAAGAAGAAGCTGCAAACCGCCAGCGAGTAGCGAGTAACGCTGGCGACGCTTTGCGCTATTCGGCGCGAAAGGCGCGAAGGAATACCTCAACCGCATCGCGCACATGGGCTTCGGCCTCATTGCCCTGCAGGGCGTCGCCGCAGCCGATCAGCAGGCGGAAATTTGCGCCGCCCTTGATCAAGCAGAAGAACTGATCCGCCGCACCCAGTGGGTCAGGAACGTGCAACTTGCCAGCCTGGTGGGCGCGGCGCAACAGCTCCTCCATGCCATGCAGCACGCGCTGCGGACCGGCTTCATAAAACATCCGCGAGAGCTTGGAGTCCTGCGCAGCCAGGCTCACCATCACCCGGTGCAGCTCCACCGACTCACGGCTGTTGATCAACTGATTAAAGCCACGGCCGATATTCAGCAGCACCTGCGCCACCGGTACCCCGTCGTCCAGCTCGAACAACAACTCTGGCAGTTGCTCTTCGCATTTGGATTTCACCGCTTCGGCAAACAGCTTTTCCTTGTCGGTGAAGTGGCTGTACACCGTGAGCTTGGAAACCCCGGCTTCCGCGGCAATTGCATCCATACTGCTACCGTCATAACCATTGCTGAGGAACAGGGTTTTCGCCGCTTCCAGAATGGCTTTGCGCTTGGCTAGGTCTTTTGGGCGACCGGGGCCGCTGGTTGGTAACACTTTGTTTGGCATGGGTCGTTTTTAATACTGGACTAGTGAGTTTGCTATTTTTACTATACCCGTCAGTTTAAATATTCAAAAGCCTCCACAAAGGTTCGTCATCATGTTTCGTCATGCCCTGTCTGTTGCTTTACCTGCCAGTCTTATTCTGTTGCTCGCAGCCTGCGGCAATGGCGAGCCCGCAGCAGTGGTTGTGCGTCCGGCCATGGTGGTGCAGCCACAGCTGGCGGGCGACCTGATGGATGCCTACCCCGGCGAAGTGCGTGCGCGCCTTGAACCGGAGTTGGCCTTCCGCATCGGTGGCAAGGTGACCAAGCGTTTGGTTGATGTCGGCGCACGGGTGAAGAAGGATCAGCCTCTGGCCGAGCTGGATCCACAAGATGTGCGTTTGCAGCTGGAGGCCACCCGCGCCCAAGTGGCGGCGGCCGAGGCCAACCTGCAGTTGGTGCGCGCCGAACGCGACCGCTACAAAACCTTGCAGGCCCGCAATCTGGTCAGCCGTTCGCAGCTCGACAATGCCGAGAACCTCTACCGCTCTGGCGTGGCGCGACTCAAGCAAATCAAGGCCGAGTTCAACGTGGCCAATAACCAGGCTGGTTACGCCGTACTGCGCGCCTCGCAAGATGGCGTGGTGGCACGGCGCATGGTTGAGGTTGGGCAGGTTGTGGCCGCCGGCCAAACCGTGTTTACCCTCGCCGCCGATGGCGAGCGTGAAGTGATGATCAATCTGCCGGAGCAGGCGTTCGAGCGCTTTAAAGTCGGCCAGGATGTCGCGGTCGAGCTGTGGTCGCAGCCGGACCTGCGTTTCCCTGGGCGCATTCGCGAAATGTCACCCTCGGCCGATCCGCAGTCGCGCACCTTCGCCGCTCGCGTGGCCTTTACCGAAGGCAAAGTACCGGCTGAACTGGGCCAGAGCGCCCGTGTGTTTATTGCACACAACGGTGAAGTGCCGCTGGCCGTGCCGCTGTCGGCGCTGTCGGCTGAGAAGGATCAACCCTACGTTTGGGTCGTCGACACCGAGACGTCCACCCTCAAACGCACCGACGTGCGCATCGGTGCTTACGGCGAGAAGACCGTGCCGATTCTCGAAGGCCTGCAAGCCAGCGATTGGGTGGTAGCCGCCGGTGGCCAGGTGCTGCGCGAAGGCCAGCAGGTGCGCCCAGTTGACCGCGACAACCGTGTTGTCCAGCTGACGGCCAAGGCCAAACCGACGGTCGAGGAGTAAGCCCGATGGATTTCAACCTATCCGCCTGGGCGCTGCGCAACCGCCAGATCGTGCTGTATCTCATGCTGCTGCTGGCTGTGGTCGGGGCTCTTTCCTATACCAAGCTGGGCCAGAGCGAAGACCCGCCCTTTACCTTCAAGGCTATGGTGGTACGCACCAACTGGCCAGGGGCGAGCGCCGAGGAAGTGGCGCGTCAGGTCACCGAGCGCATCGAAAAGAAACTGATGGAGACCGGCGACTACGACAAGATCATCTCGTTCTCGCGTCCCGGTGAATCTCAAGTCACCTTTGTTGCCCGTGACTCCATGCACTCGGCGGATATTCCCGACCTGTTCTACCAGGTGCGTAAAAAAGTCAGCGACATTCGCCACACCCTGCCGCAAGGCATTCAAGGGCCGTTCTATAACGACGAATTCGGCACCACCTTCGGCAATATCTATGCGCTGACCGGGGAAGGCTTTGACTACGCCGTACTCAAGGATTATGCCGACCGCATCCAGCTGCAGCTGCAACGCGTTAAGGATGTGGGCAAGGTTGATTTGCTCGGCCTGCAAGATGAAAAGGTCTGGATCGAGCTGTCCAACACCAAGCTGGCCACCCTTGGCCTGCCGCTAGCGGCCGTGCAACAGGCGCTGGAAGAACAGAACGCCGTGGCCGCTGCCGGCTTCTTTGAAACCGCCTCTGACCGTGTACAACTGCGCGTGACCGGTCGTTTCGAAACGGTCGATGAGATTCGCAATTTCCCCATTCGCGTGGCTGATCGCACCTTCCGCATCGCCGATGTGGCCGAGGTTAAACGCGGTTTCAATGATCCACCCGCACCGCGCATGCGCTACATGGGCGAAGACGCCATCGGTCTGGCCGTGTCGATGAAGCCCGGCGGCGACATCCTGGTGCTGGGCCAAGCGTTGGAAGGCGAGTTTGCTCGCCTGCAGGAAACCCTGCCGGCCGGCATGCAGCTAAACAAAGTCTCGGACCAACCGGCCGCAGTAAAAACCGGCGTGGGCGAGTTCGTGCGCGTGCTCACTGAGGCCGTGATCATCGTCCTGCTGGTGAGCTTCTTCTCCCTCGGCCTGCGCACCGGTCTGGTGGTGGCGCTGTCGATTCCGCTGGTGCTGGCGATGACCTTCGCCGCCATGTACTACCTGGGCATCGGCCTGCACAAAATTTCCCTCGGCGCGCTGGTGCTGGCGCTGGGCCTGATGGTGGATGACGCGATCATTGCGGTGGAGATGATGGCGATCAAAATGGAGCAGGGCTATGACCGCATCAAAGCGGCCAGTTACGCCTGGACCAGCACCGCCTTTCCGATGCTCACCGGTACGCTGATCACCGCCGCTGGCTTCCTGCCGATTGCCACTGCACAGTCCGGCACCGGCGAATACACCCGCTCAATCTTTCAAGTGGTGGCCATTGCTCTACTGGTGTCATGGATTGCCGCCGTGGTGTTTGTGCCCTACCTAGGCGCGAAGCTGCTGCCGGATCTGGCCAAATTGCACGCGGCCAAGCATGGCGGCAGCGCCGGTGGGCATGACCCTTACGGCACGCCGTTCTACCAGCGTGTGCGCAGGGCGGTGGAGTGGTGCGTGCGCCGCCGCAAAACCGTGATTTTGTTGACCATCGGTTTGTTTATCGCCTCCATTGTGCTGTTCCGCTTTGTGCCGCAGCAGTTCTTTCCCGCTTCCGGGCGACTGGAGCTGATGGTTGACCTCAAACTCAGTGAAGGCGCGTCCCTGGCCGCCACTGAAGAGCAAGCCAAACGTCTGGAGCAACTGCTCAACGGCCATGAAGGCATTGACAACTATGTCGCCTATGTCGGCACCGGCTCGCCGCGCTTCTATTTGCCGCTGGACCAGCAACTGCCGGCTGCCAGCGTCGCGCAGTTCGTAGTGCTGGCCAAAAGCATCGAGGAACGCGAGAAGATCCGCACCTGGTTGATCGAGGTGCTGCACGACGAGTTCCCGACCCTGCGAACCCGTATCTCGCGCCTGGAAAACGGCCCGCCAGTAGGCTATCCGGTGCAATTCCGTGTCTCTGGTGAACATATCGATGAGGTGCGCCGTCTGGCGCGTCAGGTCGCCGATAAGGTGCGTGAGAACACCCATGTGAGCAACGTCCACCTGGACTGGGAAGAGCCGAGCAAAGTGGTGCGCCTGAACATCGACCAAGAGCGCGCCCGCGCCCTGGGCGTCAGCACGGCTGATCTGTCGCGCTTCCTGCAAAGCTCACTGACCGGCTCGCCGGTGAGTCAGTACCGCGAAGGCAACGAGCTGATCGAGATTCTGCTGCGCGGCACCTTGAGTGAGCGCCAGGAGCTTGGTCTGCTGCCAAGCCTGGCAGTGCCCACCGACAATGGCCGCAGCGTGCCGTTGTCACAGGTCGCCACCCTGGAATATGGCTTCGAAGAAGGCATTATCTGGCACCGCAACCGCCTGCCGACTGTCACCGTGCGTGCCGATGTGTATGGCAGTGAACAACCGGCCAGCCTGGTTAAGCAGATCCTACCGACCCTCGATTCGGTCCGCGCGCAGTTGCCAGATGGCTATCAGCTGGATGTGGGCGGCACGGTGGAGGATTCCAGCCGTGGTCAGAAATCAGTGAATGCCGGCGTACCGCTGTTTATCGTGGTGGTGTTGACGCTGCTGATGCTGCAACTGAAAAGCTTCTCGCGCTCGGCCATGGTGTTCCTCACCGCGCCGCTGGGGCTGATCGGTGTGACCTTGTTCCTGCTGATCTTCCGTCAACCGTTCGGCTTTGTGGCCATGCTTGGCACCATCGCGCTGTCGGGGATGATCATGCGTAACTCGGTGATCTTGGTCGACCAGATCGAGCAGGACATCGCCTCGGGTATGGATCGCTGGCACGCGATTATCGAAGCCACCGTGCGGCGCTTCCGGCCCATCGTGCTGACCGCTCTGGCAGCGGTGCTGGCGATGATCCCGCTGTCGCGCAGCGTGTTCTTCGGGCCGATGGCAGTCGCGATTATGGGCGGCCTGATCGTCGCCACGGCGCTGACCCTGCTGTTCCTGCCGGCGCTGTATGCGGCGTGGTTCCGAGTCAAGGAAGTGGAGCGTCAGCCAGGCTGAATAAGCGGTTGATGATGTGAAGAAACCAGACCTCAAGGTCTGGTTTTTTTATGGCTAGCGATTGGGCGTGCATTGTTTTTTGTCAAAAATATGCAACTGCCTGCTGGCCTGTGTGTGGGTTTCTGGGTGTTTTAAAGCGAATGCAGGGGCCTGTAGAGGTCTTCTGTGAGTTATTTGCGTACTAGGTGTTGTTTTTGTTTGACATATTTTACGTATTTGCCAGACTGCGCGACCTTGATGGGCGCGCACAGCGACTCGTCAACAGTGCTCATAACAAAAACCTGTAGCCCATCGTTACGTCCTGCGCAGCCCGCGCGGGGTATGCATGCGGTGGACTGACGTCTGTGGAACGGGAAAGCATGCTGATCTGGTTCGTTGCGCTCTATTTGCTGGTGACTGTCGCCATCGGTTTCTACGCCTCCACCCGGGTGCACAACACCCGCGATTTCGCCTCCGGTGGTC
>Ga0209504_1002773_pt1 | contig 11546 bp, 11 predicted proteins | sample COGITO_mtgs_1005_FD_184791 | JGI IMG/M metagenome (GOLD analysis project Ga0209504, IMG submission 184791) | Pelagic marine microbial communities from North Sea - COGITO_mtgs_100511 (SPAdes) (version 2) | ecosystem: Environmental > Aquatic > Marine > Epipelagic ...
GCGAGCGGCGCAATCAGGACAGGGTCGTCAGCATCATCCCCGCCACCGGACTGGTCAATATCGGGGATCATCCTGAACTGTTTCATCCAGAGAGCCTGGCATTTCCCTTCGGGTTGCAGACGCTGGCCCATGAGCGAGGCTGGAGCAATTTGCTGACTCGAGAAGTGCCGGGACGCCAGCGCAAGGCATTCTGTGCCCGCCTGCCGGAGCATGTGGACGGTATAGACCGGCTGGCGGAACTCACCCCGGGCTGGATCCGCAAGCTGGAGCAGGCTCCCGTTGGCGAGACGCAACCCAGGTTGCACTACAGCACCAAGCCGCCAGCCATCAAGCAGTATGAAGATGGCACTCCCCTGCGGGCATTCGCCCCGAGGGAGAACCCCCTTGAGCGTTACCTGGAGAACCGGCGTGACAAGCTCGGCATCTTCGATGATGCCGACTGTGGGGTGAGCCCCATTCAGGCGCATCTGTCGACCCGGGCCGAGTATCGCCAGGCGCTCGATACCCTCTACGCTGCCTTCAACACCAATACCGCTGAGGGCGTGATGTGGGGCTGGCGCCTGCTGTCACCCCAGTGGCAGGGGCGTTGGGGCCGGGGGGCGGCCGAATTGCCGCGCCCTTACGGGCAAGCGGATAACCGCAAGATCCTGGTGCTGTTCTCGGACGGCGAACACATGGGGCCCGAGGCGGCGCTGCGGGATCGCAAGCAACTGCTGCTGTGCCGGGAGATGAAACGCAAGGGGATCCAGGTCTATACGGTGGCATTCGAGGGAGATGCCCGCTTCGTGGCGCAGTGCGCCAGCGACCGGTCGCACGCCTACAAGGCGACCAGCGGCAACATTCGCACCGTGCTGACCCGATTGGCCAGCGCCATCAACGATGTGGTGCTGACAAAATAGTGCGAAAAGAGGGGCCAGATCAGGCCCCTTTTCCTATCCATTGGCAATGCGGTTTACATGGCGGCGCGGAAAATGGCGACTATCTCTTCGTGGCTCGCCTGTTTCGGGTTGGTGAAGCCGCAGGCATCTTTCAGGGCGTTGCTGGCCAGCACGTCGAAATCATCGGCCTTGACGCCAAGTTGCTCCAGACCGGCCGGGATCTTCACGTCCAGCGCCAGCTGCTTGATGGCGGCAATCGCCGCAGCAGCGCCCTGTTCATCGTTCATGGTGCTCACATCTACCCCCATATGGTGTGCCACATCCTTCAGGCGAGCGGCGCTTACCTGGGCGTTGTATGCCTGAACGTGGGGCAGCAGCACGGCGTTGCAGACCCCGTGGGGCAGGTCATAAAAGCCCCCCAGCTGGTGGGCCATGGCGTGCACATAACCCAGGCTTGCGTTGTTGAACGCCATGCCGGCCAGGAACTGGGCATAGGCCATCTGCTCGCGGGCGTGCAGGTCATCGCCCTGATTGACCGCGGTGCGCAGGTGTTTGGCGATGAGCTGGATCGCCATGATGGCGCTGGCATCGGTCACAGGGGTGGCGATGGTGGAGACATAGGCCTCGATGGCGTGGGTCAGCGCATCCATGCCGGTGGCGGCGGTGAGGCCGGCCGGTTTGGCCAGCATCAGCTCGGGATCGTTGACCGACATCAGCGGGGTGACGTGCTTGTCGATGATGGCCATCTTCACCTGGCGCGCCTCGTCGGTGATGATGCAAAAACGGGTCATCTCGGAGGCAGTGCCGGCTGTGGTGTTGATGGCGATGAGCGGCAGTTGCGGTTTGGCGGAGCGATCCACCCCTTCGTAGTCCTGGATGCTGCCACCGTTGGCGGCCACCAGGGCGATGCCCTTGGCGCAGTCATGGGGCGAGCCGCCCCCCAGCGAGATGACGCAGTCGCAGCCGTTGGCCTTGATCATCCTTAGACCCGATTCGACGTTGGTCATGGTGGGGTTAGGCTTGGTTTCATCGAAAACCAGGCTTTCAATACCATGTTCTGCCAAGAGGGTGGTGAGCTTGGCGACCACGCCTATCTGGTTGAGGACACGATCGGTGACAATCAGCGCCTTGCGATAGCCATAACCCTTGATATCGGCTGCTGCCTCTTGCAGACAGCCCGCTCCCATCAGGTTGATTGCGGGAATATAGAACTTGAATGTCGCCATGATGGACTCCGTATGATTAGCCATTAAGTGGTATGCGGACGTCAAAATAGCATCGTCAGTGGGGATGAAAAGGGGTCAATAGTATCCTGTTTGCAACTTTATGGACTCGATCACGTACCGATAAACCGGGGCGAGACAGGGATTGACAAGGTCGCTTGCCCCTTTCTTGGCAGAAAAACGTTTTTCAAGAAATTCATCAAGTTAGCAAACGTTTTGCTCTGATTTTGTCACTTTCAATGCGTGGAAGTGTGAGGTGCTTCAAGGAATTGGAAAGCGCTTTCGACCATAGTTGGCGCCTCCCCAGAGAGGGGAGTGAAGGTTTGAAAGTACCATCAAGAACCATCTTAACTTGCGCCCTGACCATGTCGGCCGGGAGCAACCAGGAGTCCACTATGTCTGATGTTTTTCACTTGGGTTTGAAGAAAGCTGATCTGCAAGGCGCCACCCTGGCGATCGTCCCCGGTGACCCCGAGCGCGTCAAGCGCATCGCAGAGCTGTTGGATAACCCGGTGCACCTGGCCAGCCATCGTGAGTTCACTACCTGGCGCGGCGAGATGGACGGCAAGGCCGTGATCATCTGCTCTACCGGCATCGGTGGCCCGTCCACCTCCATCGCGGTAGAAGAGCTGGCCCAGCTGGGTATCAATACCTTCCTGCGTATCGGCACCACAGGCGCCATCCAGCCGCACCTGAACGTGGGCGATGTGATCGTGACTACCGGTTCCGTGCGCCTTGACGGTGCCAGCCTGCACTTTGCACCCATGGAGTTCCCGGCTGTTGCCGACTTCGACTGCACCACGGCACTGGTCAACACGGCCAAAGAGATGGGCTCCAAGCTGCACATCGGTGTGACTGCTTCTTCTGATACCTTCTACCCGGGTCAGGAGCGTTACGACACCGTATCCGGCCGCGTAGTGAGCCGTTTCCAGGGGTCCATGAAAGAGTGGCAAGCCATGGGCGTGCTGAACTATGAGATGGAATCTGCCACCCTGCTGACCATGTGCACCAGCCAGGGCCTGCGTGCCGGTATGGTAGCCGGTGTTATCGTCAACCGTACCCAGCAGGAAATCCCGAACGCCGAAACCATGGCGAGAACCGAATCTGATGCCATCAAGATCGTGCTGGGCGCCGCCCGCAAGCTGATCTGATAGCCACACCGAGTGGGGGGTGGGGGCCGTTGCGAAAGCGCGGCCCCTATCTTTTATCTGCCGTTTGCCCCTGTCGTTCCTCTGTTCCCTCTCCTGTTGCCTTCGCCTGTTCTCACACCCCGTCTTGATGCCGCGTCTCGCTAGAAGGGGCTGGCACATCTGACCGCCATCGGCTCGCCGCTCACCGGATGCACCAAATCCAGCTCGCTGGCATGCAGCATCAGCCGTGGCGTCAGCTCAGTACCTGGCAGTACAAGACCGCCGTAGAGATCGCAGCCGAGGATGGGGTGACCCAGCAGCTGGCAGTGGATACGCAGTTGATGAGTACGGCCTGTCTCCGGTACCAGTCTGACCCGAGTCAGTCGCTGGGTTTCCCCATGTTCACTTTCACGACAGAGGCGATCTTCCACCTCATAGCGGGAGCGAGCAGGTTTGCCGCTGGCGGCGCAGATCTTCATCAGGGGAAACAGCGCCGGATCCTTGGCGATGGGGGCATCGATCATCCCTTCATCGTCGGTCAGATGATCGCACAGCAGGGCGCTGTAGGCCTTGCTTACCGCCCGCTGACTGAATTGCTGGCAGAGCAGAGCGTTGATGGCCTTGTTTCTGGCCACCACCATGATGCCGGACGTGCCAAAGTCGAGACGGTGCACCAGGGTGCAGCCGGGATAATCCTGCACCAGCCGGTAATGGACAGAATCGAGGTTCTGCGGATTTTTGCCAGAGAGGCTGAGCAGGCCGCTCGGCTTGTTGATCAGCAGCAGGTGCTCATCTTCAAACAGGATCTCGATGGCAGCCTCGCAGGGCGGGGCGATGAAGGTATCGACGATGACGGACATAGGGCACACGGGCTGGAAACGGGGGGCGATCATACTCGAACCGGCTGCGCGGGGCGAATCGAGGGTGAGCCGATGACGTCCATTACGGCGAGTTTGACAGCAACTGCTTGATAAGATGGGCTGAGTCCGTTTTGTGACTCCCTCCCGAGTTAATCTCGTCACGGGTTGTTAAGGTATGGTTCCCTGTCATGTTGCAAGGAGTCCGTTCATGGCATTGCCCGTTATTCTCGATTGTGATCCCGGCCACGATGATGCCATCGCCCTCATACTGGCGCTGGCCAGTCCCGAACTCAAGGTGTTGGCGGTGACCACCAGTGCTGGCAATCAGACACAGGAGAAAACCCTCAACAATGCCCTGCGCATTCTCACTCTGCTGGGGCGTGACGACATTCCGGTGGCGGCAGGAGCGCCCAAACCACTGGCCCGCGAGCTTATCATCGCCGACAACGTCCACGGCGAGTCAGGCCTCGATGGCCCCACATTGCCGGATCCCGCCTTTGCGCCCCAGGCCATGACGGGCCTTGAATTGATGGCCAAATCGCTGCGCGAGAGTCCGGAGCCGGTCACCCTGGTGCCGACCGGCCCGCTCACCAATATCGCCCTGCTGCTGGCGGCGCACCCCGAACTCAAGCCCAACATCGCCCGTATCGTACTGATGGGCGGCGCCGCGGGGGCGGGCAACTGGACCCCGGCGGCGGAATTCAACATTTATGTGGACCCTGAAGCAGCCGATATGGTCTTCAAGTCAGGTATTCCCATCACAATGTGTGGACTCGATGTGACCCACGAGGCGCAGGTGATGGACGAGGACATAGCGCGGGTGCGCGCCATTGCCAATCCGGTGGCCCGTTGCGTGGCCGGTCTGCTCGACTTCTTCATGATCTACCACAGGGATCCCAAGTGGGGATTTGCTGGTGCGCCGCTGCACGACCCCTGTACCATTGCCTGGTTGCTGGCTCCCGGTCTGTTTCACGGGGTCGAGTGCCGGGTTGATATCGAGACCCGGGGGGTGCATACCACAGGGATGACGGTGGTGGATCGCTATGGCCTGACCGGAAAACCGGCCAATGCACTGGTGTTGCTGGGACTGGATCGCCCGGGTTTTATCGACTTGCTGGTCGAGCGACTGCGGTTTTTTGGCTGACGGCCATTGCACTATTGAGAGAAGGGACGGGAAATGTACAAAGCGTCGCTGGCACTGCTGGCCGGGTTGCAATTGACGGCCTGCTCCACGCCGTTCGAATCCATGTGGCAGGGGTTGGCGACCTGCGATCTCGACCATCTCTACCTCGACAGCGAGACCGGCGAGCCGGCCCACCCTCAGCTTAAAAACTTCACCCCCTACAAGGTGACGGACGGGTTTGCCTGGTACAAGACCCATGAAGAGTTGCATGGTCTGCCCATCAGTGGCTTTCTCATCCCCTCGTCCACTTTCGAAGTGCACGCCCTGTTTGTGGACACCCCCATCGCCAATGCACGCAGGCTGACCCACAATGCCTATGGCAGCGAGTTTGCCGACGAGCAGAAGCACAATGAGGGATTGGCCCCCTTGCTGCTGCGCGACCCCAACAACCCCAAGCGCTCCATCATCGACTGCACCCAGGCAGAGACCCAGGAACCGCTGCCGGAAGAGCCCTTCCCGGAGTAAGTCGTTTCCGTGTGCCGAGACCTGTGTCTGCCCGGGCAATATAAAAAGAGGCCAGCCTTGCGGCTGGCCTCTGTTGATCGTCACCTTGCCGGGGTCGGGGATAACCCAGCGTTTGCTTGATGGCAGGCTGCCGGGCCTTGATCCAGGCCGGATTGGATAGATCCCCCGTCACCGGTGCGATAGTGCCCCGTCAGTCGTTATGGATAACCCAGCGTTTGCTTGATGGCAGGCAACCGGGCCTTGATCCAGGCCGGATTGATGGGACCCCAGTCGCTGATGCGATAGTGCCCCTGCAGGTGGCGCGCCCCTTCCGTCTGCTCGAAGCCGCAGCTGATATCGAGATCAGCCAGTGCCGCCAGCGTGTCCTGGGCGGTGCGCCGCGGCATGCCGGTGGCCGCCATGATGGCCGGGATTGTGTCCGTGCCGCTGCTTATCAGCCAGGCAACGTAAAGCCGTCGGTAGAAACTGGTGCGAGTCTTGCTCGGCTCTGTCATATCTCGTCCTCGAGCCGGTCGAAGTAGCGCCAGGTCGCGATGGCGGCTTTACCCATCACCAGTGCCCAGATACCGAACCAGAACCAGCGGAAGAAACTCCAGGTGGAGGCCTCAGGACCCGTACTCTCTATCTTGGTGACGTTGGGGAACATGGTGAACATGTTCACGCGCCAGCCGTAGGAGGTAATGATGGCCAGACGCTTCTCGAACTCCATGGACTTGGCTTTTGCCTGCACATCGGCCGCGTTGAACTTGAAGTAGAAAGGCCAGCCCCAGCCGGTATCCTCATTGCGAAATACCCGGATCTGTTCGCCCGGGCGTTCGGTATAGATGTAGTAGACATCCGTGGTGGGACCGTCAGCCGGGTTTTTCTGGCTGATGGGGCCATCCTTGTCGGTGCGCTTCACTTCCACCCCTGTGATGGTGGCTATGGTGTGCTCCGGCAGGTAGTAGTCGAGCCAGATGGCGGAGACGAGGGCGATGAGGCCCAGGCCGATGAAGGCCGGTTTCTTGAAATGCAGCTTCATGGTGATCTCATGTGAGGGGAAGTGGCGTGCCTCTACCATACTCACATTTGGTGCGACAGCCCAGCCCCCAATGAAGCCACATTATAAAAAAGCCGTTTAAAACAATAACAAATGTGTCCATTCATTAACACAAAGGCCCCGCAAGCGGGGCCTTTGTGTCGATCGCGCAAGCGGACGTCACAACTGGAACTGGGCCAGCTGTTTGCGCTGCTGCTCGGCGAGCTGTGACAGTTCGTGACTGGCGGCGGCACTCTGGCTGATGCCGGCCACACTCTGGTTCACTATTTCGTAAATATTGGTGATGTTGCGGTTGATGTCGGCGGTGACGCACGACTGCTCTTCGGCGGCGGTGGCCACCTGGGCATTGGCCCCATTGATCTGGTTGACCGCCTCCGTGATGCCACCGAGCAGCGCCTGCACCTCGCCGGAGAGCTGCTGGTTGTGCTCAAGGATGGTGAGGGTCTCCTGCATGCCGTTGTTGGCGGATTGGGACTGGCTCTGCAACTGCTCTATGATGGTCTGGATCTCCTTGGTGGAGTCCTGCGTGCGGGCCGCCAGCAGGCGTACCTCGTCGGCCACGACCGCGAAGCCGCGACCGGTTTCACCGGCGCGAGCCGCCTCGATGGCGGCATTCAGGGCCAGCAGGTTGGTCTGCTCCGAGATGCTCTGGATCACTTCGATCACCTTGCCGATCTGCTCGGACTGGGACTTGAGGCGCGCCACCACGGCGGCGGCGCTCTCCAGGCTGCCCGCCATGCGGCTGTTGGCAGCGATACTCTCCGCAAACAGAGCCAGCCTGTTCGACCCGGCTATTGGCATCCCGCGCCAGCCCATCTGCCAGGGCGGCGTTGTGGTTGACGTTGTCGGCCGTGCTGGCCAGCTCGGTCACGGCGGAGGCCACCTGTTCTGTCTCGCTGCGCTGCTGCTGGGCATTGGTCTCGGACTGGGTCATGACGGCGGCGAGCTCGGTGGCGGCAGAGGCCACGTTGCCGCTGATACCGGTCAGGGTATGGATTGTGCTGCCAAGCTGGGTCAGTGTCTGGTTGATATCTTTGGCCAGCTGGCTCAGTTCATTGCTGCCATCGGCGTTGGCCCGCACGTTGAAGCGCCCCTGGGCGACGGCGCGCATCACCTCCTGCAACTGGCCTATGGGGCGGACTATCTGGCCGGACAACCACCAGCCACCGAGCAGCGCCGCTATCAGGGTGGCACTCATCATCAGCAGGGTTCGCAACAGGGTGGCGTGGTAGTGCGCCTCTTCCTCGGCAATTTCGGTCTGGATCAGCTGGTTGATGCGCGCTGACATGGTGTCGATCTGCTTGATCAACTGCTCCCCCAGCTCACGAAAACGCAGCCGTGACTGCTCGTAGGTGGCAGCATCGCCACCTCCCTGATGTTTCTGGGCCAGCAGCGGCAACATGTTGTTGCGAGTGTGGCCGAGATAAGCCTGCAGGGCGGCGGCCACCTGGATGTTGTCCTGCTCGGCACCTGTGATCACCAGTCGGGACAAGATGGTCCCTATTTCCTGTTCTGCCGCATTGAGATCGTTTGGCAACTGGGCGAAGCGCGCCGGATCGTACAGGCCATAGATGGCGTTGGTGCGCATCCGGTAGGTGGCGTGGATCAGGGCTGCGATGTCGTCCTTGTGGCGCGTCACGCTGGTGGTGGTCTGGTTCATGTCCGCAATGGCGCTGTCTATTTCCTGCTTGCTGATCCCGGCCATCAGGACCATCAAGAGGCTGGCGAGCAGGAGTGGAACAAGCACTTGAAGACGGATGGACAGGTTACTCAACGACATGGCAGGTCCTAACCCAAAAGAGGAGTGAGGCGGCATATTACACAGGCGCGACAACTATTGTCACAGGGTTTTTATTGCTGAAATCATGCTGAACGAAAAGGTTTTTTCTTGTGTTAAAAGAGTGTGATAGGCAAGATCTCAAGCTTGTTACCATGGAGGTGTAGTGTGTCCGACTGGATTGATCCCGCGATTCTGGCGCTGTTTGTGCCTACGTTCTTTTTTGTCTCTGTTACCCCCGGCATGTGCATGACGCTGGCGATGACCCTCGGCATGAGTCTGGGGGTGCGCCGTACCCTCCACATGATGTGGGGTGAACTGGTCGGGGTCGCGCTGGTCTCTGTGCTGTCGGTGATCGGGGTGGCGGCCGTCATGCTCAACTATCCGGCGCTCTTCTCTGCCTTCAAATACGTGGGTGGCGCCTATCTCATCTGGCTCGGCATCCAGATGTGGCAGGCCAAAGGCAAGATGGCCATACCGGCGGATCTGTCGGCCGGACAGGAGACACGCCCCCTTGGTCTGGCTATGCAGGGGTTTGTCACTGCCATCGCCAACCCCAAGGGGTGGGCCTTTATGGTCTCCCTGCTGCCTCCTTTCATCAATGCAGCCAAGCCGATGACGCCCCAGATCAGTGCCCTGGTGGCCCTGATCCTGGTGATCGAGTTCTCCTGTCTGCTGCTCTACGCGGGCGGTGGCCGTACTCTGCGCCACTTCCTCGCCAAGAGCGGCAACGTGACCCTGATGAACCGGATCGCCGGTTCCCTGATGTTCGGTGTCGGTGTCTGGCTGGCGCTCGGCTGAGTGCCTGTCGGCCAGTGAACGCAGTCCTGTGATGGGGCGGGTAACGTGTCTCGTCAGGTAGTGACCGCAAGGCCATGACGAGCAACGAAAACCAGGAACGAACGCCAACAGAGAAGCCCCGGCCCCGTCGGGGCTTCTCTGTTTGGTAGCCATCGAGGTTATTTTCCACCAGCGAGTATTCATGCCAGCGTGAGTCTGTATCAGGCCAATATCTGGCGAGTCGGGTACATTTACTTACATTTTTTTTGTTTTCAATCGGCCCTTAATTCATCAGTCTCGAATGGCATTAGATGCATATTGTCGACTCTGTTCGCGACAGGGGTACCCCCTGCTGCTCGTTTTTATGGTCAAGGATGGTACTCAATGGTGAAGGTAATAGGCGCCGCTTTGCTCGCTTTTTCTGGCGGGGTTGCGGCCGGCAACGGGAAAAACCTGGATTTTTACAATATAAAGGAGCAGCAACTCACCAGGATGTTTGCTCAACATCAGAATGTGGCACCGGGTCAGTCAATAAAGGATTTCTCGCAACTGTTTCTCGAGAATCCTTATGTTGCCAATCGGCTGGTGGGATCGAGCGACCGGCAGGAAAAACTGGTGGTGGATTTTGGTGAGCTGGATTGCTTCACCTATCTGGATTACGTTGAGTCACTGCGACACTCAACGAGTGTGCATAATTTCATCGAGAATGTCATGTACACTCGTTATGTAAATGGTGAAGTCAACTACCTGACTAGAAAGCATTTTTTCTCTGATTGGGTCCATGGTGGCAATAAGGTGAAGGATGTGACCCACCTGGTCGGCAACTATGTGGTGACCGCCGCCAAAGTATTGAATCAAAAAGAGGATGGCAGTCACTATATTCCGGGGCTGGCGGTGAAGAACCGCGACATCACTTACATTCCCGGTGATCGCGTGGACGAAGACATGCTGAGCTTGCTGGAAGATGGCGATTATATCGGTATCTATACCAATATTGCCGGTCTGGATGTGACCCATACCGGTATTTTCATTCGGGGTGAAAATGGCCCCGTACTTCGCAATGCCTCTTCTGTTTCGACGAATATGAAGGTTGTGGATTCGCCTTTTATTGAATATGTGAAAAATAAGCCGGGCATTCTGGTTTACCGCGCAACAGAGGGCAATATCCAGTCATGATGAGGGCGGCCACAAGGGGACCAGGTCAGCCTCGATTGCCATGGCACCTTGAAATACGCCGCTCATACATGTCTTGGTCTATCCACAATACCCCCGGTCCTGACTGGGGGTATTGTTTTATACCGCAATGGCGATGAGGTTGTTTATCCCCTCTGCCATACCTTTGGCCACTGTCGGGTATTTACGCCGTCTTGAAGCGCCTGACCCAGGGGTTGGCACTGATACCGTGCAAGATGACGCTCAGTATGATGGTGCAAAGCACAGTGGCTATGATGGGTTCTTGTCCCAGCAGCGCGGGCTCGTGTTGCAACACCATGACGGCAAAGACAATGCTGGCGAGCCCCCTTGGTCCGAACCAGCCGATAAAGAGCTTGAGCTCAAAGGATTGACCCGTGCCCAGCAGGCTCAGCCAGACCGGCAGCATGCGCAGCAGGGTGAGGCTGGCGGCGGCATAGAGCCAGTATTGCCAGTGCAGCAGATCCGGCAGCATGGGCATCAGGGTGGCGCCGAACACCATCCAGATCACCACGGAGAGCAGGTCCCCATACCCTTCGCAACTATCCATGTAAGCGTGTTTGTGCTCCCCCAGTCTGCGGCCCATCAAGAGACCCCCGACGAAGGCGGCGATAAAACCGCTGCCCCCCAGGGTCTGGGCAAGCGCAAAGCAGAGCAGGGCCAGCCCCGGCATGGTGAGCTGGCGCCAGAGCGGCAGTTGCCAGCCGTTGAGGTAGGAGGTTTTCAGCAGCCGTATGGTGAGGCTGGTGAGCACCAGGGCCACCAGCAGGCCTATGCCTATCTCTTCCAGCAGCAAGGTTATGGCCAGCATGCCCGTGCCTGTGTGCTGTTCGGTGGGGGCGATGAGGGCGAGCAGCAGCAAGAGCACTGGCACGCAGATACCGTCGTTGAGGCCGCTCTCCTGATTGAGCCCCTCCCTGATGGGCGCGGGCACGGCCGGATTGCTGACCACGGCCTTGCCGAGCGCCGCATCTGTGGGGGCGAGAATGGTGGAGAGGATGGCCAGCTCCAGCAGCGGCA
>Ga0209504_1002776_pt1 | contig 11529 bp, 9 predicted proteins | sample COGITO_mtgs_1005_FD_184791 | JGI IMG/M metagenome (GOLD analysis project Ga0209504, IMG submission 184791) | Pelagic marine microbial communities from North Sea - COGITO_mtgs_100511 (SPAdes) (version 2) | ecosystem: Environmental > Aquatic > Marine > Epipelagic ...
CGACGTGCGGTGGGTTATGAGTTCTCATAATCGAGTCCAGCATAGTTTTTTTTTCCGAATAACTATGGGTCCGGGTGGATGTTTGGAGTCCGTCTCTAAGAGTGACGTCAAACATTTTAAACCTATTCGCAGGATACATAAGACGTTTCATTGTTGTTTATTAATACTTCTTCTTCTAACATCGTATTTCAATTTTACCTGTTTGATTTAAATTATGTCACATGTTTTTCTTTCATGACAACCACTTGTGTGGAACTGTCATGAAATGGGATGTTAGTTACAGCCTCTTCCGAGATTTGAACTCGGGACCTTTTGCTTACAAGGCAAACGCTCTAACCACTGAGCTAAAAAGGCGATATAAGTAGTTGTGTTATATAATCAGACACTACTATATATTAGTATTCAATATCTTTAAGTCATAAAATTATATATCAGACATTCTGTCCAAATAATTAATACTTTCAATTAGGGAAAAGCATGTTGTCACAAAAATCAACGTTTTAGTGAGATACCCCTTCAAATTCAAATTTCCGTCATTGCCCAGTCCAAATGTTAAATATTTCATCATTACATTCTTATGGAAAAAGGGTAGCATAAAAAAGAAATATACGCATGCCATAATAACATACATATGGATCGAATCATATAATTCGATGCGCTTAAGTTCCGTCTTCTCCTTCTTTTGAACGTCCTTTATAATTTGATCATTTGTTTCGAACGATTGAATATAGTCCTTTTCCGGCTGTTGCATAAAATCTTGTTTCGATTCCGGATCAATAATGACGCTTGTCGTACTATCTGTTGGAATATCTCTCTGTGGCAACTCAATAACACCCCCTTGGCTTGCTTGCTGGACACTCGAAATCATTTGATTCATATCAGGGGTTTCTCCTAAATCTGCTTTTATTTTATTCCCAGGCAAATCATTAATACTCGTAGTATCCATACAAATGATTCCAATTAATTTAAAATAATTAGGACGCAATTTTTATTTCCTTTTTGTTTTTATCACATTTTGTATTTTCCATTTTAAACTTATAACACTTGTTGTCATATTTAAATGCCTTATCGTCAATATCCTTATCTGCTGCCTTTTCAAAAACCATACATTTTTTACCCTTACATGCCCCCTTGAATAGGGTGGCGAGTCCTAACCCAAGAACAATTGATATAATAATTTTACCCTGTCTTGAATTTATAACTTTCTTAAGCTCCATTATATTAGAGTTAGATTAATATTACCATTTACCATTTACCATTTACCATAGATTACTTGGGTTCAGCACTTTTGCTTGGCTGTGTTGGAATGGTTCCCATCTCCTTTGCGTCCAGCGGACACCCCACTTCTTCGTAATCAAACTTAAAACAATTATCCGCCTCGTCTTTATAAATATATTTGTCGACATTATCAGGAGAAGGATAAATATAAATAACCTTTTGCTGTGGATCTGTTATATAAGCAAAAAATATCCCTATTGCAAAACTAATCAAAAAAATACGTGTATCTATAAGTCCAAACATATAGTATATCACTCTATTTTATTTTCCGCTTTTTGTTTATGGACGTTAGATTCTATGTAAAAATCACTCCGCTGCTGAATCGTATCTATATATGAATAGTTACGTTTTATAAATTCATGGTTTGTGTTTTTTTTACAACTTTCCACCTCATAAACATTATATTTAAAGCTATTGATTTCCTTTATAATAGTACCAAGTTCATTTATGTATTTGTCGGAAATCGTTGAAAATATATGATCTTTTTTAAGTTCCTTCTTCTGTTCATCACTTTTTGTTTCATAATCATTTATTATCCTCTTTATGGAATTTATAATCTCGTCCCGTTTCAACTCTTTCCGGTCAAGACCCGTATAATCATACTTGTCTGTTGTTGAGATATATATAGCATTTCTCTCTTCTAAATTTTGATACAGATCCACAAGGATTTCCTTTATCCTATTAAATTTTCTTAATGTGTCGTTAACATTCTCAAACTCGAATACCATATCTAACTTCATTTTGATTATTGATAACTTAACGTCGTCAATCTCATTAAGAAGACCTTTTATATCCATTGTCCCTCGCATGAGTTTCTCGTATGGATAGTAGGTTCCCTTGTTAATCGTTATTTTAAGATTACATGGCGATTCTTGAGAACCACATTTCGCGACAAGCATATTGTTTTTTGTTGAAAAAAACATATCTACTTTTCTTGAACAATTTACACACACGTGGTTCATCGACGATATAGCCTTTCTAATTTTACTATTCGACGCACCCTTTGTTTTAAGTTCGTCCTTTTTGCGGTCTATAGTTGTCTGTTTTCGTGTCTCATAATCATTCTTTATTTTATAAAAATTATCAACGTATTCATCCAAAATGCGCTCGTCTTCTTTTAATTTATCATGTACTGCCTCTATATCAGATACACTGTCTTCTTTTTCGGACTTATCCTTATCCTTATCCTTGTCCATATTATATTATATATGAATATAATTATGTTACCATTTAGGCAAATTTGTTATTATCTGTTGTTGTTCCTTGCGTCTTGTATCCTGGTAATTTTTTATCCGTGACATTACATATTCGCGTTTTTGTGTTTCCTTTATTTCCATATCATGCTTTGAAAGACGACCCTTGTATTTAAAGTACAATATTAGCCCAATCGTAGAAAGTAGTCCAATGAAAACAGTAATATTAAAAACAAGATTATAGTATTTGTTCTTTAATTCGCTGCATCTGTTCAACGAGGCATTTAAAAAATATCGTGTTCCTGGTTCTATTAATTTTGGAGGCGCAAATAATGTTAAATCCATTATTTATTTGTATATAAAAAAATAGATTAATATATGCATTGATTATATGAAAGCCACAACAATTGCATATAGTTCATTCGCGGTATTAACATCGCTTTATTTTGTAGCGAAGGATTTTAGGGCTCAAAAAAATAAAGGCTCATCAGACATTTTCATGATATATTTTCTTCTTGTGATAGGGATTCAATCGATTATAAACCTTAGAATTCTCACTGAAAATGAATGTAAAAGTCCGGCGAGCATGTCTTTTTACCTCGGTGTTGGAATTTTCTACTGGATTGCGATATTTTTGCTTACTACATTCCTGATAGAGAGTTTTACTGGATGGAAAACAGCGTTCTCAAACACATTTGGTTATATGGTAATTATTTTATTCGGTATAAGACAGAAGATAGATATATTTTTTAACGAGATTATGAATAACTACAAACAAGACGATAAACGGGATATATTCAGTATGATATACCGCGACCGATCTCTTATCTTAAATGAATTAACACCAACCAATATTCATAATCTTGTGGAAGTAATGATCGGAACAACATCATATTCTGATATAATAAACAACAAAATACAGTCTGAATATACATATAAAAAGGTTATTACACCCAATCAAGAAAGTGCGCTTCGATCAATTGAGGTTCTTTTACATCGAAAGGATAGCGTCGCCTCGTTCGTTTGGTACGCATTAGCAGGGACTGTGACTATTTCGTTTATTCATATGCTATTAGTTAGACCCAAGTGTGACGTATCATACAACGATGTAAAGCGAACCGCAGAACTTGGTTACAAGCGTACAATCCAAGACACTGGCGTAGAAGATTTTACAAAGGATAAAGCAAAAGAAGCATATGATGGAGTATCCAAGTAGTTACTGGGAAACTATTTACATTAATAGTATGTATGCGTATGTGTGTGTGTGTATGCGTATGTGTGTGTGATATTCTGAACAAAATATAAAAATATTCGACATAAAATATGTATGTCGAATATTCCTATTGTAAATATAGTGGTTATGTTAAAATTATATAGTATAAAACTGCCATATATGACAATATTCCTAAAGTCCCCGCGATCATCCATAACGGTATAACGGTCCGTTTTGTGTTACCAATTCCAAATTGTTTTACAGATCCATCTTGGTCAAATAGAAACGACGGTTTAAGAGATACAATTAGGTAAAATACAATCAAAAAAACAATAATGGCGATGTATTTAACATTTCTCCGAATATAAGCCTTGTTCATATATATTTACTTGACAAAAAATTAATACTCGTCGTAACTCGTCGCCCCATCGTCATCATCAAGAAAACCAATATCATTCTGTTCGCGCTCTGATTCCAGCGCATATATATCAATTTCTTCACGCTCGCTTTCATATACGTTGGGGTCATATCGGACTAATCCGGATTCCAGCCCCTTTCCCCATTTCGATCCTAATTTATTATTTTTCAATTCATTTTCAATTTCTCTTTCTTGGTCACTTAACAGTTCAAATTTTTCGGTTATTCTTAACTTCTCCTTCTCCTTATAGTGAAGTATTTTTTTCATGACAACATCATAGTTGTTGTTTGAAATATTCTTCATCTCAGCTAAATGTAAAATACATTTTTTAATATACATTGATAAGCTCTGCTTTGAGAGTATAGAATTTTCAACATCATACAATGTTTCGTTAACAACATTAATATAGTTGTCAAACATCGAGAAAATATAGTATTTATACAAACTTGCGGAAAATACCTCATCAAACAAACTGTGTGTTAGTTTTGTTTTATCTTGTTTGGGTGTATAAATAGGTGTAAGTTTTGAAAGACTATACATAAAAATATTATTTTCATCGCAACTATTGAAGAGGTCAATTAGATTACCATCATCGTGGAACACAGACATCCAGTTATAGTATTTTCGGTTAAAGTTGGTTATATCATTGACGTGGGTCGGAGACAATTTCCAATATTTTGGTATTAAGTCGTATTTACTTTCGTCACCATCATAATGAAGAATCTTATTAATAATTATGTTCGGTATGACACGCGAAATCTCATACATCATGTTTTTATAACTTTTTAACTTGTTCAAAAATACGTTGTCGTCAAACATCAACTTTTTATCCACTTCAAATTTATCAAAGTCATTCATGAATCGTGTTATTATTTTGTTATCATTACCACTCAGGGAAGAATAACCTTTTATAAACTTTAATATGTTCGTTTGAATTACCTGAGTTTCCTTTTCCAGAAAGGAAACTGCTTGAAAACTCTCCTTAGTGCGTTCGTTATGTTTCATAGAAATATCAAACGTGTTTGTCAGATTTTTCACAACCGGAGTGATTTTGGAAATATAGCTATTTTGTTGGGACGCGTCCAAATATAAATTAAAAATATCGACGCTATTTTGCGAAATAATAGGTGGTTCAATGTCAATCATATTTGTCTTGTTGATCTTATTAATCAGAACCATAAGCATCGAATTATTCAACATTTTTCCAGACGCCTTGAGTATTTTTATTTTTTCCTCGATTGTATTTGTTTGTATAAGACCATCGTCAGATATTTCGCAGATGTCATACAAGTCTCCCTTCAATGAAAACATATTTCTATTCTTATTCCATTTACAATAGTGGATAAACGCAGTATATATAGTTTTTTCGTCAAAGTGTGTTTGAACAAATGGCACGGTCGAAACTTGTGTTCTCTTTGTTGCAAGTACATTAGATCTATATTTGTGGAAGAATCCGTCGCAAAGCTCAGTGTTATTTCTCGACATGTCGGAATACTTATAAAGGGTTCCGTCGATATTATTGAAATAATCTAATGTATTCTTTGTTTCATATGGCTCCAAACAGCATGTGTTTTCGAGATATGGTTCGTCAAAACTTGTCAATAAGAGATCTGTTTTTTTCAACTGATCGTTTATTATTTTTACAAACGCGTGTCCGATTTCAATATTTTTCGATTTCAGACGATTAATATAAACATAAACGTTATCCGTCTTTGACGAAATTTTAGACTTCATCTCGTCGTAAAAAGAAGTGTTAAGTGTTTTCACTATTTTCATTCTTGAATCATACAGTGATGGAAGAAAAACGAATGGGGTGGTGATTTTTACCTGCGCTTCATTCATCATCATCATATCGCGCTTCTCTTGTATATTTAACTGTATATCGGTATTTGTCAAAATAAGAGTACTCATTATTTTATTTATTTGCTTTTTAATATTTCCCTCTGTTTCATTCTTAATAATTGAGAACAACTCGCTTGTGCGTTTTTCCTTTGATATTTTCGATATACAACACGAAATATAGTCGATACCATCACTGCCGCCCTCTTCAAATAGAGGATAACCGTCAAACGAAACAACACATCCAGGATATGATTTATTATTTCGAATACTTGATAGCTGAATACCCAAAAATAACATTGATGTAGTTATCAGCAATAGCCGAGTTTTATCGGAAACATTATTTACAGTGTTTCCAAAACTACGGATATATGTGTTGATTGTATGATAGATTACAAACTCAAGTGTTTTTTCGTTTATATTTATCTTCATTTTCTTTGTAATTATAGTAACAAACTCTCGTGACATTTGGTTCATGGTAGATTCTTTGATATCAAAAACATCCCGCATATTGTCATTTTTACCCGACATATCATTAAACACTTCGCCCTCCAAGTCTAGTTCATCTTGTATTTCCTGTGCTTCCTTTTCTCTATCATTATCATCGTCTTTAATTTGCTCTTTTGTAATACGATAGCCCTTATCGTCGTATTCGTCATCTCCCGAAAGATCGCGATTCTTTATTCTTTTGCCAGAATGGACATCAACTATAGAATCTCCATCGTCGCTTGTTCTTCCCTGGTCCTTTACAATATCATTGAGCACTTCAATATAATTTCCGACAGAAAACGCATGGGCAAGTCTATGTAAAAACATCGGCATGAGTTTTGTATTGGTTTCGAGGCAATAACGCCAATACGGGTCTTCTTTATAGGTTGGTTCTCTTGTAAACCTAGGCGAGAATCTCAATAGTTGTTCCTGTTTCAACACGAAATCGTCTATACCAATAATCATCTCTAACGCATCCAAGTAAGGCGATTTATCACCGGTATCTTGTTCGACATAACCAGAAGCAACCATATTGTAATAATTAACGTATTTTAGTTGCTCCAGCTCTTTTAATTGATCCAGTCGTGATCTCATATTATCTCCTCTCAAAATGCTCTCGTCCAATAATTTATTTAAATCGTCGCGTTCCATATAAAACCGATGCTCAAACTCTCCCATCATGCGTCTGACAAGATCCTTTTTGTTTTGGTTGCTGATACCTGAAATAGGTTCGCACGTCTTGTCTTTCTTGGCACAGTCCTTCTTCATATTACATATAAATTCGGTACCATTTTCCATTATAATGGGACCATCATCCTTGTATTCGGCAGTCTTTTTGCTATCAAGGACCCATTTATCACCGATTCGTTTGAAAAAAGAATAATTTATATTGTAATTTTCATTAACTTCATCCATTTCCTGTAAGATTGCATATGTGCCATCAAGTACCTTCTTCTTTCCATTGATGAGTGTCTCGGCATCATATTCGGCTTTTTCTTCGGTCAATCCATTTACACTGACTAATTTATTAACCAGAAATTTCTTAAACTCGGTTGGTTCAAGTGTCATCTGATCCGTCTTGTACACTTCCATCAAATCATAAATAGTGGTATCGAATTTTTTATTATAGTATATGTCTTTTCCGTCATCAGCATGAACCATATCCTCGGAAACGTACTCATTCGAGATGACAAAATCATCGTCACAATCATTTGTTCCGTCTTTTATCTTATCGAGCTTCCCAATAAAATATTCAAGAGATTCATTTATGTTCTTAGTAGAGTTCAGGGACATATTTTTTTTATCGATATAAAGATGAAATAGGTCATTGTATTTATTTATTAACCCCATTTTTTCGTGTATATTTAATTTATCTTCGGGTAGATCCAGAATACTATTCATTTGCTGTTCAATAACGGATGGTGTTTTTATCTCTGCGCGTTTTCTTATTTTCTGTCGATATTTTCCAAATTCAATTTTCCGTTTTTCCTTCGCAGAGTTGAATTCCAATAACTGAGTGTTTAAAAACATAAAAAGATTTTCATATTGTTTAAACGTTATGTGATCCTTGTCGATTTTAAATACTTCAAGCTCCTGATAAATCTTGTTCAGGTTATAGACGTGCTTCAATTCGCTTTTATATATATGAAACATCTCTTTGATTGACGGGAAAATATAATCAAAATATTTTTCATATACCGAGTTTTTATTTACACCCACACCAGTGTCTGCCACGTCAAGTATATGGTTCGTTGCCATTTCAAACAGTTTCTTCTTATTTTCGTTTTTCATATCGAAATCAGTTATGTAATGTTCTTCCTTATTTTTATCGGTTTTAATAAGCATGGACTGAATAAAAGTGGATGCTGATATATTGCATTTATCTTTGATCGACGTCGACCCACAATTAATTTTTTCGTGAATAATAGCAGACTTATGCAATGTAATAAATGACTTCAACTCTATAAACTCCGGCAATCCATGATTTACCATTTTCGTATATGAGAGCATTGGGTTTTTATTGTCCATAAAAACATTTTTGGTCCTGGGGGGCAAATATCGCTGAACGCCATACCTTTGGGTATCGACCGTTCCATCTTTATAAACCGACATTCCATTTTTTTCGTCATTATCTACCATAACATCAATCGATGATTTAGAAATGTTTATTTTATAGAGGTTATTCGACTCGATGTTTGAATAAGGCATCAAAAAATTATGAAGTTCTTGTAAATATAGATAGTACCCATTCATATCCGCAGTGGATTTAAAATCCTTGGGTGTTTTCAACTTATGTATTTCTTTGACGTGGTCCAGATCACCCTTTACTATTATATCATCCACCTCATCCTGGGAAGCTTCAGGAAGATTGTATAAATAACGCTCTTGTTCGACGACAGGTATAAGCCATGATATATTGTTCTCTATGCTTTTTATTTGTTCGACAATCGGTTTATATGTATGATCCCGTTTCAACAAGCCCGCGACATTATCATCGTCGTTAAAAATAGAAAAGTCGCTTCGTAGTTCTTTGAAGCGATGTACTATTTGTTTCAATATTTTATCATTTCTTTTCTCGTCGTCATTTCCTTTCATTGAATTGAATAAATCGTTTGTCTGAATGTCAATACCATATCTTGTTTCACCTTCGGCAACATTGAATTTTTGAATAACTGGGTCAAGCATATCACCAAACATGAGAACACCCGACTTTTTGACGAGTTCATTTATGTCTATTTTCTCGGCATCCTCTTCATGACCTCGGAAATCTTCGTCGTTATCTATGCTTACATCTTGCGATTCACCATATCCCTTGTCACCTACGTCATCACCTACGTCATCACCTACGTCATCACCTACGTCATCACCTACGTCATCACCTGCGTCGTCACCTACGACCTCACCTGCGTCGTCACCTCTCTTACCCGATGTATCTTGAATCGTACCATCATCAATACTCATTTCAGGTCGTTTATCGTCGGGTTGATTCTCCTTTACAACAATTCTTTCGATGTTTAAGTTACGCGGAACACCATGATATTGGAAATCAATGTAAAACTTTTCATTGTCATCTATTCTTGATATTTCAAGCATATCTTCTTCAATATTTGTAACAATACCATTCAAGACATACGGATTCTTTCCTGAAAAATACACACTTATATAATCACGTGTTTCTATATATTGTTGCCTTATATAGCCGTCGCGAGTTGACCTGGAAATAATATCGATCCCCTCTATAGACTCATCTGTAAATTCTCCGTTTTCAATGGTAAGCTCATATTTATTGTTGGGATCTACCATGATTATTATTTCATCGCTTATATATTCAATTAAAAATGGTTTATTATTGTAATCGTCATTACCAGGACTATTTAACCGTATAATATCTCCGAGCTTTAATCCAATATTTTCAGTGCCCATAATATATACAAATACTAATATTTTTTATTATAAAACCGTATTTATTACATAATACTAATCTGATAAAATAATATTCAAAATTGATTTAACAATTAGGAGATTGAATATACATATAAAAATGTCTCAACTTGAAGTAGAACCACAAATGTTTACACGCACCGATAGCACCAATAACACCGGTAACACCGAAATCAAATTTTCCGATGAGCTTACCATTCAACATGTATTTGAACAAAATTACGATACCTCAAAATACTTCTTAAATTCTAAAATAGTTAATCACGAACATACTGAATATAAACTGGTTCAATATAACAAAACGAAATTTAATAATGAATACGTGGATGAGTTGAAAAATATTCGTTCGCTTATTTTCGACAACAACACTGGAAGACTCCTTTGTTTTGCCCCGCCGAAAAATGTCGATTACACCACATTTAAAAAGGACGTCGCTCACACAACCGATATTTATATAGAACCCCACGTTGAGGGAACCATGATCAACGTGTTTTATCACCCCGATTCCCAGAAGTGGATCTATTCTACAAAGGGTAGCATTGGTGCAAAAAATAGCTTCTTTCGCGTAGATGTAAAGGGAATGACCTTTTCGGATATGTTCGAAGAATGTTTGGCGACGTCTTCGTTTGATCTTGAAAAGTTAAACAAGGATTGCTGTTATTCATTTGTTATTCAGCACGTTAATAATAGACTCGTATCGTGTTTTAAAGAAAATGATATTATTCTGACAAGAGTATATAAAATCACATTTGAAGATGGTGTAAATAGAGTAGTTGATGTAACACGTCACCCGGATATTTTAACGAACAAGTCTGGATCAAAGAAAACATATAGTGATGAAGATTCATATATTAAAAAGTTGATAATGAATCAAGACGACGATATTACAGCTGATGTAAACAACCAGCTATTACTCGAATTTAATCCTCTAACCGATTCGAGTAACGCGTTAATGAATAGAATTGCTTACAATGTTGAATTCCCATATGTCGGGATTAATATTATGTGTAAAAAGACGGGTAATCGACTGCGATACAGAGATCCCCGATTTCAGTATATTCGAAATTTGAGAGGTAACCAGCCTAAATTAGAGTATCATTATATGGATTTGCGGAAGTTGAATAAGATTACAGAATTCCTCAGTTATTATCCTGAATATCATAACTGTTTCCAAGAGTATCACTCTAAGGTGCAATCATTTACACGTGAATTATACCAAAACTATGTCTCTTGTTATATTCAAAAAATGTGCCCTCTTAAAGATTTCCCCAAGCAATTCAGGACGCATATGTTCAATATTCATAATATTTACAAAAAAATCAAACTAACTGGCAAGAGCATTCGTCTGGATACGGTTGTTGAATACATCAATACAACACCAAGTGACATAATGTTATATTCACTTAACTTTTCCAAACGAACAGTAGTAGAAACGGTATAACCCAATATTAAAATATAATCAAATATAATTCAAATAAAAAATATAATTCAAATAAAAAATATAATTCAAATAATGTTATTATATTTTTAATTTTTTCTAATTTTTCTAATTTTTCTAATTTTTCTAATTTTTCTAATTTTTCTAATTTTTATTAACTTGCGATCTGTACCTTTATTTTATCATACGTTTCTATCAAGTCGGTACATACATCACGAAG
>Ga0209504_1002784_pt1 | contig 11504 bp, 7 predicted proteins | sample COGITO_mtgs_1005_FD_184791 | JGI IMG/M metagenome (GOLD analysis project Ga0209504, IMG submission 184791) | Pelagic marine microbial communities from North Sea - COGITO_mtgs_100511 (SPAdes) (version 2) | ecosystem: Environmental > Aquatic > Marine > Epipelagic ...
TTCAAAAATATAAACTCCAGAGGTCAAAAAAGAGACGTCGAGTTGGTTTTTAACCAAGCCTCGAAATTTCAGTTGGCCAAAGAGATCTCGAATTTGAACTTCTTCATAGCTCTTTATCTGCTTGATGTAGAGCATTTCATCAGCATCTCTAAAATATAGTGTTAGATGTGAGCCGGCCTCTTGTTCTTCTTTTTCTTCTTTGATCGGTTTTACCCTATTTGAATGAGTAGTAGCATTCTTTTTAAAATGCAAATCGGTTGAGGAGGCGATTTTGAAAAGATGATTTTGTGAATGGGTGTGTGTTGTGAACAAACAAAGCCATACGAAAAGTACTAAAGAATAATTTTTGATTTTCATAATTTCCGAGAATTAGGGTTGATTCATCATAGTCCTAGAAAAACGGGTTTTTGGACTACATGCTTGAATTGCTCGGGGGAAAATGAAAACCAAAATAAAGATTGGTCTTGGGTCGCTATGAGTAAGATATTAGAATTTACACATTTTATTTGATTTTGACAAGTTATAAAGCTCTTATTTTTAATTGTTTGCAAAACAAAATTCAAGAAGAGTTTTGCTGAGAAAACAGCGCTCAAAATCAGGGCACACCTGTTTTTTTTATTGTGTAAATAGCCTATCTTTGCCGGAAAGTTCACATATTTATTATTAGTTATAAAGAAAGGCGGAAGGATTAGACCTGTTGAAGCCTTAGCAACCCTTTGTGTTTCAATACATAAATTTAAAGAAGGTGCTACATTCTACCGATCCCTCGGAAAGATAGCTGCAAACAACAGTCTTTTAGCCCCTCTTTTTATCGGTTTTTTCAGTTTTAGAAATTGATTTGCTAGCTCGTAAACGAAGAACAACAGAAAATAGGACAAACAAATCACAGGAAAAAAGAAATGAAATCGATTGTTGAAATACTAAAAGAACGCATCTTGGTTCTCGATGGAGCCATGGGTACCATGCTCCAAGCCTATCATTTTTCTGAAGAAGATTTTAGAGGAGCGCAATTCAAAGATTGGCCATTGTCTGTAAAAGGGAACAACGACATGCTCTCCATCACACAACCCGATGCGATCAAAGCTGTTCATAGGAGCTATTTTGAAGCAGGAGCCGACATTGTGGAAACCAACACTTTTTCAAGTACCACCATTGCGATGGCCGATTACGAAATGGAAGACCATGTCTATCAATTGAACTTTGAAGCTGCAAAAATTGCCAGAGAAGTGGCGGATGAATTCACAGCATCACAGCCCGAAAAGCCACGTTTTGTTGCGGGTTCTATAGGACCAACCAACAAGACAGGGTCCATGTCTCCCGATGTCAATGACCCCGGTTACAGAGCCATTACTTTTGACGAATTGCGAATCGCCTACAAACAACAAGCAGAAGCATTGTTGGACGGAGGGTCAGATTTACTCTTGGTAGAAACAGTTTTTGACACTTTGAATGCCAAAGCCGCTTTGTTTGCCATAGAAGAAGTCAAAGAAGAACGACAAATTGAAGTACCCGTTATGTTGAGTGGGACCATTACTGATGCTAGTGGTCGAACCCTATCTGGTCAAACAGCAGAAGCCTTTTTGATTTCTGTATCTCACATTCCTCTTTTGAGTTTGGGCTTGAATTGTGCTTTGGGGGCTGAGGCCTTGATTCCGCACTTAAAAGCCATTGCCAGCAATACAACATACGGAGTTTCTGCTCATCCCAATGCAGGCTTGCCCAATGCCTTTGGAGAATACGACGAAAGTCCGCAAGAGATGGCTGCACAGATCAAAGAATACCTCGATAAAAAATTGGTCAACATCGTGGGAGGTTGCTGTGGGACGACACCCGATCACATTCGAGCCATTGCCGAATTGGTCACCGAATTCAAACCGAGAGCGATTGCCTTTCAGAACAATTAAGAGAAAGCAATTGATACTAAAAGATAGATAATATCAAATACAGCATGCAAGCGATCAAACAAACAAAATATCTAAAGTTGTCTGGACTAGAACCCTTGGTTTTAAATCCACAAAGCAACTTTATAAATATAGGAGAACGAACCAATGTGGCAGGCTCTCGTAAGTTTCTTCGTTTGATCAAAGAAGAAAAGTACGACGAGGCACTCGCCATTGCAAGAGAACAAGTAGAAGGGGGTGCTCAAATCATCGACATTAACATGGACGATGGGATGATTGACGGGAAAGAAGCCATGGTGCGCTTTTTGCACTTGATCATGGCAGAACCGGACATCTCTCGTGTCCCCATTATGATTGACAGTTCCAAATGGGAGATCATTGAAGCAGGCCTGCAGGTAGTGCAAGGAAAATGTGTGGTCAATTCCATATCCTTAAAAGAAGGGGAAGACGTTTTTCGGCATCAAGTAAAACTTTTAAAACGGTATGGAGCCGCTGTCATTGTAATGGCCTTTGACGAAGTCGGGCAAGCAGACAATTACGAACGTCGTTGTGAAATTGCCCAAAGGTCCTACAACATCATGGTAAACGAACTCGGTTTTCCTTCCGAGGACATCATTTTTGATTTGAATATTTTCCCTGTTGCAACCGGGATGGAAGAACACCGCCGCAATGCCATTGATTTTATCGAAGCGACCTATTGGGTGCGGTGCCATCTGACAAATGCCAGTGTGAGTGGGGGTGTGAGCAATGTGTCGTTTTCTTTTCGAGGAAACAACACCGTTCGAGAAGCCATGCATTCCGCGTTTTTGTACCATGCCATCCAAAAAGGCATGAACATGGGGATTGTAAACCCTTCCATGTTAGAAGTTTACGACGATATTCCAAAAGAGTTGTTGGAACATGTCGAAGATGTCATTCTCGACAGAAGAGCCGATGCCACCGAGCGACTTCTAGATTTTGCTGACTCTGTCAAAGGTGTTGTCAAAACCCAAGTACAGCAATTGGAATGGAGAGAGAAACAGTTGCAAGACCGAATCACACACTCACTGGTCAAAGGATTGGATACATTTATCATAGAAGACGTTGAAGAAGCACGTCTCTTGGCTTCAAAACCCTTGGAAGTGATCGAAGTTAATTTGATGATTGGAATGGGGGTTGTGGGGGACTTGTTTGGCGAGGGGAAAATGTTTTTGCCACAAGTCGTCAAATCGGCACGTGTCATGAAAAAAGCGGTGGCCCATTTGATGCCTTTTATCGAAGCAGAAAAAGACGAAAATTCAAGAGCACAAGGAAAAGTCTTGTTGGCAACGGTCAAAGGAGATGTCCACGATATTGGTAAAAACATCGTAGGTGTCGTCTTGGCCTGTAACAACTATGAGATTGTAGATTTGGGGGTCATGGTGCCGCCAGAAAAAATATTAGAAGAAGCTCAAAAACATCAGGTAGATGTCATAGGTTTGAGTGGCTTAATCACCCCTTCTTTGGACGAAATGGTTCATGTCGCGAAAGAAATGAAGCGGTTGGGTTTTGAAATTCCTCTGTTGATTGGAGGTGCTACTACTTCAAGGGCCCATACGGCTGTAAAGATTGCTGAGCAATACGATCATGGAGTTGTGCATGTTTTAGATGCTTCTAGGTCGGTACCTGTAGTGAGTACTTTGATCAATGAAAATACCTGTGGAGAATTCCTAAAAGAAACCTATGGAGAATATGACAAGTTACGTGACGGATATTTAAACCGTGCTCGTAAAAAAGTGTACCTGCCACTAGAAGAAGCAAGGGCGAATAAATTTAAAATCGATTGGAATGCTGAGAATCTATACAAACCTAAGAAATTAGGAGTAGCGGTAATGGAGGATTTAGATTTTAACGAACTCGTACCTTATTTAGACTGGACACCCTTTTTTCAATCTTGGGAATTGCATGGAAAGTATCCCGCAATATTAACAGATGCCGTAGTAGGGGAGCAGGCATCTGAGTTGTTTAAAGATGCAACGGAAATGTTGACTCGTATTTTAGATGAAAAATGGTTTACAGCAAAAGCGGTCTATGGATTGTTTGCTGCCAATACAAAAGAAAACGCTGATGATATAGAAGTATATACAGATGCAAATAGAACGGAGGTTCTTGAAACCATCTTGACCTTACGTCAGCAATCTAAAAAAGGAGCAGGGAAACCAAATATTGCTTTGGCAGATTTTGTAGCCCCAAAAGAAACAGGCTTGCAAGATTATATAGGAGGTTTTTGTGTAACTACGGGGTTTGGTGTTGAAGAAATAGCAGAAAAATACAAAGAAGACTTAGACGATTATAACAGCATCATGGTCAAAGCTTTGGGAGATCGTTTCGCAGAAGCATTTGCAGAGTATTTACACGACAAAGTTCGAAAAGAGTTTTGGGGCTATGCTTCCGCTGAGAATTTATCGAATGAAGATTTGATTCGCGAGGAATACCAAGGAATTCGTCCTGCACCAGGATATCCTGCTTGTCCAGACCATACTGAAAAACGGACCCTTTGGCGTTTGTTAGATGTAGAAAAAAACATCGGTGTAACGCTGACCGAGAGCTTGGCCATGTGGCCAACAGCTTCCGTTTCAGGTTTGTACTTTTCCCACACCCAATCTCGCTATTTTGGTTTGGGAAAAATCACCAAAGAGCAGGTACATGACTTTGCCAAACGAAGAGGGTTTACAAAAGAAGTAGCAGAACGTTGGTTGCAACCCAATTTGAATGAGTAAGTAGTATTAAGTAGTTAGTATTGAGTAGAAGTAGTAGATACCGAATAGTTTTTTTAACTTTTCGGTTTTTTTATTCTTAAAAATTTGTCTGTTCGAGCCACAAAGAAGCCCGCCTTTGTTGGGACAAGAAAGAAATTTCAAAAGGAGTAATACGGTTTTTTGCCAAGAGAGTCTCAATCTTTTAATTGTTGTTTAGGCACTGTTTATCAGTGAAATGTGTTTGTTTAAGTACGAAGATATTCGTACATTTATTTAATCATCAGAGAAATCTGGTGTAAATAAATTGTAAATTTTAGTTGAAAGTATTGAAAACTTAGGCTAAAAGAACAAAATAGCTACCTCACTGATACTATTATTTCTGCTAACTACTTTTGAGTGGGAAATAAAAATTTTAGGACTCAGGAATTTACTTCTTTTTCAGTCTTTGGATTAAAGTATGAGTTTCTTTCTCATGTGTTTTTTAGTCGTTTTTTCAAACTTTCCTCTCCTTCTAAATTTTTCAAACTAGAAAAGTATGGATTAAATTAGAATTATAAATTTAAAGAAGGAGAGATGAACAAGACAATTTTAATGTTACTTACAAGTATAGTAGGGACATCACAAAATTCAGTATATAAGACATCAAGTACGTCTTATCTATATTATGGGAAGTGGACATGTATTGCAAAAGCCATATTGACCAATCAATATCAAAGTTCTAATACAATACTTTTAATTACCGGAGGTGATTCTTCATCTGATGTGACCTCTTCTAAATTGTTTTTTAGATTAAAACAGCAGGCGGCTTTTCAAGGGAAGCCTCATGTTCAATTGGAATTGATCCAAAAAAACAACTCAAAATTAACCGAAAGCGATGTCGTCTCTGTAACAACGGTCTTGGGTACTTCTAGTATTGTGCGTTTGTATCGAAGAGTTATGAACTCATGGGAAAGATTTGCTTTTACTCCAGTAATGATAAACAATACTGCTCCTGTTTTTCTATCAGATCAAGGATTTATTTCAAGTTTGCCTTTAGGGACTCAGATAGCCTGTAAGTTTGTAGGGAATGATGCAAGTGCCATTCATTGGGCAAACGTTATCGTTCCCGTTGAGAGTGTTGATTGGGGAAGTGAAGGTATAGGATCTACGATACTTTCAACGGATACAAAATTAGATGTTAAGACAAACAATTCCAATCAAGATGTAGGCATTGTTTCAGAAGTGGACTGTACGGAAGATTGGAACTTTGGTATTATTAGTGCTGTAATTAGAGAGAAAACAAAAGCTTTTAGTGTGTATCGTGAAGTAAGTGAAAACAACTATGCTGATACTTTTGCCGTTTTAGGAAATGGGATTTTATACGCTACAGAGAACTCACTTTAAATACACCCATTTTTGAGGATTTTGTTTTGACAATAATTATGATTTAATGCCTTTGTAGACATTAGACAAGTACATCAAAAAGTACAAGCACCTTCCGAATATGCCAAGCGAAAAAGAAGTGTTAGAGAAAATAGAGAGTATGGGAGACCTACAATTAAAACAAACTGAAAAAATAGAAGAAATGATGCTCTATACTATTGAACAAAATAAGAGAATTGAAAAACTAGAGACGTTATTTGACAGAAAAATAGATAAGCTTATGAAGAAAAAATTGAATAAAATGATGGATGAAAATCAGTAACAAAAAAAACTAAAAAATGAAAATTATGCACCTACTACTAAGTATCGTTTTATTGTTTGCAAATTGCAGCGATAATGAAGCCACAGAAGACCAAGAGTCAATTGCTTTGCGAAAAATAGTCAAAGTTCAACAAGATAGAGTCACAAATGAATTGACATTTAAAGATTTTCAAGACACCGGTGTGGAAAATTTGGAGGAAGCAAAATGGAGAAACTACCAATTTATTTTATTAAATAGGAATGATGCTGTTTATAAAACATTTACAATTTCTACAATAACTAGTTTGCAAGAATTGGTTGATTATAGTAATGAAGTTGTTTTGCCTTACGAACGAAGTAGGGAAGTACTTTATAAGCATTGGGAATTGAAAAAGGCAGAGTTTATTGATAGTGAAGCTGCTCAAAATCTGAGTACCTATAATACCGATAAAGAAGTTATTTATTATGAGTCACATATTTTGGCAATCCATAAAGATGGAACATTTCAAGAAAAACCTAAAAATGGATCTCTTTGGGAAGGGACTTTTTCTATGGATGAGTATTATAAATCAAGTCCATACAAACTTCTAAGGATTTATTTTTGTACCAAAACACGCAATGGGATGCATTTGACTCAGGGTGGTGTTTATGATTGTCATAGGCCTCATGTCGAGCATATAGCTTATAAAAATGTTGTCAAATTAGGAGAAAATTATTTAGTACTGTATTCTAGAAATAAAGCAGGGGAATACTATACTTACTATGAGGCTACAAAAGAATCTAATAATCATAAAGAAGAAAATTATGAAGATTAGAATCACAATACTGTTTTTTCTTCTATGTGTTGGGTATTCTATAGAAGCTCAAAGATGTGGGACAGATGAATACCATGAAATGTTGTATAAAAGCAACCCTGCTTTAGAAGGGATAGTAGCGAATGGATATGCCCAAAAAATAGCTGCAATTAAAAATACCCAACAAAAAGCAAGTAGTTACAGGACTGTTTATATTCCAGTAGTTGTTCATTTAATAGGAGATCATACCATAAGTGAAGTTGGAAGCAATAATTATCAAAGAGTGTATGACCAGTTACGTATCTTAAATGAAGATTTTCGTAAAAAACAAGGAACCAATGGCGATGGTTTTGGAGATGGATATACATCAGCTGAGGATACAGAGATTGAGTTTTGTTTGGCAAATACAGATGAATATGGTCGAGCTACCACAGGTATTACAGAAACTCATGGAAATTATGATCATTTTGATGTTAATATTGAGGGGTATAGAAGTAATAGTAATCTTTTTTTAAAAAGCTTGATACATTGGAATGAACATAAATATTTGAACCTTTATGTTGTCAAAGAGATAATATCTGTTTACAGAGGTGATACATATAGAGTTTTAGGGTATTCAAGTATTCCTGAAGAATTATTTGAATTAGGGGGAAATGACGGAGTGGTGATCAATGAAAAATATTTTGGGTTTACAGATCATAGCCGGTATGGAAAAGGGAGAACAACAACACATGAAGTAGGCCATTGGTTGGGGTTACAACACACTTGGGGAAGTAATCTTTTAAGCGGTTCAGGAAGTTGTTCGGATGACGATTTAATTGAGGACACTCCTGTTTGTTATGATAAGTATTATTCTGAGTACAGTAAAGGTTGTCCTTCGCTTGAGCAGTGTATGAATGAAAACTGGGATGTAGGTTTGCCTGCAAAGCGGCAAATAGAAAATTATATGGATTACTCAGATGACTTATGTATGAGTATGTTTACCAATGGACAAAAAGAATTGATGCGTAGAACCTTGGTTTCTGATAGGTATCAATTGGCAGAATCTTCACCAGAGTTAGTAGGGTGTAGTGGACCAGAACATTGTAATAATAATTATTACGAACCCTTAGATGGTGAAACAGGAGTAGATTGCGGGGGAGAATGTGACGATATTTGTGGTGATGATGGAGGTGGTAATCCGGGAGGAGGTGGAGGCGGAAGTGGGGGTAGACCAAATGATGACTACTGCTATGAAAATCATTTGGATTTAGATATTTTTCATCCAAGGAAAAAAGATGCTAAAGGGAATTTATTTGTAGATGATTTTAATATATATGAAAGACAAAGTTTTGAAAGTTACAGATTTGTTCAAAAGACAGAAGGGGTTTACTTTCCATATACAACGCGAATGGTTAAAATTATTAATAATAATAAATTTGTGATTTTAAAGAGTGGGGTTGGTAAAATAGTACTTGACGTGTACTCAAGAAATAGTGATGGAAATTGGTTCATGAGTGGTGATAAAGAAATAAATGGAGGAATCAAATTTACTTCTGAAAACATTTATATTTTAAAAGAAAAGAATAACAATCTAGAGGTGTTAAAATATTCTATTGATGAAAATTCAACCCGTTTTGTTGGTCGTTTACCTATTAAATATGCAGGTGAAATTAAGTATATGTCTGATTCAGTCATTTATTCCGTAACAAAAGAAGGAGATGTTCATTCCAATGATAGTTTTTATGAATTCAAAACCATGGATAACTGGGCTACACATGCCGTTAAAAAAATCGTAGATTCCAATCATGCAAATGGTATTGCAGGTATCTATAACTATAAAGACAAGTTGGTTGTTTGTGGTAGTGCATCTCCAATTACTATTTATGAAGAAAACAATGGGAATTGGGCGCCAGTACAGACAATCGATTATTCAACTGCACAAGAGGTAGTTTTTATTACGGATGATATATTCATGGCAATTAATTCGAGTGGCAACAATAGGAGTGTAGCTACATTTTATGAAGAGAGGTTGGGGACTTTTAGCAGTATAGATTTGACTCATTTAGGAGCTAGTACAATTGAAGAAGTAAATGGGAGTATTTATCCATACTCTCTCTTGTCTGATGAAGAAATAGTCATAAATAGAGAGTTGAATGAAATTATTGCCGATGGGAAGGCTTTAAAATTATCGGAAGTCCTTCAAATAAATGCTTCGGAAATAATAGCTGATCCGAATCAATATAAAAAAAATATTGTTGTTGACAACGTTATGGGGAGCTCTTTAGTTGAGGGAGATAATATTTATATTGGGGATGGAGTTGAAATATTAAACTTTGCAGATGTAAACAAAACATTTGTAGCATCAAATGAAATAATTTTTAAAGCAGGCGTTTCTTTTAAAAATAGTAAGATAAAAGCTACAATAACAAGAACTGATTATACGTCTTATAAAAATTGTACGTTTACAGAAAACTGTTCTTCCACTGCAAGTAAGGTGGCTTCTGAAGAAGAAAGCTACAAAGGAGAAATCGTAGAAAGGTCAAGTCTTTTAAAAGTAGATGAAGATAGAAACAAAATCTATCCCAATCCCAACAACGGTATTTTTTATATTGAGAAGTATGAGGACATTCAAAACTTAAAAATATTCAGCAATATAGGAATTCCTGTATATGAGCAAAATAATTTTGTAGACAATCAAATAGATGTTTCTCATTTGAGCAAAGCCGACTATTTTTTGATGCTACAACTAAAAGATGGTACACAATCAAAAGTTCAATTGGTGATCCAAAAATAAATTTTTACGCGGTTTATTGAAAGTTTGTTTCTTTGCCGTTCAATATAGCTTTCTTACAGCTAGAAGAAGCGGCTTCCAAAAAAATCATTTCTACAATTTTTAGGATGACAAAGACCTGAGAAATCAATTGCTTTTATGCCAACAGAAACCCATAGGAGTACAAAATATTTTGTAGCGTTATTTTGTGTAGGAGTGCAATACAAATTTTTGGAATACATGGGGTTTAAAAATTCCTTCGGTGACTTTCCTTTGGGAGTGTTGTGCAAGCGAACATTGTCTTTTGTGAATTGGTTTTCGATAAACTACGGAACATGATTGATGATAGGCTATAATGGATAATTAAAAGATCATTCAGAAACTCCCTTGATTGATACGTTTTTGTATGGTGGAAATGTCAATCCAATTGTAGGTATAGATATGAATATTAAACTCACGAAGAAAATAGCATTGCTAGCTAGCTTGGGTAATGTTATATGGGGTGAAATATTATTAATAATCCATTGGGTTTGTCTTTTCGAAGGACGTAAGACTGAGAAAGCCTGTACAAAAAAAATGGATAGATAAACCTTGCAGATTTTTAAAACCTACAAGGTTTCTTTATAAATAAAAAGGAATTGTTTAATTTCGCCACCGCGTTTAGGAATAACTTAGGTAGAAACGTGCAAATTAGAAAAAAATGAAAGTAACAGATCACATAAAAAACGCCCAAGGAAACACCTTGTTTTCATTTGAAATCGTACCTCCTGTAAAAGGACAAAACATTCAAAAGTTGTACGACAACATCGATCCTTTGATGGAATTCAAACCTCCTTTTATCGATGTCACCACTTCGAGAGAGGAATATGTATACCTCGACAAAGGCAATGGGTTGTTGGAGCGAAAAGTAACGCGCATGCGTCCGGGGACTGTTGGTATTTGTGCTTCGTTGAAACACAAATACGATGTGGACCCTGTGCCACATGTCTTGTGTGGTGGTTTTACACGAGAGGAAACCGAGTATGTTTTGGTGGATTGTCATTATTTAGGGATAGACAACGTAATGGCACTTCGTGGGGATTCGATGAAACACGAACAGCAATTTTCTCCCGTTTCAGGAGGAAATCATTACGCAACGGAGTTGGTGTCACAAATTTCCGATTTGAATACGGGTAAATTTTTACACGAGACCATCGAAACTCCCCACAAACCAAATTTCTGTATCGGTGTGGCTGGATATCCTGAAAAGCACTTTGAGTCTCCCAGTTTGGAATCGGACTTGCTGCGTTTGAAAGAAAAGGTAGCAGCAGGGGCGGACTATGTGGTCACTCAGATGTTTTTTGACAATCAAAAATACATTGATTTTGTGGCGGCCGCCAGAAACATCGGTATTGACATCCCTATCATTCCGGGCATCAAGCCCATCGCAGTTGAAAGACACCTTCAGATTCTTCCAAAAGTTTTCAGTTTGGATTTGCCTTTGGCGTTGGAAAAATCTGTAATAGCTTGCAAGGGAGATCGCTTGGCCATCCGCCAGGTAGGAATTGAATGGGCTGTCCAACAGAGCAAGGAGTTGATTGCTTTTGGGGTCCCCACAGTACATTACTATTCCATGGGTAAATCCGACAACATTGTCAAAATTGCGAAAGAGGTTTTTTAATACGGCATCAATTGGACA
>Ga0209504_1002786_pt1 | contig 11503 bp, 6 predicted proteins | sample COGITO_mtgs_1005_FD_184791 | JGI IMG/M metagenome (GOLD analysis project Ga0209504, IMG submission 184791) | Pelagic marine microbial communities from North Sea - COGITO_mtgs_100511 (SPAdes) (version 2) | ecosystem: Environmental > Aquatic > Marine > Epipelagic ...
ATCGGCATGGTACTCGAGGCGCTGAAAGAATCGGGGAAGTTAGACAATACCCTTATTTTCTTCCTTTCTGATAATGGTGGTGTGGCGCCCAAAGCGGGCTACGTCAACGAGGACTGGGCAGACAACGGACCACTGCGCAAAGGCAAGGGGAGCCTGTTTGAAGGTGGCTGTCGCGTACCCTACCTAATGCACTGGCCCAACGGTTTGCCTCGCGGTAAAGTCTATGAGTTCCCCGTCTCATCACTCGATATTGCAGCCACGGCGGTCGCGCTTGGTGAAGGTGACAGCAGTGGACATTCTTTGGATGGCGTGAACTTAATTCCTTTCTTGGATGGATCCCGTGCCGATGCGCCACATGCCGCGCTTTTTTGGCGCATACGCGATGGAGCAGGGTGGGCGGTTCGCACCCCCGCCGCGAAGATGCTCAAGGAGGGCTATTCCAGTAACCCACCTGAATTGTTTAATATGCTCAGTGATCCTTATGAATCGGATAACATGATCGATGCACGTCCTGAACTTCGTCAGCAACTGGCCCAATTATGGAATACTTGGAATTCGAAGAATCAGAGCAATCTATTCTTACAGTCGAATGAGTATCAAAAGAAACGCTTGGAATTGTATCGTCAACTTGACGAACAACTCAAAGCAGATGCGCTGAAGCGTACCGCGCTGGTCATTGAGTAATTTGCAGCAAGCGAAGTAGCGTAGGCATGGCTTCGGCCATTACGACTCGACTGCCACACCGCGGCGGCGTTCTAATTCTTGCCGAATTTCCATCATTTTGTCCCTGGTCAGCGGATAGTGCCTTAACAATAACAGACAAACCAATAGGGCAACTATTTGAGGCAGTGTATACAGCAGGCGCATACGTTCCATGGTGCCAGGTGCCTGCTGTTGCATCACTGCCTGACGCTCGAGATTATCGGTGTACATGCCAAGTGATATCGGCTCCTCGCCTTCGGCTAGATATTTTTCGCTGTCGGAGAGCTGATTGTATTCGATTTCGGACTGAATGGCGATGGCGGCCTTGGTTGATTCAGGTAGCTTACTATCAAACTGTATTACATATTGCAGCGCGAACCCTGAGATGGCGATGGCCAAGGTCATAGCGATTTTGTTGCACCAATTGGTAATCGCCGCAATCAAGCCCTCGCTACGCGAGCCAGTGTTATATTCGTCCCAATCGCAGACGTCGGCTCGCATCGAGAGGATTAATACCCAGAAGCCACACTCGCCAATCGCGACAAGCGGTTTCATTGTAAGCGAAAGCCATGGTCGCCCAGGAATAGTGGTGAAATAGATACCGATGAACGCGATGATCAGAATGCTGACAGACGCCATCATAATCACATGCTTGTCGATTTTTTGAGTGATTTTGCTAATGGTTGCGGCTGCAGCGATGGCAAACAAGAGGCGCAGGGTGCCGTCAAATCCGCCGAGGCTGGCGCCTTTGAGTATGTCGCCTTCATAGATGTAGTAGACATTGACAAAATAAGCGAGATTCGCGGTCGCCATAATCGCGAATAAGTAGGTGCATATCACCCCAATGACAATCAGCAGCGGCTTGTTACGAACGATTGCCCGCAGTGCATCTTTGAAGCTACCAGCACCTTCCTTGACGGCGATTTTCTGGTAGCGTTCGACGTTGAACAGCGCGGGTAGAATACCGGCCCCTATAATGACTGCCGCGATGATCCAGCTGACGACGCGCACGCCACCCGTTTGACCACCAACCCATGCTAGGGTGCCAAGCCAGGCTGCGAGTGGAAAGACCCAAACAATACCCAAGTTAAAGGTCTCTTGCACGTATTTACGGACGACGAAAATTTTACTGCGCTCATCATAATCTGGCGTCAGCTCAGAGCCCAAGGCTTCGTAGGGCACTGAAAATATAGAGTAGACCGAGTAAAAGAGCATGAGAGCCACAAACAAATAGATGGTGGTCCCTGTGGTGGACCATGTTTCTGGCACCATCCAGATGACCGGAAATAACAGCCCAGTTAGGATCGCACCAACAAAAATGAATGGCCTGCGGCGGCCATAACGACTGGTACAAGCATCGGATAACCGTCCGACCAATGGATCAGTAAAGGCGTCCCAGCACCGTGCTGCAGCGAGTGCCAGGCCAACGACTGAGGCGCCTAGGCCGAGGAAGTCGACAAAGAAGGGGGTGATGAAAATCCAGGCTAGACAGACGTTGGCATAATGATCCGAGACCACTCCCATGGAGTAAGCAATTTTCTGCTTTAGCGGCACATGGTCGGACTGATGAGCTGTGGTATTTACCTTAGGTGGATTCATTAATGGGTGGGATTATCTCGTTGACTGAAAAAATGTCGAGCAGGGGATCGGGTGTAAGCGTGTCGTTTAAGCTAAAAAAAGCCGCCAGCGTGAACGCTGGCGGCTTTAAAAAATCAATGATTATAATTCTAAGCCAAAGGTTTGCGACGAGCTACGACGCAAGCAAGCGCTAAAATGCCGAACGACGCAGCGAATGCACTGGATTCAGGAACCACGGTGCTGGAAAATGAGTCTACTAGTGCACCACCTTTACTTCCACCTGATTGAGTATCCAACACAGGAAAGAGCCTAGTTGCTCCATAGAGAGTAGAATTTACAACCGTGTAGGAAGCAGCTTCTACGTTATCAAAGCTAATGGACAAATTGAAGGTATTTGCAACTGCAGTCTTTGTAATTGCTGTGGTGTAAGTGTGAAAGAGCCCATCCTGAGTAGCGTTAGCACCCACAGTGACGTTGCTTTCACCTATGCCTTTAATTCTAATATCTGCAGGAGTAGCATTGATATCCATACCAATTGCCGCAGTACCGTTCGCGTATGTATCTTTGAATCCAAAACGGAACATAGTTGTCCCAGTGTTAATTAGGCTAGCATCTGCAAACTTGTAACTAAGCTCGAGTGTTATTGTTTCACCAACATCAAAAGTGTCATCGTTGCTGGTAAAGAAAACAGCTCTGTTAAAAACTGCGGCATTAGAAGCATATAGATTGCTATCGACAGTAGTAATTACCCATGGGTTTTGAGCAAGAATTGCCGCACCTGAGTTAAGTAAATTACCATTCTGCCATGCATCAGTGTCGGTAGCATCGAAGTTGTAATTAAAGTTTTGCGCAGAAAGAGTGATGGTTGCCGCGCATGTTGCGAATATAGTGATGAACTTTTTAATCATGATATATAATTTTGCTGGTGGGGGGTTATTTTTTTAAATGTTAACTTTTTACGTGTAAAGTAACTTATCCAACAATAGGGTAGATACAATCTATTTACGTGTAATGTAAGTGGTTTGCACCCGTGGTCAAGTATATTTTAAATTATTTTTAAATATTTAAAATCAGCATTAAGCAGGCCGATTAAGTGCAGACTTGGCTAGCGAGTCGCCACTCCAGCGGTATAGCTGAAGGCAGTTACGTTGAAGAGGTCGAAATTACCCTCCTGTTTGACGCTGCCCGATTTAAAGTAGCCGAACAGGTCGGACTGATAGGCGGCTGATTCAGTCAAAGTGGTGGTGATGGTGGCTACTGTGTCGCTTGTATCTATATTGATTAACTGCGCCACGGCTTCGAATTGGCCTGGAGTCGCTGATTTGGTGAGACTGAGTACCATGCGCAGCGTGTCGGTGAGATCATTGTCGTCTAAACGATCGTCTCCAATCGCAGCGTAGCTCACACCGCCCAAGGCTTCAGCATAGCCACCGCCGAATACAAAGAATTGATAGATCCCAGCAGCTGAATTTGAGTCTGAAGCACTTTTTTTGATACCTGCATGGATTGCATGCTTGTCGGATGTTGATGATGTGGAAAATCCGACTGAACCCATAAAGGTATCAACGCTTGGGATACCTTCAGGCATGCCTTCGAATGTGAAGTCTAGGGTGACTGAGTAAGTCGCTCCGGCTTTCAATGTCGAACCTGCGCCGATTTTGTAATAGGCACTCGCTCCGTTCGCTCTAGGATCTCGCAATAGGGATCCGAGCTCAGGCTTACCTCCCTTGGGAAGATAGAACCCTCCTGCAAACGGAGCCTCATTAAAATATGCAGCGCTTGTTTGTGTAGACTGGTCAAGTCCGCTCGCGATGTAGCCCTCAGAGCGATCGAAAGCAGTGGTAAATGAAGTGGCAGCATTGCTGACTGTGATCGCAGTTATTAAGGCAGTGAAAGTGAGAGAGTAAGGATATAATTTCATATGGTTCTGGGGGTGGATTGTTGTGTAGTCGTGTGCTTGCTAGGCAAAGTGCGGCGTTCGCAGTTTTAATTGTCTGCGATGGCGCGAATGGTTAGTTTGGCGTGTGATAAGATGGTGGAGTAATTTTTTAGGGACAGGGTGATTTTATTTACATCCTGCAACTGATTGACCGGAATAGTCACATCGACGTATTCGAAGAAATTTTTGAGCGATTGGTAGGCATCGAGGTCGACCTTAAAGGGATGTCCGTTAAATTGGCCACGTAAGGTTCCAGACGGGCCATCTTTATCTTCTAGGCCTAGGCGCAGTGTGACGGATTGGAGTCTGGAGATATTTTGAGCGGGGGTTTCAATCGTAACGGTGGGGCGCTCCCATAAGGAAAGAGTGGTTTGCTGGCCATAATAGGCCGTTTCGAGAATTTGTACGCTAGTGGATGTCGGAGCTGCTGTTTCTACAATGATCACTGCGGTTTCAGCGTTGCCGATGCTCAGGCTGGCGCCGATCGCTAAGTCACCGCGTCGTAATTGGAAGCGGCCATTTTGATAAGTGGGCAGTCGGTAGCGGATTGATTGGATGCGGTTGTTACGTGGCAGGATCAATTCAGGGCGTAGTTTTAACGATCTGCCTGATTGGTTATTTATCGCGATGAATATTTGCTGCTCCTTTTTCCAGGCCAAGCTGTGAACCCGAGGGTGTATGGGATCTATAGAAAGGTATTCGCCACCTACGCCTTCCCACAAATCCATGAAATAGGCATTCTTGCTCAATTCATAATCGCCCAGCGCATTACGTTTAACCAGTGCGAATCCGGAATCAGGTTCCCAGTGCATGTAGCCCAATAGAAAGGGCACCGTCAGCGAAAAGTCTGCGGGTCGCTCCATAAATTGTAGCATGAAGCTACTGTAGTTGGAGACGCGCAACCAATAGTCGATTTCACGAGTGCCACCGAGCAGTGTGCCATATTCTGTGATCAAGAGCGGCTTAACGTTTCCAGAGTTGCGCATTTCTGCGCAGAGTAAATCGAGCACGCAGTCGAGACGCCCTTGCAGCCAGTCATCATACCCTTCGGTGCGAGCAGCGTAGCTAGAACGAACGCCCCGATCGTAGAAATGATGTGAGTAGAAATCTAAGTCCGCTCGAGTTAAATCCATGAATTGCTTGTGATTTTCCCAGACCGCGAATGATGGGCGGCCCATTTCCATACGGGGCCAAGCCGAGGCGGGCCCACCCACTTGGATCGTTGGGTCGACTTTTTTCAGCGCCTGAGCGACGCGATTGTGGAAATCGCCGAGCAGCCCCCATCCATCGAATTGAGGCAGCAGATGGTAGGTCCATTCGTGCTGGATGTCAGATTCATTTTTTACTTCCCAGTAGGTGGCGGTGCGCCCGCTGTCCTCAATCTCATCCGCTACATAAGCTGCAGCCAGTTCGGCCGCAGCGTCAAATGCGTCAATCGCTGGTGTGCCGAGGGTATTTTTCTGACCCGGAATCTGGGCGTCCATAAAGCTTGGCCAGATGTTGAAGCATTGCGCGAATTTCAGTTCTGGGTCAGTCATCCAGAATTGATCGAAGGTTCTTTGCTTGAAAATCGAAAGATCTGCATAGCCAGTTCGATCAGGATCCTCCTGTAAGAGGGGCTCAGTATATGCGCCGTGCCGCGTTTCGAGTTCGTGGGCGAGTTTTAGCATTTGGCGCCCAGGGTAGAAGCCCTTTGCAGCAAAGTCATCTTCCATGCCAGAGAGATCGGATCCCGGGTTGATGTAGAGTCTGAAAAAACGATCAGTTGGCAATTCGGAGACGCCTTCAATCGAGAGGGTACGGCTTGGGTCGACTTGAAGCACGGCGTCCATCGGCGGTTCAGAACTGTCAGCAATATTAAAAAGGCTTTCGTCAAAAGTTGATGAAAGTCCTTCGAGTGAAATAAGTCGTACGGCAGTGATTACAGCCGTTCCTTCGAGGATCAGTGTCTGCGGCTCTTCTGCCCAATCCGCAAACAGCGAAGAGGGTATTTGAATCAGTCGCTGTGTTTGTAACTGTGGGTTCGTATAAACGGTCCCCCCCGTAACCTTATAGGCGACCGATGTGATGAGATCGAGATTCTCGCCTTTAATCTCTAAGTATGAAAAGTTTCTGACGTAAGGCGCCAGTGCTTTTGCAATCGTCAAGTTTATCGTGCCGTCGATGCTGCGTCTGCTCTCAAAAATTTGCAGCTCTGTGAGCACGCGACTACGTGAGTTGGCTTGAGTTTTTGTTTCAACTTCGTAGTCGGTGATGACTTTCTCCCAGAAGTTCTCATGCAAGCGTTTTTCTGTTTCTAGGTCGGTAGCGTGGAGCAAAACAATCGAGCAGAGGAAGCCAGTTATTATGCGGAGCATTCGATACTGCATTCGAGACGAGCGAAATGGAGGGCGGTAGGATTGCATCTTAATTAGGTGACTATCGAGTGACTCGTAGGGTGATTTGGTCGGATAGCCCAGTTTTTGAGAGGGCCGCTTTTTTGCCGTCGGCAACTGGGCGTTCGTCATCCCAGGAGTACAGTGAAATAGTTACTTCTCCAGGCTGCCGCGCAGTCACAATGCCGAATTTATCAACCATAGCGATCGCGGGATCGCTGGACTCCCAGATGACGCTGCGCATCGTCGCGTCTTTAGGTAAAATCAATTTTTTTAGGCGGATTGATTCGTTTACTTTTAAGCGAGTCGTTGGAGCTACAATTTTAACGTCGCTCACGGGGCAGTAGGCATTTTTTACGAGCACCGCACCCAGTCGGTCATACGCGGCGCGTTGCGCCTCGGTCAGTTTTGAAATATCTAGGCCAGAGTGGTGCCAATTATTCCAATCAAATTTTACTTTGCGCGCGCCCTCGCGTTCGAATGGATCCGTGCGCAGATCAAAAAATCTACCCTGTGGATAATTCGCATCTGGGCCATAACGCTTGAAGCTGATTTCTTGTGCATAGGTGATGAGCTTAGATTGATTCGACATCGCTCTGTTGGCATTGTACCAGGTATACAGATGGTCGCGGTGAGCTTTGGTTTGGCTACCAGTTATTTGCGGCCAAAAGCTAATGCCGTCGAGATCCGCTTGGTTTGGTATGTCAATGCCCGTGGCCTCGCAGAGGGTCGGGAGCAAGTCCGTTAGATTGATTAAGCCGTTGTAGCTGGTGCCGGCTGCGATGCTGCCGGGATAAGAAAGTACCAACGGTACCTGCAGGCCGTTGACCTTACTTTGCCCTTTCGCGCCGATGAACTCAGAGCCATCTTCGAGGGTGTAGGAAAACGCGGCTTTGCTGCCGTTGTCACCCATTACTATGATGAGTGTCTTTTCTCTGAGTCCGAGTCGATCCAGTTGAGCAGTCACCTTACCGATCATCTTGTCCATGTAGGCAACCATGTCAGGGTAGAATCTACGATCATCGCCTTTAAACGCGCCAAAGGAATTGTCTGGTTTGACGCCCGTATGTGTCATGACTTCGAAATTGTCATAATGCTCATTCGGTTGTGTGTCCGGGGTGGGGGTATGCTCATCGTGCACCAACAGCATCGGATAATACAAGAAGAAGGCCTCGTCTTGGTGCGTTTCAATAAAATCGAGTGCAAAGCGATTGACTCGTTCTGGGCCGTAGTAACGCCGTTTGGTCTCTGGGTTTAAACCATTGTACCAATTTATTTTGCCGTTAATCACAAAGTTAGGATCGATATGGCGAGGGCCTTCATAGAGTAAGTCGAAACAGTGAATTTCGTCCCAACCGAATTGATCCACATAGGCCTCCCCAGGTATGGTTGCGCTGCCTCTAGATTGCTTCCATTTACCCGCGATGCCAGTGATGTAGCCTGCTTGCTTGAACAGGTCTCCAAACGTGATGTGCGATTCATGCAAGGCCTTCGCTTGCACGAAATTACGCTGATTGTTCATGCCTGTCATCAGCGCCACGCGAGTCGGCTCACAAACCGCGTAAGCAAATGCGTTGCCAGCCAAGACACCTTCATCGGCCAGTCGATCGATTGCTGGGGTGGCCACTGGGACACTTTCAAAAAGACCCTCTGTCGAATTCAGCTGTTGGGCGCCATAAGCGGAGACACCATAGTGGGAGATGTCATCGATTAGGATGAAGACCACGTTGGGTCTGTTTGCACCGTGTAATGGCAATGCAGACATCTGTACGGCGAGGGTAGCGCAGAATAGATGCGAGAGGTAGCGTGTGTGTACTTTCATTTGAATGCGGTGAATAGTTAGGCTAGACTTTTTAGGCGTCCTAATCGATTGTAATTTGGTAGAAGGCGGTACTATTAGAGGGAGTGATCGAGCGTGAGTTCGTGGGCGGAGTCGCGGTAATATTGCTATCTAATGGTGTCCAAGAATCCCCAAGGTCGGTGGTCATTTGTATGCTGTAAGTTCTGCCTGAAGCGGATGGCCATGATAGATCAAAATTAGTCGATGCATCTTGTATGTTGAGCCGAAAGTTGGAACCGGGATCAGCTGGGTGAGTGCCAGCTTGAAACTCTGCAGCGTCTGTGTTGCCGTCATTATCGATGTCACTGCTTGCATCGACAGTGCTTAGACCTGCAAAGTATGCGTTTTCCCAGCTATCTTCGATGCCGTCGTTATCGTCGTCGGTATGGATCAGTGGCGGGTTGACCACAATGGTCACTTGTTCGCTGATACCTGTGGTGTCTAGTGTCGCACTCGAACCTGATGCCACTGGCCGCGCGTCTTCCCAAGAGTAGAGGGAAATGGTGGCCTCCCCGGGTTGCAGTGCTGTGGCAATTCCAAATTTGTCAACGGTCGCAACGGTGCTGTCACTGGATTGCCATACCACATTGCGCATAGTCGCGTTCGCGGGAGTGACCTGTGCTTGGAGTTGTACCGAGTCGTTGATACGCACTTTACCTGATGACATTGATTGATCGCTTGGCTCGGGGGTCGCCGTATAGGTAAACGAGTCAATGTTCAGCAGGTCGAAATTGCCAGCTTCCTGGACGGCTCCCGAATTGATGTAACCATACAGGTTTTTAGCAGGCGAATAGGCATCTGGACGATTCAAGCTTCTCGAAATCGTAGCAACAATTGTATTGGTCGCTAGGTTAGTCAGTGTTGCAACTGCATCAAATTGACCAGCGATGGCTGACTTGGTCAGGCTGAATTCTATCCGCAGAGTGTCGGTCAGATCATCGCTATCCAGGGTATCATCGCCGATATCTGCATAGGAAATATTCTGATGCAAAAAGCCACCGCCATCTATGAAAAATTGGTAACCTTCAGTTTGTACGCGACCTTTTTGTATCGCCGCATACATGATATCTGTGGTCGCGGTATTTGAGCTGGAGAATCCGTTGGCGACCAGCAAGGTGGCAGTATCAGTGCTCGAAGCGGCGTTTGGTAAACCTTCGAAAGTGAAATCCAAAGTGGTGCTCCATGTCGCGCCGACGCCAAAGCTAGCCCCCGCGCCGGTATTATAATAAGCTGTACTGCTGCCCGCGGTCGGTGATCGCTTTAGAGTGCTGAAGACCGGCGCTTGTCCTGCGGGTAGATACATGCCTCCTGCTGAGAATTCAGTAAAGTTGGCTGAGTTGTTAATCCCGCCAGCCTGAAAACCTTCAGAGCCTTCAAATTGAGTCGCATACCTGACCGTGGCGAATGAAGTCTCAATGCCGAGGTCGGTAGCGGCTACTTCTGTATTGTTGGCCAGCACTAATCCCAAGCGGTCATAGGCGGCTTGCTGTTCGACAGTCAGTGTTGTGAGGTCTAAGCCTGAGCGCAGAATAATGCTCAAGCCAGTATTGACAGTATTATTGTATGCATCCTCAAGCTCGAGCGGGTCGGTGCGTAAGTCGAAGAAACGACCCTGAGGGAAATTGGGAGGATTATTTTCATCTGGCGCGTAGCGCTTGAAGTCGATTTCTTGGGCGAATTGAACCAGTTTTGTGGTGTCCGTCCTTGGCTTATTCGCATTATACCATGTATAGATATGGTCTCTGTGAGCAGTCGCAGTATTGCCAATTGCTTGCGGCCAAAAGCTGATGCCGTCGAGGTCACCGGCATTGGGGATTTCGAGCCCAGCGGCTTCACAGATCGTCGGGAATATATCGGTTAGATTAATTAAACCATTGTATTCGATACCTGGTGCAATGGTGCCCGGTTGAGAGAGGAGTAGCGGTACTTGTAGACCGTTGGCACGGCATTCCCCTTTGCCGCCGATGAACTCAGTAGCATCTGATAAGGTATAGGAGTAGGCCGATTTGGTGCCGTTATCACCCATGAGTACGATGAGCGTATTTTCTCTCAAATTGAGGTCATCAAGCTTGTCGATGATATTGCCTATCATCTTATCCATATAAGCTACCATATCTGGGAAGTAGCGCCGATCATCGCCTTTAAAGGAGCCGTATTCGTTAACTGCAGGTTGTGGTGCATACCCCGCTTCCCAATTGTCAAAAATACTTTGGGGTTCGGTGTCTGGAGTCGGGGTATGTTCATCGTGCACCAGTAGCATTGAGTAATAGAGGAAGAAGGGTTCATTCTGATGCGCCTCAATGAAATTGAGTGCGAATTGATTGATTAAATCGGGACCATACCAGCGTCGTCCTGTGACTGGATCAATGCCGCCATTTTGCTGTTTGAAAAAAGTAACCACGCCATTGATCACAAAATTTGGATCGATATGACGAGATCCTTCGCCGACTACGTCGAAACAGTAGATATCATCCCAGCCGAATTGATCCACATAGTCTTTACCAGGGATTGCTGCGGTGCCTCGAGATTGCTTCCATTTACCAGCAATACCGGTCGCATAGCCTGCTTGCTTAAAGATGTCGCCAAAGGTGATTTGTGATTCATGCAAGGCCTTTGTTTGGATGTAATTCCGATTGTTATTCATGCCCGACATCAGGGCAACACGTGTCGGTTCACATATCGCATAGGCAAATGCATTGCCAGCTAACAGGCCATCATTGGCGAGTCGGTCGATTTCTGGAGTGGCAACAGGTGTGGACGGGAAGAAGGGATCTCCGTTGCTGTCCTCTTGGGTCGAATTGAGCTGCGTCGCACCGTAGGCAGAAACGCCGTAGTGTGAGAGGTCATCAATTAGAATAAAAACCACATTAGGTTGCTCCGTCGCGTTCAGTGGCTGCAGGGTAAATCCTAGGATAAAACAAAATACGAGTGCCAAGGATAGTAGGGGTTTGGGTATAGTCATTGGCTTTTTGTAGCTGTGGTCATTTGGGGAATGCCTAGGCTGCCTACAGGGAACCATCGATAGGATTCAGCTTTTTTATAGCTGAGGTCTGAGCGCTGGATGCACCG
>Ga0209504_1002798_pt1 | contig 11482 bp, 10 predicted proteins | sample COGITO_mtgs_1005_FD_184791 | JGI IMG/M metagenome (GOLD analysis project Ga0209504, IMG submission 184791) | Pelagic marine microbial communities from North Sea - COGITO_mtgs_100511 (SPAdes) (version 2) | ecosystem: Environmental > Aquatic > Marine > Epipelagic ...
CTTCTTGTTGGGTGACTACTTCAAGACTACCTACAGCGCACTAACAGCAGGTGAAGATGTCCCTACGACAGCTGAAAGGGGTCAACCCCCAGCAGGTCAACCTCCAGCAGGTCAACCTCCAGCAGGTCAACCTCCAGCAGGTCAACCTCCTCAAGCTTACACTCCTACCGAACTTAGAGCCGCATTGGCTGCTAATGAAATAGAAGAAGGCGCTAAGGTTGAAGTCAATGGTAATGTAGTAACAGTAACTCAAACTCAAATAGATAAAGCTAAAGTTGAAACTGGGAAGGATCTCTCTACTTCTATTGAAGATGAGGCTGCCATGCAGAGACGTGAAGCTGCTCTAAATGATTTAGAATTATCTGTACCTACACCCGGTTTGACTGATGATGATATGGGGTTACCAGACGGGCCTGTGCCTAAATCCCTTATTCCAGCTATTCAATCTGGTAATAAAACAGCGGAATGGATCTCAGCCTCTAGTGAAGACTTAAACACTTCCGTAACATCTAACGCTTTTAGATTGGGGTCTGCCATAGAAAGCGGTATGGCTACTGCTATAGACTTCCTCACAGGTATTGTAGGAGGGACCGAGGAAACAGGTGTCAGTAAAGCACTGAAGCGTACCTCTGAGTACCAGGCAAAACAAGCCGCAGAAGTAGCTACTAAGGGCTTCACTGAGTACTGGACTAGTGACCTGGAGGATGGTGACGGGTTTAAACCCGAGTTCCCTGGAGACGTACCTGAAGGGGTTGTAAAGGAGGTAAAGGGTTCATACCTAGATGCTATTATGGATATGCTAGGCATGGGTGAGTCCTCAGAAACTAGGATGGTAAATGGTACTCCAATGACTGACGCTGAAGTACTTGCAGCAGCTAGGGCGCAGCTGGATGAGGCGGCTAATGCTCGTAGCGAGTTACAAGAAGCACGAACAATAAAAAAAGCTCTAGCTCGTTCTGATGATATAGACGATAAGCTTGCCATGCAGAGGCGTGAGACTGCATTGAATGACTTTGATTTACCTGAAACTCCAAAGCTTTTAGGTTTTATTGATTACTCTATAGTAAATGACGGTGGTGATTTAAGAGCGGCTATTAAAAAGCGTACAGGAGTTATGCCTCGTGATTATATAGAAGCATTTGTACCTACGGTTAAACTTATGAATGAAGCTCTAAAAGAGTTTGAAACTAGTGCTAACATAAGTACAGAAAACGCTATTGATGCTGTGACTGTAGATAATATTGATGAGGCTATCAATAACATGGCAGTAAGAATGTTTGATACTATTGCAGACTATGACTATGAAACATTAGAAGAGCGTATCATTAACCAGAACGAAGTTCCATCCGCAAGCGCCAATCGTGCAGCGGCCTTAAGCGCCAATCGTGCAGCGGCCTTTGCAAAGCTACAACAGCAATTCAGTGAGTTAGCTTTCTTCCCTAAGGGTGTCCCAGGAAAGATAGACCTTGGACCTACTATGGGTGAGGTCTCTAGTGATTGGCTGCATAGCACACAGGATAATATAAACTCAGCCATTGCATCTGCAGCTAAGTCTTTCCTAGCCAAGATAGGTATTGGTAAGCCAAGCGAAGACAGTGAGTTTAATGAGGCTGTTAAGGCCGAGACACAGCCAGAACCTTTAGTCACTAGACCTAAGGCAATTGAGTACCCTAAAAAGATGACAGCAAGCGATAAAGCTAGACTTAAGAGAGCACAGAAAGCTAATGAGCTAAGTGGTGACTCAGGTTTGTTGGAGATGCTAGTCGAGAAATATGGCATAGCTCTAGTACAAAAAGAAATGGGTCTGTAAATGAATGATGAAGCTTGGTTCAATGAGACCTTTGCTGACCAGCTAGGCTCTACTCCTAAAGTAAAAGAACAGGATGACGAAGCATGGTTCAATGAGACCTTTGCTTCTCAGTTAGACACAGCCACCCAGACTGACATTACGTTAGAGCCGGGTGCTGCCCCTGAAGGTGTGCGTGATCTAACTAGGGATGACGTATATGCTAGGATTGCTCCTTATATGGAGAATCACTTTGGTATGACTGAAGGCGTACATGGCAGGCAGAAAGTAGTTGATTCTTATGTTAACCACATGCGTAAGTTTGGCGCTGGGCAGTCTGTAACTACCTTTGAGGAGCTTGCCTACCTGAATAAGATTAAAGGCACAAAAGATAAAGCTGAACGTACCCGGCTTATGAATCAAGCAGCCTCAGCCTACGACACCTTTGACTCTATGAAGGGTGCTTTCTCTAAGGGTACTTCATCTATGGAGAAGATTGACGCTGTAGGTGACTACGCTCGTGCTTTGATTGTTGACCCTATGTGGTTAATAGGACTAGCCGCAGGTAGGTTTGCAGGTTATGGGGCTAGTAAAGCAGCGGGACTAGTAGCTAAACAAGCAGCACGATCCGCTGCTTTAGGTATAGTTAAAAAGAAAGGCGCTACAGAGGGGGCACGTCTGGCTGTACAACAACAAGAACGTATACAAACAAACAAGCTTCTGGCTAGTGCATCTCTTAAAGCGGGTACGAAAACGGCAGAGCAGAAGACTTTTCTAGAGGCGACTAAACAGGCAGCACGTAGAGAAGCTATTGGTGTAGGGCTTACGGAAACTGTAGCTGGTGTTGGTATGGACGCTATCTATCAGAACATCATGGATGACGTAGACCTGCAAGACGGTTACAATATGATGCAAGGTGGCTTCGCTGCCGCTGGTGGTGCTATAGGTATGGGTGTAGGCTACTCTTTTGCACGTGGGTTTAACTTGGATGAAGCTGACCTATCATCTTTGGGTGCTATGCGGTTCTATCAAGCACAGGAACACCTAGCTAATGCTCGTAAGATAGCAGGTGAGCCAGCACAAACCTTAAAAGATTTAGACATGGATGGCTTTGAGGCTAGCTTAACTGGTTTCCGTGACATGATGGAGACACTAAAGGATAAAGCTGCACGAGGTGTACCACTACGTGAAGTAGAACAAGGCGATTACATTCCTGATGACTTAGTATGGCAAGACGCTTTCTTTAAGGGTATATCTACTAGCCTAGCTGACAACGGTATCAAGTACTGGACTAAGCGTGACCCTCAAGATGGCTTCCTGAACTGGATGAGTGACCTTATGGTAGCCATGCCTGATAACGTAAAGGCTCAGTTGTCCGACATCTTTGATGATACACTAGGTGCAAATGTAGATCTTTACAAAGGCAAGAAGCTATTTGAACAGGCTACTATCAAGGACGCAGATGGTAATACAATAACAGGTACAGCCTTAGACTTGGTAGCTAGTGAGATCAGTGACGCCGCTAAGAAGATGGCTATTGTACGTAATGCTTCTAGTGTCTTCAACAAGATACGTGAGATCAAACCAGACGCTGAAGCAGGGGAGCTAATTGAAGAGCTTATCAAGGTTGAAACCCCTGGCGTTACAACTAAGGTACGTGAGGGTATACTAGGTACTGCTAACTACATGCAGCGTAACCTTATTCGTATGCTTGTTACACACCCTGGTACTACTGCGCTTAACTTAGTGGGCTGGTCTACTGCAAGTTCTTTACAGAGTGCTACTGATATTGTTCGTGGTACTCTCTTTGGTGGTGCTTCTATTCTGAACGCTGCTATGTTTAACAGGGAAGGTGCAGCTGCCTACGCTAAGAAAGCAGGGCTTATGTTCTCCCTTCAGAAACAAAAGGCTCGTAACTTACTAGACCCTAACATGACTTACGAAGCCTTCCTGGACATCTTGGCGTTCAACCCCCAGGCTCAAAAAGATATGCTGCGCTATATGGCAGGGGGTGTTGACATAGAGGAGTTATCACGTAAGCTCCAACTAGAAGAGTTCTCAGAGATAGCTAGTGAGGCTTTAGGTGATGGAGCAGTAAACACTATCAGCCGTAACAAACTAGATAAGATTATGGATAAGATCCAGCTTGTCTATGGCGTTAAGCTACAGGATGTTGCTACTAAGTCTCAAGAGTTTATGTATGCTGTAGATAAACAGATGCGTATTAAATATAATATGTCATACAAGGAGTTCTTACAAGACCCTGACATGTGGAAGAAGATGATGGGGGATGACTACGCTGAAGTTATAAGTGCTGCATCTCAAGACGCACTGCGTAATGTATTCTCTAAGAGCTATGCTGACTCCAGTAAAACTCTAGGTAAGATTGCTGGTATGGTTGAGGAGGTAAGCCGACTGCCTCTCGTTGGAGCTATGATACCATTCGGGCAGTTCTTTAACAACACCATTGCACACATGATGGACCACTCAGGTATAAGCCTTACGCACAGGCTCTTTATGGGTGGCACACGGGACGTAGGAGATCTAGCTAGTAAGACAGCTGTTGGTCTTGCCTTTATGGGTGCAGCCTATAACTACGAAAAAGATTACCTAGAAGAGGGTCTTCCTTGGTATCAAACCCGAGCCTCTGATGGGTCTATTCGTAACCGTCTGTATGACTTCCCATACATATTCTACAAGGCCATTGGACGTATGGCGGCTCACATCCATAAGGACGGGACAGTACCTGAAGATCTATTTAGAGAGATCGTGACTGTGCTAGGCCCAGGAAACATGACCCGTCAGCTTGACGATACGATCAAGGGTTCTTTCGACTTGCTAGTGGAAGCTATGACAACAGAAGATGTTGAGGTCAGAGAAGCTTTGATTAAAGTTATCCAAGGCTCTACGTCTATGTACGCCTCAGGCTATACTCGCTTCTTAGATCCTGTTAACTTAACTGCTGCTATGATTAAGGGAGATGCATACATAGCTCCAGACCGTAGGCAAGGCTCTGAGTGGGTTAACAAGTCTGTACGTTATGCGGATGAGTTGCTTGAGGCTATGGAGCTATACACAAAGCCGGGTGAAAAGTACAATGCCATCACTACAGACAGAGCACAAGTACCTATAAGTAAGGTCTTTGGTATACGTTTCAGTAATGCGTTGTCTAGTACAGAGAAAGCGTTTGGTGAGGCTGGTATACCTAACTGGAAGACTGATATAAGATCGTCTATCCCTGAGGCTCGTAACGATGTACAGCGTATCATAGCGCCTATACTTGAGTATGAGTTTGCATCTCTTATAGAGTCTACTAAGTGGAAAGCAGGTACACCAGCACAACGTAAGAGCTACATATACCAGCGAATAAGAGAGAGTAAGGCTCTAGTAAAAGATATTCTTTCTAGGTCTTTTGACCCTAAAGACACTCGTACTTTAATGCTATATAAGTTAGGGGCTGGGGAGTATGCCAATAAGACTAGGTTGAAACAGTACGCTAAAGAGTTTGGTATTGAAGAGGATCTAAATGAGTTAGAGGATCACCAGCTAAAACTCTTTGTTGGTTATGTAGAGGTTCGAGAAGACTATAGAAAGCTAGATGAAAAGAAATAAAAAGAGGGGAGCTGTTAGGCTCCCCTTTCTAGTTTTACTGTATGCCGTGTTTATCTAAACTACTCTTAGACCAGAGCACTGCTTCTTGTAGAGCCTTTATAGCGTACTCTCTTTCATCAGAAGGGTGTAAGTGATACACTAGGTAGTCAGACGTTGTGGTGTACATCTTATCTAACTCAGTGACAAACTCTCTCTTCTTCAGTGCAATGAAACGCTTAGCTTCTTCTTCTATATTAAGTACCATAACACTCCCAAACAATGTTAACTAGGAGAGTTTAACATATAGGTGTATAGCTGTCAAGCACTAACTACAAGCCTTCCTTCATAAACACCTTAACCCACTCAGCACAGATACCACTACGCACAATGTCATCAATGCCAAACTCTACTACTGGTGCATCAAGCATGTACTTCTTAGATAGATGAATGATCTTAGCTAGACCAGACGTACCCTTCAAGTCTGACTGTTGGATGTCGCCGTTGAGTACAATAGTACTACCCTCACCTACACGTGTGAGTAGCATCTTGATCTCTGGTATGTCTATGTTCTGTGCTTCATCTACAATGATAAACGCATTGTCAAAGCTACGTCCACGCATCAACGCCAGAGTAGCTACTTCAATGTTACCGTTCTTTATACCTGTATCAACAGCACCACGCCCCAAGTGTTTCACTAGTACGTCTAGCACAGGCAATGCCCAAGGTTGTGCCTTCTCTTCTAGTGTACCTGGCAGGAACCCAATGTCTTTACCTACAGCTACGTGAGGACGTGTGATAACAATCTTGTCAATCTCTTTTAGTGTGTACAGGTCTGCTGCACATGTAGCTGTAACGTAAGTCTTACCTGTACCAGCTGGGCCAAGGATGAGTACCTGCTTGCTAGAGGCGATGGCGTTGATTAGCTTACCTTGGTTCTCTGTCTTAGGTAGAATACCAGAGGTAGGCTTAGATGCTGCACCCTTGTAGGTTGTCTTGCGCCGGGTGCGTGTAGGCTTCTCTAGGGGTTCAATGTTGTTCATTTTAGAACAGCCTTTTTTGCAAAGGTGGGTTTAATAGGTATTCATCCCATCCCCACTGTTGTTTTATATAGTGAAGTACCTCTTTAAACTTATCGTCTGGATAAGTATTCCTACCTAAATTAGCAAACCTACTACATATCACAACCTCCCCTTTTAAATAATCAAAGCCTAATCTATCAACACTCATAGACAAAGGATGGCCCGGTTCAAATATCCACTCAGGATTTAGTTCTATTTCTAACCAATGGCACTTGCTTTTCTGTACATCAAAGAATAGATGAGATAGATAGGCTGCGTCTAAATCGACTTCTTTTTCTTTGTAGTCCGGGGTTCCAGACACCCTAGTAGGAGAAGGCCTTGCGGCATTTAGTTCTACGTTTTGTAGGAGCTTCTTAAAAGGCCGTAATATACTCATCACCTATCGTCCTCTTCCAATAGTTTCTTCATTTCAGTATAGCCCCCAATCAAGTTACCATTAGTGTCAAACACCTGAGGTAGTGTAGTAATACTAGACCTCTTAAGCAATGTCAATACCCATTTAGAACTAGAGGACTGTACGTTGTATTCCGTGTAAGGGAAGCCTCGACTTCGTAGTAAAGCCTTAACGTCATCACAGAAGTTACACTGGTCACGAGTTATTATTGTATACATAGTATCTCCTAAGTAAGCAGTTTATACACATGCTTAGGTGCTGGGGTTACACTAGGTCTACGATCTCACAGCTGTCACCAGAGCAGGCCATAGTCTGCATTGACACTGTGTTGTCCTCATTCTCGTACTCATTGAGAAGCTCCCAGTTAATCTTAGCTGGCATCTTAGATAGCATCTCTTTGTACTCTTCCTTAGTGCAATCCTGATAGGGTGCTTGCTGGTAAGTATGATCTGAGTGTGGTAAGAATGACACACCTGACATCTCATCGAAGTACTCATAGACAAACGCACCCACAGACATCCACTCACTGTCACGAACTGAGATAGTTACACTTGGCTTATGCTCACACCAGTGTCGCTGATAGGTAAGCCACAACTCAAGCTGCTCTACGGCTGTCATATCATTACGTGTTACTGCCTGCTCAGGAGACTTGACAGGGAAGCTGAACACTACAGTAGTATCAGGCTTCATAACGCAAGGCTCGTTAGGGATACCCTGGTCAATCATAAACTTTGTCAGTGGGTCTTTGTTATCACCACGCACAGTACGAATATAATAGGGGCTGTGACGAGCATGAATTCCACTAGCAGAATCAACCAGTTGTGATACCGTACCTGAAGGTTTAACACAGCTGATACTAGCACTAGCAGGGATGCCAAGAAGTTCAGCCCACTCAGCGTTAGTAGCCACAGCAATGGATCGTAGATGCTCAAGGGTCTTATCCAATCCGTTGTTAGATGATGTCATTAGTGGGTTATCCATAATGCCTGTCATAGACACACCAAGCAACCGTTCTTCTGCAGTGTTCTTCTGCCAGACCTTACGTAGGTAGGGGAACTTAATCATAGTTGACTGGATAGTACCCAAGATAGTAGCCAGCTTAACCTTACGCTCAAGATCTTTCATTGTATCTGTAGCACGTACTACACACTCCGTTAAGTTGCAAAACTGATACGGACGTAAAATGATTTCAGAACAAGGGTTTGTACCGAACTCATAGTTAGGATCACGCCGCCCAAACTTAGCTGCTTGCTTCTTGGATGCTTCACGATTGAAGATACCACGCTCACCAGACTTGGACTCAACCAGTGCAAGCCACTCACGCATGAATGTTTCCATGTCTGGCTTCTCAGTGTATGACACAGAGTTGTTAGCCAAGGCACGATGCCCAGCTGTTTCCCACCACTGCCCTGACTTAGCGTGACGCATACGGTCATCACTCAGGTTGGACAGAGAGATCATAGCTGAGCGCCGCACACCACCTACGACAACGATCTGACCAATGAAGCACATCAAGTCGTGACATTCCATAGAGCTAAGCTTACGCCCTTGTGCTGCCTTGAAGGTAGACACAGCAAAGTTAAACAACTCTACAAGAGGCGCTGGGCCTGACGCCCTGCCACCAAACGTCTTAAGCCTTGCACCTGCAGGGCGTACCTGTGACACATCCCACTTAGGGATCTCACCAGCCCAGAGGAGAGCCAGAACTTGACGGAACCCCTTAGCCCAGCCTTCCTTACTGTCCTTAACGACAACGATAGACTCACTCTCGAACAACTCAGGTACTTCTGGGAGCTTGCTGATGAACTGGCGCTCAACGGAGAAGCCAACCCCCGTCCCGCAGAGGAGAATGTACATAGCCTCATCGAAGGACTTAGGGTCATCTACGGGTAGGTAGCTACAGTTGTACCCTGCTGTGTTGTCACGATCAAGCGCTGGGCCAGCTGTCATCATAGCTCTCATTGATGGCATGATGTCTTGGTTAAGGATAGCCTGCTCAATGTCTTTAATGTAGGAGTTATCCAGCTTAACGGCAGGGCGTACTACATTGTCAATGTAACGTGCCACTGTTTCACCATATGACTCACGGCCTTTACCATCAAAGTACTTGGCATAGCGAGACTTGTGGATGAATGATTGATAGTCTGTTGGTAGGTAGTTAGTGCTCATTATCGTTTATCTCCTGACCCTTTGAGGGTTCCTCTAGCTTTGCGGTCTTGTAGTTTCTCTAGGTTAGCCTTGGCTATATCCCCCAGGTCTACGTTAAGGTCTCTACATAGGGCTGCTATATACCACAGGCAATCTCCTATCTCTGCTTTAAGTGAAGCCTTGTCTAGCTTACCATCACGGATAACCTTCTTCACCTTGTTGGCTACCTCCCCTGCCTCACCAGCTAAGCCCAGCGCAGGGTAAGTGATAGCATGTTGTGTAGGGTAGATAGCTGTACTAGCTGCTGCCTTTTGATAAGAGGATAGCGTCATGTCTTTGTACATAGTACTATCCTTGTAATAACCCCATGCCTCTAAGTCTGTCTCATTAATCATACTCTCTCCTTCACTACCAAGTTTTCTACTTTGACATCATCAACGTCATAGAACATATCTTTAATTAAGTCATACACATCTTCTGGGTGTGCATCTTGTACTGACGATAGGAAGTTAGCATCCCTATCCACATTTAATACAAGTGTTACACTGAACTTCTCATCCATTAAGAACCTACCTTAAGTTTGATACGCTTGGTCTTGACTGCCTTACCTTTCTCTTCAAGCCAGTCAGGGGGTATTACCCTATGTGAATACAGAAAGTTATTCTTTTCACACCACATTGCGTATGTTGTTTTAGAACCCTTGTATAACTTAGCCTTGGCGTTACTGAACACTAGCCTGATGTCTAACTCAGGGTGTTGTTCCCTTACTGCTAGGTGCTTACGCCTGTCTTCATTATCAAAGATACCCTTTGTCTCAACTATGATACCGTTGTCTAGTATAAAGTCTGGAGTATAAGTCCTGTACCTGAGATCCTTCCACTCAATCTTAAGATCTTCATACCTAAAGTTCTTCTTGTTTTGTTTCAGGTACTCAGCTACAACTTTCTCTAAGCCACTACGGTATCTGTTAGCGTTATGCTTCCGTACTACCAAGCTCATCTCCTATAAACACATAGTCTACCATAGGTTTCTCTTTAGCAGTAGAGACACGAGACGGTAAGGTCTGCAAGTCAGGCCAGCACTTATGCTTGTAAGCACAGAAGCCACACGACACGCCAAGCTTTAGATTACCTGACGCCTTCTTGCGGTACGTCTCAGGGATAGCCTCAAAGCAACGCTCAAAAGGTTTATCCTCCTTGATGTACGCTACCGTGTCTTCGATCTTGTTTAACTCTTGATCGACATCCACGGATGATGCATCAACATACTTGAAGTGACCATTAGCTTTGTTGATTACCCACCAGCCACCTACTCCTTTGTTAGCTGCAGTAGCGTAGCCTACAAGCTGGCTTACATAACCAAAGGCATCACCCTTAGCTAAGGTCTCGAAGTCTGAGAACTTATGCATGTAAGACCAGGGTGAGGCAGACTTAACGTCATCAACCTTATCATCTAAGATCATGTCGAACTCACCGTTGATCTCTGTACCGTCAGACAGGGTGAGTACAACCTTTTCATTGTCAGTAAACTCAACAGCAGCAGCCCGAAGTAACCCTTTGAATACCGCCTCCACAATGTCTCCTAAGATCATGTTCATCAGGAAGTGTGGAGGGAAAGGTATCTTATCTTCTGGGTCATTCTTTTCGTACCAGAGTTGGCACTTAGGACGCCCGAGGTTGGACATCCTAAGCTTGAACTCATCACGAGGGCCGCTGCTGAACTGCTTACGCACAGCATCCGCTACGTCTTCACCTACCTTAGAGATTACAGATTCATCTACTGTAGACTCGCCAGCCAGTGCCTTCTGTAGGAATGTATGTAGTGCCAGTTCAGCAACGTGGTTCATTATTCAGCTACCTCTACGTCAATGATGTCGTTGATGATGGACTCCTCAGTAGCAGACAGGCCAGAGCTACCACTCTTCTCATTGTGAGTGTCGTTAATGTAGTTGTTCATGCCGCTAATCCACTCCATAAACCCGTCAAGGATGTCCTTGTCTGCCTCAACTAAGTCTACCTTGTCACCCAGGGTGATGTCAAACGTGGCGTACTCACTACCGTTGGGCATACTGTGCATCTCTGCACCCATGTTAAGGAAGTACTGCAGAGGTAGAGAGTTCTTACGATCAATAGACTTCATAATGTCATCAATAGCAGTGATACTACCCCGGCTCTTTACATCCAATACAAACGGGATCTCCTGTGTAGTGAGGGACGCATCGTCAATAGCATTACCCTGCTCATCAGTAGCGCCCTGCATTACTACAGTGCCGAACACAACCTTAGTACGCTTAGTATTGCGCATCAACTCTTGTGTTGCCTTAGGTAAAGACTTGAAGTCTTCAACGTAACCAGACGGACGCCCAGCATTGAAGCCTCCTGTGTTATCCTTGAGGTCACCCGTCAGGTTGTTAACGAGTACAGTCTTAATCATAGTGTTTTCATTGGAGTCCCAACGTGTCCACTGCATACGCTGTGCGTAGAT
>Ga0209504_1002810_pt1 | contig 11458 bp, 6 predicted proteins | sample COGITO_mtgs_1005_FD_184791 | JGI IMG/M metagenome (GOLD analysis project Ga0209504, IMG submission 184791) | Pelagic marine microbial communities from North Sea - COGITO_mtgs_100511 (SPAdes) (version 2) | ecosystem: Environmental > Aquatic > Marine > Epipelagic ...
TGCGGATGCTCACTTTCGGCGGGCAACTCATAGCGGCGTGGCTGGCCAGGGAACTCCACCCCGATAACCTGAAAGGCTGCCGTCATCTCACGAATCGCACGATTGACGGTGGCCGAACCCAGCCGCGGAATCTGCTGGCGGCCCAGCGATAGGATCTCCTCACGCGTCAACGGACGCGCCGCCTCTTTCAAGACAGACAGGATCACTTCACGTTGTTGCGTATTCGCCATTTAATAGGAGTCAGGAGGATGAAGCTAGAAGGTCGCTGCTGCAGCAAAAAAGGTGTGAAACAAAAAAGACAGACTGCCGCTTCCCCAAAAAAGGAAGTAACAGCCTGCCATTATTTTTGAACAAGGAAAGATTAGAAACTCAAACGAGCGCCGATGTAGCCAGTACGACCGAGCGAGGGAAAACCTGCCGCAGGTGCGTAAGACTCATCAAGAAGATTTTCTACCCGTGCGAATATCGACCAAACGTCATTAACCTGCCAGTCCGCAACAAGACGGACGACGAAATAATCTTCCACATCTTCCAGCACGAATACAGGGGAAAAATCTTCCCGATCAAAATGCCCGACACCTTGGACACCCGCGCTGAAGTCCTCAGTGAATTGATAGATCGCAGAAAGTTGTAATAGGTGGCGAGGACGCCGTGCAAGGCGAACATTCTGCGCTGCGTCTGGCGCACCGAATACGAATGCGGTACGTGGATCGTCTTGTTGGTCGGCTACTGCCGTCATATAGGTGTAACCCAATGCTAGCTCCAAACCCTTGATGCCAGTGTAAGTTGCCTGAAATTCAAAACCTTCAGTTGTCGCCTCTTCTACATTAATCGCGTCAGAGTTGAAAGTCATCGGGTCAAAGACGAAGTCGATCAGCTGATCGATATCGTTGTGGAAGAACACCAGAGAATACGCCAACTTGTCACCCAACAACGACTGACGCCAACCGATTTCGTAAGAGGTGCTTTCCTCTGGCTCAAGCTGGGTGCTGGCATCTGAAAAGAATAGGTTCGAATCAAAAGCAATATCAGCAGCCCCTGGAGGCGCATACGAAGTCGCTACCTTTGAAAATAGCGCGGCATTGATGGATTCAAGTTGATAGACCACCTCTAAATTACCAGTGGTCTGTTCATCAAACTCAGAGTAATCGTCATAGCGAAGACCGGCACGCAGCTCGAGATCACCAAGCAACCACAGAAGCTGGGTATAGACACCGGCTTGTTCAAATGTCTCTGAATATGCCACCGCTGGATCGAGTGGAGAGAATGTATTCAAATTTGAATTACTCGCCTCGTCATTTCGATAGACACCGCCAAAAGTAAGTAGAGCGTTATCGCAGATGGTGTAATCAACTTGCAAGTTCACCTCATCTGAATCGACTTCGATCGCATTTGAGACCGGAAAGAAACCTAGAGAGGGGAAGGGAAATGCCGAGGCAAACGCTTCATTCACTTGATCCAAGTCTGACTCGCTCTCACTTCGTGAATAAAAGAAATGAACGGACAAGTCGTCAGTCACATAACGCAGACCAGGAGAGACCAACCAATTCTCTGTGTCTTGGACATCATCAGATTTAGGATTTAAGATGGAATTTGGCAGTTCTTTTTTAGAATCTGAAAAGAAACCAATTAGCTCAAAGCTCAGCGCGTCCGAGAGTTTAAAATCAAAACGCCCGTTCAAATACTCGGACTCATAGTCATCGTTATCACGTTCGTTACTGGTGCTTAATGCGGAGCCTGAAAGACTAAGGCCATACGTATTTGAACCGTATCGAGTATCGAAACTGCCGCGTCTGTAATCGTTGGAGCCAATCTCAGCGGAGATGGAGCCAGTGATATCTGTCTCATTCAAGCCAGAAGAAGTCTGCAAATCAACCACACCGCCAATCCCACTGGAGCCGTAATTGACAGATGAGGGACCACGTTGAATTTGCACGCTGGTCAAATTTCCGATGTTCAGATACTCTAGGCCATATTGGTTACCCAAGCCTGTATTGAGACGACGGCCATCAGTGAAAAATGCGGTGTGATTACTCTCGGTACCACGCGTAAATAGCGATGTTTGGCCACCGAGACCACCCGAGGTAATGAGAGTCATTCCTGGCTGGCGATTGAGTGCGTCGACCAGATCACGATCCTGCCAAAACTCCATCTCTTCAGCAGAGATATAAGAAACTGATGGTGAAACACGGTCCAGCGTCAATGGTGTGCGGGTAGCAACCACCACATACGGCAACAGCTCTTGGGTGGTAGCAGCGTCGGGTTCAATCGCCTCAGCTGGCAGCGAGACGCTTACACAGGTAAGCGCGAGTCCTAGGACGGACGCTCGGCGTAATGTATTTGTTGGTTTATGCATAACTTCGCCCAGATATTGCCCAAAAAAACAGCGCGACAAGCATAAATGATTGATGAGAATCATTCGCATAATTTAACCTGCGGTACTAAGCCTATATTCAGGTATTTTATAGGCATTAATCCATGCGCATAAATGACTTACCGGCCAACTTCCCGATTAATGAGAACAATTCTCAATAGCTATTTATTTTTGGAATACAATCACTCCGCAACGCTAGCGACAAAACTCTAAGGAGTGAGGGCGACTCGCCCTCGTTTGCATTCACAGAGGCTCAACATGGGCGGGTCGCCCACACGCCTATCCGTTTCAATGGCTCTGGCAGCCCTCTACTCAGCAATGCGATGCCAATCCCTCGCTACGCTCGCTGAGCTTGGCAGGACATGCCGCAAGACTTCGGCCGACAATGACCGACAAAAAAGCCGGCCAACAGGCCGGCTTTTTAAGAATTCGATCTGCAAGCGACTAGCAGTCGTAAAAAGCGTTTTCAGCGACTAGGATATTATCCGCCCGCACCACGCGCTTGTTGCCATCGGCGAGGACTAGCACCTTTGGCTTCCAGGCCTTGGCCGCTTCGGCTTCGAATTGGGCAAATGACATAATCACCAGTAGATCGCCAAGTTCGCCCTTATGCGCGGCTGCGCCGTTGAGCGAAATGGTGTGCGAGCCCTTTGGCGCTTCGATCGCGTAGGTCTCGAAGCGCTCACCGTTGGCGATATTGGCAACCAGAATCTTCTCGTAAGCGACGAGGCCGACCTGCTCCATCAATGCAGCATCGATCGCCAGGCTACCCTCGTAGTGGAGGGCGCTGTCAGTGACTTCTGCGCGGAGCAGCTTAGACTTGAGGAGCGTGACTTGCATGATGATTTAAAGTATTTGGACAGAACTTGTTTGTCAAAAAGTGGCGCAGGTTGGAACGTTTGCGAGCATTTGACAATTTGAATCTGCCGTTCTTTCCACATTCACTGGCTGAAGCGCGCTTAAGCCTCTTCTTCGTGGAGGACGACCGAGAAGGTAAACTGACTGCCCTTACCCAACTCACTTTCCACAACTAACGAACCGCCAAGCCGATCTGAGACGCTCTTGCACAAGGCTAAACCCAGCCCTAATCCCTCATGCGAACGGGATAAAGAAGAATCTCCCTGCGAAAACGCATCAAAGATCTTGCCGCCCGCAAGGTATTCAGGGTCGATTCCCGGCCCAGTATCGCGGACTTCAAAGCTCAAACGAATCTCGGAATCGGCAGCAGTCCGGGCGAATTGAACCGCAACCCGAACGTCTCCTCCAGACGAAAATTTCACGGCATTTTGCAGGAGCTTGCGCAATACAATCCGCATCTCATTTTCACAGCCGCTGACATACTGCGGTAAATCCTCAGGAATCTCGGTCTGAATCCCGACTTGACCCGCGGTCGTCGCTTCGTTGATCAATTTAAGCAACATCGTCGCCGGATTAAATGATAATTCGGACAATTCACTTTCCCCCATGGAGAGCTTGGCATAGGTCAAAATATCCTGCACGTGCTCGAAATATGTCAGGCTACAGTCGCGGATGGTGGCAACGAAGTCGTTCTGCTCTTCATCGAGTTGGGTATCTTGCAGTAACTCAATGAAACCGAGAATCCCGTTCATCGGCGTGTTCAACTCATGCCTGACAATTTCCAAAAAGTTATTTTTCGCGGCATTCACATTCTGACGAATCACTGTATCGCGCTGGGTGGTGAATAAATAATTCTCGTAGCAACAATCCACCACCTTCTGAATGTGGTCCAAATCAAAAGGCTTTTTCAAATATTCGGAGGCACCCAAGCTGATCGCCTGACGAGCCGTCGCCAAAGTTTCGTAGGCAGTTAAAACGATCACCTCGGTGTGCGCATCGATCTTTTTGACCTCACGCAGCACATCGATCCCACTCATACCACGCATGCGGATATCAGTAATCACCACTTCGAACGGAGCCTCTTTTGAAAACTCAATCGCCTCTTCGCCGGATCTTGCAATCGTCACATCGAAGTCGTCGCAAAAAATCATATTTAATGATTCACGCGGGCCTTCTTCGTCATCGACGACCAGTAGACGTTTTGCTGGGAGAGCGGTGGGAGCAGTAGTCATAAATAAGTGTGGGGTATGAAATTACACGAGACTATGCGCTGAGTGAAGGCCTCGGCTCAAGCCAAATTGAACTGCAGTGTCACGGCATCAACCACGGTCGCGGCATCAAAAGGCTTTTGCAACAAGCACGCGCCCTTAGGCAAGTCATGCTCTGCACGAGCCATCTGCGGTTGCTTATAGCTAGAATAGAATACCTTAAAACCAGAGCCCGCCATGTCTGACGCCGCTTGCATACGAATTAAAACCGCCTTGTCGTAGCCATCCACGTCGAGAATTAAACCATCGACTCGTCCAGAACGTATCAGCGCCTCCGCCTCATCTAAAGAATTCGCAGTGCGCAGACGACACTCGTCCGCGACAATCATATCAAGCGCATCCACCACTGGCGGATAGTTCGCCAGCACTAATAATTCAGGCAGCAGCGCGCTATCCGGCTGAGCCAATTCAGAGTAAGCTGTCGCAATCAGTTCCTGTGCGGGTTCGACCGAAGACTTGTTCGAATCGTAAGCGACGACCGAAAGGCGCAGCCCCTCCAGTTTCTGCAGCGGCAGTCGGTGTTTCAGTAAATAGCGCACACTACGCAAAGCCTTGCCCTTGAAAATACAGGCACAGCTATACGCATCCAAAGGCTGTATTTTAGCAGGCTCTAATTCAAAATCTGCCGCCGCCGCCTTCACCTTCTTATAAATATCTCCCGCAATTGCTCGCGACTCCAACAGCGCGACCACCACAGCCCCGCCGCGCGACTCACTCATGTAGGCCTCTAGCTCTAAATCCTTCAACAGCTTCTCGCGTGACCCACTCAGATCATACAGCACATAAGCATCAATCACGATCCCTGCAGCCACTTCTAACGAACGACCTTCAGAATAAATGAGCTTACCATCCACCTCGAAATGCAACCTGACGCGTTCACCCTGAACTTTCCCTGCCGAGGTCAGCTGAGCTTGTATGAGCTCCGAACCACCCTCACCTAAAAGTCGCTGAGCCACTTTATTCTCGTTTAGCAAATTGCCGCCACCATCAAAGCAGACCACGCCAAGCGGCAGTTGATTGATTAAATACTGTAAAATCGAAGATGCTTGTTCCTTCTTCCGGAAGTTTTGTGCCTGCGAGACCAGAGCCGAGACCACACTGGAGATTGCGCCCATTAAATGGAGGTCTTCGGCACCAAATGGGTGACCATCCGCACGACCCGCATACTTCAAATAGCCACTATTCCCTTCCACACCAGAAACCGCAATGACTGTCTCATCCTCCCGTAAAGTTTCAAAATCAGGCTGTTCACAGGCCGCCGAAAGCAAATCACACAACTGCGCCGATCCATTCAAATACTGGTCCTTGCCGACTAAGCGCCTCAACTCTTCAAGAAATCTATCAAACTCACCAAACGAATCTAAGCTCATCGCGAAAGAACGAAGATAGGCCGCGGCCAAACCAGCGGGTGCAGCAAAGCCGAGAGGAAGATCTACCGAATTCAACGGCTCAGCTTGTTGTTTTTTCATCTTTGGGGAGTAATCCATTTAAGTGATACCATGAACTTCGCGCCGCCTTTGGGATCATTGCTCACAGTGATTGCACCATTATGATTCTCGATAATTCGTTTCGAAATTGCGAGCCCCAAGCCCATCCCCATTTGCTTGTCACGAGCGCCCGTGTCTTTCGAGGTAATAAACGGGTCAAACACTCGATCTAATATCGCTTTTGGAATACCAGGGCCATTATCAGCGACCACCACTTCTAACCAAGATTGTCCATCCCTGCGATACGCCTTGCGTTTTGTTACCGAGATTTTCACCTCGGAATTATCACTTGCAGACAAGGCCTGAATCGCATTTTCAATTAAATTACCAAACACTTGGACGAGTTGCCCCAGATTTGCAGAAACCAGCATATCTACGTCGTCAATAGGCTTATAACGCAACGCGACGCCTTGCTCTTTCGCCATTTTGGAACTGATATCAATACTATCTGACAGCACAGCATTGATGGATACTGGAGCCATCTTACCCTTCTGATTCTGTGAGTAAAGCGCCACCCCTTCGACGATACTGGCAATACGTTTCACGTCGCGCAAAAGCACGTCTTTGAATTGCTCTGAAACACGGGTCAGCGACTTCCCAGTTTGAATCATCGATGCCAAAGTCTGCACCGAGACCAAAGGATTGCGAATCTCATGCGCCAAGCCTGCAGCCATCGTGCCCAATGCCACAAGCTTATCGACTTCACTGGCACGGCGCTCAAAATCGCGTGTTCGGAAATTAATCCCAATCTGAGCCCCCACACTAAACAAAATAGAAATCTCTTCTTCGCTCCATACACGTGTTTGCTTCGGCGGCCCCAACAATATCAGTCCATATACCTCATGGTTCGCAAAAATCGGCACAATTACTGAAACTTTGAGGTCATTCCTAAGATCGACTAAAGCCTGATAATAATACTGGTTCATTTCCTCGTAAATCTGATCCAAAACGACGCAAACAGCCTGCCGATTCAGCACCTCAACAATCGGATTATCGACATCTATCGCCGGCGGTTGCGACATCCGGCTAAATATTCCGGCAGAAACGGCACAACGATACGCACTATCAAAGGGCTCTAACGCATACACGGCAACGCCCGTTACATCCAGCGACTGCATGACAGTCTCCGCCGTCATTTCAAAAATCGCCTCATCCTCGGTTAGATCAGTAAGTTTCGTCGGTAAATCTTTCAGCCTCGACAGCGCACTCGCCCGCTCACTGCGAAAGACGCCTTCGAGCACTTTCTCCATTTTAAACTTCAATCGCGGAACACCCCAAAAAACCACAGAGCTAACACAAAATGCCGCAACACCATGCATCCACAACTCATAAGGCCCATAGGGATGAGAAAAGATAGTTCGATACAACCCAGCAAATAACAGGTAAAATAAAGCCACCGACAAATTCAAAAACAACCCGAAAGCAGCCTTCGACACATCCATACGAATTCCCGAAATACGATTACTATATAAGCCATATGCAACCGTGAAGCTATAGATTGCCACTAGCACGTTCCCATAAGGCTGAATTGGAATATCATACCACAAAGGAAAGTTCGTGCTGCCGCCAATAAAACCAACAACAGTGCTACATAAAACGTATAGATGATCAGACGCTCTCCGACCTAGATGCTGCCGCCCCGCTCGAATTAACACCCAACCACTGGCAATGAAGTAGAATGTAAAATAAGCCAAATACAGCGGCATTAAGATACCCGCATCTGGCCAGAATAAATGCCCGGCCCTAGGAGACACACCTGCTACGATCCACCCGAAACAAGTAAACACAACCAGCAGCACCGCTATCACATATCCCACAGCAAGTGTGCGTGGTGTCTTCGCTCCCGCCAATATCAAACAAAAATGATAAAACGTAATCGATAAAAACCCGGCCGAGCTTGTCAGCATTTTACAATACATTTCGGCATACACTTCCGATTCGGAAATTCGCCACAAAAAGTACGCTGCCGCCCAGCCTAAGACTGCATACAAAAAATTAACGTATTGGCGACGGACAGGGCTCTGTTTCCCTGATGAAAGCAAAAATGTAATCAACAGCAAAGCCGCCAGCAGATTGATCAACGAGGATACGGCAAGGTAAGTATTCATTTTACAATACGCATTAAATTCGCCTGATCACCAAAGGACCGATAGACCTCGATGTCAGTGAAGCCAGCGTCACGAGCCAGATCGGACAACTCCTGCCGAGTGAAGAAATGATATAGCTCCACATCCTTTTTTACTTTAATTTTTCCAGCTGCACTCAATAAAACTTTAGCATCTCGATCATTCCCCTCCGTGTATGCTGCGGCGACAGAATCATGATAAACAACTGTCATGTCGCAGCCTGGCTTCATGCTCGAGACAACTGCAACGCCCCCAGGCTTTAAAACTCGGTAAAACTCCCGCAGCAAGTCCACTGGCTCTTTTAAATACGAGATCAACAAGCTACTACATACTTTATTTATGCTACCATTCGAAAAGGGCAGCGGTCTCCCTTCGGCGCCTCCAACGAGATCGAAGTTCAACTTGCGGTAAGAAAAACTGACCCCTTTCAACTGAACCAAGGACTCTCTCTGCAACTCCACTATTTCATCAACGTGCCGAGAGTAAGAGCGCAACAAACCCGTATCGGTGAGGTCGATACCGCAGTAATGAAAGGGACAGGCAGACGAGTCCATCAATGGCAAATGCTGCGACAAAGATCGCAGTACTCCGACACCATAGAATCCATTGCCACAACCAGCATCTAGAATAACATCTGCAGGTCGAAACGCTCCGATCAGAGTTCCCATTTTTGAAAAATATTCTATATAATATTTTGCCTGTTCCATTATTCCAAACTTGCCTAGGTAATCTCCCCAGAAATCAGCTTCTGAATTCGAAAAAGATAAAATCTTCTGCAGACGCGCACGCTCGATCTTATTTTGCTGGATGAGAATTGTCTTACACGCTTTAGCGATTTCGAGACGATCCGACGGCAGACCCTGTCGGCAAAAACTTATGATTTCATCAAATGTAAATCGCACCGCTTCGGGCTGCTCATGTACTTCGTGTCCCACATTCGGCACTACTCGAAAACTACCTTTCTGACATTGAGAAATTACTTTTTTCGCGGACTCGATATTAACCCATAAGTCTCGCTCCGCATACAAATACAGCACTGGCACTTTTATCTTTTTAGCATCTTCAATCGTCCCCCTCAAGTCCTGCATCTGCGCATCAACCAGACTTTTATGGAAATTGGCCGCATCAATTTCAAAACCCAAGATGTCAATTGATCCCTCACTCGCACCAGCCACATGCTCGCCAAAAATATCCCGCTGATAAATCGCCTGCAGAGTACGGTCTAAATCCACGACACCAACCAGATTAACTAAACCAGTGATGCGACAATCCAATGCACTCGCACGTATACCACAGCGCGCGGAAATACTCGAAGTCACCAAGATCAATGCATCTGGCTCAAAATAGCGGTCAATATAATCCACCGCAGCAAGTAAATCATCCGTCGCACCAGGCAGAGTGAACTGATCCATCGTCCCGTCGCTTTCACCAAAATGATTCGTCTGATCGATACGGAGCACCTTGAACCCGTTGGCGACTAAGGTATATGCCAACTGTAGGTTATTCTTTTTTGTCTCCCCATAGCGAGGCGCAAGAATAGCCACGCGTTCATTCCATGTAGCTTCAACGCCCTCGTCTATATAGCCAACGACCTGCATGCCGTTCGGCCCAGAAAAAGAGACGAGACGACTGGTTATTTCGGACACTCCTGCGGGTGCTTGTCCTTCAATCATGAATTAGTATGAAGCAGATCATGTTAATAATAAGAATGCCGTTGCTTGTGCAAAATTCCATCACCGCAGTGCAACAGCAAGTGTAAACGATGCAAACACATCGCTAAATTTAGTTGCTTTGCTGTTGCAGCTCAGCGATCCATCCAACACAAATAGTTATTATCCCGTAACGCACCCATATTCACGGACCAGTGACCCACATTTTATTCATCAAGAATAGTGAATCTATCTCGGAAAATTTACGAGGGGTTATCACAGCGCCGCATATACGAAACGTCGATAGGCGCGCGCCCACCGAGGCCGCCTCGTCCCTAGAAAGAGGGGTCTTCAACCTGGCTATTATTTATGCCGATAGTGGCGACTCCACTCTGGCAAAGCACCTTCGCTCACTACGATCGCTGAATCAAACACTACCGACGATCGTCATCGCCCCGGAATACAACCTCGCGACCGAACAACTTGCCTTCGATGAAGGGGCTGACCTCTATTTCGCTGAACCTGTACCAAAACAGACACTTGAGCGGTTGATCCAACAATACGTAGGGCCAATCGAGCCGACAGCGCCGCCGCTCCAAGCGCCTCGACACGTAGAAGACCTGGCCGAAACGCCCTCGCAAGCCTCCGCGCTGCACGTGTTGCGCGACTTCTCTCAGATTCTGAGTTTTAGCTTAGACTACAAAGCATTTACGCATCACTTCATTTTAAAACTACGCGACCACATCAGCTTCAGCCGGATCGGTATCTTCTTGGAGCACGACGTCCAAAAATCCTTCCCCAGTAAGAGCCGTCCGACCACACTTGCCTGCATTGCATCACTTGGCCTGCCCGCAGATTTAGTCGATTGCTACCAACTCAGCCGCGACACCGGCATCGGCCGGGCACTCACGGCAGAGCCTAGCATACTTCAGCAGCACAGCGGCCAGTCCCGCTCGCCATTTGGTGAAATCGATTCGGCTACTCGTAAAGAATTTGAAATTTTAGGCTGTCACCTCGCCATCCCGATCAGCGACCGCGAACGCCTGATTGGCGTCGCCGTACTCAATGGCCCTGTCACTGGGCGCAATTACAGCGAAGATGAGCTGCAGTTGCTTTATTTACTGATGGAAGAGCTCGGGCTCTCCATCCGCAACAGCCGCCTACACACCGAACTCGCCGCACATGGCCAATTGACTGAGAATGTGCTCGGCTCGATCTCCAGCGGCGCACTGGTGTTGAGCGAGCACTTAGAAGTGCTGTATGCCAACAATTCCGCCAAACGCTTCCTCGGCATGGGCAGCGAAGATGCCGAATCCGTCGAATGGGGCGACTTGCCGAACGAATTGGCTGGCCCCATACACCGCGCCGTCGAACTCGGCGAACTCCCAGAGCCGTTCTCGATTCTCGGCTCCAACAATATTGGGCAGCACAAGATCTCGCTCATCCCTTTTGCCTCGAATGACAAGCTGCCGCTGCTGCCTCGTCCAGTGATGGTCGTGATCGAAGATTACACCCATATTGAGGCCAGTAAGCAAACCGCACTGGATGACTCGAAGTCGAAACTGATTACCCTGATCGCCAAACGATTTGCTCACGAAATTCGCAACTCGCTGGTGCCGTTGACGACCCACATGCAACTGATCGACAAAAAAATCGCTCAGCCAAAATTTCAGGCCTCACTCAAATCGGCCCTCAC
>Ga0209504_1002840_pt1 | contig 11356 bp, 8 predicted proteins | sample COGITO_mtgs_1005_FD_184791 | JGI IMG/M metagenome (GOLD analysis project Ga0209504, IMG submission 184791) | Pelagic marine microbial communities from North Sea - COGITO_mtgs_100511 (SPAdes) (version 2) | ecosystem: Environmental > Aquatic > Marine > Epipelagic ...
CCGGTATCGAGTGGTGTAGATAATACAGAGATACTTAACCTTAAGTTAGAAAGAATCGAAAAAAATGCGTCGATGTCGTATTCACAATTTTTGGAGGTCACGCAACCGATTACATAATAAGCCGGAACCCAACTTACAAAAGGGTATTGGATAGTAATGATTTTCTCAGTGGGGTGTTGTTTCTTTTACGAGCTGTTTTTTGTGACGTTTTGGACCGTTTCTGCGATTTCGACGAACTTTTGGATTTGATCGCGCGATTAATGGTTGGAGCGATGGATCTTTTTGGGGTGTTTGATTTTTTTTTGTTTTTTTTCAGTGTTTTTGTGCGGGTAGATTTTTTTTTGGGTGCGGGTTTATCGGATTCGGTGGTAAGTTTTTCGAGATCTTCCAGTAGCGAGTTATTGAGGGAGCGTTTTGGCATTATTCGCGTCATGTTTATAGGCTTTGTTTGAACCATATCATCAATTTTTGCGTTTCTGACGTATAATTTGTCACCATTTAAATCAATGTTTATGTTTAATTTCTTCCCGTCTGGCGAATACAGTTTAAACGAGTCCTTTTTAATCTGTCTATCATTGTCCATTACAAACACGGATCCTTCGGCGTAATATGTTTTGTTATGCGTGTTCATTATAATACATTGATAATTTATTATTATTTTTTGTTTTAATTTGTTTTAATTATTGTCATTAAATTGTCATTAAATTGTCATTAAATTTGTCATTAAAATCGCGAAACAATTAAGCGTCTAAAATTAAATGTCGCCATAATGTATGAGTTTTTATAACAATAAAGGAGTAAGCAAACGTCTATGTGGCGACACTGAAGAAAAAAAAGAGCTAAAACACATGTTTGGTAAATTTTCAAAATATTTCCAGTCGGATTGCTATTACGCAGAGCTTAACACCCCAATTACCACACCGTGTTTGAGCAGCAAACCTGGGTGTTATTACAACACGAACCCACTCTCGGTGGTTTTATCTTCGTCTGAGCATAATGAAATTAAGGCTGCACGATCAATACTTGACAGACCCCATGAAAATGTATGCACCAGGACACATAACGGGAGTGATAGAATTTTGGAATCGAACACAACTCTCAGTGTCCCTACGCGTGGAAATTCCACGAAAAGAACAATTACCGCAAACAGACCAGGCGCACAAAGCGCGCCTGGAAACGGGTGCGATGTTAAATACAATTCGTATCACCGACACCAAATGCGCATGAGAGGGATGTTAATTAATTCGACGAATTGTTAAATACTTAAATTACTTGTGTTAATCACCAATTATGTATTGGATATTAACTTAAACGTATAAATATTTACTTTATATTAATGGATACTCTTGAAGGAGGTATGTTGCCGATTGAAACTCAGCAAGTAATTGATACAGTGGTGGAGGATAAAAATATGGTTGTTGATTCGGTCGTTGATTCGGTCGTTGATTCGGTCGTCGAGTCGGTCGTTGATTTGGTCGTTGATGGTAGCGAAGACGTTACAAAAAAGTCGATTCAGGTGGAAGATCAGGATTTCAATCAAAAGGCGACGATGATATTTTTGTTTATTTTCGAACTATATCGGGCTGTGATGAGCTCGTTGTTGTTGATGTTTGTTCCGCAGAAATGTGATGACGAAACATGTAGTCCGGTAAGTAAATTTTTTTCGGATTCGTCGCACTATGAGACATTCGTATGTTCTTTTAACTTCATTACATTGTTTTGTTTAATTGTTCTATATGTATTTGAGGTAAAGCGCGAGTTCATATTGATCAATTACCTGGATATAAATAAGTTTAAGCCGCGAAACAATGAATCCGTGGGAAATGAGCTTGAAAATTTATCAGATGATAGGAAGAACCGTATTAGTAACATAAACGATATGCACATGTATGCGGGTTATGGATGTATCGTAATGTTTTCAATGAACAGTTGTTTTAGCGCGGTTGCGGTTTTCAATAATTATATGGGTACGGAAACAATTACTGTGTTTCTTACAAATGTTCTTTTTATGACGGGTAAGCTGTATGACGTATATGTTGTAACGAACACAAAAAAGTATATTTTCTTTTCCTCCTATTTATCAAGAAAAGTTCAATTCAATGATGTGGATAAAGATAAAGTACTTGTACGGGATGATTAATATTTTTTAGTTTGAGTAATATATGAAGAATATGTTTTTTACAACGTCAAATTCAACCAACGTGAGATCAACCAATGTCACGACAACCAATATGAAACCGAAACCCAGACCCAGACCTCTTGCTATGAAAACCAATAAAACTCAAGCAAAACAAGGAAATAGCGTGGATAGAACGGTCATTAATAGTTACGCAAATAAAAACCCATCACTCTTTGGAACAGGTAAGATTTCTTCTGCGACACAAAATAGTATTCGGAGCACATCGGTCGGTAGAAGCAATACGGGGGACATGTTTTCTATATTAAAGGGACTCTCCACTGGATGTAGTAGTTGTGGGAAAAGTAAATAATTGCACGGTAATAGGTTAAGATATACATTTAATACTTCATTTTATAATCCAATACATGTACATGGATTATAAAAATATATATGGATTTGTCGAAACGCCGGTCGAAATTGTCGAAAAGATGATAAATTTGATAAATCCCGATATTTTTAATAATCCGAAAACCAGATGGTTGGATACGGGGTCGGGAAATGGGATATTTTCAAAACAGCTTTCAAAAAGAATACCCTCGTCGGACCAGATCGATTTAATCGAATTAAACGACCATTTCGAGGATGACTTAAAATCTCGGTTTAAAAATGTGTTTATAGAAGATTTTTTGAATTTCGATAATGAAAAGTATGACGTTGTTATTGGAAACCCCCCATATAATCGAAATGGTGTTAAAAAGGTACCGACAAATAGCAGTCAGAACAAGCGAGACGATGGACAAACCATGTGGATAAACTTTTTGTATAAATCTCTCGAGCTATTGAAACCAGGTGGAACACTGTGTTATATTATACCAAGCATTTGGATGAAAAATAACCACCTTGTCTATAAAACCCTCATAAAATATCAATTAGAATACATTGTCCCATTTACAAATACTGAATCCAATAAAATATTTTCAGGCAACTGTCAAACACCCACATGTATATTAGTAATGAAAAAGAAAACGGGTGATGGGCGAATGAGTATTTATGATAAAACGGTAAAGGAATTTGTCTCGTTTGATAGTAAATTCACACGACACTTACCCCTTTTGGGTATAAACCTTGTATCGGAAATGTATAATTTGTGCGAAATTCATGGTTCGCTTTCGAAATATGTGAAAAAAACAAACGTCATATCAAGAAAAATAAACACCTCGAAAGAACGATCCAACTTATGTAAGTTTATAAATGTCGAAACATGTCTTTTAAATAAGAAAGAACCCTATCTAAAATTTGGATACAGCAACAACGCGTGCCCATTTTACGGGGAAAAAAAGATTATTCTTTCACACAAGATGTATGGATTCCCATACATGGATACTGCTGGTGTATATGGTGTAAGTAAGCGCGATAATTACGTCGTCATTGGACTGGATGACAACGAGTTTAAATTGGTGTTTGACTTTTTGAAATCGAATATTGCGTTTTTTATGATGGAAACAACGCGTTACCGAATGAAATATTTAGAAAAATACGTGTTCGACTTTATGCCGGATATTATAAGTATGTGTAATACGAATCAGTCGGTTGATTTTAACGAACAGTTTATCCGTACGTCTATGAATTTAAGCGACCAACATACGTGCGATGTTTCGAGCGGTGTGATCGAAAAGTATTTTAGTCCGAAATATTCGCAGTTTGAATTTTCTGGTAAAATTGAAATAGAGACACCCGACGAGGACGAACAAACCATACATGTGTGATTTATTTGTCACGCGATTTACCGAAGAAACTCGCGCGGAGAATAACGCATATTGTAGCAAAAAGATTGCACCGAATGTAAAAAAAATTATATACAATAGTCCGATAATGATTTCAAAGAACGTTCCGTATAACACGGATATTATTGTATTGGAAATGAACAATACCAAAAACAAGATAATGGGTGTATCGCAGGTAAAAAACAGAATTATAGGAACCCACACGCATAAGATGTATATGGACAACAACTATAACCGATATTCATATGTGGGGCGAGACCGCATATCCACTGATGAAATGAACGAAGGAGAACAACAGGTTATGCGGTTTTTAGAAGATATGTGTTTTAAGGGAAAAACTCATATTAAGCGCGGTCAGGGCATGAGCAAGATAAACGACAAGATGTTTTTGAACTGTAGAGAATTGTTGGATGTTCCTCTATTTGTAAAAAAGATGTTTATGAGACGAAGACCCAAACATGTTCTGGTAAAATTAAACAAGGGAATTAATATGGCATTGGATTGTTGTTCCGATTCAGATATAGCGAATCGGCACGACACGCATACGCGCATGAAACTACAATAACAATGAAACTACAATAACAATGAAACTATAATAACAATGAAACTATAATAACAATGAAACTATAATAACAATGAAACTATAATAACAATGAAACTATAATAATAACATTAAAACAATTAATTAACATATATATCTATTTTTATATGGACGTTGACACAAATATAGAAAATTATGTTATAAGTGACCTGTTTGATTTATTAGAGTTGGATCAAGAAACATCGACTGTAAATGATGTGACAGACGTCGTTGATCAATACATTAGAGGATTTGAAGAAAGCACGATTATAACAGAAACGAGAAAGGATGATATTATTATTTTTTTTGAAAACATCCGCGACACACTTTTGTTTTATATTGAACATGATCAAGACGACGATGAAAACGAGTTTGAATTGCTTGGACAGAACGCAAAAGATAACGATGTTATCATTTCAGAAAAAGATGAAAATCGTGAATGGGACGTGGATGGCGATGAGGCAGTGTTAGATGATACAAAAGACCATAATACAATGCGGAATAAAAATGTAGATGTTCCATCGACGAGAACGGAAAATATATTCAAGGGGCTATTGAATCCTCATATAAAAAATGTGGTTACGAGAATTGTCAATGTGGATAGTCAATTTAGACAATTTGTAGTCGACGACGAATATAAAAAGTCGGGAAATTTTACGATTGATTTGTCGGAGCCGCTTACAAACGTATTATCAATTCGCGCGTATTCAGCACAAATACCTTTTACATGGTACGTATTTGACGCGGAGAACAATACAAACTTTTTTTTCCTCGATGACGTGAAAATATCAATAACAAGTGGAAATTATGTTACATTGGATGAACTGGTTGAAGAGATAAACGGTGCGTTGATTGAAAACGGAATAGACGATGTAACGTTCAGTCTGATAAAGGCGAGTGGAAAGTTGAAAATTCACCTTGGTGGAAAGACAATCACCTTTTTTGATACAGCATTGGTGTCGGATCAAAAAAAGAACACCACCATGGGATGGATCATGGGGTTTCGTAACAAGGAATATACCGAACAAGATAGTATAACTGGAGAAGCAGTTGCCGATTTATATGGCACGAAATATGTATATATATATCTTGACGAGTTTAGTTCAAATCGCGTTAATAATAGTATTATAAATCTTAGCGACAATCAAATAAAAATAAGGAAACATTTTAACGCTATTCCGCGTGATCTAAATATGCAAAGAAACCCAGATGGAACCATAATAGTAATACCCGACGACCCAAGGAGAAATACAAAGAACCAGCGCTTTGTTATGAATAGAATATTTGAAAATCAGGCAAATGAAGCGGCCTATGAATACGCGTCGGCTCCCTCGACGACAAATATTTTTACGATGATTCCCATAAAAAAGAATGGGTTTCCAGTGGGGGAACCGATCATTGAATTTGGTGGTTCTCTTCAGTCGGGCGAACGTGTTTATTTTGGACCAGTGAATATAAACAAATTTCGCGTGAAGTTGTTAGACGACATGGGGCGGGTAATAAACCTAAATGGTAACGATTGGTCGTTCAGTTTTCTATGTGAAACACTCTATCAGCGTGCCAACGTTGAACAGAATGATGGCAAAAATTAAACACACTAATTATGGTGAAATCATCCGGTGGGATAATTAGGTTATCTCGATAATTTTTTATGGGACTGCGTTATTTTATTGCGGGAATATGTTTTTTAAGGAAAATTATAAAATATGAATGTGTAACTTAACTTTCATTTGAACCTGTGCTTTATATATGACTTTTGCATTTAATATCGTGGTATTTTATTATTACAGTTTATATAATATTTTATTTATGAACTAGTATATATATGGCCGAATTTAAATTAGATGGTGAAATATTTAATTTACCAACATTAGAAACAAGTGTAGTAAGCGCTCGAGACCTTTTGGAAAATAGAATGACATTAATCAGAACACAGGTACTTAGTGTTATCAGTGACCCAAGCAACGAAAATTATATTTTTGATCCTGCGTTGCATGCCGCTCTTACAGACGAAACTGTAATACTCGATCACATTTTCAAAGCATACGTCGTTGAGCCAGATTATTCTCTTCGATTGGTTAATATTCCAGACTTTGTACAAGATACGGCATCGACCATTACTATTTCTTCTACGGTTACGCTTGAAATCCCCATAGATACTGCAACCATCGATTACACAGAGGTTGTAACAACAACGTCGAATAGTATTAACAACACCGTGCTTGCTGATTTATCCGACGAAGAAATAGCAATGTTGGAAGATTCGTATCAAGAAGCATACATTCTAGCTATTGCTGCTGATACAGGTATTAACAGAAGCGTTCTTGACAATTCCGACATAGTAATAGAACTTGTAAATGATGGGTCAGGTGGGATACAAGTAAATGTCGATGTAACCAGCGTGGATGGTGCCAATCGGGAACTGTTGGAACAAATACAACAATCGATTACCGACGTGAATAGCGATGGAACATTGGCTACCAACATAACTGCCGAAGTCAACCGATTATCGATTGAAAGAGACATCACGATCAGTTTCGATTTGACCGGGATCCCACAAACCAGCGACATATTTATCGCACTTTCAAAGATTGACATTAATGGATTTTCCAATGCTCTTTCTTCTATGGATTCGCTCTTAAATAAACGCGTTGAAGATATGTCGGTAACAGAAAAGTTTGTTGTGAAAGAGGCATACGCCAACGTATATATTGAAAAGGCCGCACTCCAGGGCGTTGTATTGAATCGCGATAATGTTGTCATTACGTTGGTAAGTGGTTCGATCAAGGTTATTATTCGTGTTGTCAATATCAGTTTATCCGATACAACATTTGGGTCACAAGTGGAATCATTTTTAGACACAACCGCTACAGCGGGCAGTCCGATAACATCACAAGATATTTCGACAGCATCATTAAATGTTCTCACTAGCATTTTGAATGGTGCCTACCCTGGTGTCTCGCCTGAAATTACTGACGCAGTAACCAACCCCAACAGCGATGAGTATAACCAGTTGAATTCATTTTTCGCTTCGTCTACTTTTATCAATGCTCTCGATACATCGACCGTCGAGAACGTCACACTTATTATCTCGGCAGAGGGTGACGTTGAGTCGTTTATCATTCAAACTCTTAGTGATAGTGCGGTTAATAAGAAATTTATGATTAATCGCGACTCTAGTATCCATACGTATAACAAGAAACTTGACGCAATTAAGAAAGGAAAGCTAAATAAGAGTAATGGAAACTTTGAGAAATTATCGATTGCTGTTCAAGTTAGACGCCAGGCACTTCGTCGGGTTCGAAGCAGTGGTTCTCGTGGAATTTCCACAAAATACGCAAAATGTTGTTAGACATATAATTGTTTGAGACGGGGTCGTATGGTTAGTTAAATTAAAAGTATAAATATATTATTTAGAATATTAAATAATATGTGATTGGAATCATCGTAGAATAGAAATATATAACGTAGAAATTTAATGATTTTTTGTTGATTATATATATAATGACGCAGCGTCTCCTTTTGGTTGACAACCGCGTTGAAGACGCACACGTCCTGTGTGCGTCGGGCGCCTCTGGCGTTCAAGTGTTACTGCTGGATTACACCAGCGACACCTTTGTTACACTTAAGGAAAAGGTGAAACGGCTAAACACAGCGGCGTTTAAAGAAGTGGGGTTCGCCTCCCACGGTTACTTTGGCGACAGTTATTCTTTTGTCGAACAGCAACACGGAACAAGCACCCTGAAGAATGTAAATACTACAGATGAAAATTTAGATTCTTGGTGTGAAATGAAAGACTTCATGCAACATTTGATGGAACAATACAACACGAGCGCATTTTACTTTGTCATGTGCGAGCTGTACTCTGACCCGGACTGGGTGTATGTGTTAAATCGCCTAGAGGAAAAGTTGGGCACGATAATTCATGCGACTTCTGGCAAGGTGGGTAGCGTGGAAAAGGGTGGAAGTTATATTTTGGATTCCACTGGTGCCGATTTGAAACAAACATTTTTTAGTGATAATGTTGATGCGTATAAAGGCGTGTTGAGTGGAATCACTGATTACGCAACGTATGGAACCGAACCTGACGAACCAATTGTAGTTTCTGGATACCTGAACCAGGGGACCGAGAGAGTGGACGCATTGGTTGCCGATACATATAAAAGGAAGGTATCGGATTACGTTTATAATTCGGTGGATGACGGCAGCTATTATGGAGAATCTTCACTTCGAAAGGACTATTGTGTATTATATAATGGTGTTGTGAATTACGTTGATCCGATGATGATGCTAAATCAAGCGACAAGTACCAACTCCAGTAATCATATGTTTTATTCGAACGAAGAAATGTGGGCACCTTTTGTATATGGATCCCAATATAATACGGGGGGTGAAAATATCACTGGAACCGGCTACGATAATGAATCGGTTGGATACATTTTAACCGATGGTATCCGCGATAAGGGGTATCCTTCCGTCGATAGTGTATATTCGAACGGTTCGGCATGGTGCGCACTTAGAAAGGATAAACGGGCATATTTTTGGGGAACTCGTCACGCAGGAGGAACCGTAATGAACAATATAGACTTTCCAAATAAATTACGTATCTATGCAGGTGACGGAAATTTACATGTCACTGAAATCCAGGTGTGGGTGGATAATGAAAATATCGCACTGGAATCAAACGGTGGAACGATCATGGGGTCGGGATTAGTAATTGATGGAACTACGGATATTAGAAATTCGGCAAATGGAGACCTAACAAATAAATTTTCTGCGGTGGATGGAACAAAACCCGCGAGCACATATGATAACACTTATACTGCTGAGGAGAGATATATCGAGATTGAATTTACAAAGGTGTTTCATATAGACGAATTACAAGAAATTGTTATTTATAACCGAACCGATAATAGCAAACAAAGCCAAATATCCGGTGCAACGGTTAAGTTGATTAACACGCGCGACGAGCGGTTTCCCGAGGATGGTATTATAATAACATCAAACACAAATACATCTACAAACGATGTCATTTCGTTATATGGTATTAAATATCCGTATGGAAGCACCACTTATCCAAGTTATTACAACCAAGACATGATTTCTGTTACACCGTCGACAACTAAATTTCTCACGAAAACATCGAGTAATTTTGTCGCGGATAGTAATTATACCACATATTCGACTGGTTCAATTAGTGCCAATAACGCCGATGACCGATTTAAACACGATATTCAATACGAGAATAATGTTGAAAAAGTAACACCGTTTAGCGGATTTTGGTTACTAGAAAAAACCGACGGTTTATTGAAAATAGTTGGTAGCGACAATTATAAGGGTGTATTTAATGCGACCAATATTCAGTATAAGGGTGCGACTCAGGTTAATGCGGATCATGGAGTATCAATTAAGGAGTTTCCGTCCAGTAACAGCAAAGCAAACTCGACCGCGTCGAGTAACTCTCAAAAGGCGAACGGATTTTTGGCACATCTGGTTTATCGCGGATTTATAGCTAACCCCAAAAATCTTATTAAATATGAACCTGAAAAAGATGGTATTACGTTGGGAAATATTAACCAACTAAAAAAAATTCACACCGGTGCTCATTACATTGTCGGAACGTACAAAGACGATACTTTTTTTTATATTTCTCTAATTAAGAATTTTACTGGGGGTAACTCAGTCGCGTTGTCCCTTTTACCCGTCGATAAAATACCACAAATGATGTCTCAATCAACCACGCCCGATTGGGATGTAACAAATAAAGGTAGTTATCTCGAAACGTATGAATTTAGTGCGAACCAATTTACTTACTTGATGGGAAGCCCATCTACCAACGAAGGAAAATTTTATCCCACATCTTTTAGAAACACCGCCAATAGCGCAGCGGGTTTTTATGCCGAATTGGAAGATAAAACCATACTTACGAATGGTAAATTTAAAAGTATCGCGTTTGGTGAAACTTTTAGAGAATATACGTACCCGTCGTGTGCTATTTCAGACACCGACGGAAAAATTCATCTATTTGGACATAATTATGGCGGTGGTGTATGGAGTAGCACGGGACTTAGAAAGACCGATGTTGCCGAATTGTTAAAGATCGATTATGTTCAACCGGTTGATAATGATCCTACCTCTACCGATCCCAGTAGAACCAATAATGGTACAGGTACTGCTCGTTATACAGACGCAGTTGGGGCACATTATTTGGCAAAATGGTCTCCTTATCATAGCGACGGTGTAACAAAACCTGCTTTCCCGTCGGGAGGGATAAAGGATATTTATAATATAATGAAGGGGTTTATTTTCCACCACGACGACGATAGACTGTTTATGACGTCGGCGCTCATTACGCACACGTATCTTGCCCAGACATTTAAGCTTTCGACCACCGATAGGGTATCACAGGCAGGCAGCACAGATACGCTATCATTACATGGGGGAACAATAAAAAATGTCACAATAAGTCGTGTCGATACTTCTATATCGGAGACATATGTTGTTATTTTCTTGACGGATGGACGAATTCACTTGGAAGGTAAAATGGGAGGATTACACTTGCGCAGCGCATCTCAAGCCGCAAAAAATATTATTGATATACAACATCAAGATGATTCAACTATTGTACCTGTTACAAAGGTCATTGGAACACCTAAGTCCATTTGTATTTTATACTCAAACGGATCCGTAAAATGTTTGGGATGGAGAGAGTGGGGCACCGGTCCCATTTCTCTGTATGATAATACGGACGGTGATAACTATACATGGACATCACTTGTCCCTACTGATGGTTCAAACAATTACATAGGTGATTACGGACACAATACCATCGCGAGTCCTGGATATAATTTGAGCTCCAAACGATCTTTCTTG
>Ga0209504_1002850_pt1 | contig 11324 bp, 6 predicted proteins | sample COGITO_mtgs_1005_FD_184791 | JGI IMG/M metagenome (GOLD analysis project Ga0209504, IMG submission 184791) | Pelagic marine microbial communities from North Sea - COGITO_mtgs_100511 (SPAdes) (version 2) | ecosystem: Environmental > Aquatic > Marine > Epipelagic ...
GTTCAAACGCCCAGAGATACCGTCGCCGTTAAGATCTGCAGGGTCGGCCAAGGCTTCAATATCAGCTTCAACAATTGCCTCTAACAAACCTAAACCCACCAACCGCGGTGCAATGCGTGCCGAGAAGGTATCGGGCGTTACACCGGCAAACTGATAGTTAGGCGAACGCAAGCCATTGCTCTCGGTCCAAGAAGCAATAGAAACATTGCCCTCACTGGCGCTACCCTTGGGTTGTAAAACACTGCCCAAATTGGGGTGTGGGTTGCCGTTGGCATCACCCACCTTGAAGACCCAGCGGTCGAGTAACTCGCCATTAGCGACCACTGAAGCGCCGCCGTTGCGCTCATGACAATCCGAGCATCGCTCATTAATATATCGCGGACCCGTTAAGCCAGCATTTGAAGAGAGGACACCATTGGCTGGATCTTCATCGTGCGCGCCACTAACGAAAGAGGAATGGTGTACACGACGGCCTAACAAAAACGTTTGTCCGTTATCGTAACCCAAATTCGTGGCCATCTGCAGAAAATGGTCGTTAGGCTCATCGGAGTACTGGTAGTGAGTACTGGTCTTGCCACCCAGCCAATACTCTTCAGGAATTTTCTCGCTGGCCTCGTCCCCCGTTTTAGCATACCAAGGCACGACACCTTCACCCACTATATAAAGGAAGACGGTGCCATAATAATTGAGCTGACCGTTTGGAATACCCGGCGCACTGAACTGACTCACTTCAAATTCTAAACGGTCACCCATTTGAATACCGCGGTTGTTCGCATTGCGGTAAAAGTCACCGGTTTTTTGGTAGTGATAGTAAGTAGTGCCATCAATAACCTCACTACCCATATAATCCATAATGCTATTCCAGTGATAGGTAGCGCTCGGGCCGGCATACCACCAGCGATTTTCCGCTTCAATGGAGTTAAGTGGCCAAATAGTTCGAACGTTCATTTCTATGCTAGTGCCGCCTTTGGCAACATAATCAACAATTTCAATATTGGTCGAGCGGTCTTCAAAATAGAACTTCACATAATGATCGTAAGACTGGAATTGGTCTTCACGCGCATGACGCGTGCGCGGGCGATCGGACCAGCGCGTGACTAGCGCGTCAGCGGTTTCAAACTGAGTATCGGGCTCAAGTACCGAGGTGTTATCAAACAGCGGTGCGTAGAGCTGCGAATAATCCACTTTATGCCACGTGCCCGTTGGGGAATCACCATTCGTATCGCCCACCGCATTATCGTTAATAAAGAAATATAACGGACGCCCCGCATAAGTAACCTGCTCGGTGCCATCACTGCGCGTAATAATTGCCAAGTCGGCCACGCCAGAGGCAACGCCGTCGGTCACTAGCAGCGGCGGCCAGCTTGTTGCGCAACCTCCATTACAGTTGCTAACGCCACCGTTCGTTGGATCATTATCCCAAACATAAAGCGTAAAGCCTGGCTGCGATGAGCCCGAGCCACCGACCAAAATGTCGTTAATAGAAGCTACTTCGTTCACGGGAATCACGATGGTACAACCAAAACCGTTCACGTTAGCGCCTGGCGGCGTATTCGGGCATAAGTCGGGCGTGTTATCGGGCACACCGTCATTGTCGCTATCTACAATCACGCAACCCGTTGCATCCACCAGCGTACCAAACGGCGTGCTGGGGCATTGATCAATGCCATCATTCACGCCATCGCCATCCGAATCGGGACAGCCATTAGCCGCTACCGCCGTGCCGGCTGGAGTGCCTGCACATTGATCAACCAAATCATCAACACCGTCGCCATCTTCATCGGCAGCAGGTACGCCCCAGACCTCTATTTCAAAAATAGAATAACCATAAACACTAGAGCGCGTTAGTCCTTGCATGCGCACATAACGATAGCTACCCGCTAATGCGACTGTGTCGGTTCGATTCCCAAAGGTGCCGCCCGATTCACTGGCCATTGTAGTCCAGCTGCTATTGTCGTTTGAACCCTGCATTTCGTAAGTGGCAGCGTTGGCTGCCTCCCAATGAATAATGACTTCTGACAATGAGTATGCCGTGCCTAAATCAAGCGTGAGCCACTGAGCATCACTGAATTGTGAGCTCCAACGTGTGGCCATGTTGCTGTCCACGGCATAGGAGGCTAATGTAGCAGGCGTTTCATTGGTACTTGACGTGGCCGTAGCCGAAAGCAACTCAGGCTCTGGCGGAGGTGGTGGCGGAGGTGGCGGAATGGGAATAGACGCAACCACTTGGATGAGCGTAGCCGAGCCTGCCAACATGTTGAGCGGCAACAGCATTACAATTGCCAATGCCAACACGCTCATCCTGTGACGTCGTGCAGCCGATGATCCCGCACCTAAAAACAAAGCTGCCAAAACGATGGCACCCATTATGCCCAGTAAGGGCACGTTCTCTTCGACCACTAAACCCGGCAGCCACTGCGCATTGTTGGGGTTAGAGCCATAAGAAATTTCGAGCGCGTCACTCACGCCGTCGCCATCGGTATCCACACCACCCGGATCAGGGCTCGGCACCGTAGCGCCAAAAAAACCTTGCGCCGAGGCTGCGCTTGAAACCATAGTTAATGGAATGGTCACCACTACATCGACTGGCTGGCCGCCTGCCAAGCCCGAAGCGGTAATCACTAAGTCTTCCTGTGCGCCAACCGGCGCGTATTGGCTGATGTCGAAATCAATGGCGGCGAGCGCACTCCCACCGATTGCCACGGAGCTGGGCACAATGCTAGCCACTGCCGTGTCAACCATGCCCGTCGCATCACTAGACAAGCTAATGGACTCAAAAGAAGCCGATGGATTTTCATTCATCAGCAGAATAAAAACCTGATTGCCGATACTACCTTGTTCAACATCATAGGCATGGGCATTCGCTACAAACAATCCGCATAAGGCCAGCGCTACAGTTAGCACCAGTAAACGCGCTCGACTTACGAAGCGCAAAACTGAAGGTAAACATTGAGCATAGAGTGGCGCTGAGAAGCTAGATAACATGCGGGAATTCCTGTGTCGTTTTTATTTCAACTTGGTTTATTCGGCTAGGTATAGTCTTGGATTATCCGGCTGGCCATGACCTTTTTTGATTTTACGCTTGTGTGACGACAAAAGCTTAGTAATGGCTCGAGAAAAACGCGCATCTGCGAACCATAGTAATCAATAGCAAACCGACCCATTCACGGCCACCAGTACGAGATAACATGGTCCAAAAAACAGGCGAAAAAGTAGGCGTGGACCGTAACTCTCAATTTACAACATTGGGCCCTTCAAAACTATACTTAACGGCAGGCGTCGAAAAAATTTACAGCCGCTGCTCCGAGTGACTTCGCGACCATAGAACAACCCATTTAAAACAACGCTGTATAAATTATGGCCTACAAATTGCTTTAGTATTGAGCAATTATCGAGCCGCCCCAAATACAATTTAAAAGTCAAAGAGCACAGAGTGAGTAAGACATGAGCAGACCCTTAATCAGTGGAATTATCGCCTTATTAGCAATATCCGGTAACGCTCAAGCCAACCTCATCATTGGCGGCGGTTTTGAGTCCCCCAACATCAGTAATTGCGCCGAAGTCGAGCAAAACAACGGCGGGCGCTCATGCTCATCTCGCTGGAATTACTTTGCTGCCGAAAACGGCCACAGCTGGAAAGGAGACAACATAGAAATTTGGAAGTCAGGCTTTAATGGGGTGGCTTCTCACAGCGGTGTTCAGCATGGTGAGCTTAATTCCCACCCTAACGGTGGCGGCCCCTTTTCTATTTTTCAAGAATTTGAGACTGTAGAAAATCAAGAATACACGGTTAGCTTTGCCTATCGCGCACGCAAGAATAATAAAGAAAAATTTCGATTTGAACTCTTTACCGCGGACAGTACGATTTTTAATACGGTACAGAAGGATCACGTAAAAGGTAGCTGGAGTTTATTTTCAAACACTTTCGTCGGTACAGGCGATAAAACCACCTTGCAATTCACTTCAATGAAGCCTAAATCCGGCACGGTAGGCAACTTTATAGACTCAGTAAGCGTAACGGCTAACGTCCCTGAGCCCGGCATACTCAGCCTGATGGCTTGCGGATTAGTGGGATGTATGGTTACTCGAAAAAAAATAGCGGCCTAATCCTAGCACAGCGAAGCGGACACCTATAAGGCAACTACTGCTGGCCGCGACTCGCCATCCAGCACAAACGAATAAAAATAAGACGAACAACCAATTGACGAAGGATTTAAACTTTACAGAAAAATCGCGGCGCAGGAGTGCCTATCGTTATTCACAACTACACCAGCTGATCAAGGGCGCTTAAGCTCCTCGAGGCTTGACGTAAAGCTGTAGGCATCGCCACCCATACGACCTACCGAATCAATCAAATTTTGATTGATCAGCCCATCGTCATATAGCTCGTCTTGAACGTAGATCGATTTCACATCTAACAGCACAACGGTGCCACCTGCAGGCAATTCACTCAACAGCATTATCTCTCGCAACGTACACTCATAACGAATAGGCGCCTGCCTCACAGAAAAGGGAGCCACTTTGCAACTACTGCTCTGCTCTACTTGGGCAAATTCAAACTCACTTTCATCGAGCTGAAGGGCTGCGCTAGTCATATTCATTTTCTCTAACATATCCGCATTAACAATATTAACCACGCACTCGCCAGTCTCTCGTAAGTTTTGCAAGGTATCTTTATCTATGCCATTTCTTTGGGTGACCTGCGTATACAAAAGCACTGGCGGATTACAGCTAGCCACGGTAAAAAATGAGTACGGCGCCAAATTGTCTACACCATTCTTCGAGGTCGTACTCACCCAAGCAATAGGCCTTGGCGTAACACCGCCATTGAGCAGACGATATTTTTGTTGTGGCTCTAAGTCTGCAACATCAAAATTCACTTCTCATCCTCTAAGAACTTACCAGCAGAAAAAAATTGCACTTCACCAATATCATCTCTTAAGTCAACTGTAAGCTACCTGTTTTAAAAAATTATAAGGCGTTGCCTAACGTTAAAAAATCACGCTGTAGAAAAAGCAAATCAGTAACGCCCTAATCGGTTAGTCATTCGACGACAAACTTAAAATGCTAAGGCTGATTAGCAGAATTGCCCACTATTAAAAGGCTGGTGCTTTACATTCGAATTTTCTAGCGCACCAAAATAAAAAAGGTCATACGGTAACTGTAGTCACCTCTGCGGAAAATATTACTTCTTTAGCAAATCGTTCAGTGCGGAATTTATTTCGGCGAAGCTAAAAATAAAATCCTCCTCCAATAATCTTTTAGGAACCACTCGCTGACTATCGAGCAGTAAAGCCGATGACTCGCCTAGCAAAGCCTGTAAAAGCTTTTTAGGTGCAGGCAATATCGCCCATCTTTTTAGGTGTGCTGCTAGTGCTTGCGTAAAGTCACGATTTCGTACAGGCTCTGGCGCGACCAAGTTATACGCGCCATAAGCTTGCGACTGCACTAGTAAAAACTCAATTGCCCGCACCATATCATCAATGTGAATCCATGACATGAACTGCTCGCCCTTAGCCACGGGCCCACCTAAACCCAACTTAAAGGGCAGCAGCATTTTAGCTAGCGCACCGGCTTGCGCATCTAAAACAATACCTGTTCGCAGAAAAACGACACGAGTATAAGAAGCCGCTTCTTGCGCAATAGCCTCCCAACGTGCACACAACTGCGCAGCAAAATCATCGGGCAGCGAAGAGAATGTCTCATCAACCATCACATCCCCCTGATCGCCATAGACACCGATCGCTGAACCACTTAAAAATACTGCCGGAGGTTCACTACTCGCTCGAAAGAGATCGACCAACTGCCGAGTAATATCCCAGCGACTATTACTGATCACTGCCTTTTGCTTTTTGGTCCAACGCTTATCAATAATAGGCTCGCCAGCCAAATTAATAACCGCATCGAAAATATCAAGCGTGGTCAACTCACTTAAGCTACTGATTAGGCGAACCGATGCGGGGAGATTTTTCTTTGCCTGCTCGGGCGAACGAGTTAATACCGTGTATTGATGCCCGCTCACCGTATTAATAAAACGGCGGCCAATGAGACCAGTGCCTCCAGTAATCAGTATATTCATAGTGCCTATCAACGTTAAAAAATTGCCAAGCGCCAGACCGCTGTTAAACGGGCGCTCAATGGAAAGTGACTAGCGAATAATTAAATTAAAGTTAACGGCTGCAAGCAGATCACTCTCACGCTGTAAATCAGCCTCGAGCAATTGCTGGGTTGCTATTAACTTTTCATCAACGACGATATGCAGCCCATCGGGCTTGACGCTCAGCTCAACATAAGCCAAATCGATAGGCCATCGGGTGATATTAAAAATGATAGCCAAGCGCAATACAATAATAAGTCGCAGCAAAGCTGGAGGCTCGATAATACGCAGCTTAGGCAGATCATCTAAACGAATTTTTTTCCGGTGCGCACCTACCAAGCTCGCCAATAATAATTGCTGGTCTTCGTTATAACCGGGTAGATCGCTGCTTGCTAAAATATAGGCTGAATGTTTTTGCAAACCCCCAGCACTGATTTGCAGCCCTACCTCATGTAAATGCGCGGCCTCATACAAAATCTCATGCACATCATCCTTGCTACCCAACCAAGCGGCAGGCACTCGCTGTAAAATGGCCCTCACCGTATCAGTTACACGCTCAGCATGGGCGGTGTCCGTAGAGTAGCGCGACTGCATACTCTTTCGGGTGCGCACGCGAATATTGGGGTGGCGCATTTGCTCGAGCATTTCGTAGAGCACCCCTTCACGTAACGCAACGTCTCTGTAATAGATGCGGTCTATTGTTAAGCACTGCATACAGGCAATCATAATTGCCAAACCACCCGGAACTAACAAAGTGCGGCTATCGCTAATACCTAACTCGCCCAACCAGCTAACCCCATTATGAGCAATAATTTTCTCACGCAAGGACAATAGCTGCTGCAAGCTTACCGAAGCATCAGTGCCTTCATCCTGCATTGCTGCCTGCGCCAACGCCTTGGCGGAACCTGAGGTGGCATAGACACTGTGCCACTCACGGCGCCCTAACTGAGGCAGATAAGCTTCTAAAGACTGCAGCGCAGCGCGATTGGCCTGGGCGAAATCTTCACGAGTAAAACCCTTACTAAAAAACTGCTCGCGGTAGTTAACACAGCCCATTGCACAACTGGCACGAAATTGCGGATCAAAGCCCACACCTGCCGCCAACTCGGTGCTCCCACCACCTATATCAAACACTAGAGATTCACGCTCTATTTTTTCTGTATGAGCAATCGCTTGAAAAATAAGTCGGGCCTCTTCGCGGCCGGCAATGACTTCAATTGAATAGCCCAGCAATGCCTCTGCTTGCTCTAAAAAAACGTCTCGATTATGCGCCGCGCGCAAGGCATAGGTCGCCACCGCTCGCACCTGATCAGGCTGAGCATCGCTCAACAATTTGGCCATACGCTGCAAACATTCCCAACCACGCTGCATAGCAGCATTGGTTAATAGAAGCTCTTCGCCCAAACCCAAAGCAAGCTGAGTTCGCTCGCGATGGCTGTTAATAATCTGCAAAGAACCCTTCACAACGCGCGCAATAACAATATGGATGCTATTTGATCCAATATCTACCGCCGCCAAAATTTTATTATCAGGCAACATCATAGGTCTTGCTTCTTAGTGAGGGCCATACGCTCGCGCCTTTCCATAGCTTTCAAATACTCATAAATTTTAACCTGCGAGCGAATTTTCTTTTTATTACCACGCAACCTATATTGATTCGCTTGCTCCTGGTCTATTAGTCGAGCCTTGGTAGTATCAGACCATTGTAAGTTAAAAATAGCTATTATTTTTGTTTTTAAGCTTTCGTCATAAATAGGGCAGCCCACTTCAACACGCCGATCGAGATTTCGAGACATCCAATCAGCAGAAGAAATGTAGACGCGCTCTTGGCCACCATTATAAAAAATAAACGCCCGAGGATGCTCAAGAAAACGATCAACCACTGAGATTACTGAGATATTCTCACTAAACCCGCTCAAGCCAGGCACCAACGAACAAATGCCACGTACAATAATTTGAATTTTTACACCAGCATTACTCGCCTCATACAATTTTTTTATAATGTTGTAGTCAACGATGTTATTTAGTTTTATTTGAATGAATGATTTTTTACCCAGCGATGCTGCATTTATTTCGTTATCAATTAGCGCCACAATAGTTTCACGTGAATTTTTTGGCGACACCATTAAATGCTCAAATTGATAGTCTCTATAGCCGCGCACCATGAAATCAAAAACCTTCAAAACTTCGTCGGCGATTTTTTTTTGGCAAGTAAATAAAGCAAAGTCGGTATATATCTTTGCTGTTTTCTCATTGAAGTTGCCCGTGCCGACATGGGCATAATGAATAATTTCCCCTTCTTCACGCCGCTTAACGCTAATTATTTTTGCATGACCCTTAAGTGATGGTATACCAAACTCAACCTTGACATTAGCATCAGTTAACACCTTAGCCCACTCTATGTTTGCCTCCTCATCGAAGCGTGCAGCCAGCTCAATAAAAACAGTAACGTTTTTGCCATTTTCAACAGCATCAATAAGCGACTTTACAACTCGGCTATTTTTTGCGAGCCGATAAATTGATATTTTTATTTCTTCTACCAACGGGTCAAGTGCCGCCTGGCGCAAAAAATCGGTAAGGTATTTAAATCTGAAGTAAGGATAATAGAGTAAAACGTCTTTTTGACGAATAGCTGAAAATATATTTCGCCCAGAATCGAGTGCACTCGAGGTTAAGGCCGGAATTTTTGGATAGGCCAGATAGCCACGCCCCACATTCGGAAAGTCAATAAAATCTCTGAAGTTATGATAACGGCCGCCCGGCACAATTGAATCGAGACCAGTAATACCTAAACGAGCTTTTAACAATCCGACCATGGACTCAGGCATCTCTCGATCATAAACAAATCGAACTGGAGCAGCAGTTAGACGCTGCTTCAAACCCTCCGACATCTGCTCAACTCGAGATAGGTCTATATCATCGGTGACACCATATTCAGCATCACAAGTTATTTTCATTGAATAAGACTGACAATAATCGTAGTCAAAAAATGGCCGAAAAATCTCATCCGCACAAAAACGAATAATGTTATCTAACATGATTAGATTTTTTCGCCTGCTACCCTTTTCCTTTGGCAGCTCGATAAAACGCGGCGTATCGTCAGTAGGCACTTCAATAGCTGCGTAACGAGTAGAATCTTTAGTGACCATTTGGGTGATGAGGTAGGTCAGATCGTCTTTTAAAACTTTAGTTAAATCAGTGCCTGGCTTGATGATAATGGGGGCCACATAGCGCAGTAATTTATTTCTAAAATATTGGCGCAACCATTCGCCCTGTTCCTCAGTTAATTGATGCTCGCTAATCAAAAAGATATGGCTCTTAGCCAAGCCTTTAATAACATCAAGATAAATCTCATCAAACTGCTCTTGTAGCTGTAAGACCTTATTTTGAATTTTAGTTAACAAATGCTTGGACGATGCAGCCTGCCCACTTTCGGATGTGATGATTAAACGACGCTTGACATCGGCCACGCGCACGCGAAAAAACTCGTCTAAGTTATTAGAAAAAATACCAAGAAATCTCACCCGCTCGATGATGGGTACCGACTGATCGGCGGCCTCTTGCAGGACGCGCTGATTAAAAGAGAGCCAGCTAAGCTCTTTTTCTATGTAGGGGATTTCTTTGGAGGGCATAGGGTTTGGGTATCACTCAATAGGCGCAATTTAATACGCCTCGCCATCGCCTGTGGAACCGATAACCCAAATTAAAATGTAAATTTGATGCCGATAAATGGGTCTTCGTAAATATCTTGTTTACCGCTTTTCTTACTGTCGACTTCAAACTGACGATAACCGATATACAACAAGCCGTTTTCAATAAGCTGGTAACACAAGCGCAGCTCTGCATCGAGAGTACTATCAAAATCGCCGCCTGTAATGATTTCAGGGGCGTAAAATACTTCGCCGGTTACGAACACCTTACCCATAATATTCGTGTTTGCACCAATACCTAGTGCAGCACCAAAGCCATCATCACTATCTACACCCAAAAGAAAGAGCCGAGTACCCAGCGTTATATCAACACGGTCAATGGTTCCACGAGTAGCAAAGGTATAACTCACTTGGTCACTTTTTACATCATTATGATCGGCATGCAGCAAAGCAAAAGTCCCACTAAAATCTTGCTCGTAACTGACCGCAAACCTAAGATCAATAATCTCATCGCTTATTGATAACTCAATCTCATTAGCAGCCACATGCAACGAAAGCCCGCACAATGCTATAAAACTCCAAACCATTTTGTACATCGTTACTGTCTCCGTTATTGCACATACTATCCAATCTAATTAGAGCATATTTTGGCTAGCCACTCAGCCTTCAATTTTACCCAACAACTACCATCGCGAACACTAACCTTGCCTAAGCTGATTGTGAATTCTATCGAGCTCAGCTTGGCTTTCGCGCACCTTCAATAGTACTTGCCTCAGGGGCAGCAAGTGCATCGGTACATTTCGATACTCGCGCGCAATGCTGGCAAGGTAGCGACCATGCTCAAAGAAAATTTTATACGCTTGCCAAATAGACTTACTCGGATCAAACATATGGGTAGGTAACGATGAAACCCCGTTTATCTCAATCACTTTGAATTCACCGCGCAACAACGCACCCTCGGATGCCGCACGCACATCTAAACGACCAAAATTAAAACCCTGCTGAGGTTCACACACACCAAAGATTGCCCGCTCTAAATTTTCCGTTAACAACTGACTGTCATCGGTGAACATACAACCCATCGTGTGCGAACCGATAAAAGATAGTTGCACCTTCTCATTATTGCTCGGTATTTGGCTAGTCTCTAAATATTGTAAAAAGCTGGTCCAGTGTTCGGTATAGCGATAGTGGTTTTGGGCTAACGTTAGCAATGAATCGCGGCCATTGCCTATAACAAAAGGGAAATGTTTTCGGTTAATGCCTGTGATACGCGGCCGCCCCTGCTGCCTCACATAAAAAACCCCATACTCTTCGGGCAACGGACAGTATTGCTGCAATAAATAAGCACCCTGAATATCGGCAACTCGCAGCTGAGCCTCAGCATAGCTACTTATTTTTAAAATGCCTTTGCCAACCATACCAAGGTCAGGCTTTAAAATAATCGGGTAAGCAAATTGTTCGGCAAATGCAGTAATATTGTGTAACCGTTGCAACGCGGAGCTATCGCTAGACAGCAATACCGTGGGAAGAAAAAGGGCCTGCGAAAACTGCTGCTGGGTGTGAAATTTTGAGCCTAT
>Ga0209504_1002858_pt1 | contig 11291 bp, 14 predicted proteins | sample COGITO_mtgs_1005_FD_184791 | JGI IMG/M metagenome (GOLD analysis project Ga0209504, IMG submission 184791) | Pelagic marine microbial communities from North Sea - COGITO_mtgs_100511 (SPAdes) (version 2) | ecosystem: Environmental > Aquatic > Marine > Epipelagic ...
CCTCACAAGCACCCACACGAATTGCTTGATTCAGTTGTTAAAGAGCGGGTGGTTAAGTCTTTCGTCTCAACCGAGGCGCGCATTCTACAGCAGCCTCATCTTCCGTCAAGCGGTTATTTTAACAAGAGAAGAAAATTTCTTTTCAAACTCAACCACTTGCGCCTCCGATCAACTTCTAGCTTCTCGTCAGCGGGAGGCGAATTCTACAGCGTTTCAAACCGCTGTCAACCACCTCTTTTACCGCTTTCGACCAGCTCGACCGAAGCACCAACAGGATCAAACCACCACCCTGCCAGCCCGGCGCATTCTACGCAGCTTTCGCTGCTTTGCAACCCCTCTTTTAAATCTAACTTCTTGTTTTACAAGGAGTTTAAGGAGCTGCATACGCCTGAAGAGGTGCGAATTATAGGGATTAACTATAGAAGGTCAATCCTTTATTAAGACTTTCCTTCAGTATCAATCAACAAAAGATGTGCCTGGCGCGAAGCATGGACACTCGATCGGGCGCAATAAGCATACGACCTACAAATGACGCCAGCGAACAGCTCCGAAACCCCACGAAATCTAAAGACTGTCAACGTTTCCCCGCAAAAGTCCTTGAGGAGCTCAGGGACTCTGCGCCACACCTCCCCCACCCCTGCTACCCCCTAGCTCTCAGCCCTAAACTGAATCGCTCATAATTTCGTAGACACCTCAGGCTTCAGGTCGTCCAGCCTGTCCGGATACTTGGCATCCACACAGACTGGACTACGCTCTGGGAACCTTGAAAAGGAGTTCGAGCTATGTCCCCCATGCGCAAGGCCGCGCCTCTGCCTCTCGCTTTCTTTTGGCGGTTCTGCACCGCCAAAACTATTCCTATCGTAAGAAATCACCCCTGGCGCTTTATCGGCTCACCCTATGCGTGAGACTGATTGCGCGCGCTCGTCCCTATCTCGCAAACAGGAAAGGAACTCCCTATGTGCACCATCGGAACCGTCTTTGACGGCGGCAGCATCCACACCTTCAAACAGTGCGACCTGATCCCCATCACCGCCTTCAACTCGCCGGATGTACGGGCCGGCAGTAACGGCGTAAATAGCTACATTGCGATGACCCGCCAGGGCAGCCCGGGCATCTGGGCTGGGGTCAACGATCACGGCGTAGCGTTTGTCGCCGCCGACACCTACACCACCACCGCAGCCAACTATTACGCCAGCAGCGCCCAAGGCGAAACCCTGTTTGCGGCTTACGAGGCCAGCATCAGCAGCCATACCAGCGCCACCGAGGCGGCGCAGAGCCTGATTGATTTCTATCGCAACACCGGCGGCAACACACCATTTCCGGCACCGGACATTTCCTTGATCAGTGGCTGGGCAGATCCCCAGAAGACGCAACCAATCAGCATTCTGATCGAGTACATGCCCAACCCGTTTAACCAGGACTCGGTGCGCCTGATCACGCGAACGGGCGGCTTCTTCGTTTCAACCAACAATTTTCGCCTGCAACCCAATGCCGTGGACTACGCGGCCAATCACAGCACCTACCTGCGCCTGCAGCGCGCCGAAACCATTCTGCAAGTCGACCCTAGCCATCAAGGCATTAAGACCCTGCTCAGCGACCAGTACTACGGACAAACAGAGCTGTCGATTTGCCGTGAAACCGACTACCTGGGCATCGAATTTCACACCCAGGCCACCGCGCTGTTCAGTGCCAGTGCTGGCAGCGCGCAGTGTGAGTACCAGATCAACGGCAACCCTAAGACCAACCCCCTCAGCCTGTTTCCGGAGATCCTGTCATGAGCCCCATCGACATCAGCCTCAAGCTCGCCAACCAAAACCCTATTGCCCCACCCACGCAAGGGTTCTTCTATGTCGACCAAGGCAACTACCAAACCTTCGTGCTGGCCGACACGCCGCTGACGGCCTACTCCGACAGTGCCACCTCCTGCATCATCACCGCCGTGGTCAGCAACTTCGATAACCACAACAGCCTGACCCTGGCCCACCTCGACAGCCCCGCCTGCATCGACGCCTTCTTCGACCTGATCGCCGCCCAGCCCGCCAATAGCTGGCAAGTATTCGCCCAAGGTGCCAACCCACCTGACAACAGCACCGCCCAGGCCAATGCCAGCCAATTGCAAGCCCGCATCGACCAACTCGGCAGTCGTGTCGTGCAGTGCGAACTGGCGCTTTTGCAGGGCGATCCCAGACAGGACAACCGTGGTGATTTCGGCGTGAGTTACTCCGGTGATGGCCGCGCCGTGGCCACCAACCAGCCCTACGACCTGCAGCTGTACCAGCGCGATCCAACCTGCGGCGGGCAAACGGTGTACTGCATCATGCGTCGCCAGGAGCAGCCGCCCGTGCAGATTCGCGACGCCGGCCTGCCCTTTACCCATGCTGAACTGGTCGAGCTGGCGGAAATCGCCCTGCAGTTTCGCAAAGACCCGCAAGACCCCAGCACGGCGTTCAGCAACATCGTCAACCTGCAAAGCGAAGAAATCCGGCAGAACTGGTCGACCACCCCGGCTTACGAGGCCCCCTGGTTCTCCGACCAACTCAAGCTCGGTGCTGCCTTCGCCATCGCCATGGCCCCCGTGGTCAGTCTCAGCGCTCAGCACCTGAAGCGCACTACGGCGCCCAGTTTCGGGCGGCTACGCCAGGTCCTGCTGACCCAACGTTAAGCCACGACCGAGACTTGCCAGGAGGCACCTTATGCGTATCGCTATTATCAATACCGGCGGGACTATCAGCTGCGTCGGCGACCCGCTGGCACCGATGAGCGCCGCAGCCTTTGCAGCGGCCAGTGAGCAGTTGCTCAACCCGATCCTGCAGCAGCAATTCCCTGACCTCAGCATCGGCTATCTGACCCAGATCAGTTTCCCCGAGTCGGCCAGCAAAACCCTGGACAGCACCAATCTGCAACCCACCGATTGGTGCATCATGGCCCAGGGTGTCTTGGACAATTACGCCGCCTACGATGGCTTCGTGATTCTCCACGGCACCGACAGCATGGACTTCTCGGGTGCCGCGCTGGCGTTTCTGCTCAACAGCTTCGACGCCAATGGCTATGCCACCGCTGTGCTGAACAAGCCGGTCATTATCACCGGCTCGCAGGTGCCGCTGTATTACCAGGCCAGCAGCGACCAAGCGTTAAGCCTGAACTTCAACACCGACGCTTATCAGAACGTCTGTGGCGCAATTGCGGCCGCACAAAGCGGTATTGCCGAGGTGGGTGTGTACTTTCACAACCACCTCTACCGCGGCAACCGCGTGGTTAAAACCAACGCGAGCCAGTTCGACGCCTTCTCATCTCCCAACTACCCGGCCCTGGCCGAATATGGCATCAGTCTGACGCTCAACAACGCAGCCTGCCTGCCCGGCCCCGTGCACGCGAGCCTGAGCCTGGAGAGCCCAAGCGTACTGGCCGACCAACAAAACCAGCTCAACCAGATAACGGCCTGCATCAATAATTTTCCGATTGTTCAGTTGAACGCATTCCCCGCGCCCTACAGCATCTCACCGCCCAGCGCCTTTCTCGCCACGCTGATAAACGCTGTGGTTACGGCCGGGGCACGCGGCATCATTCTGGAGTCCTATGGCGAAGGTAATTTCCCCTCCGGCAACCCGGACACACCCAGCGCCGGGGCCATCTACCAGGCTCTGAGCCAGGCCAACCAGAGCGGCGTCAACCTGGTCGATTGCACCCAGGTCTTGGCTGGTACGGTGAACAACAGCGCCTATGCCTCAGGCGCCTGGCTGCCCCAGGTGGACGCACTGGCGCCAGCGGACATGACGCCCATGGCCGCCCTGGCCAAGTTGATGATTCTGATGGCCGCCGCCGCAACCAACGGCTGGACACGTCAGCAGGTGCAGACCCTGCTGCAAACCAACCTGGCCGGCGAAATGCTGAGCGTCAATTACCTCGACAGCCGGATCAACGCCGAACTACTACCCAACCAGAGCATCAGCGCCCTGGATGGCAGTGCCAGCCTGATCAACACCCCAGCCGCTGGCCCGCAACTGCTGGCCAGCGGCCAGGACGCGCCACTGTGGCGCCTACCCATCACACTCCAGCCGACTGATTTACCAGGTCGCCTGCGCATGCAGGATGACGGCAATCTGGTGTTCTACAACCGCAACAACCAGGCCATCTGGGCCAGCGATACCGGCCAGTTCGGTGGCGCGTCTTCGCGGCTGGTGATCAGCGGCCATTACGCGAGTTCTACGCCAAGCAACAGCCTAACCATGCAGGTGTACAACTACTCCAGCATGGTCAACGCCAGCCAGCTCTACCCTTAGTTTCCATCCACCCAGCGAAAAGGAATACGCCATGAACAGCTCAGCACGCCCCTTCAAGTTCAGCGGTGTTATTGCGCCCCAGGATTTCTTTCACCAAACCACCAGAGCCTCAGTACTGGGCGCGGTACCGGACGAGCACTACATCGCCCCCACGGTTATCCCAGTAAATATTAGTGTGCCCGAACAGAAAACCATCGGCGTGCCACAATATTCGGCCACAGTATATGGAGAGGCAGCCGGTCGCTACGACCCCGCAGGCGACTGCCAGGGCTATTTCATGTCATTCCGGTTCCAGCCCAACAACAACTGTTATGCCTACGGCTGCAACATCACACCAAACACCTTTCCTCAGCCAGGACGGCAGAGTGGCTACCTGCTCACCGCCGCAAACTTTCAGCAGCCCTTCTCCGATCTGGGGGCTCTGGTCAGCAGCTACGCAGTTAAGGACGGGCTGGAGTTGGTCGGTTCCAGCCTCGAACAGCTATTTGCGTTCAAGTCCAGCAAGCAGGGTACTAACCCACAGCCGCCAAGCAACTTGGGGGCCGGCTACCTCGGCGGGCACTTTGTCGCGCTCATGGTCTCAACGGCAGGTGATGCCAACTGGCCGGGCGACTACCACTGGGCGCGCTGTGACAACTCGTCCGGGGCTTGCGACAGCTGGTCGCAGAAGGACGGTTCCGACCAAGTGACCAACTTCGATTTTGCCGGTAACCCGATCAGTAACCCCGTGACAGCCAACTGGCAAGTCAACCAAGGTCCGGTCTCCAGCACCGACAGCCGCGAGCTGTTGGTTGAGTACGGCTTCTACTGCTTTATGTTTGTCCCAGAAAGCGGAGTGAAGATTATTTAATTCAACACCAATGGCAAAAAGCCCAGTGGCCAATGGTGGCTGGGCTATGTTCCGGGTCGAACCTGCCTGCTCTCAGTTCCTGTGATCACTATGGAGGCCTTACAGGCCTTCATTCAGCTGAGCCGTCATCTCACTGATGACGATTGCATTAATACTCCTCAACAGCCGGACTTCGCCCCCTAATGTGGCCTTAAGCTCCGGCCTATCCTGCAGGAGCTCTGCATTCTGTTGAATTACCTCATCCAGCAGCTTCGGTGCGGCTATGCGCACACCGCCTACAAGTTTCCGGATGTTGTCCCGGGCCGTTGTTGGCTTGATCCCCATGGCTTCACCAGCGCGTATCAGTAGCGGCGCAGTGATCTCTTCTAGGCGTTGAATGCCATTGATTGGCCAAGCCATAGTGGCTTGGCCTGGCCACTGATCCCGGTCATACGCCCGTGTGCCGTATACAGCCGTGCACAGCAAGTCGTAGAAGAGCGAGAGATGCACGCCCTGCCAGACATCAAGAAGCTAAGGTTTTTCAGATGCGCGTCCTCATTGCCTACGAGGATTACCCTGAGTTCGGTGGTGCCCTACTCACCCACTTCAACGATATCGACGAGGCGCGCAAAGCGGCTGAGGAAGAATACTGCGGCTGCTATACCTCGCCGGCCGACTACGTCCAAGATCTGCGCCTGACTCTCGCAGGCTTCGCCTCGATACGCGTCCACGACCTGAAGCATACGTTCGGGCGAAGACTAAGGGCCGCAGGGGTCACTGAGGAAGACAGGAAGGCCCTGTTAGGCCACAAGAACGGCAGCATCACCAGCCACTACTCGGGCGCAGAACTGGGCAAGCTGATTGATGAAGCAAACAAAATTTCGGCTACCGACTCACGTGGGCCGGCGCTGACAATACTGAGGAGGAAGGCAGGATGAAAAAAGTCCCGCAAAAGTCCCTGACACAAAAAAGCCTGGTCATCACTGACCAGGCTCTAATGCTTGAATTATATGGTCGGGACGGAGTGATTCGAACACTCGACCCCTAGCACCCCATGCTAGTGCGCTACCGGACTGCGCTACGCCCCGACTAGGCGTGAATCTATTCCCGGACACCCGGAAACGCCGCGAACTATACATTAAGCTTTTGAAATGTGGAAACTTTTTGAGAAGGTAGCTATTTCTTAAGCACTAACAGTACATCCTCAAGCTCAGTAATCATCTGCTTGATCAATTGCTTGTACTGGGTACTGTCATCTTTAGCTTCATCACCAGAAAGACGCTGGCGCGCCCCACCGATGGTAAAACCTTGATCGTACAAAAGTGCACGAATTTGACGAATCATCAGTACATCTTGACGCTGATAATAACGCCTGTTGCCGCGCCGTTTAACTGGATTGAGCTGAGGAAACTCTTGCTCCCAATAGCGCAATACGTGCGGCTTTACTGCACAAAGCTCGCTCACTTCACCAATGGTGAAATAGCGCTTACCAGGTATTACTGGTAATTCGTCGTTATGACTTGGCTCCAGCATACGCTTCGACCCTGGCTTTAAGTTTTTGGCCTGGACGGAAAGTCACCACACGGCGAGCCGTGATCGGAATTTCCTCTCCTGTTTTTGGATTGCGACCGGGGCGCTGACGCTTATCGCGCAGATCAAAGTTACCGAACCCCGAGAGCTTGACCTGTTCGTTGAGCTCCAGCGCTTGGCGGATCTCCTCAAAGAACAGCTCCACCAACTCCTTGGCTTCCCGTTTATTCAGGCCCAGCTCTTCATACAGACGTTCCGCCATCTCAGCTTTCGTCAGAGCCCCCATACGCTACTTCCTTAACGTGGCGTTGAACCTTTGTTCCAGGGAGGTGAGAATATTTTGCGTTGTGGTACTCACCTCATCGTCATTAAGAGTGCGCGATGGATGCTGCCAGGTCAAGCCAACGGCAAGGCTTTTTCTATCTGGATCAATGCCTTTACCGTGATACACGTCAAATAGCTTGAGGTCAGTCAACCACTCGCCTGCGGCTTCACGAATAGCGTTAAGTAACTCCTGTGCAGGCACATCACGATCGACCAGCAAGGCCAAGTCTCGGCGCACCTCCGGAAACTTCGACAATTCATGAAATTGCGGCATGCGGCCATGAGTGATTTCACCCAGTACCAGTTCGAACATAAACACCGTTTGATCCAGACCTAGCGCCTTAGACAGCTCAGGATGCATCGCCCCAAGGAAGCCGACAAGACGCCCTTCTCGCTCGATGCGGGCAGTCTGCCCTGGATGCAAAGCCACATGTTCACCCGGCACAAAGTCAAAACTAGCGCTTGCGCCAGCACTGGCAAGCAACGCCTCGACATCCGCTTTCACATCATAGAAGTCGATATCATCACGGCCGTGAGCCCAACCTTCTGGCAAACGTCCGCCACAAATCACACCCGCCAGCATCGGCTCTTGTTTCAGCCCTTCAAGCTGACCAACAAAACGCAGACCACTTTCGAATAGACGCACACGTGATTGCTGACGATTAAGGTTGTGCTCAAGCGCCTTGACCAAACCCGGCCACAAAGAAGAGCGCATCGCCGCCATATCTGCGGAGATCGGGTTGGCCAGCATCAGTGGCGCAACGCCTGGATTGAACAACTCGAACAGTTTTGGATCGATAAAGCTGTAGCTAATCGCCTCCTGATAACCACGGGCAACCAGTAAGCGGCGTAACGCAGGCAGCTCGACTGCAGCTTCGGCCTTGGCCTGTGGAGCTAGACGCGCTTGCGGATAGCGAACCGGCAAACGGTTGTAGCCATATAGCCGCGCAAGCTCTTCGATTAGATCAACTTCCAGACTGATATCGAAACGATGACTCGGGACGCCAACCTGCCACTGCCCTTCTCCAGCAGCGGTAATACCCAATCCCAAAGCAGTCAGTAAGCGGACAATTTCGGCATCATCTATTTTCAGGCCAAGCATTTGCTCGACACGCTCAGCACGTAGCGTCACCGGGGCAATGCTCGGCAACTGCTTCTGATCGACAACCTCAATGATCGGCCCAGCCTCACCGCCGACAATATCCAGCAACAGTGCCGTGGCACGCTCCATCGCCTCACGCGCCAACTGCCAATCCACGCCACGTTCAAAACGGTGCGAGGCATCAGTATGAAGACCATAGGAGCGCGCTTTGCCGGCGATGGCAATGGTGTCGAAAAACGCACTTTCGAGGAACAGATCGCGAGTACTCGCGCTAACGCCGCTGTGTTCGCCACCCATAACACCCGCGATTGCCAAAGCACGGCCATGGTCGGCGATGACCAACGTATCTGCACGCAGGCTAACTTCCTGACCGTCGAGCAGAACGAGCTTCTCGCCCTCCTCGGCCATACGCACGCGAATACCGCCCTTGATCTCAGCAAGATCGAACGCGTGCAGTGGCTGACCCAGTTCGAGCATCACGTAATTGGTGACGTCAACGACGGCATCGATGCTGCGCACATCGGCGCGGCGCAGGCGCTCAACCATCCACAACGGAGTCGACTTGGACAGGTCAACATTACGCACGACTCGGCCCAGATAACGTGGGCAGGCTTGCGTAGCAATAACCTCAACGGGAAGCACCTGGTCATGGCTCGGCGCTACCGCACTGATCACAGGACGCGTTACCGGTGCGTCGTACAAAGCACCCACCTCACGCGCCAAGCCCGCCAAGGACAGGCAATCACCCCGATTCGGGGTCAAATCGACTTCAATGCTGGCGTCGTCCAGATCTAGATAAACACGAATATCCTGACCTACCGGCGCATCGACGGGCAGCTCCATCAGGCCATCGTTATCGTCACTGATTTGCAACTCGGAGGCCGAGCAGAGCATGCCGTAGGACTCAGCACCACGCAACTTGGCTTTCTTAATCTTGAAGTCGCCCGACAACTCGGCACCGATCATGGCGAACGGAATTTTCAGGCCGGGGCGCACATTCGGTGCGCCGCACACTACCTGAAAGGTTTCCACACCATTACTGACCTGGCACACACGCAGCTTGTCGGCATCTGGGTGCTGTTCGGTACTGAGTACCTCACCCACTACTACGCCACTGAAAACACCAGCAGCCGGCGTAACGCTATCCACTTCCAAGCCCGCCATGGATAGGCGCGCCACCAGCTCGTCACGGGAAACCGCAGGGTTCACCCAACCACGTAGCCATTGTTCACTGAATTTCATCCTGCTCTCCTCAACAATTCGGTTACGGTCATGCGGCTCTAGCGAAATTGCGCCAAGAATCGCAGGTCGTTATCGAAGAACAGGCGCAAATCGTTAACGCCATAGCGCAGCATCGCCAAGCGCTCGACACCCATGCCGAAAGCAAAACCGGAGTATTTTTCCGGGTCGATACCAGACATGCGCAATACATTCGGATGGACCATGCCGCAACCCATAACTTCCAACCAGCCCGTTTGCTTGCACACGCGGCAACCTTTACCGCTGCACATTACACACTGCATATCGACTTCTGCCGACGGCTCAGTGAACGGGAAGAATGAAGGGCGGAAACGCACACCCAACGGTTTCTCGAAGAACACCCGCAGGAATTCTTCGATAGTGCCTTTTAGGTCAGCAAAGCTAATGCCTTCATCGACCAACAGCCCTTCGACTTGATGGAACATCGGCGAATGGGTGATATCAGAGTCACAACGGTACACACGACCGGGACAAACGATACGAATCGGTGGCTGCTGCGACTCCATGGTGCGGACCTGTACCGGCGAGGTATGGGTGCGCAACAGCATGTTTGCATTGAAATAAAAGGTGTCATGCATCGCCCGCGCAGGGTGATGACCGGGAATATTGAGTGCTTCGAAGTTGTGGTAGTCGTTCTCCACTTCCGGGCCTTCGGCAATGCCGTAGCCAATGCGAGTGAAAAACTGCTCAACACGCTCCAGCGTGCGAGTTACCGGGTGCAGACCACCGGAGGTCTGACCACGACCGGACAGGGTTACGTCAATTTTTTCGGCGGCGAGCTTGGCGCTCAGCGCAGCCTGCTCCAGCGTTTCCTTACGGCCATTCAGGGCATCCTGAACTTTGTCTTTGGCCGCATTGATCAGCGCGCCGGCTTGCGGGCGCTCTTCTGCCGACAAGTTACCCAGGGTTTTCATCACCTGAGTCAATTCGCCTTTCTTGCCCAGATAGTGAACCCGCAGTTGCTCGAGGGCATTCACATCGTCGGTGTGGCTAACGGCCTCAAGCGCTTGCGAGACCAGCACATCCAGATTTTCCATTTACAAACTCCAGATACGAAATAGGGGAAGAGCTTTAAGGCTCTTCCCCTATTGGTGACGTTTAGCACCGGGCGAGCCCGGTGATTGTCGGGGACTTAAGCCAGTATGGCTTTCGCTTTCTCGACAATCGCAGCAAACGCCGCTTTTTCGTTCACTGCCAGATCAGCCAGTACCTTACGGTCGATCTCGATGGACGCTTTTTTCAGGCCGGCAATGAAACGGCTGTACGACAGACCGTTAACACGAGCACCAGCATTGATACGAGCGATCCACAGAGCGCGGAACTGACGTTTTTTCTGACGACGGTCGCGGTAGGCGTACTGGCCTGCCTTGATGACCGCTTGCTTGGCAACGCGGAATACGCGTGAACGCGCACCGTAGTAGCCTTTAGCGAGTTTCAGAATTTTTTTGTGACGCTTGCGAGCAATAACGCCGCGCTTAACACGAGCCATGAGTAATTTCCTCTATCTTGACCGATTAACGAACGCGCAGCATGCGCGCCACTTTTGCTACGTCAGACGGGTGCACCATAGAGCTGCCCCGCAGTTGACGTTTACGCTTAGTGGACATCTTGGTCAGGATGTGGCTCTTGAAAGCGTGCTTGTGCTTAAAGCCGTTAGCGGTTTTGAGAAAACGCTTGGCTGCACCACTCTTAGTCTTCATCTTTGGCATGTTCGGATACTCCGCATTCAGTTGATAAATATAACCGCAAGGCCTGCCGTGCCCTGTTGGTTACTTCTTCTTTTTGGGGGCGATGACCATTATCAGCTGGCGTCCTTCCATCTTTGGATGCTGTTCAACGGTGCCGTATTCAAGCAGGTCACCTTCAACCCGCTTCAACAACTCCATGCCCAGCTCCTGATGCGCCATCTCACGGCCGCGGAATCGAAGCGATACCTTGGCCCTGTCCCCATCACTAAGGAAACGTA
>Ga0209504_1002873_pt1 | contig 11252 bp, 9 predicted proteins | sample COGITO_mtgs_1005_FD_184791 | JGI IMG/M metagenome (GOLD analysis project Ga0209504, IMG submission 184791) | Pelagic marine microbial communities from North Sea - COGITO_mtgs_100511 (SPAdes) (version 2) | ecosystem: Environmental > Aquatic > Marine > Epipelagic ...
ATCGCGATCCACGAGTTGATTCTCTGTTGGAGGGATAGCGTCCCGATGTCCGCCGGTGTTGTGCGGGCATCGGGACGAATCTGAAATTCGAGTAACTCCGATTGTCATCTGCGCAAACAGCTTGATTTTAAGCGTCTTTTGTCTCATTAGTAAGGGATGAATCGAATCGAATGGTCAACGGATGTTTGTAACGGGAAGCCTGTGGTCCAAGGCACACGTATTACTGTGCAAACTGTTTTGTCGCATCTGAGTGCTGGGGATTCAACTGAAGAGGTGCTTGAGGCATTTCCTCAATTATGTCGTGAAGATGTCTTAGCTTGTTTGGGGTATGCCGCTCGGGTCGGCGAAATTCATTCCCGTGTTGAGCTGGTTTCATGAGCCGATTGTTAATTGACGAGAATCTTCCGTTTACGCTGGTGCGGCTACTCAATACGGATTGTTTACATGTATCTGAAATTGCAGCTCAGGCTTCGGATTCTTTATTGTGGAAGACGGCTCGCGAAAATAATTGGATAGTGTTGACGCGTGACACTGATTTTTTTGATCGTTTACTGGTGCATGGCGCACCGCCCAAAGTGGTGTGGGTGCGTTTGGGGAATATCCGCAAGAACGCTTTGATTGAGTTCCTGACTAAGCGCTGGCCTGTGGTGCAACAATTACTCGAGGCCAATGATTTAGTCGAAATGCATCTTGACCGTTTGGAGGCATTAAGTTTCCCACGCAGTTAGATAAAAGCGATAGTATTAATTTGGTTAGGCAGTGCGCAGTGATGTGGCTGCCTTTTTTATTGGTCGAACAGGAATAGCCATTAATATTTGGACAGCGACTGGGAATGGGCTATTTCAATAGATATGAATGTATTAGTTGTTGGGGGTGCGGGGTATATCGGCAGTCATTGTGTGCGCCAGTTGCAAGCTGCGGGGCATCGTCCGGTGGTGCTGGATAATTTGATCTTCGGCCATCGCCAGGCAGTGCATGCGGCGGTGCCTTTTTATGAATGTGACCTTGGCGACCGACAGGCGGTGGGGCAGATCCTGCGGGATGAACAGATTGAGTTAGTCATGCATTTCGCCGCCTTTGCCTTTGTGGGAGAGTCGGTCGAGGAACCGCTGAAGTATTATGAAAACAATGTGGTCGCGACGCTGCGCTTGCTGGAAAGCATGCTCGAGAATGGCGTGAAGCAGTTCGTGTTTTCTTCGACCTGCGCAACGTTTGGCGAGCCGGATGTGTTGCCGATCGTTGAAACCACTCCGCAAGCACCGATCAACCCGTATGGGCAGAGCAAGTTGGACGTGGAAAATATTCTAAAGTCGTTTGCGCATGCTTATGGTTTGAGCTTTGCGGCGTTTCGCTACTTCAATGCGGCCGGCGCGGCGGAGGATGGCTCCATCGGCGAAGACCATACGCCAGAAACGCATTTGATCCCGCTGGTGATTGATGCGGCCACTGGCCGCCGCGAGAATATTCGGATTTTTGGCACGGACTATCCGACGCCCGACGGCACCTGTTTGCGTGATTATGTGCATGTCGATGACCTGTCGCGGGCGCACATCGCGGTGTTTGATAAATTGCAGACGCCGGGGGCTAGTTATTTCTATAATCTTGGCACGGGGCGGCCCAGTTCGGTGCGTGAAATAATCAATGCGGTCGAATCAGTCACCGGCTTGCAAGTCCCAGTGATTGAGGATGCGCGTCGCGCTGGCGATCCTGCGGCGCTGTATGCAGATTCAACCAAGGCGCAGCAAGAGCTTGGCTGGGAGATCCAATATTCAGACGTGACAGCAATTATCGAGACCGCATGGCGTTGGCATCAGGCGAATCCAGAAGGCTATGCGGATTAGGCGAATGCTCCGCAGGTTCGGATTGTCGCGTCCGTAGCGACTGGCTTTAGGCCAGGACGGATCGCGGGATCAACCCGCTCGCTACGTGGAATGCGGACGACGCGCAGGTCGTCCCTCCCGCGCATCGCGGTCGTAGCGACTGGCTTTACGCCAGGACGGATCAACCCAAGGGCATAATCGCGGGATCAACCCGCTCGCTACGTGAAGATGCGGAGGACGCGGAGGTCGTCCCTCCCGCTATTTCGCATCGAATTACATTCTACGAGTTGACTGTCCGTTGGAGGGATATCGTCTCGATGTCCGCTGGTGTTGTGCGGGCATCGGGACGCTGCCCCTCCAGTAGATCCACCTGCGGGTCTGCTGCGCGATTGCGGGATCAACCCGCTCGCTACGTGGGAATACGGACGACGCGGAGGTCGTCCCTCCCGCGGGATCTGCGAGTTTTCAAATCTTCCCTTTGACAAGCGCTCGTCGCTGGTCGACGTTTCCGCGATGGCAGATTTTAAGATCGGACAGCGCTGGATCAGCGAGACAGAACCGGAACTCGGACTGGGGATATTGGAGTCGGTTTCGCGGCACCAAATCCGGCTCATTTTTACCGCGGCCAGTGAAGCGCGCTTGTATGCACCAGCGAATGCGCCGATCAAGCGGGTCGAGTTTCGCGTCGGCGATTCGATCCACTCGCAAAGCGGCGCAACTGTTTTAGTCGAGTCGGTGCGCGATGAGGATGGCCTGCTGACCTATGTCGGCGGCGGGGTGGAGGTGCCGGAGGCGGAGCTGGCGGATACCATTAGCTTCAGCAAGCCAGAGGATCGCTTGATCGGTGGTCAGATTGATCAGTCGAACGCGTTTGCGCTGCGCTACGAGACAATTGCGCGCCAACATGCGATGCGTAAATCCGGTGTGGCGGGCTTCACCGGCGGCCGGATCGACTTGATCCCCCACCAGCTCTACATCGCCGCAGAAGTGGCGAATCGCTACATGCCGCGCGTGTTGTTGGCGGATGAAGTGGGCCTGGGCAAAACGATTGAAGCGTGTTTGATTTTGCACCGCCTGCATTTGACTGGGCGTGCCGAGCGGATGTTGATCGTGCTGCCGGAGTCGTTGGTGCACCAGTGGTTTATTGAGCTGCTGCGCCGGTTTAATCTGTGGTTCAATTTGTTTGATGCCGACCGGTGTCAGTCGATCTTAGATTCAGAGCCAGAAGCGAATCCATTTATGTCGGAGCAGTTGGTGATCTGTAGTCTCAGCACGCTTCTGGCAGACGAACGCTGGGCGACGCATGCGACCGATGCGAAGTGGGATATGTTGGTGGTCGATGAGGCGCACCACCTCGAATGGACGCCGGAAGTGGTGAGTCCTGAGTATCAATTGGTCGAAGCGCTGACCCGCAAGAGCCATGGGCTACTACTGTTGACCGCGACACCCGAGCAACTCGGCGCCGAGGGCCACTTTGCGCGTCTGCGTCTGCTCGATCCAGAGCGTTACCCGGATCTGGATAAATTTAAAGATGAGCAAGCCAGCTATACCGAAGTCGCAGCGGTTGCGGGCAAGTTGCTGAATGGCAATAAGCTGACCAAGGCCGAGAGTGCATTCCTGCGCGCGGTGTTTGACGAATATTCGGATGCCGAATTTGCGACGCGTTTAAAGGACCGCAAGGCGCTGCTGGACGAGCTGGTGGATCGGCATGGCACGGGGCGCGTGATCTTTCGAAATTCGCGTGACTCGTTGACTGGTTTTCCAGAGCGCAAGGCGATGCCACAAAAACTCAGCCCGCGCAAGATGCTCTCCGAAGAAGAACTGCAGGCGCGCTTATTGCATGAGTTTGATTTGGATGCGACCGCTGCGGAGCCCGAGGAGCCAGTGGACTATCGGCATGGGCCGCGGATTAAATGGCTGGCGGATCTGCTGCGCGAACTGGGCGATGCGAAAGTGCTGTTGATTTGCCGCACCAAGGAAAAAGTGCAGGCGATTTTTGAGGCACTGAGCGAAGAGATCAATGTGAAGGCAGCAGTGTTTCACGAAGACTTGACGCTGGTGAAGCGCGACCGCAATGCGGCGTGGTTTGCCGAAGCAGAGGGCGCGCGGATATTGCTGTGCTCGGAAATTGGTAGCGAGGGGCGTAACTTCCAATTTGCGCATCATTTGGTGCTGTTTGATTTGCCGCTGAATCCAGAACTACTGGAGCAGCGCATTGGGCGCCTCGACCGCATCGGTCAGACGGAAACGATTAAGGTGCATTTGCCGTATTTGGAGCATAGCTGCACGGAGCTGTTGATGCGTTGGCATCATGAAGGCATCGATGGTGTTGAGCATTCGCTCAAGGGTGGCTATGCGTATTTGGAAAAATTTGGTGCCGCGATTCGCACGCTCGGGCCAGTGTATCACGAAGGTGATCCGGCGCTGCTGAAACAGGCAGACGCGTTGATTGCGGACAGTCGCAGCTTTCGCAAAGAGCTGGAGGCGACGTTGGGGCAGGGGCAGGACCGCTTGATTGCGCTCAACTCGTTCCGCGAAGAGGTAGCCAGTGAACTGGTGGATCATATCCGTGTGCAAGACGGTGATCGCACGCTCGATGAATTTATGAACCGCATCTTTGATCACTTCGGCGTGACCGTCGAAGATATTGAAGAGCGCAGCTACCACTTGTCGCCAAGCCAAATGTTTACCGACTCCTTTCCCGGCTTGCCCGACGAGGGGATGATGGTGACCTGTGATCGCAAGCGGGCGTTGGGCCGTGAGGACATCGGATTTTTGACCTGGGACCACCCGATGGTGCGTGGCTCGATCGATTTGGTGCTGAGCTCAGAAAAGGGCAATAGCTCGATTGTGGTGTGGGCCGGCAACTCGGTGGATGCGCCGCCAATTTTAATTGAGGCCGTGTTTGTGTTAGAGAGCGTGGCGCCGGCGCGACTACATGTAGATCGCTTTTTACCGCCGACCCCAGTGCGGGTGGTGGTCGATATGGCCGGGCAGGATTGCTCGCAAGATTACGCGCATGCGTTCGTCAACAAACACGCGCGTGATGAGGAGGCGTTCCGCTTGAAGCAGAATCCTGAATTGCTGCAGGCCTTAGTGCCGGAAATGCTGAAAGCGGCACGTGGCCATGCGCGCGAGCAGAAATCGACCTTACTGCAGACCGCCATGACAGAGGCGCATGCGCGCTTGGATGGTGAGGCCAAGCGCTTGAAGGAGCTGCGTAAGGTGAACCCGAATGTGCGTGAGCAAGAGATCAAGATCGCCGAAAATGTGATCACCGATGTGACGCGGCATATCGCCAAGGCGCACTTGCGGCTCGATGGTGTGCGCTTGATTTTGCGCGGGCCGGGCGCGTAAGGCGCGGTGCGTCCGTAGCGACTGGCTTTATGCCAGGACGGATTGCGGGACAGATCGCACCCAAGGGCATAATCGCGGGATCAACCCGCTCGCTACGTGGAAATGCGGACGACGCGGAGGTCGTCCCTCCCGCGCTATGCGGTCGTAGCGACTGGCTTTACGCCAGGATGGATCGTACCCAAGGGCATAATCGCGGGATAAACCCGCTCGCGAGGTTGAAATGCGGACGACGCGGAGGTCGTCCCTCCCGCTATTCCGCATCGAATTGCAATCTACGGGTTGACTCTCTTTTGGAGGGATATCGTCTCGATGTCCGCTGGTTTTGTGCGGGCATCGGGACGCTGCCCCTCCAGTATATTCGTGGGCGGCGCGTTAGCTCTCGTCGTTCGATTCGATCACGGTGTAGCGTGATTTAAAATTCAAGGTGCGCTGGCGAGTGATGATTTCGAGCTGGATACTCTTGGTGTTATTCGGCCCAATTTCGCAAATGATGGTGTTGGGCCCTTTTCCTTTTTGGTGACTGTGAGCTTTGCCTCGCAGCACGCCACCGTGTTCATGTAGCTGGTCGACTGTGAGATTAATCGGCAGCACGATCAGGCCTTGGTCATTCTCTGACTGTTTCAGTGGTACGTTGATGGAATAGGTGGCAACCAGGTTGCCGTCTTGGGGAGTTAACTCGCTGACTGAAAGCTTTACCGAGGCGATGCCAATGCGGCATTTAGTATCATCGATTTTGAACGAAAGCTGATCCCATGAACTAAACGCATGCTGCAGGCTCGTGTCGCTCGCATGCACAGGTCGTTCGGGAAGTCCGCAAAGAACCGCCAACAGAATGCCGCCGCTATAAATAAGTCGTTTCATTCGCTTCCTAATTCGTCTGCAATCGGCGAATTGTCAAATGCTTCGCGCGCTTGAGCGTGGCAGTTGGACCTTGGTCGAGCCGCAGCGACTGGCTGTGCGCCAGGATGGATCGCAACATTGAAATGCGGACGACGCGGAGGTCGTCCCTCCCGCACTGTGCGGTTGTAGTGACTGGCTTTACGCCAGGATAGATCTTGGGGTTGAAATGCGGACGACGCGGAGGTCGTCCCTCCCGCGCTTCGCATCGCATCACGATCCACAAGGTGACTCTCTTTTGGAGGGATATCGTCTCGATGTCCGCTGGTGTTGTGCGGGCATCGGGACGCTGCCCCTCCAGTATATCCGCTTTACGCCAGGACGGATCGCGGGGTAAACCCGCTCGCTACGGGTTTTGTCCGCAACCAGCAGCGCCCCTCCAGCTTCTCCACCTTAGTCGATTTGACCGAGTAGTTTTAGAATGTTGAGCGAGTGGTCGCCGATACCTTCGATGTTATTCAAGATATCGATGTAGATCATCTCGGACTTGATGTTGGCCTTGTCGCTCATACGGCGCACGGCTTCCTTGCGCAGTTTCTTACGAGAGGCATCGATGGTGTCTTCGAGTTGCTGGGCGACTTCGATATCGGCCATCGTGACCTTCCGTGTGAGGCTCTGAATATAGAAGCTCATGAATTGGTCCACAGGCCCGCAGAAGTTGCGGATCGCCTCTTGAGTGCCCTCGGGAAGCACGCGCTGCTTGTTGTATTTCAACTGAGCGAGTCTCACGAGGTTGTAGGCACAGTCGCAAATTTCTTCGAGCTCGGAGATGACACGCAGCATCACCGTCACTTCATTGAGACGCTCACGGCTGAGCTCTGAAGAGGTGCAGTAGATCAAATATTGGGTGATGTCGAAGGCCAGCCGATCGCTACGCTCTTCCATTGCCTTGAGTTCTTTAACGCGGGCGGACAGGTCTTTGTCGGGGTTTTCGTACACTTCGTTGAAGCCGCGGAACATCACTTGAGTGAGTTCGGCCATGCCCTTGATCTCACGCTCTGCTTCGGCGAGATTGATCTCACCCGTTTGCGGCAGATTGGGTGCTTGGTAAGTGACATGTTCGCCTTCTTCGGGTGCACCCTCTTTTTCGCGTACCATCTTGGTGGCGATTTGTGCCAGCTGTTTAACGAATGGCACCTGTATGCAGATGTTCGTCAGGTTGAACATCGAGTGGAACAGCGCCAGGTGATAGAGTGTGTAGACAGGATCGTTGGCGTCGCCTGGTGTGATCTTGTCGATAAAACCAGCAAAGACACCGAATAATGGAATCATCCAGAGCACACCCACCATGTTGAACATGAAGTGGGCACGGGCCGCACGCTTAGCTTCGGTGCCAGCGGTCATTGCTGCAAGGTTGGCGGTAATCGTGGTGCCGACATTTTCGCCGAGGACGATGGCGGCCGCGTGTTCGTAGCCGATCCAGCCCTTGGCGGCCAGTGTCAGTGTGATCGCACCCGCGACGGAAGACGACTGCACGACGACGGTCAGGATGACGCCAAAGATGAAGAAAATCGGAACCGCGCCCATGCCGAAATCACTCCAATCCTGTAGGAAGGAAAATATTTCTGGATTTGATTTAACGTCCGGCACGGCCTTTTTCAGTAAGCTCAAGCCGAGGAAGAGGAGTCCGAAGCCGATCAGCGCTTCACCTGAATCACGCACCTTAGGGCGCTTGAAGAAGATCATTGCCACACCAATGCCGACACAGGGCAGGGCGATTTTGGCGAGGCTGAACTTGAAGCCGAGGAAGGCGACGATCCAGAACGTGGTGGTGGTGCCGAGGTTGGCGCCCATGATCATGCCGATCGACTCGGTGAGTGTCAGTAGCCGCGCGTTCACGAAGCTGACGATCATCACGGTCGTGGCACTGGAGGACTGTACCAACGTCGTCATCAGTGTGCCGCTGACAATGCCGGAGAATCGATTGCGCGTCATGTTACGGATGAGTGCGCGTAGTCCTTCGCCAGAGACCTTTTGCAGGCCCTCGCTCATTACTTTCATTCCGTAGAGGAAAAGCCCGAGGGCGCCGAAAATCGCAAAAAATGTAGTCATCTAATTGTCTCTGGTTTAATAGGCGAGGAAGCCCAGAGCAAAGACGCTGGATACCGAACCGCAATGATAAAACGGGGCCGATTATGCAGCCGGTGTGAATTTTGCGCCGTTTAGACTAAAATCGGGTCGAGGGTCGGCGTGCCCTCATCGACGGGGTGTTCCGCAGCGTTGATCAGCGGGTAGCGATATTCCTGACCTTGGAAATTATGCATGATAATTTCCGTATCAGTCACCTCCTTCACGTATTCCGGATTAACTGGGATCTTGCCGCCGCCGCCGGGGGCATCGATGACGAACTGTGGAATCGCATAGCCAGTGGTATGGCCACGCAGGGCGCGAATGATCTCTATCCCTTTGCGGGCGTCGGCTCGGAGGTGAGCACTGCCCGTGATCAGGTCGCATTGATACAGATAGTAGGGGCGCACACGCATCATTAACAGGCGGTGAATCAGCGACTTCATAATCTCCGCCTCGTCGTTAACCTGTTTGAGCAGCACCGACTGGTTGCCGATCGGCACGCCCGCAAAGGATAGGCGCTCGCAGGCATCGCGTAGCTCGTGGCTGCATTCGTTCGGGTGGTTGACGTGGATGCTGAGCCAGATCGGACCGTGTTTTTTGAAGATTTCGCACAGCGCCGGTGTGATGCGTTGCGGCAAAAATACAGGTATCCGGGAACCAATGCGGATGAATTCGAGGTGTGGGATCTTGCGCAGCTCGCCGAGTAGGTAGTCGATTTTTTTGTCGGACAAGAGTAACGGATCGCCGCCGCTGAGTAGCACATCGCGGATTTCGGGGTGGGTGCGGATGTATTCGAGGCCGCTTTCGAACTCTGGGTGAAAGTTATAATCCTGCGCATTGGAGACCAGTCGGCTGCGGGTGCAATAGCGGCAATAGGCGGCGCAACGGTCGGTCACTAGAAACAGCACGCGGTCTGGATAGCGGTGCACGATGCCATCGACTGGTTTGGTGTTTTCTTCGCCGACGGGGTCGAGCAGTTCCTCGGGCGCGGTCTGCATTTCGCCAGCATGTGGCACGACTTGTCGTCGTACTGGATCGTTCGGATCGTTCGGGTCAATCAGGTTGAAAAAGTAGGGTGTGATCGCCAGTGCCAGCTTATCCTTGGCAAACAGGCAGCCAGCTCGCTCGTCGGGTGTCAGTTCGAGGTATTGCTCCAGCTGCTCCAGCGAAGTAATACGGTTTTTGAGCTGCCACTTCCAGTCCTGCCAGAGGTCGGGCGATACGTCAGGCCAGTGGCCTTGGCCGCTATGCCAATTTGAGAGAGAGTCGTCTGGATACATGAGGCTGGGAGGTGGGGAAGTGTGAAGGTGGGAAAGTGGAAAGGGTGGGAGATTAGAATTCTAGCTTGCCGTATGACTCTATTTACGTATTCATATACTTAAATAAGTCAATGCCTTCTCCAGAAACAGATCTCGACCTCGATACGCTTGCCAAGCAGCTGTGGGCGCTCGGCGATCCGGTGCGCTTGCAGATCCTAAAGATTTTGCCATCCGAGCCAAGCTGCGAGAACCCCTGCAATGTATCTAAGATCGCAGAGCGGATCGGTTTGTCGCAGCCAGCGACCTCGCACCATTTGCGAATTCTTCGTCAAGCAGGGCTGATCACGAATGAGAAGAAGTGCCGCGATATGATTTATTGGCTGCAACTCGACGCTGCGGATGAGGCGATCGCGAGCCTACGCGAGGTCTTGCGCTGAACGGTTTAGATACGCCCGTGGCCTCGGTCGTGAGACGGGGGTTCTATACGGTGGAAGTGGCACCGATTTTGGTTTGAGCGCAGTGCCCGTGGCCTCGGTCGTGAGACGGGGGTTCTGTGCACACGGGCACTGCAGGCGCGTGTCAACGCACACACGACTGAGCCTCAGCCACAGGCTCAATCACTGCCGCTTTCGCTCTAGCTCAGCGGCTCCGAGAGATTGCCGGCAAAAATTACACCTGATCTGCAACGAAGCGCCGCTTTTGATTTGCATGGCGCGAAATTCTCTTTTTGCTCCTCGGCTAAGATGGCTAAAACGACTCAAACAGGAATTATTGCATTTGAAGACGGAACTATTTTCCGTGGTCGCGCTTTTGGGGCGCAGGCAACAAATGTCGGGGAAGCGTGCTTTAACACGAGCATGACCGGTTATCAGGAAATCCTGACCGACCCTTCTTATTTCTCACAAATCGTTACGATGACTGCGGTGCAGATCGGCAATTACGGGATCTGCCCAGACGATGTTGAATCTGATGGTCCTAAGGTCAAAGGCTTCATCGTCCACGAAGTCAGCCCAGTTTCAAGCAACTGGCGTAGTAATACGTCGATCCAAGACTACCTCGCCGCGGCTGGCATTCCCGGTATCGAAGGAGTGGATACACGTGCGATTACTAAGAAGCTACGCGTATCCGGTGCGCTCAAGGCATGCATCAGTACCGAAAGCATTTCAGACGAAGACGCGGTGCAGCGTGCCAAGGATTTTGGTGGCCTCGTTGGCGTTGATTTTGTGAAGGAAGTGACTGCGAAGGAAGCCTACCAATGGGACCCGGAAGCATTGCAGTCCACTCCGTTCACGGTGCCAGGCACGCAGTTGCTCGCGGATGCGGCACCCACTAAGCGCTACAAAGTGGCTGCGATGGATTTTGGTGCGAAGTTTTCAATCTACCGTAAGTTGCAGCATCATGGTTTCGATGTGCAGGTCTTCCCCGCGACCACGACCGCGGATGAAATCAAAGCGTTCGATCCAGATGGCGTCTTTCTGTCCAACGGCCCCGGCGATCCAGGTGCAGTCGATTACGCGCACAAGACTGTGAAAGAGTTGATCGAGCATTACCCGACTTTTGGTATTTGCCTCGGTCATCAAATCATTACGCACGCCATCGGCGCGAAGACCTTTAAGCTCAAATTCGGCCACCGTGGTGGCAATCAGCCAGTCAAGAATCTCGAGACTGGCAAGGTCTCGATTACTGCGCAGAATCATGGCTTTGCGTCCACGCGCGAAGAGCTGGAGAAGGCGGGCGCGATCGTCACCGAGATTAATTTGAATGACAACACGGTCGAGGGCCTGCGTCTCAAGGACAAGCCGGTGTTCTCGGTGCAGTATCACCCAGAAGCGGCACCTGGCCCGAACGA
>Ga0209504_1002885_pt1 | contig 11209 bp, 11 predicted proteins | sample COGITO_mtgs_1005_FD_184791 | JGI IMG/M metagenome (GOLD analysis project Ga0209504, IMG submission 184791) | Pelagic marine microbial communities from North Sea - COGITO_mtgs_100511 (SPAdes) (version 2) | ecosystem: Environmental > Aquatic > Marine > Epipelagic ...
CAGGATCGCCAGGTGCGACTCTCATCATGGCGCGGGGCTTGCCCCAAACAGACGCCGGATAGATTTAAGCAAGCCAAACACCCATCACTGATCAGTATTGCAAAAGTGGGGGTGACCATAGATTTTTATCGCCTACCATCCCTGGCGGCCACTCTGCAGGCCATCACTGCGCAACGCAAAAAATGGCTCCCGGCGTTTTTTATCACCTAGGTTTATCACGCTAAATCGCAGGCAAGAAAAAGCCCGCCATGAAGGCGGGCTTTTTCGGCAAGGAGCCAGATCAATTACTTGATCTTGCCTTCCTTGTAGATCACGTGCTTACGCACAACCGGATCGAATTTTTTGATTTCGATTTTGTCCGGAGTGGTGCGCTTGTTTTTGTCGGTAGTGTAGAAGTGACCAGTACCGGCACTCGAGATCAAACGGATCAATTCACGCATGACTTTCCCCTTAAACCTTTTCGCCGCGAGCACGCAGCTCGGACAGAACGACGTCAATACCACGCTTGTCGATGCAACGCATGCCTTTGGCAGAAACGCGCAGACGGACGAAACGGTTCTCAGACTCGACCCAGAAGCGGTGATGCTGCAGGTTCGGCAGGAAACGACGACGGGTTTTGTTGTTTGCGTGGGAAATGTTATTCCCAGTTACCGGACCCTTACCGGTAACTTGACAGACTCTCGACATGCCTCAGCCCTCTAAAACCACATGCCCAACCCGGCATGGGTTGGCCGCTAATATTCAATCTTGGCGCTCAGCGCCGCGTATCTCGAGGGTCTTACCGGCCGTACCTGAAAGCGCAAGAACCGGGCCCCTACAAAAGAGCGCTGCTTTATACCAGAAAGCCCAAGGCGCAACAAGATTAAACGCACTTTACCTAATCACGCTCGACCATCGTATTCCACTCTCAAGCCAGGCATTGAGGGGGATCACGCTGATCGACCACTCGTCGCCAAGATTGATTGCCCCGCGAGCGAGTAATGGCCTAGGGTAAAGCTTTCGCCCACGCGCCACCTCATTTCAGGAGCTTGTCATGCGTCTCGCCCTCCTACCGCTACTGCTGGTTCCGCTACTGGCTTCTGCTCTGACCCAAGCCAACACGCTCAGCGTCTGCACCGAAGCCAGCCCGGATGGCTTCGATGTGGTGCAGTACAACTCCCTGACCACCACTAACGCGTCTGCCGACGTACTGATGAACCGCCTAGTGGACTTCGACGCGATCAGCGGCACGCTACAGCCAAGCCTTGCCAAAAGCTGGGAGGTCAGTCCGGACGGCCTGCATTACAGCTTCACCCTGCGCCCAGATGTGAGCTTTCACAGCACCGACTATTTCACCCCCAGCCGCCCGCTGAATACAGATGACGTGCTGTTCAGCTTTCAGCGCATGCTCAACCCGCAGCACCCTTGGCACAAGGTTGCGGCCAGCGGCTACCCACACGCCCAGTCGATGCAGCTACCAAGCCTGATCAACAGCATCGACAAGACCGACGAACACAGCCTGCGCTTTAGCCTCAATCGCCCGGATGCGACCTTCCTCGCCACCCTGAGCATGGGTTTCGCGTCTATTTATTCCGCCGAGTACGCCGCGCACCTACTAGCTGCCGGCACGCCGGACAAACTCAACAGCCAGCCAATCGGTACGGGGCCATTCGTCTTCAAACGCTTTCAGAAAGATGCCAGCGTGCGTTACAGCGCCAACCCAACGTACTTCGCGGGTAAACCCGCAGTGGATAACCTGGTGTTCGCCATCACCCCCGACGCCAATGTGCGCCTACAGAAGTTGCGCCGTGGTGAGTGCCATATCGCCCTATCGCCGAAACCGCAGGATGTGCAGGCAATTAGCGGCGATAACACGCTGCAGAGCGCGCGCACCGCCGCCTTTATGACCGCTTTCGTCGGCATCAACAGCCAGCACCCGCCACTCGACCAACCCGCCGTGCGCCAGGCCATTAACCTGGCCTTCGATAAAAGCAGCTATTTGAAGGCGGTGTTCGAGGACAGCGCCGAGGCCGCCAATGGTCCCTATCCGCCCAATACCTGGAGCTACGCCAGCGAGCTGCCCGGCTACCCCCACAACCCGGAGAAAGCCCGCGAATTGCTGAAGTCGGCCGGCCTAGCCGATGGCTTCAGCACTACCATCTGGACCCGCCCCACCGGCAGCGTGCTCAACCCCAACCCGAGCCTGGGCGCACAACTGCTCCAGGCGGACCTGGGCAAGATCGGCATCAAGGCAGAAATTCGCGTGATCGAATGGGGCGAGCTGATTCGCCGTGCCAAAGCCGGTGAGCACGACCTGCTATTTATGGGCTGGGCCGGCGATAACGGTGATCCAGACAACTTCCTCACACCGCAATTTGCCTGCGCCTCACTCGAGTCCGGGCTGAATTTCGCCCGCTATTGCGACCCGCAACTGGACAAACTCATCAGTGATGGCAAGAGCACCAGCGATCAAACCCAGCGCAGCCAGCTGTATAAGCAAGCGCAAGAGATCATCCAGCAACAAGCACTATGGTTGCCGCTGGCTCACCCGACGGCTTACGCACTGACGCGCAAGCAGGTCGAGGGGTATCAGGCCAGCCCGTTCGGCCGCCAGGACTTCTCCAAGGTGCGCCTTACGCCTTAGAGCCAACCGTACTCGGCCATCGACAGCGGCTCACCGTCGCCAACAATAAAGTGGTCGAGTACGCGCACATCTACCAGCTCCAGCGCCTCTTTCAGGCGACGGGTTAACACCCGATCCGCCTGACTGGGCTCAGCGACACCGGACGGGTGGTTGTGAGTCAAAATCAGCGCCGCCGCGTTGTGTGCCAACGCCCGCTTGACCACCTGCCGGGGATAAACGCTGGCGCTGTCGATGGAGCCATGAAACAAAGCCTCAAAGGCCAATACGCGATGCTTGGCATCAAGAAACAGACAGCCGAACACCTCATGCGGCTCATGCCGTAGCAGCGCTTTCAGGTAATCGCGCACGGCCTGCGGGCTTTCCAATGCTGAATCGCGGCGCAATTGCTCGGCCAAATGGCGTCGCGCCATTTCCAGCACGGCCTGCAACTGAGCAAATTTAGCCGGACCCAACCCCAAACGTTGACTGAACGACGGCAAATCCGCCTGCAACAGCGCGCGCAAACTGCCAAAGTCGCCCAGTAGATGGCGCGCCAGATCGACCGCACTCTGCCCGGCCACCCCGGTGCGCAGAAAAATCGCCAGTAATTCCGCATCGGTCAGGGTGCCCGCGCCCTGGGCCAGGAGTTTCTCCCGCGGGCGCTCTGCCGCCGGCCAGTCACGAATACTCATCACACCTCCTTGTGTATTACCGAGCGCCAAGTCGTCGCACCCAAGCACCGCAAAGCCAAGCCTGGCAGGCACTTGGCAGCGCTACTCCGCTGCAGGCTCTGTGCTATCGTAGCCCAACTTTTGCGTCGCGCCTGGCCTGGGGAGGTGTCGGCGCTGCGCTATAACCTTCTTTGACAAAAGCCAACTTTATAAAAGGCAGGCCTATGCAGCGGCTGTATCGGAAACGCATCATTGTTGGCGTAGGCGGTGGTATTGCCGCGTATAAGAGTGCTGAGCTGATTCGCCGACTCAAGGACCAGGATGCCGACGTGCGCGTGGTCATGACCAAAGGCGGCCGTGAATTCATCACTCCGCTGACGTTGCAAGCCCTGTCCGGGCATCCGGTACACCTTGACTTGCTCGACCCTGAGGCCGAAGCCGCTATGGGCCATATCGAGCTCGCGCGCTGGGCCGACCTGGTCCTGATTGCCCCCGCCACGGCTGATCTGATGGCGCGCCTGGCCCAAGGCGTGGCGGATGACCTGCTGACCACCTTGGTGCTGGCCACCGATGCCACCGTCGCCCTGGCACCTGCGATGAACCAGGCCATGTGGCGCGACCCCGCCACCCAGGCCAACGCGCACCTGCTGCAACAGCGCGGCCTGCACCTGTTCGGCCCTGCGGCTGGTAGTCAGGCTTGCGGTGATATCGGTCTGGGCCGCATGCTCGAAGCCGAACAGCTGGTGCAGTGCGCCGCCGACTGTTTCCAGCACCAAGCGTTAACCGGCAAGCATGTATTGATTACCGCCGGACCCACCCAAGAAAATATCGACCCAGTGCGATACATCACCAACCACAGCTCCGGCAAGATGGGTTTTGCCCTGGCTGAAGCGGCCGCAGAAGCAGGCGCTAAGGTCACCCTGATCAGCGGTCCGGTGCACCTGCCCACACCCGAACGCGTTACCCGCATCAACGTCACCAGCGCCCGCGACATGCTCGCGGCCTGTGAAGCGGCAATGCCCTGTGACCTGCTGATCGCCGCCGCGGCTGTCGCCGATTACCGCCCAGAAGTGGTCGCACAACACAAATTGAAGAAAGACCCCAGCAGCGGCGACGGCTTGCTCCTGCAAATGGTGCGCAACCCCGATATTCTCGCCACCCTGGCTACCCGCGCCGACCGCCCGTTCAGCGTCGGCTTTGCCGCTGAAACCGAGAATTTGCTGGAGTACGCCTCGCGCAAGCTCAAGGACAAGAACCTTGACCTGATTGTTGCCAATGACGTGGCCAACCCGAGCATCGGCTTCAACAGCGAAGAAAACGCCATCACCATCATCGACCGTGAATTGCAGCAGAGCAGCTTCGCCCAGACCAGCAAAAGCAAAATCGCTCGCCAATTGGTGAGTTTTATTGCAGAGCGCTGCACGCGCGACTGACGCCTACTCACTGACCACAGAGCCTGATATGCACGCCTTACAAGCCAAAATTCTCGACCCGCGCCTGGGCAACGAATTCCCCCTGCCGCACTACGCCACTCCAGGTTCCGCCGGCCTTGACCTGCGCGCCATGCTCACACAGGAACTGGTACTCGAACCGGGGCAAACCGTGCTTATCCCTACCGGCCTGTCGATCTACATCGGCGACCCTGGCCTGGCTGCGATGATCCTGCCGCGCTCGGGCCTAGGACACAAACACGGCATTGTTCTCGGAAATCTGGTCGGCTTGATCGACTCCGACTATCAGGGCGAGCTGATGGTGTCCTGCTGGAACCGCGGACAAAGCGCCTTCACCATCGCGATTGGCGAACGTATTGCCCAACTGATTCTGGTACCGGTGGTGCAAGCTCACTTTGAACTGGTCGAACAGTTCGATGAAAGCCAGCGCGGCGCAGGTGGCTTTGGCCACTCAGGCAGCCACTGATTGCCCCACCCTAATTCCAGGATGAATTGCCGAGGAGACGCTGCATGAAACTCTTCAAGCGCACTGCCAAGGATGCTGAAACGCTGACACCAAGCGCCCAGCTGACCAGTGCCCCCGCTGCCCCGCAAGCACGCAACTCCCGCTTAAATGCCCTGTTGCCTGGCGTGGTGGCGGCGTTACTCGGCATTATCCTGGCCGGCGCACTGCTTTGGTTTGGCCCGCTCAACAGTGCCAATCAACAACAGCTGCAACAGCTCAGCCAGGCCTGGGGCGGCGGTCAAGCCACTGTATTGCAGTCGGCCCTGCAGCAACTGAGCGCAGACACCCAGGCAGCTGCGCGCAACCCACAGCTGCTGCAGGCTGTGCAAAGTCAGGATATCGAACAAATCCGCGCGGCCGAACGCAACCTCACATACTGGAACGGGGTTGTCGACGCCCACCTCAATGCGCGCAGCCAGGCCGTGCAGGACATGGGCCGCAGCGCACCGATGAACTTTGCGGCGCTGGATATGCTGCGCCGCGTCGAAAATGGGCAAACGCCCGCACCAGAAGCCTACAAGGTGGGCCAACGCTGGCTGGTCTACAGCGCCGCACCACTGCGCCTGAGTGAAGGCGAGCCGCTGCATGGCACCCTGCTGCTGGCCGTAGACCTGGAGCGCCTACTCACCAGCCTGCCGGTAATGCCCGCAGAGATTGGCCAGATCCAGCTGATTCAGCAGTTCAACAATACCGCCGCTCAGGTACTCGCAGAGCGCGGCCAAGCACAGGGCACCGCGCAGGTATTCAGCACCGGCAACCCCAACTGGACGATCAGCTTCATCCCCGGCTCGTCGCTAACCAACTCGGTATTATCACCGTTGCTGCTGGCTATAGCCGGACTGCTGGCTCTGGTCGGGGCTATTGTCGGCCTCTACTTGGTGCTAAGCCGCCTGCAAAGCCACTTACACGCCGATGTGCTGCAACTGGGCCAGATGCTCAAGGAACTGTCCGCCGGTAAGGCCGTCAAAGCCTTCAGCCTGAGCCTACCGGCCCTGGATATCCTCGCGCAGAGCCTGGCACGCCTGCCACGCCGCGCCAGCGAACAAGCCCCGGCACCCGCGAGTTCAGGCACAGCGAACCCCGAACGCGCAGCCATGCAAGCGCCTGTAAGCGCCATGGTTGACCCACTATTTCAAGACACGGACATCCTCGACATCGACATTCTCGACGAAGACCAAGACCTACTCGGCCTCCATGAGCCGACTCCCGCCCCCGTGCAGGCAAAAGCACCGAAGCTGCCGGCCGATATCTTCCGCGCCTACGATATTCGTGGCGTGGTCGGCCGCACCTTGAGTGCTGAAACCGCTTACTGGATCGGTCGCGCTATCGGCTCGCAAAGCATCGCCCAAGGTGAGCCAAACATCGCGGTCGGCCGTGACGGCCGCCTGTCCGGCCCAGAGCTGGCGCAACAACTCATTCAAGGTTTGCTCGATTGCGGCTGCCATGTCAGCGATGTCGGCATGGTACCCACGCCCGTGGTGTATTACGCCGGGCACATCCTCACCGGAAAATCGGCGGTGATGCTCACCGGCAGCCATAATCCGCGCGATTACAACGGCTTCAAAATCGTTATCGCCGGCGACACCTTGGCCAATGAGCAGATTCAAGCGTTGAAAACGCGCATCGACAACAATGACTTGGCCAGCGGCGTCGGTACCGTCGAACAGGTTGATGTGCTGGATCGCTACTTCAAGCAAATCCGCGACGACATCGCCATGGCCAAACCCATGCGCGTGGTGGTCGACTGCGGCAATGGCGTGGCTGGGGTGATCGCTCCGCAGCTGATTGAGGCGCTGGGCTGCTCGGTGATTCCGCTTTACTGCGAAGTCGACGGCAACTTCCCCAACCACCACCCAGACCCCGGCAAGCCGGAAAATCTGGTAGACCTGATCGCCAAGGTTAAAAGCGAGAAAGCCGATATTGGCCTGGCGTTCGACGGCGACGGCGATCGCGTCGGCGTGGTGACCAATACGGGCACCATCGTCTACCCGGACCGCCTGCTAATGCTGTTCGCCAAGGACGTGGTGTCGCGCAACCCCGGTGCTGACATCATCTTCGACGTCAAATGCACGCGCCGCCTGACACCGCTGATTAGCGGCTATGGCGGCCGCCCGGTGATGTGGAAGACCGGTCACTCGCTGATTAAGAAGAAAATGAAAGAAACCGGGGCGCTGTTGGCCGGTGAAATGAGCGGGCATATTTTCTTCAAGGAGCGCTGGTTCGGCTTTGACGATGGCATCTATGCCGCCGCCCGCCTGCTGGAAATCCTTAGCCAGGACCGCCGCGACGCCGACCATGTGTTCAGCGCGTTCCCTAACGATATTTCCACCCCGGAAATCAACATCGAAGTCACCGAGCAGAGCAAGTTCAGCATCATCGAACGCCTGCAACGCGACGGCGTATGGGGTGAAGGTAATATCACCAACCTCGATGGCGTGCGCGTCGATTACCCCAAGGGCTGGGGCTTGGTGCGCGCCTCCAACACCACGCCGGTGCTGGTATTGCGCTTCGAAGCGGAAACCGAAGAAGAGCTCGAGCGGATCAAAGAGGTCTTTCGTGCGCAGCTCTACAGCGCGGCGCCAGACCTCAACCTACCGTTTTGATTGATTAGCGAATACCTACACTGGAGTCCTGCATGACCCTCGAACGTGATGCCGCCACCAACGTCGCCAAAGTACTGTCCGAAGCGTTGCCGTATATCCGCCGCTTCGTGGGCAAGACCCTGGTGATCAAATACGGCGGCAACGCCATGGAAAGCGAAGAGCTTAAGCAAGGCTTCGCCCGTGACATTGTGCTGATGAAGGCCGTGGGCATTAATCCGGTGGTGGTGCATGGCGGCGGCCCGCAGATCGGCGATCTGCTCAAACGTTTGTCTATCGAAAGTCACTTTATCGATGGCATGCGCGTTACTGACACGGCGACCATGGATGTGGTGGAAATGGTCCTCGGCGGCCAGGTCAACAAGAGCATCGTCAACCTGATCAACCAACACGGCGGCAGCGCCATCGGTCTGACCGGTAAAGATGCCCAGCTGATCCGCGCCAAAAAACTCACGGTCAGCCGGCAAACACCGGAAATGACCCAGCCTGAGATCATTGATATTGGTCATGTCGGTGAAGTCACCGGGATCAATACCGATTTGCTTAACATGCTGGTCAAGGGCGACTTTATTCCGGTGATTGCACCGATCGGTGTTGGCGCGGATGGCGAGTCCTACAACATCAACGCTGACTTAGTGGCTGGCAAGGTCGCCGAAGCGTTAAAAGCCGAGAAGCTGATGCTGCTGACCAATATTGCCGGCCTGATGGACAAGCAGGGCGAAGTCCTCACTGGCTTGAACACCGAGCAGGTCGACAGCTTGATTGCCGATGGCACTATCTACGGTGGCATGCTGCCGAAGATTCGCTGCGCTCTGGAGGCGGTACAGGGTGGCGTGACCAGCGCACACATCATTGATGGGCGCGTCCCTAACGCCGTGCTGCTGGAAATCTTCACTGATAGCGGTGTAGGCACCCTGATCTGCAACCTCCGACGCCATTAAGGCACGGGTACAACCGCGAGTCAGGCCGTGATCGCGGCCGACTCGCACGTCTGATCGCCTGCGGCAAAAACTGGCAAGGTGGTTGAGAGCGAATACGCGACGTTGCGCCAGCGGCGCGATGAGCTACTGGTTGCGGCCCAGCAATACCTTGAGCCGATCAAGGTCGGCATTGAAACTGACATCAGCCTCTTTGCGCACAGCCTGGTAGCGCAAAATGTCGCTTTTGAGGCGCGCTTGCTCAGCTTTTTGGTTGTCAATCTGCGCCAAGAGGTGCGCCGGCACTTCACGCCCCGCGCGCTCGTGATCGGCGGCCTGACTCTGCAGATTAGCTTGCTGAGTACGCACCGACTGCAGGTTGCTGCGCGCCACGCCAATCAGACCATCAAGCTCGGCCAATTTGCGCTGACGAGCACGTTCGACGTCTTCCGGGGTGCTGTACAAACGCAGCAACTGCGCATCAGAACTGGCGCGTGCGCGCTCGGCCAGAATGTGCTTCATTTCTTCGGCACTGGGGGCCGGCGGAATGACTTTGACCACCCGGCCCTGCTCATTCAACACTTCATAGCCCCTACGGATGTGCTCCGGCGGCACACCTTGACGACTTAGTACGGTGATACCCTTGTCATCGACATAGCGGTACAGCTCGGTCGCACCTGCCACAACCGGCAACAGTAGGCCAAGCAACAGCGAACAGCGGGTCAAGACAGATCTATGCACAATGCTGCACCTTATCGACAGGTTAGATTCCGTATTCAGCTCGGTAGGCTTGTACCGCTGGCAGATACTGCTTGAGTTCAGCATTCTCTGCCAGATATTCCAGTACTTGCTCGAGCGACACAATGCTCACCACGGGCATACCGTAGTCGCGCTCAACCTCCTGAATAGCAGAAAGCTCGCCTTGGCCACGTTCTTGGCGATTCAGCGCAATCAACACACCGGCTGCCTGTGCGCCCTGCGCCTGAATGATCTGCATCACTTCGCGAATCGCCGTACCGGCGGTGATCACGTCATCAATAATCAGCACTTTACCCGCCAGCGGCGCACCAACCAGGGTGCCGCCTTCGCCGTGGGCTTTGGCTTCCTTACGGTTGAAACACCAAGGCATATCGCGCTGATGGTGCTCCGCCAACGCAACAGCGCTGGTCGCCGCCAACGGAATACCTTTGTAGGCCGGGCCAAACAACACATCAAAATCGATGCCGCTGTCGACTATCGCCGCCGCGTAGAAGCGCCCAAGCTGCGCCAGGGCCAAACCGCTATCAAACAGCCCAGCGTTGAAGAAATAGGGACTGATACGCCCGGACTTTAGAGTGAACTGACCAAAGCGCAGAACTCCACGCTCGATGGCAAAACGGATGAAATCACGTTGGTACGCTTGCATGAAAAAGTCCCGGACGGCACGGCTTTACTAGGAATTTAGCTAATAGGGATGAGCTCGGGTATCATACACGCACGTGATTTTTGGGGCCATTTATGCGGATCATCAGTGTGAACGTGAATGGTATTCATGCGGCAGTCGAGCGCGGTTTGCTCAGTTGGCTGCAAGCACAGAATGCCGACGTCATCTGCCTGCAGGACACCCGCGCCTCCGCCTTTGAACTGGACGACCAAGCCCTCCAACTGGATGGCTATTTCCTCTATGCCTGCGATGCTGAAGTACCAAGCCAAGGTGGTGTGGCGCTGTATTCGCGGTTGCAACCCAAGGCGGTAATCAGTGGTCTGGGTTTTGAAACGGCTGACCGCTATGGGCGCTACCTGCAGGCCGATTTCGACAAAGTAAGTATTGCCACCCTGCTTATGCCCTCTGGGCAACAGGGTGATGAGAGCTTGAATCAGAAATTCAAGTTCATGGACGACTTCACCCATTATTTGGATAAACAGCGCCGCAAGCGCCGCGAATACATCTATTGCGGCTCGCTCTACGTGGCACACCAGAAAATCGACGTGAAAAACTGGCGCGACTGCCAGCAATCGCCCGGCTTCCTAGCGCCCGAGCGCGCCTGGCTGGACGAAGTGGTCGGCACCATGGGCTATGTCGATGCGCTGCGTGAAGTCAGCCGCGAAGGCGATCAGTTCAGCTGGTGGCCAGACAGTGAGCAAGCCGAGCTACTCAACCTGGGCTATCGCTTCGACTATCAACTGCTCACACCGGGCATGCGCCGCAGCATCCGCAGCGCGCGTCTGCCACGTCAACCGCGCTTCTCGCAGCACGCACCGCTGATCGCCGATTACGACTGGATTCTCAGCGTATAACCAATTAGCGACCACAAAAAAGCCGGCTTAACGCCGGCTTTTTTGTATCTGCACAACGCTATTTGACCAAGCGCCAAGCAAAAGGGTAACGATAGGCCTGGCCTTCATTGGCCTTGATCCCGGCAATGATGGTCAACACCAAGGCCGCAATGCTGACCAGCACCAGCAGCGGAAAGCCGATCACCA
>Ga0209504_1002886_pt1 | contig 11209 bp, 9 predicted proteins | sample COGITO_mtgs_1005_FD_184791 | JGI IMG/M metagenome (GOLD analysis project Ga0209504, IMG submission 184791) | Pelagic marine microbial communities from North Sea - COGITO_mtgs_100511 (SPAdes) (version 2) | ecosystem: Environmental > Aquatic > Marine > Epipelagic ...
TAAAGGGTCTTATATATAACTCTACTTATCGTGAGTTAAGACAACAATGGAGAGGTCTTCTTAATTGAAATATTAATTTATTCTAGATAAAAAAATAGCGGGATAGCCCGCTATTTTTATTTATGATTCTATTATGTACCAGTAGCAGTTGAAGTACTTGTAGAAGTGCTTGTTGAAGTACTTGTAGAAGTGCTTGTCGTTGTACTAGTGCTTGTTGAAGTACTTGGAGCAGTAGTCGGAGTCGTCGTTGTACTAGTGCTTGTTGAAGTACTTGGTGCAGTCGTCGGTGCAGTTGTCGGTGCAGTCGTCGGTGCAGTTGTTGGTGCAGTCGTCGGTGCAGTCGTCGGTGCAGTCGTCGGTGCAGTTGTCGGTGCAGTCGTCGGTGCAGTTGTTGGTGCAGTTGTCGGTGCAGTCGTCGGTGCAGTCGTTGGCGCAGTCGTTGGTGCAGTCGTTGGCGCAGTAGTCGGTGCAGTCGTTGGCGCAGTAGTCGGTGCAGTCGTTGGTGCAGTCGTTGGCGCAGCTGTTGGTGCAGCTGTTGGTGTTGTAATTGCACCACTATCAGAGTCAGAAAGAAGCGCTGCTGCTGCTGCTACAGCTGCCGCAATAGCCCCTGGGCTTAATTCTATCTCTTCTTCAACAACAGTTTCTTCTGCTTTAGCCTCAGCTTCGTCGTTAGAAGCAGCATCTTGTGCTGATATATTACTTGCGAACATGCCAGCAAAAAAACTGAATACTGTTCCCCATAAAACTCTAAATTTTGATTTAATAAATTTTGCCATTTTTAATTACTCCACCTTGTAATAATAAATATTGGGTTAACATTTTTATTGTGTTAATTGCCGATTATAAGTGAATTTTTTAATATTGCATACAAAAAAAACACTCATTAAGATAAATTCTATCTATTTTGTCCAATTAATGTGTTTATTTAATACATTATACATAAATTAATGGTCGGGATGGCCGGATTTGAACCGACGACCACTACACCCCCAGTGTAGTGCGCTACCAGGCTGCGCTACATCCCGTTAATTTTTATATATATTTATTATGTCTAAATACGTATAATTGTCTTTGATAAAATGTTACTTAACTCAACGAAGTAATATATATTTAAACAAAATAAAATACTAATAAATATGAGATTTATATACTTAATAACACTTTTTTTTATCTCGAACGCAATGGTTGCTGAAAATTTAAATATTTCGACAACCTCCGGTGTTTCACAAGGATTTTTAATTAATGGAGTTGCTAATTGGGATGATATTCCATATGCACAACCGCCAGTTGGTGATTTAAGATGGAAAGCACCGCTAAATATTTTTAAAAATAACAAATTAATTGAACCAAAAGTTGATAATTTTTGTATACAAAAGCCAAGTGGAATGGGAGGGTCAGAGTTTACTGGAGATGAATTTTTTTCAGGATCTGAAGATTGTTTATACCTTGATATAAAAGCGCCCAAAACCAAGTCTAACAGTTCATTACCTGTTATGTTTTGGATTCACGGTGGAGGAAACACTTCAGGACTTAAAGATACTTACGATTTTTCTAAAATGGTCAGAAAACATAATGTAATAGTAGTAACAATTAATTATAGATTAGGACCTTTCGGTTGGTTTACTCATCCCTCAATACAAAACTTACAAGATGGTATTGATAAAACTTCAAATTTTGGAACATTAGACATTATTGCTGCTTTAGAGTGGGTTAAATCAAATATATCTTTATTTGGCGGCGATCCAGACAATGTCACTATATTTGGTGAGTCTGCTGGGGGCCATAATGTGCTAAGTTTACTTGTATCTAAAAAGGCAAAAGGACTTTTTCATAAAGCAATTAGTCAATCTGGTTACACTACATCAATATCACAAGAAAAGGCATATAGACAAAGCAAATCCTCTCCAACCTCTGAACATACAAGTCAGAAAATTGTAAATAAACTTTTAGAAAAAGCTGGGCTTAAATCCCAGAAAGATCTATCTAATAGAGAGGTTAGAAAAATACTTAAAGAATTAGATGCCCGAGATTTTTTTATAAATTATTCAGACAGACCTTCATATCAAGAAATCCCTTTATTAACTGCTGATGGTATCGCAATCCCATTCGATGGTTTAAAACAATCTCTTTCAAACAAAAATCATGTAAATATTGTCCCAACAATAGCTGGCTCAAATAAAGATGAGGTCAAATTATGGCTAGCCTCCGCTGAATACTTTGTTGGTCTTGAATATTCTTTTTTTGGTTCTTTGTTGGGCGTTCCCCGAGTTGGATTGAAAGACGAGGCGGCATTCGAATTATTTAATAGTTACAGAAGCAGGGCCTGGAAATTAAGAGGAGTAGATAACCCTTTAAGGAGTTTAGCTTCTGCAGGAAATAATGATCTCTATGCATATAGATATGACTGGGATGATCATAGAAAATGGCCTGTAGCAAATTTTAAAAAATTAATTGGAGCAGCTCATGCTACCGAAATTCCTTTATTAACAGGAAATAATAAGCTAGTTGGTGACTATGGGTTTTTAATTTATCCAAAAGGCCCTTCAAAACACTTCTTATCAAAGAATATGATGAATTTTTGGGCAAATTTTGCAAAGACCGCTAAGCCTGGTATATCTACAAATAAAAAAGAATGGACTAAATTCGATGGATTGAATGAGATAGAGTCTAATTTTATGGTCCTTGATAACAGGGCGAATTTAAAAATGGATAAAGATAAAAATTCCTTTAAATCTCTTGTTAATGATTTGTATTATGAAATGGACATTACTGATTTAGAAAAATGTGTAGTTCTTCTTCAAATGCTCACCTTTGTGGGTGATGATTTGTATGATGATTACGTTAATTTTTATCCTGGACAATGTAATAGGGATGATGCGGAGAATTTTTTGAGAGCTAATGCTAGCTTTATAGATTATTAAATATACCTTTAATTTCTAGCCTTATCTTTTAATTTAAGAACCTCGATATCTTTAATTCTAATTAAATCAGCTATTCTTCTTATAAGGCGCTCCTCATCAACATCCAACTGAGAGTCAGCAAAAGCGACATCCCAAAGAAAGCTTATTAATGATAGTTTTTCTTCTTTACTAAAATCATTATTTATATCTGCAATAAACTCATGAAAAGATACGCTATCCTTACTGTAGGTTTCAATGATTGAAAATATTTCCTCATCAGTTTTATTTACTTTCTTTGATATTTTTTTTATCTCTTCAATCAAAAGATTGAGCTCTAAATCAGAAATATCACCATCAGATCGAGCAATCTCATAAGCAAGGACAGCACCAATAAGCTCTATTTCAAACTCAGGATTTTTTTGAATATCTTGTGTTACTTTTTTCTTTTTAAATATATTAAGCATTTTTATTTAGTTGGGTTCTTGTAACTACATAATAACAAAGAGAGAAGATAACAAAAATTAAAAATGATATATATTCTTGAGTAATAAAATATTTTTGTAAAAATAATCCAAATAAACATAAAAGAGTTGAGGCAAAGATATAGCAGACAAGCGTTTGGCTTGAGGACAAGCCTTTATCAAGTAACATATGGTGGAGATGATCTCTTCCTGGTCTAAATGGCATCACTCCTTTAATTATTCTGGACGTCATAACACTAATACAGTCCAGTACTGGGATAGCAACAAACCATAAAGCTGTTACTGGATTAATGACAACTCCAGCAGGTGCATAGCCTTGACTATAAAATATGCAGGCAGCTGCAATACAAAAACCTATTAGATTCGATCCCGTATCACCCAAAAATACTCTTCGTTTTTTTCCAAAGTAACCCAGGTTATATAAAAGAAATCCTATAATACTTCCAATAAGCAAAAGAGATCCTGGATGATAGGACCCTAAAAGCAATAGAAATGAAAGAGGTACAAGACCAAGCATTGCGCACATGCCATTAAGACCATCACTCATATTAAAAGCATTCATAAGACCAACAATACAAAAGACTGTAAAGATAGTTGAAGCAGACCCTAAAAGTATTGAACCATCACCCAGAATGTTACCAACACTCAACAATGACTCACCGCTAAAAACAACAAATATATATGCAATAACAGCCTGAAATAACAATCTATAGGATGCTCTAAGACCAAATAGATCATCAAACAACATTATAGCTATTATTAAACCTCCACATATTAATGCTGAGAGAGTAACAGTATCGATAATAATATTATTAGAACTTACAAGACTGGTTAATAGCACCTTCTCAACATTGGATTCATCCAATTCAACTTTTGAAACCTCCCCATTATAATAGCTATAAATTTGAGTTTCTCCTGAAGCTAACGTAACCAAAAAATTACCATCACTAGTTGGCTCAACTTTTATTTGGGTCGGGACTTGATTGTTAGTCTCTATGTCAATAGATACAGATTGAGATTGAGTATCTTTTTCTATAGAAAGATCATATTCGACATCATCAACCTCATATTTTCTTGTTAAAGTTTTTCCAAGGATTTCAGAATTTTTAAATAAGCCTTTATCAGAGTATTGAGTATCAATATTAATATTAGTAAGACCGCTCAATATTAAGGCAGATACCAATACACCAACATATATTGAAATCCCTCCAGTGAGAGGGGTAGCCCTATCGTGAAATTTTCTACTTTTTTCAGGTATATCAATTAAGATATTATTACTTTTTGCAATATTTCTAAAAAAACCATTGAAAGTAATCGAGGCAAAAATACTGAAAAATAATATAGAAAGATTTGCGCTGGTTAACATTTGTTTCCCTATTGAGAATATAAATATATTATAAGGTAAATAATTTAAGAAACTATGTTTACAAATAAATCATTTATAAATCTTTACAAGTCTTTGTTTACCGTAAGAATTAATTATTTAAATAACATATGAATTTATTAGACCTGCATCAACAAATAGAAATCGCAAAAAATGCAGCCAAAGAAGCTGGCAAAGCTCTTTTAAATGAAAAAGATAGTTTAAACCAATCAATATTTTCGTCGGATAAAGATATTAAATTGAAGGCCGATATAGAGGCCGAGAATAGAATCAAATCAATCCTTGAAAAGGAATCATCTTTCCCTATTCTGGCTGAGGAGAGTGGTAAGTCTAAAGAGCATTTGGATGAGACTTTTTGGGTTGTTGACCCTCTTGATGGGACTGCAAATTATGCAAGAGATATTCCTCTTTGTTGTGTATCCATAGCTCTAATGCATAAAATGAATCCTGTCCTTGGTGTTATATATGATTTTAATAATAATGACCTCTATGAGGGTCATTTGGATGGAGAGGCTAAATTAAACGAAATGGCTATTAAAGTATCTGGCACAACCCTCCCCAGTGAAGGTATCTTAGTTACTGGTCTTCCAAACAACACAGACTACTCTGACCAAGCGTTACTAGGAATGGTTAAAGATTTTCAAAAATGGAGAAAAGTCAGAATGATAGGATCTGCAGCTATAGCATCATGCTATGTTGCTTCTGCAAAAGCTGATGTATATAAAGAGTTTGGAACATATATATGGGATGTTGCTGCAGGAGCTGCGATAGTCAATGCCTCAGGTGGAAGAGCTGAAATCACAAATCAAAGAGATAACTTTCAGGTAGATGTTCATTTTTCCAATTCTTATATCCTGGATTAGTATATGAAAAGTATTATTTGGTTTAGAAATGATCTTAGGTTAGATGATAATCCTTCCTTACGTGAGGCATGTAAAAATTCATCAGAATTACATGCAATTTTTTTGTATTCCCATGATCAGTTAGAAAAACATAACGAGGCCAACGTTAAAATAGATTTCCTAATAAAAAGCCTTCAATCTCTTAATGTTAGCCTTCAAAAACTTAATATCCCATTAACGATTGTTAATAGCGAAGGGTTTGAACAAGATCCTGATATTATCCTAAACCTTGCCAAAGAAAGAAATGTAGAAAAAGTTTTTATCAATAAACAGTTTGGTAACGATGAGCAAAATAGGGATAAAAGAGCTCGAGAGTTGCTAAATGCTGCAAACATTAAGACTGAATTTTTTAATGATCAAATAGTATATGAAGCTGGTTCAATAAGAACTGGTCAAGATAACCCATATTCAGTTTTCACTCCGTTTAAAAGAAAGTGGGTTGAAAGTTTTGATATGGAATTTTTAGATATTGACTTCGACTATGCTCCACAAAAAAATATTGATATGAAGTCTAACTTTGATAGTTTTGATTTTAAACATGAAATAAAACATAAAGCCGATATGTCACTTTGGCCAGCGGGAGAAGAACACGCATCAAATAGACTAGTAGATTTTTTAAAAAACAGAGCTGTTAACTACTCAAAAGATAGAAATGATCCCATAAAAGATGGGACCAGTAGAATGTCTCCATACTTGGCATTGGGAGTTATTTCATCAAAAAGGTGCATTCTTGAGGGCCTAAAATTAAATAATTTTGAATTCAATTCAGGCAATAGCGGAATTACTAAATGGATTGACGAAATTGTTTGGAGAGAGTTTTATAGAAATATTATGTTTTCTTTTCCAAAAGTTGGCCGCAATCAACCATTTCAAGATTTTTCTAAATCTATACAGTGGAGGTTTGAAGAGGCAGAGCTTCATGCATGGAAGACAGGTATGACGGGCTTTCCTATTATTGATGCAGCAATGAGGCAATTACTCCATGAGGGATGGATGCATAATAGATTAAGGATGGTAGTAGCAATGTTCTTCACAAAGAATATGCTTCATGACTGGAGACTGGGTGAGGCGTACTTTATGCAAAATCTTATTGATGGTGATTTTTCATCTAATAATGGCGGGTGGCAGTGGAGTAGTTCAACTGGAACGGATGCAGCACCTTATTTTAGAATTTTTAACCCCATCACTCAGTCAACAAATTTTGATAAAGAAGGATTATTTATCAAAAAATATGTTCCTGAATTAAAAGATCTAGATAAATCAGTTATTCACGACCCTCCAAAAGAACATAGAAAATATTGTGGATACCCAGATCAAATATTGGATCTAAAGACATCTCGATTAAGAGCTATAGATGCTTTTAAAGCAGCAAAAAGTTAATAAATTTTCTTATAGTTAACAATTTTTTTCTTCTGTATACTTTATGCACAACTTAAGTATTGAGACGAGGTTATTATGAGTAGTTTTCTTACGGATTTAGAGATTGCTAATCAGGCAAATAAAAAACATATTAATGATATCGCAAAACAAATTGATGTTCCTGAAGATGCGCTAATTGTTTATGGAAATGATAAAGCAAAGATTAATTATGATTTTTTAGATAAGTGTAAAGATAAAAAAGATGGCAAGTTAATTTTAGTAACTGCAATTTCTCCAACACCAGCTGGAGAGGGAAAGACAACAACTAGTGTAGGTTTAGTAGATGGGCTTTGTCATAATGGGAAAAAGGCTATGATTTGCTTGAGAGAACCTAGTCTTGGTCCATGTTTTGGTATGAAAGGAGGAGCAGCAGGTGGTGGCTATGCTCAAGTAGTTCCAATGACAGATATAAACCTTCATTTCACAGGCGACTTTCACGCAATTGGCGCAGCGCATAATTTATTATCAGCACTAATAGATAATCATATTCATTGGGAAAATGATTTAAATATTGACCCTAGAAGAATTACTTGGAAAAGGGTTGTTGATATGAATGATAGATCATTGAGAGATATCACTTGCGGTTTGGGTGGAACAGGTAATGGCATTCCACGCCAGAGTGGCTTTGATATCACAGTTGCATCAGAGATTATGGCCGTTTTTTGTTTGGCTAGTGACTTAGAGGATTTAGAGAAGAGAATTGGTAATATTGTATTTGCCTATACTAGAAAACTTGAACCGGTAAGAGTTCACCAATTAAAGGCGCAAGGAGCACTTACAGCCTTGCTAAGAGATGCGTTTCAACCCAACTTGGTCCAAACATTGGAAAATAATCCAGCCCTTATGCATGGTGGTCCATTCGCAAATATTGCGCATGGCTGCAACTCCGTTATTGCTACAAAGACAGCATTAAAACTTGCTGATTATGTTGTTACAGAAGCTGGTTTTGGTGCGGATTTGGGAGCAGAAAAATTCTTTGATATTAAATGCCGTAAAGCAGGACTTTCTCCTGATGCAGTTGTACTAGTCGCTACTACCAAGGCTCTTAAAATGCATGGCGGTGTTAAAAAAGAAGACCTAAAAGAAGAGAATATCGATGCGGTAAAAGAAGGTTGTAAAAATTTAGCCAAACATATAAGAAATATTGGGCATTTTGGTGTTCCAGTTACAGTTGCAATAAATGAATTTTATACAGATACAGAAAACGAGCATCAGGCAATAATTGATTTTTGTAATAATCTAAATGTTGTTTGTAAGATTTCTTCTCATTGGAAAAATGGTGGTGCTGGCGCTTCTGGTCTTGCAACTCATGTTGCTGATTTAGTAGATTCTAGTGAATCATCTTTTAGAACTTTATATGATGATGAAATGTCTTTGTGGGACAAGACAAGACATATAGCCAGAACCATTTATGGTGCAGAAGATATACTTGCTGATAAGCGCGTAAGAGATAAATTTGCTCAGTTTGAAAAAGAAGGATTTGGAAACTACCCCATTTGTATGGCAAAAACTCAGTATAGTTTTTCAACAGACCCACTTTTAATGGGAGCTCCAACTGGGCATGATGTCCCTATTAGGGAAGTTAGGTTGTGTTCAGGTGCTGAGTTTATAGTAGTAGTCTGCGGTGCAATTATGACTATGCCAGGATTACCAAGAAAGCCTGCATCTGAGGCTATTGGCGTAGATAAAGATAAAAATATTGAAGGACTATTTTAAAAATCTAAATAGTTTACATATATCAATTTGTGTATAATTTGGTTCTAAATTCATAAGGAAAAATAAATGAAAGATAAATTAAAGTTTTATATTAATGGTCAATGGGTTGAGTCTGAATCTAATGAAAAGATTGAGGTTATAAATCCAGCCAATGAAACTATTGTTGGGCATGTAACTGCAGGAACAAAAGATGATATTGATAGTGCTGTAAAGGCAGCAGCAAATGCATTTAAAACTTATCAATTTTCATCTAAGAATGAACGAATAGAGCTACTCAATAATGTAATAGCCGAGTATGAAAATAGATATCAAGATTTTGTAGATACTATCACTGAAGAAATGGGTGCACCTTTGTGGCTATCATCTAAAGCCCAAGCATCAACAGGAATCAAAAATTTAAATGAAACTTTGGACGCTCTTAAAGAGTATGAGTTTGAAAAAGAAGAAGGCGATTATATTTTAATGAAAGAGCCAATTGGAGTTGTAGGAATGATCACTCCATGGAATTGGCCAATGAATCAGATTACTACAAAGGTCTCTGCAGCATTAGCAGCAGGTTGCACTATGGTATTAAAACCAAGTGAAATATCACCATATTGTGCGATGCTTCTTGCTGAAGTTTTCGATACCGCTGGAGTTCCGGCTGGAATCTTTAATGTTGTTAATGGCTATGGTCCAACTGTAGGAGCTGCATTATCTGAGCACAAATATGTAGATATGATGTCATTTACTGGCTCTACAAGAGCTGGTATTGCTGTTGCACAGGCTTCAGCTACGACTGTAAAACGTGTTCATCAGGAGCTTGGCGGCAAGTCTTCAAATATTATTTTAGATGATGTTGCTGATCTTGAGAGATCGGTTAAAGGCGGAGCAGGACATTGTTTTTTAAATTCAGGACAGTCATGTAACGCACCAACAAAAATGCTAGTTTCATCAACAAACTATGACAAAGCTGTTGAGGTTGCAGGTGCAACAGCAGAAAGTACAACTGTTGGTGATCCTCATGGAGAATTTAGAATGGGGCCAATAGCAAACAAAGCTCAGTATGAGAAAGTACTAAGAATGATAGAGATTGGAATAGAAGAAGGTGCGACATTGGTTGCTGGTGGCACTGAAAGACCAGATGGTTATGACAGTGGTTATTATGTAAAACCAACAGTATTTGCTAACGTTACTCCAGATATGACTATTGCTAAAGAAGAAATCTTTGGACCAGTCCTTTCTATAATTAAATATGAAACAGAAGAAGAGGCAATACAAATTGCCAATGATACAGAGTATGGTTTAGCGGGATATATCCAAGGTGAACCAAGCCATGCACATGAAGTTGCAAAAAAGATAAGAGCTGGCCAAATTATTATTAATGGCGGAGCAAGAGGTACTGGTGCGCCATTTGGAGGTTATAAAGCCTCTGGAAATGGAAGAGAGCATGGTCTTCACGGCTTAGAAGAATGTTTAGAAACTAAGGCTGTTATAGCTCCAGGCGCTTAATCTAGTAAGTCAGGTTCTTTTTTAATTATCATATCAAATGCTGGTTGGTAGCTTGCCCAAGCTGCCACATCATTTGCTATAAAGTTTCTTGTTTTTACCGCAGTATCGTGAGGAATAATCACAGGATTTCCTGCAGCCTCTGCCATTAGTTGAGCCTGACAACACCTTTCCATAGACATGTAAAACCATAGAGCGATATCAACTGAAGGGCCAGTAGTTAAAATCCCATGATTCTGAAGGATAATCACTTTCTTATCACCAAGAGCTTTCGCTATTTCATCACCTTCATCAACTTCTTCTACAACACCTGAAAAGTCTTTATACATTCCTTGGGTTTCATAAAAGGCACAAGCATCTTGAGAAATTGGATCTAAAGGCTTTCCTAAGGTTGAAAAGGTTCTTCCATAAATAGAATGAGAATGAGCAGCAGCATTCACATCTGGTCTTGCTGCATGAAGCCTTGAATGAATAGCAAAGGCAGCAACATTTACGTCCTTATCTCCTTGAACTACCTTCCCATCATGATTTACAAGTATTAAATCTGAGACAGATATTTGAGAGAAATGGACTCCTAGTGGATTTACCCAAAAATGATCAGAAAATTCTGGATCTCTTAGTGTGATATGACCCGCAACACCTTCATTAAAACCAAAATAAGCAAACATTCTAAATCCAGCTGCTAATTTCTCTAATTGATTTCTTCTTAGCTCTGCAACATTTGCAAATTCAGTCATTTCTAGGCCTTTACCTTTAAGCGGGAGCCTGCCGTCAGTGATATCTATTTTTATTGGTGAAACATTTGTCATTCTATATCCCTCTATGCATGTTTGAATGTTAAAATAGCTTACCAAAAAAAAGGATTATTATGAAATTTAGAATTGAAAAAGATAGTCTCGGTGAAGTAAAAGTACC
>Ga0209504_1002895_pt1 | contig 11191 bp, 11 predicted proteins | sample COGITO_mtgs_1005_FD_184791 | JGI IMG/M metagenome (GOLD analysis project Ga0209504, IMG submission 184791) | Pelagic marine microbial communities from North Sea - COGITO_mtgs_100511 (SPAdes) (version 2) | ecosystem: Environmental > Aquatic > Marine > Epipelagic ...
ACTCGAACCCGCGACCCCCGGCGTGACAGGCCGGTATTCTAACCGACTGAACTACCGCTGCGCGTCGGTGGACTTTCGTCCGGTTTCACAAGAGTGGTGGGTGATGACGGGATCGAACCGCCGACCCGCTGCTTGTAAGGCAGCTGCTCTCCCAGCTGAGCTAATCACCCGCTGCTTGCGAGGCGCGAAATTTACGCAAGGGGCGCACCTAAGTCAATACCCTGCTTCAAGTTTTTCTAAAAATAAGAAAAGTCGATGCGTCCATCCAGTGCCCAAGTGCGCGGTCACGCACGGTAATGCAGCTGACGTAAACGATTATTGAGCAACCCTCAGGCTCAACCGTGCCGCCACCTGATTGTCACCACTGCGATCCAGGCCTGCCTCGGCAATCTGCACACCCTGCTCCTGCAAAGCGGCGAACCAACGCAACAGCTGGGCAAAAGGCGCGGCCTGCACACTGACCTGCAGCACACCCTCTCCGTCGCTATCCAGACGTTCAATGGTCAGACCCTGGGTCGCAGCACTGGCCGTGACCAACCCTTGCAGCCGCGCCGGCTCGACGCGGCTCTGCGGAGTACTGGCCAGGTTGCGCGCCAACGGGGCCTGGCTGTGCAGGTAGGCATTGAGTTCGCGCTGCGTTTCGAACGCCGCACGTGCTGCCAGCAAACGCTGCTGCGCCGGCTGCCAGAGTGTCAGGTACAGCAGCACCAGCAACAAAAAACCGCCCAGACTGGCCAGCGACAGCTGCTCACGCGGGGCCAGTGTTCGCCAGCGTTGCAGCAGCAGCGAATTCTCCAATTGGGCCGTAAAGCCTTTGCTTGCCTGACTCATGCTCATCCTCCGATTACCACACGTGCACTGACGCCTGCAGCCTCGCGACTGGCCGAGCCCAACTGCACCGCCAGTCCACTTTCCTGCAAGCGTTCACGTAAACGTTCCAGCTCGGCAAAACCCGCAGCCTGGACTTGCATGGCCAGGTCACCACGCGCCTCACTAAAATCCACCTGGCTGATCTGTACCTGCCCGCCTTCAGCCGTCAGCGCACCACTGACCTGAGCGAGCAAGCCAAGCAAACGTGTTTGCCCACCGCCCGCGCCAGCCTGTAGGTGCTGGTCAAACTGTGCCCGCAGGTTGACCAGCTTGCTGTCCTGCGGGAACAGCTCTTGGTACAACGCGGCACTGGCAACGGCGTACTCATCCGCCTGACGCTGCAGGTGCCAGCCCTGCGCCAGATTGAAGCCCCATTGCAACACCAGCCACATGCCCACCAACCCCAGTAAAGGCCGCCACCGCTGCCATTGACCACCACTGCTCTGCACCGCGAACTCACCTTGCGCCAGGTTATTGCGCAGCGGTTGCTGGGCCAGCCAGGCGAACGGCTCAACCACTGCGCGACGTTCATCCACAGGCTGCGCAACCGAATGCTGAGGGTCACACCAGGCAATGTGCGGGTGCGCGCACAGTGCACTCAGTTGCGGCCAGTCCGTTGCGCTCAGCGCCATGCGGGTGATGGTTTCCCCGCCCAGCAACCAGCGGCCGTGCAGCGCCAAGAGTGCGGTGCCAGGGCCTGGCAGCAGATCAGCATCGACGGCAATCGTCTGAGGGGGCGTGGTGCACAAGGCCAACCAGGCGCTCAGCCAACTACGACGCACGGCAAATACCCGGTGCCGACCATCGGCCAACTCCTCGCCCAAGGCCAGGTGCATCAGCTCAACCTCCTCGGCCAGTAACTCTTCCACCGCGAATGGCAGGGCCTGACGTAACCAACGGGTTTTGCGCGTCGGCAAGTTGACCGCGCAGGCTGTCACCGCTTCGACCGGTAGGACCAAGGTCCAACTGCCACTCAGCTGTGCCTGCGCAGCGCTGAATGCCAGGGTTTCGGTTACCCCACTGGCAACCTGTTGTACGGGCAGATCCGCTTGCGCACCAACACAGGCCGCGGGCGGCAAAAACACATAGCTCTGACTCATGGATCGACTTCCTCAACAGGCACTGGCGGCATACCGCCCTGCCCTAAATCACGGGCTAGCACATACACCTTGCCGTCGCTGGCACGCTGCAAGGTACTGCGTAAAACCTGACGGCGCTCACCGACAGTGACTTCGCTGAGCACCTGAAAATACTGACTACCAACACCCAAACCCTGGCTCTGCACCTGCAGGCCGCCGAGCTGCGCGGTAAAACTGGGGAGGTCACGATAACCCTCACTGCCCCGCGCGGCGACCAGCCCCTGGGCGGTGCTAAGCGGCAGGCCGTCGGCCACGCTGGCCAGCACCCGCGCGCTGGCGGTGTTGACGTTAAGCGTGGCATCCGCCGGCAAAGCACTGACAAAGGGCGACAGACGCTGGTAATCCGCTTCGGTCATTTCCAGCAACAGACGCAGCTCTGAGACGTCTTTCAACTCTCGGTTACCGGCACGATAGGCCGGTTGCGCCAGCAAATATTGGTTGTCTTCGGCACCGTAACCGCCGCTGGGCTGATCGTCGGCATCCAGCCAATCAAGCAGACGCTCGGCGTAGGGCGCTTCGATCTGCAACCCCAGCAGCAAACGGCGAAATTGCGCCACGGCCGCTTCGTTGGGCTGGCCCTGGCGCAGCAGGCTGTTGAGGTTAAAACGTGCGGTCAGATCGGTGATCTGCACCCGCAAGGCGCCGCCCTCATCCAGGGAAAAGGGCGCACGAGCTTTGGCCCAAGCCTCACCCGGATGATCCACCGACGCACGTGGGTCACCCTCACGCAAGTCGCGCTGCAAAATGGCTTTAGCCAGTGTTTCGCCGCCCAGGGCGTAATGCCAAGCCTGGCGTACATGCAGCTGATTGGCACTGCTGCGAATCGACAGTTGTTGACGAGCGATAATCCCGGCGCTGACTACCGTGACCACCGCCACCACTAACAGCACCGTGATCAGCGCCATGCCGCGCTGCCGGTTCATGAGCGAGGCTCCTGGGCAGTGTCATCACCCGGGTCACTGGGGTCTTCTGGATTCTGTTCAGGGGCTTGTTGCAAACGCTCAGGCACGCCTTCGGGTAGACGCAGTAGGCGACGCAGTTCACCGTAACGGCGATGTTCGATAATCAGTTCGACGGCTTGCGGCAAAGCGAGCAACGCATCGGCCGGATTCTTTTCGGCTGGCGGCCAGCTGTCATGCCAGGCCCCTTCCTGATCACGGTAACGCAACTGCAGCCGCGTCACCCCATCCAACGCCTGTTGCACTTGCAGCTCACTGTCCTGGGCCTGATCCAGCACTGTCCAGTATTGGCGCTGCCACTGCTCGCCTCTGAGTTGCCAGCGCACCCGCTGCAGGCTAGAGCGCGGCTGCCCCAAAGGATTGCGCCAGCCATTACGGGTCAATTCTATGCTGGGACTGTCCAGTGCCTCACCGAGCAAAGCCGCACGCGGATCACCAAACGCATCACGCGTGGCGCGTGCCTGCACTTGCAACAGGTCACGCTCAAAAGCCGCCATGGCGCGCACCACCTCGCGCAACTGCATTTCGTGAGAGCGGGTGACCTTATCGGTTTGCAGCACGCTGTCGAGCATGCGGTAAGTACCCAGACCCAGCAGGGCAAAAATAGCGATGGCAATCAGCAGTTCAAGCAGGGTAAAACCGCGCACGGCTTTCATTGCACCACCCCGAGAAAACCATTCAAGCTCACTACTGCCCGTTCACGCACATCTCCAGCCAACCGCCCCGGCTCTGAAAGAGCGACCCAGAGGGTGACGCGGCGCATATCAGGCTCACTGGTGGCTTGCACTTCGCTCTGCCATTGCCAGCGTCGCCCGGCGAAGTCCAGCTCGCCCTGCTCACGGCCATCAGCCACGGGGCTCGGCGCCAGTTGCAGTTCAGTCAGGCGGTTATCGGCGATCCACATTGCCAGGGTTTTGTCTTCTAAGCGGGCGGCGGTTTGCAAGCTACGCGCGGTGGCGGTCAACACACTGGCGGCGACCATGGCGAAAATCGCCAAAGCCACCAAAACCTCCAACAGCGTGAAGCCGGCGCTGCGCTTCATTGTCTGCGCCCTGCCGGTTGCTCGCTCTCGACCTTCGGCAACTGGAAACCATCGCTGACCAGCTGCAGGCGCAAACCATCGGCGCGCCGCTCGCCCAGGAGCAGGCGAAACGGACTGATCTCCCCACTTGAAAGCAGCAACAACTGCGGCACCAGGGTGGTCTTGGATGGTTCCTCACCCTCAGCGGCCGGTAATTCGAACGCCGCACCTTCCAGCTCAACACTCAACTGCGCCCACGCGGGCAGCTGGTGCGGCTTGTTGCTCAGCGCCTGCCAAGCCTGCTTTGTAGAGTCATAACGCAGCACTTGATAGGCCTCGCGACTGAGCAACAGACCGTACTCCTGGTTATCCAGCACGGCCTCCTCGGCCAGCACGCCAATCAGTCCGGCCAGCCGTTCGGCTTCGTTATGCAGCTCGCGTCCAGGACCGGCGATGCCCACGCTAAGCACCGCTATACCGATCAGGCTGCCGAGAATAACCAGCACCACCAGCAGTTCGATCAGGGTGAAACCCTTGGCCTGATTCACATGCTGGCGCATACGAGTCAGAGGTCCCAGTTACCGATATCAGCATCCTGATCGCTGCCACCTTCCTTGCCATCAGCGCCCAGCGAATAGAGATCAAGCGCGCCCTTGGTACCCGGTGACAGATACTGATAGGCATTGCCCCACGGATCGACCGGCATACGCTTGAGGTAGCCATCGCGGTTCCAGTTCTTCGGCTGCGGGTTACCCGAGGGCTTTTTCACCAGCGCTTCCAGGCCCTGCTGGGTGCTCGGGTAGGCGTGGTTGTCCAATTTGTACATGTCCAGCGCAGCCGCCACGGCCTTGATATCACCCTTGGCCACGGTGACCTTGGCCTGATCGGGCCGGCTCATCACCTGCGGAACGACCAGCGCGGCAAGAATGCCGAGGATCACCACCACCACCATGATTTCGATCAGCGTAAAACCGGATTGCCGCTTGTTCACTTGCTTACCCCACCAACTGATTGAGAGACAGAATCGGCAGCAGGATAGCCAGTACGATCACCAGCACCACTGCGCCCATAAATACCAACATAAACGGTTCGAACAGCCCGACCAGCAAGGCCACCTGCGCACCCAGGTCGTTTTCCTGATTGCGCGCGGTGCGCGCCAGCATCTGGTCCAGCTCACCTGAGCGCTCGCCACTGGCGATCATGTGCAGCATCATCGGCGGAAACTGGCCGCTGGCCTCAAGCGCACGCGTCAGACTGCCGCCCTCGCGAACCTTTTGCGCGGCGATCACCACGTCGGCGCGAATCACTCGGTTGGCGATCACCTGCGCACCAATGCCCAGGGCTTCAACCAACGGCACGCCGCTGCGAGTCAAAATAGCCAGGGTCGAAGCAAAGCGGGCACAGTCGGTGGCGCGGATCAAACGCCCCACCAACGGGATACGCAGCAAAAAGCCGTGCCAGCGCGCCTTGACGCCATCATCACGCAACGACCAGCGCAGGGCGAACACACCCAACATCACCACAATCACCGCCAGCCAGCCCCAACCTTTGACCCAATCACTAAGTGCAATCAGGCCACGGGTCAGCGCCGGCAGGGTTTGCCCAGAATCGATAAACACCCGCACCACGTCAGGCACCACATAGCCAAGTAGAAAGCCGACGATCAGCAACGAGGCGCACATCAGAATCAGCGGATAGAGCAGCGCCAACTGGATTTTCTGCCGTGACTGCTGGCGTTGCTCGGTGTAGTCGGCCAACTGTTCCAGCACCGGACCAAGATGGCCAGCATGCTCACCCGCCGCCACGGTGGCGCGGTACAGCTCGGGAAACGCCGAAGGAAATTCTTTCAGGCTGCTGGCCAGGTCATGGCCCTCCAGCACTCGCGCACGCACCGCCAGTAACATGCTTTGAATACGCGGCGAACTGGCCTGCGCAGCGGCGGCGCGCAAGGACTCCTCAATCGGCAGCGCCGCCTGCACCAAGGTTGCCAATTGGCGGGTAATCAGTGCCAGATCACGGGCTGAAATACCCCTTGCGAAGCTGAAATGCCCCGCACCGCTGACGTTTTCCCGGGTGCGGGTGGCCTTAACGTCGAGCGGCGCCAGTTGTCGCTCGCGCAGTATTTGCCGCACCTGACGGGCGCTGTCGGCTTCCAGCACGCCTTTCTGCTGGCGTCCGTTGCCATCGAGAGCAAGGTATTCGAAGGCCGCCATTATTCTTCTCGCGTCACACGCAGCACTTCCTCGACCGTGGTCGCCCCTTCCAGCACCTTGCGCCTGCCATCCTCACGGATGCTCGGGCCCAGGCTGCGGGCGTGGCGGGTCATGTCTTGTTCGGAGGCAGCGTTGTGAATCAGGGTGCGCAGGTGATCGTCAAACACCACCAACTCATAAATGCCGGTACGGCCGCGATAGCCTTGCTGGTGGCACTCGGCGCAGCCACGGGCGTGATACAGGGTCGGCGACTGTGCGAACGGCACGCCAAGCAATTTGCACTCAGCTTCATCCGCTTGATAAGCCTCTTTGCAGTGCGGGCAGAGCACCCGTACCAGGCGCTGAGCCAACACCCCAAGCAAGGACGACGACAGCAAGAACGGCTCGATACCCATGTCCACCAGACGGGTAATTGCACCAATGGCACTGTTAGTGTGCAGAGTCGACAACACCAGGTGACCGGTCAACGAGGCTTGCACGGCGATTTCGGCGGTTTCCTTGTCGCGAATCTCACCGACCATTACCACATCCGGGTCCTGACGCAGGATGGCGCGCAGACCGCGGGCAAAGGTCATATCAACCTTGGCATTAACCTGGGTCTGACCAATACCTTCGAGGTGATATTCGATCGGGTCTTCGACGGTAAGGATATTGCGTGTGCGGTCATTCAGACTGACCAGGCTGGCGTACAGCGTGGTGGTCTTGCCCGAGCCGGTAGGCCCGGTGACCAGCAGAATGCCGTGGGGCTTGCGCACAGTGGCTTCCATCAGGTCGCGATCGCGCGCGCTCATGCCCAGGTGCTGCAGGTTGAGGCGGCCGGCTTGCTTGTCGAGCAAACGCAGCACCACCCGCTCGCCATTGGCCGACGGCAGTGTGGAAACCCGCACATCCACCTCACGGCCACCGACCTTGAGGGAAATCCGTCCATCCTGGGGGATACGCTTTTCGGCAATATCCAGCCGCGCCATGACCTTGATCCGCGACACCAGCAGAGCTGCCAGCTCGCGCTTGGGCTCCAGCACCTCACGCAGAATGCCGTCGACGCGAAAGCGCACGACAAGGCGTTTTTCGAAGGTTTCCAGGTGGATATCCGAAGCGTTTTCCTTGATCGCTTCGCCCAGGATGGCATTGATCAAACGAATGATCGGCGCATCGTCTTCCTGTTCCAGCAGGTCTTCGGTTTCAGGTACCTGCTCGGCCAGAGCGGCCAGATCCAGGCTGCCGCCAATGTCCTCAGCCAACTGCATGGACGCCGAATCATGCTGGTAAGCCTTGCCCAGTGCTTGCTCGAAGGCCTCAAGTGACAAGGCATGCAGCGGTAACTGTGCACCGACGAAGCGTTGCGCCTCGGCCAGCGCCACCAGTTCAGCGCCTGGTCGGTAGGCCAGGCCAGGCACGCCCTCCACCACCAGCAGGACCACGCCATGGCGCCGGGCAAAACTGAATGGTAATCGCCGTACTGGCACATCTATAAGCAGCGCATTCATTCGTAACAGGCCTTAAGCACAGTAACCCGACACAGCACCCACTGCTGGAAAGCGAAGGCTCAAAATCAAAGGTTCTGTGAATTAATTGTTGTATGTTGCTCGCAGTAGAGCGAAAACAGCACGCTATCTTTAGCACATTGAGCTGACCGACACACTACCCCAACGGGGGGCTGCCAAATGCTTGCCAAGTGTCTATGATCAGCGCGCGATCCACGCCACATAGTAGGCCACATAATAATAAGTTCTGGAGTGACGCACCTTGCCCTTTTCGGCTATTCAACGCTGGCTGCAGCGCCATATCGCGACCCTAATGGGGCTTGTGCTTGTGACTGCCATGAGCGCCAGCCTGGCATGGCAAAGCGCCGATTGGCTGCGTTTGCTGCGCTCCCCTGCGGCGGCGAGCGATAACACGAGCAACGAAGCCGCTGTGGCCGTGCATAGCCTCGAAATCGGCCACTTATTCGGCACCCACAACGCAACCAGCGACGGCCCCGCGCCCAGCACCAACCTGCGCCTGACCCTGCTCGGCAGTTTCGTGCACGCCGATCCTGCTCGCTCCACCGCGATTATTCGCAGCGAAGGCAGCACCGCGCAGCGTTACAGCATCGACAGTGAAATCAGCAGCGGCGTGCGCTTGCACTCGGTCGCAGCGGACCGCGTTGAGCTACTGCGCAATGGCCGCCGTGAGAGCCTCAGTTTTCCGCTCAATAGCTCGACCGCCGGCAACGTGCAAAGCAATACCCAGGAAATCATGGCCGACTCCCTTGAGCAGCTCAGCGAGATGGAGTCCGATGACCTGAGCCAACTGCGCGAGCGCATGGACGCCCTGCGTGAGCAAATGCAGGCCTCAGACAGCCTACCCAGCGGCGCAGAACCCACCGAACAGCCCACGGAAGACAACTGACACGATGACCCCGACTCTCTCGCGCCTTACCATCGCCCTGCTGGCCGCCGGATTGGCCTGCAGCTCATTACCACTGAGTGCAGCCGTTACAGCCGTCACACCGAGCGCCAGCCAGCAAGAAGAAAGCTGGACCATCAACCTCAAAGGGGCCGATATCCGTGAGTTTATCGACCAAGTCGCGCAGATCAGCGGGCAAACCTTTGTTGTCGATCCGCGGGTCAAGGGCCAGGTCAACGTGGTGTCTAACAGCCCATTGACCTTGAGCGAGGTCTATCAGCTGTTCCTCTCGGTGATGGCCACCCACGGTTTCAGCGTGATCACCCAGGGTGACCAGGCGCGCATCGTACCCAACGCCGAGGCCAAGTCCGACGCAGATGCGGGCCGCAGCGCGCCGGATCGCTTGGAAACCCGGCTGATTCAAGTACAGCACGGCTCAGCCACCGAGCTGATTCCGCTGATTCGCCCACTGGTGCCGCAGTACGGTCACCTGGCGGCAATTAGCAGCGCTAACGCGATCATCATCAGCGACCGCACGGCCAATATCGAACGCATCGAAGACCTGCTGCGTCAGCTCGACCAGAAAGGTCAGAACGACTACAGCGTGCTCAACCTGCAACATGCCTGGGTGATGGACACCGCCGAAGTGCTGCGCAGCGCCGTGGACCGCGGCCAAGCCAAAGGCGCATCCGGCACCCAAGTGATTGCCGACGGCCGCACCAACCGCCTGATTTTGCTCGGCCCACCCGCCGCACGGGCCAAACTGGTGGCCCTGGCGCAATCATTGGACACGCCCACCAGCCGCTCGGCCAATACTCGAGTGATTCGCCTGCGCCATGGCGATGCCAAAAGCCTGGCAGAAACCCTGGGGGAAATTTCCGAGAAGCTCAAACCGGAAGCGGCCGGAGAAACCACTGGCAAACCGCAAACCATCCTGATTCGCGCCGACGAAAGCCTCAACGCCCTGGTGTTGCTGGCTGAGCCGGATGTGGTGGCCACCCTGGAAGACATCGTGCGCCAGCTCGACGTACCGCGCGCTCAGGTGATGGTCGAGGCCGCCATTGTTGAAGTCTCCGGCGATATCAGTGACGCGCTGGGCGTGCAATGGGCCGTAGATGCCCGCGGCGGCAGCGGCGGCCTGGGCGGTACCAACTTCAGCGGCACCGGGCTGTCAGTGGGCCGGGTCCTGCAAGCCATCCAGGACAGCGGCAATGACACCGACAACAACACCCTGGGCAACCTTCCGGACGGTGCAATCATCGGCTTGGGTACCGACAGTTTCGGCGTGCTGATCACTGCATTGTCAGCCAACAGTAAAAGCAACCTGCTGTCGACGCCGAGCCTGCTGACCCTCGATCACCAGAAAGCGGAAATCCTGGTCGGGCAAAACGTGCCCTTCCAGACCGGCTCCTTTACCACCAGTGCCTCAGGAGCCGACAACCCCTTCACCACCATTGAGCGCCAGGACATCGGCGTGACCCTGAAAGTCACCCCGCATATCAACGATGGCGCCAGCCTGCGCCTGGAAATCGAGCAGGAAATTTCCTCGATCGCGCCCACCAGCCAGGGCGTAAATGCGGTCGACCTGATCACCAACAAGCGCTCAATCAAGAGCACCATCCTCGCCGAAAACGGCCAGGTCATCGTGCTCGGCGGGCTGATTCAGGATGACGTCACCCAAGCTGATTCCAAGGTGCCGCTGTTGGGTGACCTACCCCTGCTCGGCCGGCTGTTCCGCTCCACTAAAGAGACGCGGATCAAACGCAACCTGATGGTATTCCTGCGCCCGACGGTTATCCGCGACGCGGCCGGTATGGCAGCGTTGTCCGGGAAGAAATACAGCGATATCCGCGTGCTCGGTGATGTGCGCGAGGACTATCGCCCCGGCATATTGCCACGCGATCCGGTGCAGCTGTTTGACAAGGCAGAACCTGGGGCCGTCGATCTGCGCGAATAGCGCATTGGCAAACAAAAAGGCCTCGGTAAATACCGAGGCCTTTTTTATTACGGCGACTAGCGCTTACTTATCTTCGTTACGCTGATGCTTGAAGAACACCCCGTTGTCACCGAAGGCTGAGGCGATAAACGCCGAGGTCAGCTCCATCTCGCCGATCTTCACCGCGCTGTTGCGGCGCTGAGCAGCATAGTAACGACTGATCGAGGGGATGATTGAGGTTTTGATCTCCATCGCCGTGGCGTACAGGTCATAGACCTTGGTGCCGGCATTCAAGGTCAGCAGATCGCTGCGGAAATCATGGGCCGTGCTGGCAAAGCGGTTACGCAGCTCACTTCGCGGCACGAAGTAGATCTGCGTCGGCGCCTTGGGCTTGGCCACCACCGCACCGTTCTGGCTGACTTCGGCCAGGTCGTTAAGCAGCAGCAATGTCGGTTTCATGCTCACCGCCGAGAACAAGATGGTCGTGCCCAAGGTGTCGTTAACTTCCGGCACCACGTATTGCGATAACTCGTTGGCGAAGAAGTTATGGTTGGCGCCCTGCCCGCTCAAGGTATAGAGCGCCGAGACGTTTTCCGACGGCTTGCCATCGACAAAGGCTTTCCACGCCAAGCCAGGGGCAAAACCTCGATCAGCCGGATCACCGG
>Ga0209504_1002905_pt1 | contig 11156 bp, 11 predicted proteins | sample COGITO_mtgs_1005_FD_184791 | JGI IMG/M metagenome (GOLD analysis project Ga0209504, IMG submission 184791) | Pelagic marine microbial communities from North Sea - COGITO_mtgs_100511 (SPAdes) (version 2) | ecosystem: Environmental > Aquatic > Marine > Epipelagic ...
TTTTTTTTTTTATTTTTTTTTTTTTTTAAAAAAAAAAAAAAAAGAAAAAAAAATCGGCATTAACAGTACGATGAACGCTGAAGCCCCAGCGTCCCCCCCGCTGACCGCGGACGAGACAAAAAAGCTTGTGCGCGCCGGCATCAAGGCCCGGCAAAAGAATAATGGCACGGAAGCTGTCCGGATGTTTTCGCAGGCGGCGGCGCGTGGCGGCTGCGGGATAGCCATGCTGAATTTGGCTGTCATGCACAGCAAGGGTGAGGGGGCGCCCAATAACGAGCCGGACCATGTGGCTGCATTTGTGTTCGCGCAGTCGGCGGTCGGCAGGTTGCAGCAAACCGGTCCCCCGCGTGCGTGCGAGCGTGCGGTTCAGGCGTTGGACCACCTTGAAGCGGCGGGGATGATACCGCACCCCCGAGTGGGCACCGGCGTGGAGCTGACGCTTGTGGACAACGCCGCGTACCAGGGTGCACGCGGCACGGTGGCAAAGGTGATTTTGGAGGGCGGGGGGCCAGCACGGGCGGCAGTGGTTTTGGAGACGACGGGGAAGGTGGTGTCGGTGGCACTTAAAAAGGTGCGGGTCTACGCCGCTGCCGCCGCCGCCGCCGCCGCGTACGAGTAGGCTATGATAGGGGGTGGGTTGAACGACGGTACGTTTTTTTTTTTGTTTTTTTTAAATAAAAATTAAAATAAAAATTAAAATTAAAATTAAAAAATAGAGCAAGCAAGCAGGCACGTGCACGTTGAAGCAGCTGCGAGAGTTGCACCTGAGGGCAGCATGTGCTGATTTGCGGGACGTATAAGCAATGGATTAAACCCAGGAACTGCAGAACCCGCATGCAAGCATGCAGAATATCCGTTCGGAGAACGTGGCCTTGAAGCGCGCGTTGATTCAACCCGACGGTGCCGACACCGCCCGCACGGAGGCGACTAAAACCGAGAACGGTCGACAAAGACGGTGGTGGTGGTGCACGGCTGGGTGCGTTGCTGGGTGCATTGCGGCTACGATAATTTTGGCCACAGCAGGCGAAGACGGCGGACAACTGGTTGGCCGCAACACGGACGTTGGCGCGTACGACCGTGTGCACAACGATGTGCTGCTTGCGCCGGACACAATGATCTTTGTGGCCTACGGTCAGTCGAATGCCGACTGCTGCGGCGAGGCTGGGTACACGGTGAAGCATCCCAGCAATGTACTGCAGTTTTTTGAAGGCAATGTGTACCGAATGCGCGAGCCGATGCTTGGCGCATATTGCCGCGGTGGGTGCATTTGGTCACGCGTTGGCGACATGCTCGTGGACGTGGAACGTCGACGGCCGACCGGTCGAAACATCAGCGTTGTGTTTGTTGCTGCTGCGGTGCCAGGGTTTGCAATTGCGGATCTGGTCCCCCGCACGACCAACGCAGGACGGTACTTTGAATCGGTCGGCATACAATTGCCGACGGCAACCGTGCTGTTCCAGCAAGGCGAAGCCGACGCGCTTCGCCGGACCCCTTCTGCTGCGTACAGTGCCATGCTGGCCGCGATAGGAGCTGCTGCTCCCGGGGGGCGGTTCCAGGTTGGCGTGGGGACGCGGTGCGGAGACGTTTTGCCGTACCCACCCATCGCGGGGGTGCAGCGGCGGTACGGCAACGGTCCTGACCTCGATGCCCTCGGCGACGCCTTCCGCCGCCCGGACCGGTGCCACTTTACGACCCGCGGCCTCACCGAGGCCGCCGCACGGTGGACCGCCGCGGTGGCCCCGCCTTACCCAACAACGCCCGACTCGACAATGTAGGTCTCGAGCTCGGCCATGACGGCGCGGGATTCGGCGAGCGTGATGGTGCGGGCTTTGACGAGCGCGATGTGCACCAGCCACGCCGCTGCTCCCACCCGCCGAAAGTAGTGCAGCCGGCTCTGGTTGGGGGCCGGGATCGGGGCGTAGAGGGCGGCGTTGGCAGCGCCGAACATCAGGAAGGGCAGGTTGGCGACGACCCACAGTTCGTCGGACAGCGTCACCGGGGTGCACGCGGGCGCGACGCCGATGGAAGCGGCGGCGGCGGCGGCGAGCATCAAACCTTTGGGGGTGCACACGTTGCGGCGGCGGGGATATATGCCGTGGGGGGGTCGGCGGGTGCAGCGTGCAGTATGAGTGGATCCCAAGGCAAAAAGAGTGCGAACCGTAATGAACGATATTATGGCGGGATAACGTCTCGAGCGAAGACGAAACATTATCTCGATCTCGATTTCGATGTCGATGATACCAATTTGGGTCTTGACGTCGATGGCACTGGTTACATACACTTCGTTGACGCTAATAGTGCTGCAGCGAATGCGTCGGTTAAAGCGGATACTATCATAGTAAACATTAACGATACGGATGTCGTCACAACAATGGATGTACGTACGCTGGTTGAGGGGCTGACAGAAGATGATGCGACCATTGCGACCATTACGACAGTAGATGCAACCGAGGTCGACCGCACGATATGTTACACGCTTGAATCACGTATGCGCACTGAGAAAACGTTTGGACTTTCCTTCGACGGTAATTGCGTAACATCTGTTGATCCGGGCAGTATTGCAGCCGATGCAGGCATCGTAGTAAACACCATAATAAAAAAGATCGGTTCGACTAAGGTATCAGAAACAACGGACGTGGTAGAGACGCTGCGGCGTGCAGCTGTGCAGTACCGTACCGTACATGTTTATGCGACTTTTCCTGCGATCACGATGGCATATTTCGACCATGAAGACGACGACTCCGAAGAAGACGACGGCTCCGAAGACGATGGTGATCAAGCCGCACAGCTCCGGAACGCTCTTAGGACTGCTGTTGTAAGCAGCAGCAACCCATTCGGCGCTGTAGAACTGCAACAGTTCACTACGCACGAGTACAACGATGTGAAACACAAGCTGGTGAAGATGGACGAGTCGATCGAACGGAACAACTCACGCGTAGATGAAATTGCTGACAGCAATACGAACATTGCACTCGACGTAAAACGACAGCTTGTCGCTGCGGATCTGAAAATAGCCGAGATTAAATTAGCAACGGACGGCACGAAGAACATTGTTTCCGAACTGAAGGAAAAAGTCGATACCGCGTTTGGCGAATATCTCCGTGAACCAACCCCGTCCGAAATGGCAGCCCAAACAAAGGATGGCAAGCCGACACACAGCGTACCCGTTTTTCAGACTGCTATCAGTACACTGGCCGATGTAGCAGCAAAGATGGGCAAAAAGCTACCATTTTTTCAGCCGGGGACGGACCATGCCAAACACCCACTTGCGGATGCATTGCAAGCAATAACCATAACCATTCAAAACCTGGCCACCAAGATTGATAATATCGAGAAAAAAAGTGATTGGTCTTACTGGGACCTTGCAAAGCTTGCGGGGAAAGCCGCCCTTGCGGGCGGGGCGGCGACTGCAGTTGCGGGGGTCGCTGGGGGCACAGTCGCCAACGTTGCAAAGGCAGCAGCAGGCGGGGTTGGCGGGGTTGGCGCGGGTTTACTCAGACACACATACAACGCGTTATCGGGGTCGCAGACGGCCGAACAGCAACTTGCCCAGGCAAAGGGTGAATCTGCCGCTGCCGAGGTCGAACTGGCCAAATTGCGCGCCGCTACCGTGCAGACCCAACTAGCCCACGCACGAAAAGCGGCTGCGCGGGCCGCGGATGCGCAAGCTCAAGCGACCCCTTTTGTACCGGATCCTGCGACAGATCCTTATGCACTTGTTGTGCGGAATCCAATCAACAACAGTCAAGGTACATCTGCCACGGTCCCGATCGATTTCGATAATGGCGTTAATGGCGTGCCACGTACACTTCAAGGCGGCATCTAATCATAAAAAAAATAAAAAAAAAAGAAACCGCTGAAATAAACATCTCTTTGTGGTTTATTTGTATTCGTTAGGATTGGGTCTCAACGGTACGTACGCAGGGAGATTGCACAGTTAAGTTAACGTTGCGTTTGTCTGTGGTGTTGCGTACTGCTGCGAGCGGTCCCGAATGGCGCGGGCGGCAAACGAGAACGTCATGCTGCCCGGGACGTTTGCGTTGCCCGTGCCGCGGGCGGGTACCGCTGTTTCCGCGGTGGCCCGTACCGTCGCGATGGCGCCGGGCGCGGCGTAGAGCTGCGTCCAAAGGCACAGCGGCGGGATGCTGACGTGGGGGTGGGCCATTGCAGTGCTAGTGTGCGGCGGCGCCCGCCGCGCGCGCAGCAAGTCCGCGGCCGGCGGGTCGTCCACTTGCCCAACCGCAGGCCAGGATACACCCCCGCCCCAACCACGAGGATTTCCTCACTCTTTTGTTCTCTCACGTTGCAACCAGAATGCCGACCCAATCCAACGCTCGCATCGCGGCGCTCAACGAGCGCATCAGCCTGGCCAAAGACATGGCCGACTTTGTTGTGCCGGGCGCCGTTTCCCGCGGCGACAAGCTCAAGGTGGTCGCGCACGAGTTTCAGCCCGGCCGCAAAGAGCTGACGCTGGTGGTCAAGGGCGGCGACGGCACGGTGCGGCCAACGCTCGAGGGCCGGAACAGCGCCCCAATCGTCAAGCTCATCACGCCGCTGTGCACCATCAACGCCGCTTTTGGGGTGTCGCCGGCGCGCTTCGGCAAGTACTTTGACCCCGACTCGACGCAAAAGCCAAACGCCGCGCTCTACGTGGGGCCGGCGGGCGACGTCGACAAGTGGAACGCCGCCATGGCCGCGATCGACGGCCAGCTTGTCGAGGCCTTTGCCGCCGCGCTCAAGAAGGACGGCACGTGCATCCCGAAGGACACTGCGACCAACTCGGCCATCGCCAAGAAAGCAAAGGCGCTCGGCAAGAAGGAATTTGTAGAGTGGGTCGAGGACGAGCTCGCGGGCCACGGCTCGCCGCACTGCGCCCACCTGGGCAAGCGCATGGGCGACCGGTCCGACAAGACGGCGCCGTTCAACTTCCGGAAGAATCTGTTCCCAAACGCCGACACCATGACCGACACGCCCTACGACGCGCTCATCGGACCGCCAGAGCGGCTTGAGGCGGTCCGGCGGCAGGTGGGCGGGCCGTGCCGGTACGCCCCGGTCCCGATCTACGTCGAAGGCAAGATGGTGCTGCCGGAGGAGTACGAAACGGTTGCCGCGCAGCTTCAAAACTCGACGGCGTACCTCGAGCTCGGCGCAAAGCTGTTCACCAACGTCCAGAACAAGGTCCTGTCGCTCAAGCTGTTTGTGCTCAAGGTGGTCGTCTCCGCGCTGGGCGAAGGCACAAGCCGCAACGACGCCGTCGTCGACGTGTTCGACGGCGCGCCCGCTGCTGCTCGGGGAAGCGGGGAGGCCGACGAGGCCGACATCTTGGATGTCGTGGCGTCGACCGCGCTCGACGCCGTCGAGGCGGCGGGCGACGCCGGCGATGGCGAGGGTGGTGGTGGGGCGGCGAAGCGGGCGCGGACCGAATAAATTAAGAGGGGGATTAACCGTTCTTTTTTTTATTTTTTTTTCGTAAAATTAAAATTAAAGTTAAAATTAAAATTAAAGTTAAAGTTAAAGTGTCTTTGCAACAACAAAAAATGAAAAAAGCTCTTGCGCGTGCGGCAAAAATTCGGCCAATGCGTTGCTGTGCATTCTTTCGTGCACCAACTGTTCCAGCCTGTCCGCGGTCTGCTGCAAGCGCGCCCGCTCGTTAACGGTGTCTACAAGCGCTTCGTTCTTAGCTAGCTCAACCTTTACGTCCGCAACGGGGTACGCCGCAACCGGACCGTCGCCCTCAACAATGCGCACCGTCTTGGTCGCAACGCAAACGTGGATTGTTAGCACGCTTCTCCGCAGCTGCGACCTGTCCGCGCTCACAAAAAGACGTTGTTGGGAGGCAAGCAAAAACGTGCCCTTCTTTTCGCCTGCAAGAGTGGCGCCCGGCCGCAACGTCAAGCGTTGGTCGAGCGCGACCCCGTACGCCCCGTGCGCCCCGTGCGCCGTTGGCTCCGCACCGAAGCGAGCACGGAAATCGGTCTCCGTGTTGAAAATGGCAATGTACTCTACGCCCTCTTGTACTGTTCCAGCATCAACCGGCCAAACCATCGTACCGCCATCGCAGATCACCGAAGAATGCCCTGCGAGCAACTGCAAAATTGTTTTTGGACTTACCATTTTTGTTGTGCATGAACTGGCAAACGAAATTAAGTTAACAATCAAGCGTATTTTATTTTGCCGTGTCCAACGGACATTTGTTTTTAATTTTTTAATTTTCTGAAAATGAAAAAAAAAAAATTAAAAAATTAAAAAAGTCCAGCTGGAATTCTGGATTTTCCAGATGGGTGTTCATTAAAAAAAAATATATTCATATGGGAATAACGCTCGCCGAGTGTCCTACCAACTGGATTTTGGACAAGCCCAGGCACCGCTTTTAAGATTAAACAACCCAAGCATCGGGTGTAAAAAAGGCGCGTTCCATGGAACCGCGCCGCCCCCTTGAAAGTGCAGCTAGCGATGCGATAACATTGTTGGGGATGCACGGAAATACGCGGTTATCCCCGTCTAGATAGCGCCTAACATTTTATACTGGTCGATTGCGCGCCTCCAGAGTTCTCTTGTGCAGCCAGACCCGCCCTCTTTTCCACGTCTCGCGTCGTCTGCGAATTGAAACGAAATTGGTTTGATGTGTGCCCCCTCTAGTTGCACGATCCCAAAAAGGCCAAGTATTGCAGCAAGGCGAGGCTGGTTAGCGATCGATACACTATTATCGTCAACGGTCGTGTACATTACATTGTTTTTGTGCAGGCCCATGAGAATGTTTATTGCTACGTCGTAGATATTCTCAGTTGGATCTACCATTATATACATCCCATGTTCAGGGGGGGGGAGGTAGTTGGGTGGTGGTGGGGGCACATCGTCGGCTAACAGGGTTAGGGGGGGCGGGGGGGCCGCGGCCGGCTCGGCCTTTTGCCAATCGAACCAATCACGCCACCCCGCAGTGCCAGATTGGTGTACACGGCAGTGGTCAAAGGTGAGAGCAAGAGCAGGGGCCGTCGCCATGGTGGTCAACAAACGTACCCGGCACGCATGCCCGCCGGCTTATAGGGCCGGTGCGTCGACACTTTGAATCCAACAATTTAAGTTTAACCTTTTTCAACAAAAGCAATGTTCAAGTGCAATGTCCAACGGACATTTTTTTTTATTTCAAAAAAAAAAGTCCAGCTGGAATTCTGGATTTTCCAGATGGGTGTTCAGTAAAAAAAAAAATATTTGTATGGGAATAACGCTCGCCGAGTGTCCTACCAACTGGATTTTGGACAAGCCCAGGCGCCGATCTTTTCAGTCATTCCATGGAATCCCGCCGCCCCCTTAATAGTGCAGCCAGCGCTGGCGCCCGCCAGGCGTGGCAATTGCAAGGGTTTGCGAATGCAATGTTCGATTGGCAAAAGGCAGTGATGGAATCGTGCAACTCTTTTGAAGAACGTACGATTAATGTGCTTGTGGACACGGGGGCGTGCACTGGCAAATCGACGCTCTACGGGGTAGCGCATGCGATGAAGTGGGCGCGCGTCATGCCGCCCACAACGGGGGGAACGAGGATGATCCAGATTGCGTACGGTATGGCCATGGACCAAGACCTCACCGCACTGCTGATTGATATCCCGCATGATTGTAAGCAGGATAAGCTACGCGAGATGTTTGCAGCGATTGAAACAATTAAGACTGGTCATTTATTCGATACGCGATACAAGTACAAGGATACGTTTATTGGTTCGCCAACGATTTGGGTGTTTACGAATCAAGTTCCACTGATCAACAAACGTAAAGGCGTGTGGAAAATGTGGACCGTGCAAGACGAACAACTGTGTCGATACGGTCCTGCCCCTATGCCCGGTGATGATGATTGTTAACAGTTGCCCAACGTATGTTCTAGTGCAATGTCCATTCGTCGCTTGCCGTTGCCGGACGGCTGCGCCCCCCTGGCAGCCTCTGTCAACGGCGCAGCCGGCCGGATTGTTAACTCGGTGCAGCACGGGTCGCACGCCGGCACGTTGCCCGCGACGCAGTTGCCGAGCATCCAATAAAAGTCGGGGATGTCTTCGTTGTACATAGCCGGGCAAAATTGTTGCGCGGGGTACATGGCAGCGCACCGCCAGCACTGGAACAGGCGCTCCTTTTCAAAGTTGGGAAAGTCGGCGCACTCCATGGTGTACGTCTTCACGGCCTCGGCTACATCATAGCCGTAAAAGTCGTTGACCGTTTGCACGCTGTCCGCCGGCGTCGGCAGCGGGGGGCCGACCTTTAGTTCGCGTCGGTTTGCAACAAGTGCTGGCCGGGCATCAAACTGCTTGCACGCCACGCCCATGATATCCATTACCTCGTCGAGCGTAAACGGCGCCGCGTTGGCCGAACGAACTCGAAAATCAAGACGCGTTGGCAACCATTGCGTTACGCCCGGCGTTGCAGCTAAAAAGATCGATTCGGGTTTGCTGTAATCAACCCTGTAATCAATCCAATTTATTTGTGGTGAATGCTTGATTCGAAGGTCCCGAAAGTCGGTTGATCCGTTTGCGAGATTAATGCCGCCTTCAACACGGTCGAGCAACGGCCTTTTGATCAGTGTCGCAACCGCTGCCAAGTCGCCAACGGTGACGTCGCGCGTCAAGATGATGTTGAGAGTTATGCTCATTGCACCTGGGGTTCAATTTTTTGAATCCAACAATTTAAGTTTAACCTTTTTCAACAAAAGCAATGTTCGAGTGCAATGTCCAATGGACATTTTTTATTTTTTAAAAAAAAAGTCCAGCTGGAATTCTGGATTTTCCAGATGGGTGTTCAGTAAAAAAAAAAATATTTATATGGGAATAACGCTCGCCGAGTGTCCTACCAACTGGATTTTGGACAAGCCCAGGCGCCGCTTTTAAGATTAAACAACCCAAACATCGTGCAAATTTGGTAGCATTGGTCCTCAACAACACTCTGGGGGGCGACGACGACGACGCACCCCCGTCGTACACCCCCGACGACTCGGACAACGACGACTCGGACGACGACGACGATGACGACGACGACGATGACATTGATGATATTATTGATGGTATTATAACGGACGAAAACTTGTCCTTTGCCAAAAAATTCGATAGGCTTCTGCGAGCAAGGGGGACAGTCCGCGATGATGTGGAACGCATGCTCCAAACGTACAAGTTGCGCAATGGGAACCCTGATTACAGGGCAATTTATCTTACACTAATTGCTAACCAGTAGGCTTGCGTTGCTTGTTCTTCGTACATACGTGTTACAAATAAATACAACCTTCGCAATACAGCCACAAATGTTACAGCTGCAACCGTTTTTAATCGCAAAATATAATGTTCGCGCCTTCAACGCAACGCTGCCGCTGCCCCGGCTTCTGTTCGGGTTCGCCGCTGCTGCTCCCGTTCCTTGATGGCCTCCAATTGTTTCTTGATTGCATAATTCGCTTTCAATTCATCCGAAGCAAATTCAACCGCAGCCGAAGTAACCTTCAGTGCCTTTGACAGCGTGCTGTAGTTGGCAGGGTTGGTTTTCACGCTTGCAACCGCCCCCGCTGCTTCGTCTGGCGAGGGGCCTTGCAGTTCTTTGACGGCGGCGGCGGCCGCGGCGACCGCCCTCCGCGCGTCCGTCCGCACTCGCCACCCGCGCGGGGCACGGTCCCTCTCCGCTTGCGCGCGCGCCCACCGCACGCGCTCGCGCTCGCGCTCGTGCTCGCGCTCCTTGGCGTTTGCTTGCCTTCGGGCCTCCTTTTCAGCCTCGGTTCGCGGTGCCGTGCACTTCTTCAATCCCAGCGATCTGCACGCAATGTAGCCGGCCCACACAGTGTCGTCGCGGTACTCATCGATGTACTTGTTTACAAGTGCATCGCCGCATGCTGCGCACACTGCTGGTTTTGAAACGTGCGTGTAGTAAACGTCGCCGCCCGTTAAGAAGGTTGGATCCCTGCATTCCTCGCACCGAAACAAGGCCCAAACGCGGCCACGGCCATCATCCGGCATTGCCCTGCGTTCGTTGTGACGACGGGGGGGTTTGTGTCCATTGGACACTTTTGTCCCAATGTGACTGCGGGCGTATAACGTGCTGCTCCAACCGCCGCCCGTGTCCACACCTCGCCGTCATGGCCATGTTTGCGTACAAGAGCGATCCCGCCAGCTTCCCCGAAACGCCCTTGCCCGACTACGCCCGCCGTGCAATCGGCGCCGACCCTGCATTGTCGGACGAAGTCAGGTGCCAGTTCGCCGACGCCCTGCTCGAGATCAAGCATGCTGCGGTGCAGGTGGTGCCCAAAAACCTTGGGGCCGAGCTGCCGGCCGAGCGCAACGCGCGCATCGATGCCAAGATGGAGGCCCTCGACGGCACGCCCGGCATGGGGACATTTTTTTCCGCCGCCACCACGGCCGAGGCGGTCGCGGCGATTCTTCGCCGGTGACACATCCCACCAACTCTCAAACCAATCATTTTTTATTTTTTTGTTTAAGATTATTAAAACTTGATCAAAAAACGTGTGGATGGACTGTCTCATGTTTTTTTTCTTAATATTAAGAGTCGCAAATGTTCACGTTTTAATATTTTTATTTACAATTCAAATCTTTCTTTTGTTCGTATTTTGGTTTTAAACGTTAAATATGCCATGTCTTCCCGGAGAAAAAGGGTGGCATAGTGAAACATGTTGTAAAGGTCCCGCCAGTATGTGCTGTCGCGTGTCAAGATTGCTGCAATATAATTAATATCCAAAGGGACACCGCTGGACCGTTTTAACAGCTCTTGAAAAGTGATGTACAGTGTTTTGTCGTCCATGGTTAAGTAAAAGTCGCCGTCTATCTCTTCCTCTTCCAATTTGACACTAAATTGTTTGTCAGCAAAGGGTAAGGTCGCTTTTATTGTGTCAGCGTACTGCGTCCATAACCATTTGGCAAAGTCGCCAGACCCCATTTTAATAACGTCGGCTTCAACAAACAAATTGCGTTTCTCGTCAATGCAACGTTGCAGGTATGCGGTAAAGTCGGGTGCTGTAACCCTGTCCCCCTCGGGCACAATCTTTTCAAGTATCTTGCCGCACTGCAAAATGTCATTTGCTACTCTTGCGTGTGTCCCGTACTCGACCATTTTTTGAAGTTGCTCGTTTACTACATCGTACCAGCGCCTCGAACGTGGTGTCATCAGGCCGGGGAAAAGGGATGATC